>ENA-OOKF01000032-OOKF01000032.1-human-skin-metagenome-genome-assembly--contig:-NODE-32-length-51982-cov-6.402276_pt1 | contig 51982 bp, 45 predicted proteins | sample MGYA00248881_ERZ501000 | MGnify/ENA primary metagenome ERZ501000 (study PRJEB25958, sample SAMN03398534) | human skin metagenome | study: EMG produced TPA metagenomics assembly of the Human Skin...
AAGCATACTCAAAATCCTGTCCCAAAATTGATTATGGTAGCAAGATTTGAAAATCAAAAAGACCAGTATTTTTTGATTAATACATTGGCTGAATTGCCAAAAGCGTTAGATTGGCAATTAGATTTGATTGGTGATGGACCCAACTTGCAGAAATGTAAAGACTTGACAAAATCCAAGCAGCTAGATAATAAAATTATTTTTCATGGACAAAGTTTCAAGGTGCAAGAATTTTTAAATCAAGCTGACATATTTATTTTAATATCAAAATATGAAGGTTTTCCTTTAACAATCTTAGAAGCCATGCGAGCATCGTTGCCTATCATTGCATCCGATGTCGGTGGGGTGAAGGAAAGCGTCAATCCTAACAATGGATTTTTAATTGCAAAAAATGATAGCACTGCATTGCGTACAGCATTAGTCAACCTCATATCGGATGGTAAGTTAAGAGCGCAACTAGGAAATAACAGCCGCAAAGCTTACGAAGAAAATTTTACTTTCGATATCATGTTAGACAAAACGTTAGCTATCTATAACAAAATTTTAGCCCAGAGAGATTTGTGATGATGAAAATATTAGTAACAGGGGCATCAGGTTTTGTCGGGCGATATCTTGTTAATCACCTATCTAAAACCGATGAAGTCATTGCGTGTGTCAGAAAAAAAAGTAGCCTTCTGCCATCATCGGTTCAACAGATTGTTAGCAATAACTTTTTTGATATTGCTATACCCAAAGATACTGATGTTATCGTTCATCTTGCAGGGATTGCTCACAACAAAAATAATAGTGTTGACGAATTTAAAAGAATCAATGTAGATGGCACACTAGAATTGGCTCGTAAAGCCTTAGAAGCTAATATAAAGCGGTTTATTTTTATCAGTTCTATTGGGGTTAATGGTAATAGTACCCATGGGAAGGCTTTTACCGAGCAAGACACACCTAATCCGACCAATGATTATACGAAATCGAAATATGAGGCAGAAAAAGCATTAGCCAAATTATTTGAAAATACCCATATCGATTTAGTTATTATTAGACCGCCACTTATCTATGCGCACGATGCGCCTGGTAATTTTTCAAAATTGTTGATGCTGATCAAGTTGGGACAGTTTTTGCCGTTTGGTTGTACTCACAATCAGCGTTCATTTATTGCGATAGAAAATCTGATTAGTTTTATCACTGCCTGTATTTATCATGATACTAAAATTAATGAAACTTTTTTAATCGCTGACGATGAAGTAATTTCCACTAAACAATTAATACAGTGCGTGAGCTCAGGTATGGGTAAATCCATGATATTATTACCTGTGCCAACCAAATTGCTAAGTACTTTGGCAGATGCAACTGGTAAGGTCGGTATATTTGAACAGCTGTACGGAAACCTTCAGATAGATAATCGTAAAGCGAAAAAATTCTTTAACTGGCATCCACCCAAACATAGTTTAAATGCCCTAAACGAAGTTGGGAATTTATATCGGAATAATGAAAAATGATTAGATTGTTAGATATTTTGCTCGCTCTCATCGGATTGATAGTCACTTTGCCGATTTTGATTATTGTGGTAGTGATTGGTTATTTTGATACAGGATCCCCCTTGTTTATTCAAGAACGGGTAGGTAAAAATAAGAAAGCGTTCAAGCTTATCAAGTTTCGTACCATGAAGTTGGCAACACAATCCGTTGCGAGTCATTTGGTTGACAGTGCTGCCATTACGCCACTTGGCAAGTTTTTGCGCAAAACCAAACTTGACGAGTTGCCACAACTCATCAATGTGCTCAAAGGTGAAATGAGTTTTGTGGGACCAAGACCCAATTTATTTAATCAACAAGAGTTGATTGAGGAGCGAGACAAACTAGGTGTTTATGATGTTTTACCTGGCATTACAGGTTTAGCACAAATCAATAATATTGATATGTCAACGCCAAAATTACTAGCCGAAACAGATAAAGAAATGATCAAGACTTTATCACTAAAAAAATATTTTGGCTATATTATGAAAACAGCTTTGGGTAAAGGAAGTGGTGATGCAGTTAAACAATATAAAATTTCTTAAGCTGCCTTTAGCAATTAGTGTGGCGTTATTGTGTAGCTTTTCAGCACAAGCTGGGCAACTAGTCCAAATTGATAGTGATCTACGTCAAACACTTGAGATTTTAAAACTCAACGGCGTTCTAAATGTTGATATATCAACATGGCCGATTAGTTCAGAAGCCATAGAGACAGCCTTAAGTCAAGCGCAGCCCAAATCAGATAATGATAAACTGTTATTGAATCAAGTTAAACAAAAGCTTGAAGCCAACGATGTATCCAAGCTACAAATAGTGACCAACGTCAATGGTGACGAGCGCGCTGTGTTTAGCGGATTTAATACAGAAGGCAATACGGTGACGCCTTTGGGTGTTAGTTTTTCTCATAGCCATGCAGGTGATAACATTGATTATAAAATTCAAGGCACCTTAAATGTCGATGATGATGAGCCTAGTAAGTCATCTAATCTTGATGGCAGCTACATCGGTACTAAATTAGGCAATCATCGCCTTGCCTTTGGTAGTATTCCGGTATGGTGGGGCAACGGGGTTGATGGCAGTCTAATTCGCAGTGATGCGGCTAGACCTGTCACGGGCTTTTTAATGCAGCGCGCCAATAATAGCCCCATTAATTTTCCTGTATTATCAAAACTGGGTAATTTTAATTACCAAATTACTGCCGGTCAATTACAAGATTATCAGGCAGTACCTGATACAAAGCTCATCGGTATGCGGGCAAGTTTTCAACCGCATGAAGCCTTTCAAATCGGCGCATCTAGAACATTGCTTTGGGGGGGTGACGGAAGGGATGAGTCGTTAAAATCGCTTGGAAAGGCGTTAACGGGTCGTTACGATAATACCTATAATACACCCACAGATATATCTGATCAAATCGCAGGCATCGATGCACAGCTAAATTTAAAACCATTGTTGAACCTGCCGGTGAGTGTCTATGGTGAATTTATTGGGGAAGATGAAGCTGGTGGTTTGCCCAGCAAACACGCTTATTTGGCAGGGTTAAAAGGTACGATCCCGCTATTGCAGCAACCTTGGTTGTGGCATGCGGAATGGGCGAATACTTATTATGACTTTGATAAAACCAATACTATTTACACCCATAGCATTTATAAAGATGGTTATTATCAAAAGGGCTTGCCGCTAGGTCATCCGATTGGTGGGGATGGTGAAATCATTAGTGTGGGACTATCAGGTCATATTGATGCTAATAACCAGCTCGGGTTCAAATATGCTAACGCCAAAGTGAATCAGTCTAATCAAGTGATTAATTCTGCCTTTGCATCCAAGCAAGATTTGGATATTGTAGAGGCCGATTGGAAACATAAATACAATGACAAAACCTCGGTCAAACTGGGTATTTGGGGTAAAAAAGATAGCATCAGCGATGATAAGGATGCGGGTGGAAATTTGGTATTGGAGTATAGCTATTAATTTTGAGTCATAAAAAAAGAGCCTTATGGCTCTTTTTATGATTTTACTATTCAAATTTTATTGCTCAACAAAGGCACGTTCAACCACATAATCACCTGTACCACCCATACGAGGCGATGGTTTAAGACCAAATTCATCGAGTAGTGCCGCCACATCTTTATTCATAGACGGGCTACCGCAAATCATTGCGCGGTCATCGTTTGCATTGATGGGTGGTAATCCGATGTCTTGGAATAACTTACCTGATTTCATCAAATCAGTCATACGCCCTTCATTGCGAAACGGCTCACGCGTGACGGTGGGGTAATAGATGAGTTTATCTTTAACGTATTCACCCAGTAGCTCATCTTCAAACAAGTCTTTTTCAAACATCTCACGGTAGCCCAGTTCACTCACATAGCGTACGCCATGCACCACGATAACTTTCTCAAAACGCTCATACACTTCTGGGTCACGAGCAAGTGACAAAAATGGTGCCAACCCTGTACCCGTTGCTAGCATATACAAATGCTTGCCAGGGTTTAGGTCATCAAGCACCAGGGTGCCGGTCGGTTTTTTGCTCACCAATAATTTATCACCCACTTTGATATGCTGTAAAATAGACGTCAAAGGACCATCTTGGACTTTGATAGAGTAAAATTCGAGCTCTTCATCATAGTTGGTGCTGGCAATTGAGTAGGCACGCATCAAAGGTTTTCCATTGACTTCCAGACCAATCATGGCAAATTCACCATTCCTAAAACGTAAACCTGCATTACGGGTAGTTTTTAGGCTAAATAATGTGTCATTCCAATGATGCACATAGGTAACGGTTTCTTCATAAAATTTTGACATAGCGCCCAACCTTGTATTGGTCATAGATAAAATTAAAAGTGAATAAAGGATAAAAAAAGCGGGTTAATATTGACATTCTGGGGCGATATGATAGCAAATTTTTGATGATTTAGTCGAATTTGGGCGTAAAAAAATGGCATAATCATAGTTTAAAATATCATATTTTAACGACCCATTATGTTACCACAACAAATTACCCTGCCGATTATCGGCATTGTGAACTCCCCGCTTAAACAAAAGTTTGGCACGCCTCGCCAGCCCAATCTTGTCGATATCAACGCTACTATCAGCATGTTGCCGCCCTACAATGTACTCAGTGCTTTTGAAGGCATTGCCCAATTTAGTCATCTTTGGATTATATGGCAATTTCATCAAAATCGAATCAATGCAAATCAGTCAAATTTTCAGCCAACAGTCCGTCCACCTAGACTTGGCGGCAACCAAAAGATAGGGGTTTTTGCCAGTCGAAGTATGTATCGACCGGCAAATATTGGATTGTCAGTGGTCAAATTTTCGCATATTGAAAACAGTGAGGCGGGCTTGAGGCTGCATATCATCGGCGGTGATATGATAGATGGCACACCAGTTATTGATATCAAACCGTATTTGCCTTATAGCGATAGTATCGATGATGCGATTGCTGGGTATGCCAGCCAAAAACCCACCCTCAAGTCGGTGCATTGGCATCCAGATTTATTGCACGATTTATCCAATATTGCAATAACAAGTCAGCTCAAGCAAACAGATTGGCAAAACATCGAGCAACTCATTGCCCAAGACCCCAGACCTGCATATCGACAACAAGAGCTTAACACCCCATTTGTCATGCGTTATCAAAATGTCGATGTTCATTTTATCCAGATAGCGGATAGTATTTTGCAAATTCAAACGATTGAGCTATTAAACTAAGCCGTGACACGGATGATATGAAAGTTTTTATCTAGCAGTATATTGCTACACTGTTTCAAAAATTTTTACTTGTTCACAAAATACTGACTATATAGCGTGATTATTCGCTATATTTTTTTTGATTATTTAGTATGATATGGGCTGTATTTTACTTAGATAACGTTAGGACACCGTATGATTAAACTGGGCAACATCAGTCAAGCTATGATAGGCATGCTGTTAATGGGCGTCACCGTGAGTGGTATCGCTGAAGATAAAAATAACGATACCATCGCAATCGATATGTCAGAATTATCGACCACCAAAGAAGAAGTGGCGGTATTACAAGTGTTGTCAGAAATCTGCCCACCCATGCTGAATAAATCGCAACAAACAGGGTTTAACACCGCTTATAATGTCGAGCTAAAAAAATTAATGCCGACCATCAGCGATCCTCGTTTAGCGGTGCAATACTTATCCTCTCAGCAAGATTACAAGCAAATTTTGAATGAAACCCGCCAATGGACACTCAGTTATCCAAAAGCGGAGAATCTTGAACTGTGCAAAGACCTTGCCAACAGTAAATAATAATTTAAGTCAAGCTACGCTATCCACCCCCTAACTGGTTTAGGGGGTTTTATGTATGATAAATCGTTGATTTTTAGACCGAATACAGTGTTGAATTACGATTTTTTTTGCTAATATAGGCAATTTGTTTTACCAAGCGTCCAAGCAAACAGATCGCATTTGATTTGAGCTAAGAGCAAATAACTAGTAATTGCAAACCCATCTAAAACCATTTAAAATAGATATTTTTTTGACCATCTACAAACCCAAAGAATTTGCCAAAAAAATCGGCGTATCAATATCTACCTTAAGGCGATGGGACAAATAAGGAAGACTTGTACCAACCAGAACCGCAACCAACCACCGTGTTTATACCGATGAAGACATTTTCAAAGTCTTAAACATTGAAAAACCGAACAATCAAGGTAAAATCGTTGTCTATTGCAGAGTATCAAGCTATGCCCAAAAAGACGACCTACACTCATAGATAGATGCCATGCAGACCTTTTGCCTGGCACAAGGCATAGCTGTTGATGAATGGCATAGTGAATTAGGCGGTGGCTTGAACTTTAAACGTAAAATTTTTCTATCACTCATGGGTAGAATAGAAATAGGGGAAATTAAAACCCTGTACGTTGCATACAAAGACCGTCTAACACGTTTTGGCTTTGACTACTCTGAACACATGGCAAATCGCCACAACTGCCAAATCATTGTAGCCAACCAAGAAAAGCTATCACCACAACAATAATTGGTTGAAGACATGCTAGCAATCATTTATAGCTTTAGCAGTCGGCTATACGGACTGAGAAAATATAAAAAACAAGTCAAACAAATGGTAAAAGAAACGCCATGATAAAAGGACACACGATAGAACTAACACCGAACAACAAACAAGCCACCTACTTTGCTAAGGCTTGTGGTGTAGCTCGTTTAGCTTATAACTGGGCGTTGGCAGAATGGCAAAACCAATATCAAGCTGATAAAGTATATCGTGATAACTGTCAAAAAAATGGCATAGCAATTGACAGAACCAAACTTAACAATCCAAGCCAATTTAAACTCCGAAAACAGCTAAATTTTATCAAAAAAACAAAATTTCCATTTATGTTTGACGTTACCAAATGCAGTCCACAAGAAGCCATTATTCAACTTGGCAAAGCATTTGACAACTTTTTTAAAGGACGTGCAAAGTACCCCCAATTTCGCAAGAAAGGTATAAATGACAAATTTAGCTTAACCAACGACCAGTTTAAAATCATTGGCAAAAATATAAAAATTCCCAATTTGGGCTGGGTCAAATTAACAGAAAACTTGCGTTTTAATGGCAAAATCATGAATGCCACTATTTTCAAAAAAGGCATGAAATGGTTTGTCTCTATTGGTGTAGAAATTAACGAAACACCAAAGCCCCTCCCTCGAACAGACAAAGACATTGGCATAGACCTAGGCATAACCGATTTAGCTGTGTTATCAAACGGCACAAAAATGCAGGCCCCTAAGCCATTGAAAAGCAAACTTAAACAGCTAAGACGACTAAGCAAACAACTTAGCCGGAAACAAAAAGGTAGTAAAAACCGTGAAAAAGCGAAAACCAAGCTATCACGATTGCATTACAAAATCAGTTGCATCAGAAAAGACTTTATTCATAAACTCACCACAAAGCTTGTCAAAATGTATGATGTGATTTGTATAGAAAACTTAAACGTTAAGGGCATGGTAAAAAATCGCAAATTAAGCCGTGCAATTAGCGATTTAAGCTTTTATGAGTTTAAACGCCAACTGATTTATAAGGCAAATCAATCTCGCAAGACAATCAAAGAAGTGGATAGATTTTATCCAAGCTCTAAAACTTGCTCGCATTGTGGCTTTGTGATGGCTAAAATAGATTTAACGTTAGCCATTCGTAACTGGCAATGTCCTAGCTGTCACACACAGCATGACCGTGATATTAACGCAAGTTTAAATATTTTAAATCAAGCAGATAGGGTTTTAACCTTGTCTTAATTTTAACCATTGGTGGGTAGGTTCTATCCCCAATTAAAAACGCCTATGGAGTTGATGTAAGTCCAAGTTCAAAAGAATAAGGCAAACAACGGTGAAGTAGGAATTAAACGCTAAATTTATCCTTTAGATAGGTTTAGATAGGTTTTAAGGAACAGTGAGTGAGATGAAAGCAATCGTAATACCGCAATACACCCAACGTCTGATGGTCGGCACTTTTGTCGCCGCCAGTTTTTTTGCCACAACTGTACAGGCAAATGCTGCCATACAACAGCCTGAACTAGACAATTCTGCTTTTATCCTAATTGACTATGATACGGGTACGGTATTGGCTCAAAAAAATGCCGCTCAGCCGTTCCCACCTGCGTCATTGACCAAAATGATGACCAGTTACATCATTGAGCAGCGGCTGCTATCAGGGGCATTAAAAGAAAACGAACCCATCCTCATGACCCCAGAAGCTTGGTGTAAAGGCTCAAGTGAAGAGTCTTGTATGTATGTCCCTGTCAATACAACCGCCCCTGTGATTGATATGTTAAAAGGTATTATTATCCAATCGGGTAATGATGCATCAAAAGCGATGGCACAGCACATTGGCGGTAGCGAAACCACGTTTGCCGATTTGATGAATGAAGAAGCCAAAAAAATTGGCATGACCCATACCCATTTTATGAATGCGACCGGTATGCCACAAGAAGGCCATCAAGCGTCTGCCGAAGATTTGGCGAAACTCGCCCAAGCCATTATCAAGAACAGTAAAAAATATTATCCCCTCTATAGCCAAAAACAATTTACTTATAACGGCATCACCCAAGGCAACCGCAATGCGCTGTTGTTCACCGATCCAACGGTAGACGGCCTAAAAACAGGACATACCGACGAAGCAGGCTACTGTCTAGTAGCATCGAGTAAACGCGGTGATATGCGCCTGATTTCAGTGATTATGGGTACTAAAAGCGCTCAAGAGCGCGCAGACCAATCGCGTAACTTACTCAACTGGGGATTTAGTAATTTTGCTACTAAAATTGCCGCCCCTGCCCAAAAAAGCTACGGCAGCGTGCCAGTCAACTTCGGTGCTGTCGATAAAGTCAACGTCGTCAGCAAAGGCAATTTACAAGTACTAGTGCCAAAACTGGATCAAGAAAAAATCAGCACCGTGGTCAATTTGCCAGCCGATGTCAAAGCGCCGTTAGCGCAAGGTCAAGAAGTGGGTAAACTGGTTGCTATGCTCAATGGCAAACCTGTGGCGTCTGTCCCATTGGTCGCGGAAACCCAAGTTCAAGAAGCTGGAATTTTTAAACGTATGTGGCAACACATCGTACTGTTCTTTAAAGGTTTATTCTAAATTACAAAGAAAAATCACAAAAAAAACCCTTCACATGAAACGAAGGGTTTTTTTAACTCAAAATTTAACTCAATATATTGGACAACTCTTTGATATATTGATCGAGTCGCTCGTCTATGACTTCTTTTTTGACAAAATAATCCACCCCAGCTATTTTTAGTAATTCAATGGTATGCGGATTTAACGCTTTGGTGTCATAAACGCAGATAATGGTGACCCTGGCTTTATTTTCACGCTCACGAAATTTGCTGACGAAGTCTAATATCGCTTGATAATGAATATTTCGCGAGATAAACAGCGCATCCACCGTATGCGAGGACAAATAATCTTCAAGAAGTTCGCTACTGGTAAACGTCTCAACTTTAGCACCCGCATTTTCCATGCGTTTGGCCGTTTCGAATAAATCCTCATAGTGATACCAAACGACAATATGTTTATTTAGCAATAAATTGCGTTCATAGTTGTGTTTCCAATCTTTTAGCAATAACGATACCTGAAAATTGCTACCCACATCAGGTTCGCTAGTAACTGTGATGCTGCCTTTCATCAGTGCTAAGAGTTTTTTCACCAAAAATAATCCTGCAGAATTAGTTGATGAGGAATGTTTTACTTCAGGATTAATTTGGAAAAAAGGTTCAAAAATCTGCTCTAAATATTCCTTTGCAATGCCTATGCCGGTGTCTTCAATCTGCAGCGTCCATCGTACTTGCGTTTGTAAATGTTGCAACTGCGAGGTGATTGTTATGCTGCCTTTATCGGTAAATTTAATCGCATTTTCTACCAATGAACTGATAATTAGGGTGATTTTTTGAACATCGCCTTCTAGGACATAGTCGGCATGATAGGGCTTTGCCTTTAACGTAATATTTTTCTCGGCAGCCACAGGCTGATAATCATTGACAATTTGGGTAATTAACCCCGTTGGACTAAATTGGTAGGCGCTGACCCCTGTTTGACCTTTATCGATACGGTTAATTTGGATGATTTGATCAAGCTTAGCATTTAAATCATCTTTGCCCAAACTAATAATTTCAACGGCATCCTTTTGCTCAGCGCTGATATATTGATTGTGTAACAGCTGTAGACCCGATTCGATACGACTTACAGAGGATTTGAACTCATGAATCAAAATATTTTCAAATTTTGAATTGTGCTCAAGCTGCTTAATTTGGGTTTCTTCAAGGTCATTTTTTTCTTGGCGCAGAGTGTTGATTTGGGCAATTTGCGCCTTGCGCTTGTTGAGCAAATACACCAAAGCTTTTTCAAATACCCAAGCCTCATTACTTTTTGGCAGCTTATACGCCTCTGCCGCTAAAAATTCATCTTGCAAAATGTGATGGCTTAAATTTTCAAGTTTTGGTAAGCGATGGGTTAAATTTTGCACCTTTTGCAACACAAACCACAAATTGAACAGCGCAATAAATGATAACACCAGTACTAACGGCAAATGTTGCCAAAACCATTGCTGGCGAATGGTTTGTAGGTCAAGGGTGATATTGCTATAACCAATCAGCTGCTCTACTTTCGTGTTGTCTTGATGGGGCTTGAATGTCAATAAATTAATTTTAACAGGTTCACTCAATCCGTAATAGCGCTCAAAAAAAACCTCTGTGACTTTAATCGGATGGGTGGTCGGATGCTGCTGCTGGTCAAATGGAAAAAATACAATGCTTTCGTACTGCGGCATTTCGCTTAACAGTTTATCAATGCTAGCGGTTGTCACACTGTTGGGGTTGCTGGCGACAGACTGGGCAAGTAGATAATTAATCTTACTGGCCTGTTTGATTTCAGATTGCACTGTTTGGGTCAAGTCGACTAAGGTATAAATCACAAGGCAAATAAATAAAACCAATAAAAAGGGTATCGCAATGATACGCTTTACCCCAATTTGATAACCTAAAGTGTTCTGTACCATTCACTCATCCCTTAAAACGCCAATTAACATCACCTTAACGTTTTTTGCCGCGCTTTTTGAATTTTTGTACCTCTCGACGTTTACGTTCTTTTTGCGCATCCGTCATGGTATTGGTGCGACCGGCATAAGGATTGGCGTTTTGTTTAAACTCAACCCGAATCGGGGTGCCTTCAAGCTTGAATACTTTGCGAAATTCGTTTTCTAGGTAGCGACGATAACTGTTTGGCACTTGGCTGGTCTGATTGCCATGAATCACAATAATCGGTGGATTATGACCGCCTAAATGTGCAAATCGAAGTTTAATGCGTCGCCCGCCTACCATAGGGGGCTGGTGTGCAGTAACCGCATCTTGCAGAATTTGGGTCAAGCGACTGGTGGAAATATCAAACATTGCCGCATCATAGGCACGGTGAATCGATGGGTAAAGATTGCCAACGCCCGTCCCATGAAGCGCCGAGATTAAATGAACCTTTACATAAGGGATAAAGTTAAAACGTCGATCCATTTCAATTTTGACAAAATTCTTTTGGTCTTGGTCAAGCCCATCCCATTTATTAATGGCAAGTACCATCGCGCGACCTGCTTCTAAGGCGTAGCCCAACAAGTTCAAATCCTGATCGGTAATGCCTTCTTGCGCATCAATGACCACGATGACCACATGGGCATCTTTGATGGCTTGCAAGGTTTTTACCACAGAAAATTTTTCAACTTTTTCATCAATACGTCCACGGCGACGCACGCCCGCGGTATCAATCAACACATAATGTCTGTTGTCACGCTCGTAAGGAATATAGATACTATCGCGCGTGGTACCTGGCATATCAAAAACCACCACGCGTTCTTCACCAAGCAAGCGATTGACAAGCGTAGATTTGCCGACGTTGGGTCTGCCAATGATGGCGATACGTAAGCCATCAGGTGCTTGTTCTTCTTGGTCATCGGTGGGCATATTGGCAGTGACGGCTTCTAATAAATTGCCCACCCCACGTCCGTGACTGGCTGCCATGGGAAATGGCTCGCCAAAACCTAACGCATAAAATTCATGAATCGCCGCTTCATGGACGCCATCCATTTTATTGGCGGCTAAAAACACCGGCTTGCCAAGGGTATGAAGTTGTTTGGCAATAACTTCATCAGCGCCCGTGATACCCACGCGGCTATCAACCACAAACACAATGATATCTGCTTCATGGATAGCGGTATGCGATTGGTGCGACATATAATCATCAATGGTGCCGTCACCTTCATCCACTTCGCCAATACCACCGGTATCGATGACGATAAAGGATTTTTCTTCAAAGGTTGCGTCGCCATATTGACGGTCGCGGGTAAGACCTGCCAAATCAGCAACCAAGGCTTGACGACTGCGGGTCAACTGATTAAATAGGGTGGACTTGCCAACGTTCGGACGGCCAATCAAGGCAACAACTGGTTTCATAAATTTAATTTCCAAAATTTTCAAAAAGCAAGATTTTCAACAAGCAAGATTTTAAACACGCTTGAAAAATTCATTATTTCTATAACTTAACAAACCCAACATCGCGCTGCAATGCTGGGTTGTCATTTAAACTCACACTTTTATCAGTCTAGGCTGCTCATCCACTCGCCAAAACCGCTAAATGCGTAAACAGTTTAACAATTAACGATTTACTTGCCAAACACTAAATGCGCCATTTGCGCTTTGGGCAATCAAACGGTTATTGATAAACTGTAATACCGCCACGTCGGATTTGGCTTGTTTTCTGTCAACCAGTGCCCCTGACGCGCGGTCATATACATGCAAATAACCCATGGCATCACCAACCACCACATAGTTGCCGATACTCACCGCGTTACTCAAACCACGATAAGACAAGTTATCGGTTTGCCAATTAACCGTGCCTGTCATTTTATCCATCGCCACCAATTCACCATCGAGTGAAGTGGCGTAAACTTGGCTAGCATCTGTGCCGACTGATTTTAGGCTCGCCAACTCTTTGACAAAACTTAGCTGCTGTGAAGCCATATCGGCAGCGACTAACTGACCGCTATAAGACACAACGTACAGCATATTGCCATCTAGTACGGGGGTGGCATCCACATCAGAAATTTTTTCGATATCGCTACTGCCTTTGCTGATACCAAAACGTTTTGACCAAATAGGTACGCCATTATCGATGTTTAAAGCATGGATACGACCATCGGCTGTCGAAACCAGCACCGTATTGCGATTGAATAAAATCGGCGTGGCACTACCGCGAACGCTTAAATTTGGATTTTGGGTGTTAAAATTCCAAATAGGCGCGCCAGATTCTAGCGACAGCGCACTAATTTTACCATCATTGCCAAGGGTAATGACACGGTTTTGGCTGATGAGGGCAGGGGATAGGGTTACGGTGTCTAAAGGCGTTTGCCAAATAACTTTGCCATTCATTCTATCTAACGCAATGATGACCCCTTTGCTGTCACTGACCACGGCTACGCGAGATTGTTCATCTAGCGCCACCCCTGACATTAGGCCTTGCTTGAGCTTGATGCTCCAAAGCGCTTTGCCTTGCCCATCAAACGCTTGCACGCTACCGTCTGCTAACGCATTCACATAGCCATTGTTGTCATACGCCACGCGAAAGGCGGTAGGTTGCTGGCTGATGGTGGTTTTATTGCGCAAATTGCCAAAGCGTTGGCTAACTTTTGTATTACTGCCTTGACTAAACAGCGGGGAAATCACATTTTGACTGCTAGCGAGTTTCACAAGTGCGGCAGGTTTATGGACATTGTCAGATTTTTTAAATTTGTCACAACCTGTCAAGGTCATCGCTACCACCAAGGCGGTTGCAAATACGACAGGTTTCATTAAGTTTTTCGATAAGGGTGTCGATTTTGTTGTTGTTATGGTAGTCATTGTTTATCTCGTAACGTACGGTGAAGTTTAAAATGTTGTCAGTTAAAAGTTTTATCAGGTTAAGATTTTTTGCCTAATTTGCACCTATTTTATGCTTGAAGCAACAGCGGGCGCAGATGCGGTTGCAGCGGCAGTATTTTCAGCTTGGGTAGGTGCTTGAGTAGGTGCTTGGGTAGGCTTAGCGAGTACGCCGCCTGTTAAATCAGGTTGTTTGACGCTTAAGCCTAGACTTTCCATTTTGATACGCAGTAATGCACGGTCTTGTGGGTTTGGGTTGGTTTGATTACGTTGTTCAATCAGTTGCCAAGCCTTTTGGTAATGATTAATGGCGGATTTTTTATCGCCTTGTTGGTTGGCAATGTCCCCCAAAATCTCAAGTTTACTGGCTTCAAAGGCAGCCGGTAAGGGGCTTTGCAAGCGTTTTTGTGCCGCATCGGCTTGATTGTCCGACAATAGCACTTGTGCTTGGCGCAAAATGGCAATGGCTTTTAGCCCATCATCCTTCAGTGTTAACTGAGAGGCTTTTTGTAGCGTTGCCGCCGCCGCTTTTAGATCATTTTTATCGGTCTGTTGTTTGGCTTGCAGCATTAAGGCTTGCCATGTATAAACCGAATTATCATGTTTAGCCACAAATTCGCCCAAGTCTTTGTCCAAATTGGTTTGCGCCGTAGTCAGTTGCGCTTGTGCTTTGGTATCGGTGGCAGCTTGGGTGGTTAGGGTCTCAATGTTGTTTTGGTCGCTTTGAATTTTGGCAAAATCGTTCGCCGCTGCGGTATCTATATTGCCGCCATGCTTTTGCCAGTAAGTCCAGCCAAAATAACCCGCTAATACCAACATAATAGCAGATACAATATAGCCACCATATTGTTTGAGCGCGCTTAAGGATCGCTGTTCATCATTTACTAGCTTAGGTTGTACGTCTTTAACCATTACATAAAGCCTTTCAAAAAATTACTGATATAAGTTACCCATCAAATTTGGCTCAATCAGATAGATTAGATAAAATCTGGATTTTCGCTAAAGAGCGTGTCACTCGCGACTGTAATTTGGTCACCAGTTGCCATTTTTTTGATGGTAATTTGCTGATTGGCGACTTCATCTTGCGCGATAATCACTGACAAGTGCGCACCTGATTTGTCGGCTTTTTTCATTTGCGCTTTTAAGCTCGTGGCACTTGCCATTTTCACGCGAAGATTTGAACGTCGTGTACGTAGCTCATGGGCAAATTTGATGGCATCGGTGTAAACATCAGGATGGGCGACCACAAATACATCACAGGCAGGTGTTGCCTCAAACGGCTGTACCTTTTGCATGAGTAACAGCAAACGCTCAAGCCCCATGGCAAAACCTACTGCCGGCTCGGAAGTGGCTGGTTTATCACTGCCAATGGATTTGATTTGTCCAATAAGCCCATCATAACGACCCCCAGCACATACCGTCGCTTGGCTACCTAGCTGGTCAGTTGTCCATTCAAATACGGTTTTATTGTAATAATCTAAACCCCGTACCAGTTTTGGATTAATCACAAAATTGATGCCGACCGCTTTAAGATACTGTTGCAAGGCTTCAAAATGCTGCTGGCTTGCTGCCCCCAAAAAGTCAGCAAGCTTTGGGGCGTTCTCTAAAATTTGTTGGGTGTTTTTATCTTTACTATCCAAAATACGTAGTGGATTGGTGGTTAAGCGGCGCTGACTATCTTCATCCAATTGAGATTTTTTATCGGTTAAAAAATCCACCAAGGCTTGGCGATATGCCAGTCGTTCGTCCATCTCACCCAAGCTATTAATCTCAAGTTGCACCACGTCCAAAATACCCAATTTTTGCCACATTTGGTAGGTCATGATAATGAGCTCGGCATCAGCATCCGCTAATTCACTGCCAAAACTCTCAACCCCTAATTGGTGAAACTGACGATAACGGCCTTTTTGCGGTTGTTCATAGCGAAACATAGGACCAATGTACCAAAGTTTTGGATTGTCACCCCGCAATAAGTTATGCTCCACCACGGCACGTACCGCGCCTGCCGTGCCTTCAGGGCGTAGCGTCAATGCCGTAGGTGGGTTGGATTTGTCATAAAAACTATACATTTCCTTTTCGACAATGTCAGTGGCATCGCCAATCGCACGGGCAAATAGCTGGGTTTCTTCAACGATTGGAATGCGAATTTGCTCAAAGCCAAATTGATTGAGCACATCGATAAGGCTGCTTTCAAGTTGGCGCCACTCACTCGATGGGCGCGTAGATTCTGTCTCAATATGTAAGATATCATTAAACCCTTTAATGGATTTTAACATGGTCAATTTCCCAAAAAATGCAAACTAAAAAAATAAACGACACAAAAATTATTTAACCCGTAAGATTTCATTGGCGCGCTGCGCTTCGCGCTCAGCCACTTTTTGACGGACCATGGCTTCAATCTCATCAGCAAGCTTGGTGGTATCAATCAAATGTGATTTTTCGCCATTTTTGTAGACAAGGCTATTGGGACTCGCACCCACCACGCCGATATCTGATTCTTTGGCTTCCCCTGGACCATTGACTTTACAGCCAATCACCGATACATCCATTGGCTCACGGATATCCTCTAGGCGTTTTTCTAAGTCCATCATCACCCGAATCACATCAAACTCTTGGCGTGAGCAGCTAGGGCAGGCGATAAAATTCACCCCATTACTACGGATGCCGAGGGATTTTAAGATATCAAAACCGATTTTAATTTCTTCTTCTGGCTCAGCGGCTAGCGAAATACGCATGGTATCACCAATGCCTTCTAGCAGTAATCCGCCTAAGGCAATCGCAGACTTAACGGTACCGGTACGGTATACCCCCGCTTCTGTCACACCTAAATGCAAGGGATTGTCAACTTGTGCAGAAATCAACCGATACGCATCCATGGTCAAAAACACATTACTGGCTTTGACTGAGATTTTAAATTGGTCAAAGTTATTACGATCTAAAATATCAATATGGCGCATCGCCGACTCAAGCATCGCTTCACCCGTGGGTTCGCCATATTTTTTTTGAATATCTTTTTCTAGTGACCCCGCGTTTACGCCAATGCGCATACTGATGCCATGATGTTTGGCGGCAGCAATCACTTCACGCACTTTTTGTTCATTGCCGATATTACCTGGGTTGATACGTAAACAGTCTGCACCCGCATCAGCCACCGCCAGTGCAATTTTATAATCAAAATGAACGTCTGCCACCAGTGGCACAGAAACTTGTCTTTTGATTTCGGCAAAGGCTTTTACGCTTTCCATCGTTGGCGTTGAGACGCGCATCAGATCAGCACCGGCATCGACACAGCGCTGAATCTGTGCCACAGTGGCATCGACATCACAGGTATCTGTATTGGTCATACTTTGCACACTAATGGGGGCGTCACCGCCTACTGCGACATTACCGACGTAGATTTTTTTGGTGAGTTTACGTTTGATGGGGTTATGCGCTGACATAGGCGTTCCTATTATTATAACTATTATAACGAATGATTTAGCGTATTTTTAAAGTGATAAGCCGTTAAGGTTTTAACGTAAAATTGGCTTTATCGTTTTGGGCATAATTGCTTAATTTAATCGGTTGTTTGTTCAAATCCAAGCTCACGTTGCTGGCTTTGTCGATAGTGACTTGAAACGGCGCTTGACCTGTCAATTGGTAACTACCGCGTGCTTGATCGCCATCTAAAATCGTATTGCCTGTCGCATCGACAATGGTGATTTTGGTGGTGTCTTTGACAAAAATGTCAATCGAAGCTTTGGCGCTAGCTTGCCCCGTCGCTGCTGTACCACTGGCATTATCAGCACTCACCGCAACACCGGTAATGGCAGAGCCCGTGGCGGGCAAGCCACTGGCGGTCACCGTGTTAGTCACAATCGCTGAGCCTGCATTGTTAAGCGACGCACCGCTGACTTGGTCTTGGGTTGGCATACTGGCAACAGCGCTAGCGGGCGCTTGTTCAACCGAGTCATTATGTGCTTTGCTAACTTTATTAAAAATAAAAATCGCAAGCCCCAATACCAATAAAATCCCACCAATGACAAAAGGGTTAATACGCACACTGGGACGCGCTTCACGATTAAGCGTGCCCATCGGCTGCATCGGGGCATTGATGACCGTGGCATATTTTTGTTTGAGGGTAGCGGGGTACTGGGCATCAAAACTTTGCGCGACCAGATTTTTATCCAAACCCAAAAAACGCCCATAGGTCGTGGCAAAACCGCGCGCAAAGGTAGGCTGTGGTAAGGCGTCAAAATCATTGGCTTCAAGCGCCCGCAGATGGCTTTTTAAAATGAAAGTTTTGGCAGCCACATCGTCAATCGATAAGCCTTTTTTCTCACGGGCTTGTTTAAAACGCTGACCCAAAAGCTGGGTTGTGTCATGAACAGGGGTAGAGTTTTGTTGATTGTCGGTGTTATTGCTGTTTTCCATCTTATTTCCAAGTTGACGTTGGGGTTAAAAGTCCAGAACGAATCTGCTTTGCTTCATCGCTAAGTGGATAGCGATCCAAAAGCTGCTGCGCTAATTTTTGTGTTTCCATAGGATTGTTCGCAAGTTTGGCAAGCCTAATCCCTTGCGATAAAGTACGCGGGTCAAGGCTGGATTGACCAATAATTTTAACCAAATCATTGTACAGCGCCTGCGCCTCCAAAAATTTGCCATCAGCCAATAAAATATCAATAAGCTCTGTACGTGCGACGATGCTTTGGCGATTGGCATCGAGTGCTTTGATAAATGACTGTATCGCCAGTGGTTTGTTTTTGACCTTTAATGCTGTACGCCCTAAATTCTCTAACGCACTGGCACGACCGTCATACCCTAAGGCAGAACCCGCAATTTGAAACTGCGCAATCGCTTCTTGGTTACGACTGAGTTGGGCGAGATAGACGCCATAATTGTTGTTTGCTTGACTAAAGTCAGGATTGAGGGCGATAGCATTTTTAAAATAAGCTTCGGCTTTTTGCATATTGCGCGGGCTGCCTTCTTGCTGCAATAACACGCCCATCATATCATTGGCTTCTGCTGACTTTGGATAAGACTTTAATGCACTTTCTAACTGTCGTTTGGCATCGTCTAATTTACCACCACGAATATATTCAGCGGCAATCGCGGTGCGAATTCTGGCGATTTCTTCTGGATTTTTTTCCCAACGACTTGGGTCACTGGCGGTGACTGTCTGCGTAGTCACTTGTCGGGTGGTGGTACAACCGGTTAGGCAAAGGCTGAAGCTTGAAAGGCCAATCATACCTACCGCAAAAACCTTCGATAAAAAATTTGATTTGCCCGGCATTTTATCGTCATCTATATCGTTGTCGTGTAATTGACACAAAATAGCAGGTTGGCTGTGGTATAAATGAGTTTGACGTGAGTGACATGGCGGCATAACAAACTTACTCATAATCAAATGAACTAAATTGAATAATTAAAAATTTTGACAGTCGATAACAATTTTTAATTGTCGATAAAACCCAATAGCAAAAACAAGCCTATTACTAAAAATGGCTATTACTATAGCAAAAAAACCTTGATAACACCAACCGATAAGGCTAACTTGCGCCTTTATCACGCCAAACTATTATAATGATAAAAGATTTAATGAGATGCTTTAGATTGTAACGTTTTGGACACTTTTTCTTGCCACTGTTTTGCTCGGCGGGTTTTGTCGGTGACTTGTCCGACCAGTTGTCCACACGCTGCATCAATGTCATCGCCGCGGGTTTGGCGAATGGTACAGACAAAGCCTGCTTGGTTCAAGATATTGCTAAACGCATGGATGCGATTGTTACTAGAGCGTCCGTAAGGTGCATGCGGGAACGGATTAAACGGAATCAAATTAATTTTGCAGGGCAAATCTTTGAGTAGATTGACCAGCTGACGGGCGTGTTCATCAGTGTCATTAACGTCTTTTAACATCACATACTCAATGGTGACGTGCTTTTTATGACGGGGGTTTTCGTCATATACATAAGATTTGGCGGCGGCTATCAGCTCTTTGAGTGGATATTTTTTATTGATGGGTACCAGTTCGTTACGCAGTTCGTCATTGGGTGCATGTAGGCTGATGGCAAGTGCCACATCAATGTCTTTGGCGAGCTCATACATCTTTGGCACGATGCCCGATGTTGATAGGGTAACGCGGCGTTTGGACAAGCCAAAACCAAAATCATCGAGCATCAATGACATACTGGCTACCACGGGCTCATAATTTAACAGCGGTTCACCCATGCCCATCATCACCACATTAGTGACCCGATTTTCACGTTCAGTGACAGGCACATTTTCCATATAAGACTGGTTGGCAACCCACAGCTGTCCGATAATTTCGCTAGGCGATAAGTCCCGCTCAAAGCCTTGTTTGCCGGTGCTGCAAAACGAGCAGTCAAGCGCACAGCCGACTTGTGATGAAATACACAAGGTTTTACGTCCAAACTGTTTGTTATCGTCAGCTGGGATCAGTACAGTTTCCACCAGCGAGCCACCTGCTACTTCAAACACCCATTTGCGGGTGCCATCTTCGCTAAATTGTTTAAACTTGACCGTTGGAGGCGACACAGTTGCCACTTCATCCAATGTTTCTTGTAGTTTTTTTGACAAATTCGTCATTTGATAAAAATCGGTCACGCCAAACTGATAAATCCACTTCATGACTTGGGTGGCGCGGAAGGGTTTTTCGCCTAGCTTGGCAAAAAATTGTCCAAGCTCAGCCTTACTCATGCCAAGTAAATTGGTTTTTGCGGTAAGGTCTTGGGGATTGACCATTTCTGGGTTTTGAATGACAGGAATTTGGGTCATAGCGGTCGTATAAGCGTGTCAAATAAACAAGATAGTATACTAAAATCTCAACTATTTGTCATGGTAAAACATAGTGACTTGTTAGCGGTTTTATATACAATATCTTTACCTCCCATATGTTGCCCAAATTGGCATGGCTAAATAGGTAAAATATCGACAAATCAAATAGCGACGAATCAAATAGCGATAATAAGAATTATCATGATTAGGCATAAAAATGCCAATAACCACTTCCATTCAAGCGAAACAAAATCAACCGTGCGACGGACTAACCTAGCAGACCAATGGGGTAGCTGATAAACCACTTCGCCATTGACATGTTTACCGCCTCGATACCAAAGTTTAAGCTGTTTTAACATATGTTTATGCCCATTTCTATGTCTAAATCTACATCTAAATCTATGCCTAACAAATTGATGAGTATGACACTATTAAACTTCTATTGGGTTAAGTCTATATGACAAACAAGTAAAAAATCGTAAAAAAATGATATAAAAAATTACCCAATTGTTTAAAAGAGGGCGAAATGGGGGAATTTTACTAACAGGGTGATATTTTTAGCCAAAGCACGAGTGATAAAAGTTATAATGTTTCCCCGTTTTTGAGCTCGTCATTCTTTTGTATTTATGTCCAACCATCCATTGCTTACTCCCCTCAATATCGGCGACCAGACCATCGCCAACCGCATCATCGTTGCCCCGATGGCAGGCGTCACTGATAAGCCTTTTCGCATGCTGGCTAAGTCCTTTGGTGCAGGGCATGCCGTGTCAGAGATGATGACGTCTGATGCCACTTTGTTTGCCCATCACAAAACGCTGTATCGTGCCAATTTTGAGGGTGAAATCGCGCCTATTTCTGCGCAAATCGCTGGGTCTGACCCAGAAAAAATCGCCGAAGCGGCTCGCTATCAAGTTGCCAATGGGGCGCAAATTGTCGATATCAATATGGGTTGTCCGGCAAAAAAAGTTTGCAAAAAGCTTGCCGGTTCAGCGCTACTCAAAGATGAAGACTTGGTCAAGCGACTATTGGATGCCACGGTCAATGCCGTGGATGTGCCAGTCACGCTAAAAACCCGTCTAGGCTATGCCAATGGCGAAGAAAATATTTTACGTGTCGCACAAATGGCAGAAGAGGCAGGTATCGCCATGATTGTAATACATGGACGCACCCGGGAAGATAAATATTTGGGCAGCGCTCGCTATGAGTTAATTAAAGAGGTCAAAAATCTTCTCACCATTCCTGTTATCGTCAATGGGGATATCGACAGCCCGCAAAAAGCCAAACAAGTATATGAGCAAACAGGCGCTGATGGCATTATGATTGGGCGAGCAGGGCAAGGGCAGCCTTGGATTTTTCGCGACATTGCGCATTATCTAAAGACTGGTGAAATCTTGCCCAGTCCAACGATGGAGGCGCTAAAGGAGATAGTATTAAGCCATTTGCAAGAGATTTATGCGTTTTATGGTGAATACTCGGGGTGTCGTATCGCTCGTAAACATATTGCTTGGTATACCTCAGGCATTGCCAATTCCAATGCGTTTCGCCAAGCTATGTATGAAGAAGATACCACCGCTGGACAGTTTAACGTGGTTGCGCAGTTTTTAAAGACCGCGAAATTTGATTAAAACCTCCACTATAAAACAGTCAATCGTAGCGCGCTTATGACTTTTTAGAAACAAAGATTCGCAAAAAGTCATGATTAATGAATTTAGAATCTGTTAAAATTTTACTGAGTCTCTGTGATAGACCGATATCAAACAATAACCATATACGATTAATCAAATTATAAGGAGTCAGCGATGGCACAATTACGAATTGGCGACACGGCACCAAATTTTGACGCACAAACCACCGAAGGCAACATCAATTTTTACGATTGGCAAGGTGATAACTGGGTGGTTTTATTCTCACATCCGGCAGACTTTACACCAGTTTGTACCACGGAGTTAGGACGCACGGCATCATTGGGTGATGAATTCAAAAAACGCCATGTCAAACCGATTGCTTTATCAGTCGATAGCGTCGAAGATCACAAAGCTTGGGCAGGCGATATCTCAGAAACCCAAGGCTGCGAGGTGAATTTCCCCATCATTGCAGATGCTGACAAAAAAGTATCGGAAGCTTACGACATGATTCACCCAAATGCGTCAACCACGCACACGGTTCGTAGCGTATTCATTATCGATCCACAGCATAAACTGCGGTTAACTTTCACTTACCCAGCCGCCGTAGGTCGTAACTTCAATGAAATTTTACGGGTGATTGATGCCTTGCAATTGTCAGATAATTATGGCATTGCAACGCCAGTTGAGTGGCAAGACGGGGACGATGTGATTATCCCGCCAAGCGTCAAAAATGAAGAAATCGCCGCGAAATTCCCAAAAGGTCATAAAGAAATCAAGCCTTATCTGCGCACCACGCCACAACCGAATAAATAACTGTTTATGTTAAGACTGTTTATGTTAAGTTTAAAATCAAAAACCTAGTCGCTTGACTGGGTTTTTTTATGCCAACTCTCCCATTAAAGATACTCAACTAAACTTAAAGGTACTGAACTAAATTTACAGAACGGATGCTGAGTAACCATAAATATTTGGCTAAACTTCGATTAATGGTCTAATAATGGATATAAAGAATGATAAACAATCAAGTTAAAGGCGGCTTTAAAACCAGCGCATTGCTCATGCTTGCCCTGACTGGTTGCCAAACGGTGCATACTAACCCATCAGCACCTATTGAAAGAGTGCCATACGTGCAGCTGCCCATCTTTATCGGCTCTACCCCAACCACTAATTCTTTACAGAGTTATGATTGGCAGCTTAACAATATCAATAGCACAGATCCGATTACGTGGAATGGTTCATACTTGCAAACACAGAATGGCAAAGTCACGCTAAACTTTAACCAAAATCACATAACCTATAATGTAGGCTGTAACCAACTATCAAATCAATATAGCCTAAGCAAAAATACCATGCAACCCATTGGGACAGGTATTAGTACTTTAATGGGTTGTGGTGAATTGCAAGCACGGGAACAATGGCTTGCTAAACAGATGCAAAGCCCAAGTGAGCTACAAATAATGGAAACTCAAGTAGATGCAGTATTGTCGCAAACCACGGCTGATGGTAGCTGGCTTCAGTGGGTAGGTAAATTAAAGCCTGAAGTAAAATACGGCAAAGGGGAAACCGTATTTTTGGAGGTCAAACCCAAATGGCAGTATTGCGACAACGTCACCGATAAAAAGTGCCTAGAAGTGCGCGACATCAATTATGACAATCAGGGACTAAAAACAGCGGTGGGTCAATGGTATCTTCTCGATGCGCCCATCATGGGTTATCGTCATGATGAAAGCGCACAGCGGGTTTTGCGATTGACTCGCTATCGCACCCCACCGACCGATACCAAAGGCTATGGCAACCTTTATCAGCTTGATAGTGTGATTGAAACCAAGACTCTAGCAAAATAACCAACTCGTCAAAAAAAGCGATGGCTAACACGAGTCATCGCTTTTTTATTGGCAAATTATTTGTGGCGAATCGCCCACGACTGGTGAATAGGGCGTTTACTATCAAAATCAAAGCCGATGGTTTGGCTGGTCATTTCTTCAACGTGATAACGGTTGTTAATTTCGTCGTCTAGCACAAATTTGGTAAAGTTATTGGAAAAATACAACACGCCTTCAGCGGATAAGCGATTCATGGCACGGTTGATGAGTGGTACGTGGTCGCGCTGCACATCAAAAGTACCTTGAAATTTCTTGGAGTTAGAAAAAGTCGGCGGATCGATAAAAATCACATCGTACTGCTCAGTATTGCTTTTAATCCATTCAAAAATATCTTGGGCAATAAACTGGTAGTTTGGCAAATCTGGCAAGCCGTTTAGGGCAAAATTTTTGCGTCCCCAATCCAGATAGTTTTGTGATAAATCCACCGATGTCACCGCTTTTGCCCCGCCCAATGCCGCATGCACACTGGCAGTACAAGTATAAGCAAACAGATTAAGCACCGTTTTACCGCGTGAGTTTTCTGCAATAATTTTTCGGATGCTGCGATGGTCAAGAAATAGCCCCGTATCCAAATAATCGCTAAAGTTCACCAAAAAATACGCCCGTTGGTTGTTGGCGGTTGGCTCGCTGACCACATGGAATTTACCCGAATTGGCTTTTTTCTCATACTGCTCATTGCCGGATTGGCGGGCGCGGGTTTTGATAAACACTTGCTCACGGTTCACTTGCAAGGCTTCACGCACGCCATGCAGCGCTAGATTAAAGCGTTTTTTGGCGGTCTCTAACGGGATTGATTTGGGGGCGGCATATTCTTGCACATGCACAAATTCGCCATACAAATCCACCGCCACTTTAAAATCAGGTAAGTCGGCATCATACACCCGCAGATTGGTCACGGCTTGTTTGTGAGCCAGCTTACGCAGATTGGCAAGATTTTTTTGTAGTCGATTGATAAAATCTTGACCTTCTTCTACGGCGATTTCACGTTTTTCAAAGCGCGTAATCAACGGTGTGTCTTTACTCTTTAACAGCTCACCATAACGAAAATAAACGGTGATAGCGCCATTATGACAGCGCATGGTTTTTGGCTCGGCAAGGGGTAGTACGTCGGCTTGTTCAACTTTGGCAGCGAGGACACCCAAAGTCACTTTGGCAGGGCTATCTGCAAACAAGGCTTGTAATTTTTTACCCAAGCCTTGATACAAGGGTTTAATCAATTCTTCCTCACCCAAGCGCTCACCATACGGTGGGTTGGTGATAAACAGGGGATTGACCCAACCATTGACTTGTTTTTCTAGTGCCAAATTAAGTGTCGCCAGTGAGCGCTGCTGCAAGGTAATACGGTTGATGATAGGCGTCAAACCTGCGGCGATTAAATTTTTATGCGTGGCTCGAACTGCGCCTGAGTCCATATCAAAAGCAAATACCGCGGGCATCTCACCATTTGCCATGGCATTTAAGCGATGATGAAAACGGGCTTGCGCGTCTTGCACCATTGACTCCCAAAGCGCAGTGTCATGATGTTGCCATGCATAAAACCCAAATTGGCTATCGGCTTTATCCAGTCCTACGGCATAATCTGCGCTCATCAGTAAGGCTTCAATAATCAGCGTGCCTGAGCCGCACATCGGGTCGACGATACTGTCAAATTGGGTGGTGTGAAAATTCACGCTATAGAGCAGGGCAGCCGCCAAGTTTTCTTTGAGTGGCGCTTCAGTCATCGCAGCACGATAACCACGGCGGTGCAAACTGGTCCCTGATAAGTCTAGATACAATTCAGCTTGTTTGTCACCCACAGTAGCGACAATGCCAAAATCGGGGTTTTTATCGACATTGGGGCGACGACCGAACTGCTCGTTAAATTGGTCGGCAATCGCATCTTTGACACGCAGCATGGTGAATTGCTGGTTGGCTTGTACGCGCTTATCTAGGGTCAAACGAATCGCAAAGGTCTGCTCCAAATCAAATAACTGGGTCCATTTGACAGTTTTGGCAAAGGTATAGAGCTGATCTGCAATATCGTACTCGGGATTGATGTTCTTTTTGCCCAGTGGTAACAATACCCGCGATGCCACACGAGACCATAGACAAACTTGATAAATCTGCGCTAACGTCAATGTCGCCATCAGCCGACCCGTGCGCTCAATTTGTGTATCTATACCAAAGCTTGCCAGCTCAGTTTGCAGGGGAATCTCTAGCCCATCGGCACAAGTGATGACAATGTGAAAAGTTTGCCCAACGGGCGTTGTATTGCTGTCTGTCATAAATACTGCCAAAAAAAGTCAAAGTTGATTAATGGCGTATTTTAGCATGATTAGCAAAGGACAAATGACAGAATGTCTGAAATTATGGAGAAGTTTTTACCGATGGGGCTGCTTCGCTTGGCATTGCGCTTGGCATTAAAAGCTGCATATGAGGGTAAGGTGTGGCAATGCCGGCATCATCGAGTGCTACTTTGATTTGTTCGCGTAGATTTTCTTTGATAAATGGCATTCGAGACACGTGTGGCGGATTGACCCAAAACCGCACAATAAAAAATACCCCAAAATCGCCAATTTTATCCACCGTCGCTGTGGGCGCAGGACGCTCTAATACCTCTTTGGTGTTGGCTAAAATATCAAGAATGATAGCGCGAGCGCTTTCAATATCCGCTTCCAATGCGATACGCACTTCAATATCAAAACGAATCAGATTTTTGGCAGTTAAATTAATGACTTCGGCTGAGGCAACCGTTGAATTGGGGAAAATCACGGTGATATTGTCACGGGTCAAAATTTGGGTAGTGCGCAGGGCGATTTGCACCACTTTACCTTCTTTTTCATTGATGCTGACCCAATCACCGACTTGAAATGACTGCTCAATCAAAATGGTGATACCGGCAATAAAATTGGCAAGTGTGGCTTGTGCCGCAAAACCCACTGCGATACCTGCAATCCCAAGACCTGCGACCACAGACACAATATCAAAACCAAACTGCGACATCACCGAGGCAATCCACAATACGATAATGAGCATGGACAACAAATTGTGCAGTAGTTGTTCAATCGACGCGTTTAGCCCATAATTTTTGAGCATTTTTTGCATCAAATAACCGAGGTTGTACCACGCCATATAAAAAATCACTGACCAAATACCGGCTTTGGCAGTGGCTTTGACTGTTTCAGGTTCAAAATTAAGCTGACTCATCACCGCAAGCAAACTTGAAAACAACCACATTAATCGTGCGATGAGCCTTAACGATTGGCTGTATTTACTGTCTTTGGCGATAAAACGGGCAGAATTGATGAGCAACAAACTTAACCGATAGACCACGCCCAAAATTGCCAACAGCACCATGATTTTGATGCCTGTACTGGCAAGTTTGGAGAGATACAGCGGCCAATTAACCGCTTCATCTTCGAGCGAACCACCGACTGCTTTATAGACGTCATAATACAAGTCGTGATAGATATTTTTAAAAAATTGGTTCACGGACATACAATGAGTGATCTCGAGTCAAAAAATCAAAATAAAATAAGGTGTTTGGCTTAATTTGAGTTAAAGGGTGAGCAATATCGCAAGTAATTTATCCATATGCCCCTTGGCGCGGACATTGCGCATCTCATAAACCAGCTTGCCTGCGTTGTCAAAAATTAAGGTTGAACGTACCACGCCAAGACTGACTTTGCCGTACAGCTTTTTTTCGGCAATGATGTCAAAATATTGGCAAAGTTGTTCATCGGTATCACTCACCAGCGCAAAATTAATCTGTTGGTTGCTGATAAATTTTTCATGGCTTTTGACACTATCTCTTGATACGCCAATCACTTGGTAGCCAAGCTGCTGCAGTTGGGGCAAATGATGGCTAAAATCTTGCGCTTGTACACTACAGCCTGAGGTGTTGTCTTTTGGATAAAAGTACAGAATCAAGCCTTTGTCTGCTTGTTTGGCATAAGCTGGCAGGTTGATTTGACGCTGGATAAATTGCGGCTGCTCTGTAGAATGACGGCTGGTATCCGCTTCAACCGTGGTGACCAAAAAATTGGGTAGTTGAGTCATGGGCATTTCCCCAGTAAAAATTGAACTAACAATATCAGAAAGCCAGATTGAGTACAAACTTCTTCATGCGACAAAATAAAAAAAGACCAGTAAACAACTGGTCTGGTGGTGCGGCGCTATCGATTATGGACTTGATTGTAGCCGATTAGGGACGGGCTTTATTAAATTTAACGCCGTTACCGCACGCTTTCATACGAGCACTGATGGTTTGGAAAGTTTTGTTTTGGCGAACATCTTTGCCACTTTTTACCCAGGTATCGAGCTCATTTTTTTGCGCTTGGGTGATTTTTGCTTGTTCATCTACCACACAAGTACATACTTTTTTTGCAGAAGCGGCATCAGTGATGTGTTTTTCGGTCATTTGGGTAGCGCAAGCATTGACGTATTGTGGGTTTGCGGCATGTGCGGCAAACGGCAAAACCATGCTAGCAAATAGGGTCACGATGGCTGAATGTTTCATAGTTTATCCTCATAAGAGACAGCAGTATAGAACAGCAGGTGTTCAATCGTACAATGGCTAGCTTTACCGTTGACGCAATAAAGCTGGCAGGATTTGATGATGATAGATTACTGATAAATAGTCGGGTCATCTATTTCAGCTTGTAAAAAACCTTGCTGTCGTAAATAACAGCTATCGCAGTGCCCGCAGGCGCGTCCTTCGCTATCTGCGCGGTAGCATGACACAGTCAATGCATAATCAACCCCCAGCGATACCCCAAGCTTAATGATTTCTGCTTTACTTAAATGCAACAATGGCGTTGCAATGTGGAGATGATTACCCATCACACCGGCTTTGGTAGCGAGATTTGCCATGTTTTCAAAGGCTGCAATATATTCAGGACGACAATCAGGATAGCCTGAGTAATCGACTGCATTGACGCCAATCACAATGGCATTGGACTGTGTCACCTCTGCCAATGCCAGCGCATACGACAAAAAGATGGTATTACGCGCGGGTACATAAGTAATTGGAATGCTGTCATTATGCTGATTATCGCTAAAATCTGTTTGTTTGGCATCGGGTACCACCAGCGAAGCATCGGTCAACGCCGAGCCACCTAACTGTGCCAAATCAATATCGATAATACGATGGTTGACTTGGGCAGTCGCAGCGATTTTTTTGGCGGCATTCAGTTCGCTATTGTGGCGCTGACCGTAGTTAAAGCTTACCGCTGTGACGTTGGCATAATTGGCTTTTGCCCAGTAAAGGCAAGTCACGGAATCTAGCCCGCCCGAGAGTAAGACGACGGCGTTTTGTGATGTGGTTGATGTACTCATAAAAATTTACTAACGACAAAAAGCGTATTTTATCAGAACTGAAGCAATTGTTGATGGGAAAATATGGGGATAAAAATAGTCAACGCAATATTAGCCAAAAAACATTTCAAAAAACTGCTATCACTACCAGTAAATATTTGCGTATTCCACTAAAAAAACTTATAAAATAACCAAGAAGTTTTAAACCGAGCTTTAAACTACGTTATCTGACACTTTAGCCCAAACCATACCATTGTCGTCATTGCATCATTTTTTATTTTTTCTTTGTTTAAGGTCACTCATGATAGTTCAAACCCATTTTGTTAGCCATACTGCCATCTTATCAGCCATAAGCGTTGGCTTGCTGTATTTGACAGGTTGTAGTGTTGCGCCCTCAACCGCCAAGCCCGATAGCAATACTATTAATACCCCTGCCACTATTCCTAACACCCAAGCGAACCCAGATACCCAAGCACTCACCACGCGTTCGCTAGACAAGGCGCTACAAAAATGCGCCAGCGAGTTTTTGGAGAAAACCCAGCCGACAATTACTGCTAAGCTATCGCAAAAAACCTACCCCCTGTGCTTTAATGGCTTCGCGGTGATGTATTCGGGTGTCACCAAAACCCCGATTTGGGTCGCTGAGCATTTAACACGACAACGAATAACGGCTGCCAAAACCTTGGTCAGAGAGGATAACTTTCATGAAGAAACTCGCCTGCCAACCGAGGTGCGTAGCTTATTGAGCGATTATACCCGTACCGGATTTGACAGAGGGCATTTAGCGCCCAATGCTGATATGGCAAACCCGGACTCACAATTTGATAGTTTTAGTTTGGCAAATATCGCCCCACAAACGCCTGACAACAACCGTAAAACTTGGGTAAAAATTGAAACACAAACTCGCAACCTGACCAACCAATACGGCTCAGCTTATGTAGTGACAGGGGTGGCATTTTTAACACCGGAAGTCAAACGGCTAAAAAATCGCGTGTTGGTGCCATCGCATTTTTTTAAAGCGGTATATCTGCCATCACAACATCAAGCGATGGCGTTTTTTAGCCCGAATGATGATAGCGGAACCGTTGAAAAAATTAGCCTAAGCACACTTAAAAAACGCACCGGGGTCAATGCGTTTCCCAGTTTGCCGAGCAATGTAGCGACTGTTTCACCATAACCAAAATCAGTAACAGCAAATCAGTAACTAAACAGGGGAAAAAGATGAGTGCTTTTAAACCATTTCAAAATGATAGCCAAAGCGTGGGATTGGGCGAATTTACCCTTGAGAATCAAGGAGAGCAAGTCAATCTCTATGGTAGTGCGACGTTTACGTTGGATAAACAAAGTTTAGCCACGGCAAAACAATTACAAGATGTATTGAGTCAAATCATTGCGTATTTAGAAGCCCATCAAGCGCAAACGGTGGAAAAATCTGCCACGCAACAACAGCAAGCGTCGCACGTGGACGAAGTAAATAATCCTTTCTTATAAATAAAAAAAGCGCAAATCAAACAATTTGCGCTTTTTATGGGCCAACTATCCATTGGTAAACTAGGCATCAAGCTAGGCATCAAAACTGATAGTTAAAGCCAATTTTAGTTTTGCTATCGACACGGTTATCAACCAGTGGGCTGTCTTTTTGCTCATCGCTCAAATACTCTAAATGCTGACTGATAAATGCACTCCAGCGTGGTGAAATGGCGTAACTGGCACTGACATTCACATAGGGGGTAACGCTACTATCAGCGTTATAAGCTTTTATCCCGGTGCGTAGCGATTCTTGCTCAGAAACACCAAAGTAGTAGTTGTTGTACTTGTCATTGTACCACTGTAGTCCTAACTCAGGATAAATGGTGATTTTATCATCCATTGCTTTAAATCTGCTCAAATGCGCCACTTTTGCGCTAGTACCATCACTGCGACCTAACGCATCAGTTTCTACTTGCACTTTAAAGCCACCATATGGGGTAATGCGCATATAGCTAGTGCCCACCATAGCGGACCATTTACGCTCATCGAGTCCTTTTAACGCCGCTGTACTCGCATCGTCTGGATCAAATGAACGGCTATCGTAGCTTGCGGTCAATCGCCATTCGTTTTGTGCGTCTTTGTAGGGATAATAGCCCGCTTCACTGCCTTCAATGTAGAGTCGATTGTTGTCATAAAATGCCTGTGGCATGATCGTAACATCATTGTCCTTGTCGTACGCATAATGATTGATTGACGCGTTTAACCCTAGTTTAAAGCGGGCATTGGTATCCACTGGCATAGAGGCTGCGTGGGCAAATGTTGTGCCCAACATACTGGCAAGTACCAGACAAGGCGCGAAAAATTGTTTCATAAAAACATCCTGTGAGAGTGGGTCATACAAAAAAGTGCTGACAGGCGTAAAGCGTAGAAAATAACAACCAATTTGCCTGTGAACCATACAGCAAGGTGATAAATTTATTATGGCATAAAAAGGTCAGCGCAAATAGTTGAATTTAAAGGTGCGATAGATGCAATTCAAGCCAGCATAAATCCTTGAGCCACCTTGAGAACACCATTAAAATGTTATAATATAACATTTTTAATCTTCTCAATACTTAATTTGGCGACCCAGCATGATAAACGCATTGATTAACAAATATGCTTTTTTTAGCCGACCTTTGCTACAAATGCTACTAAAAACCCCCACGATTGCAGGGGTAACATTGACGATGAGCCTATTGGGGGGCTTAACAGGCTGCCAAAAACAAACTGATAATCAATCCACCTCAAATCAATCAGCCTCAAAGCAATCCGCATCAAATAGCTCAGCTACAACAGTCTCATCAAACACCGTTATTGATACCCAATTACCCACCGTGTATGCCACCACCAATGTGTGGGGTTCGGTGGCTAAAGCGGTCGGGGGGGATAAAGTCAATGTGATTGTGGGGGTCGATGATTTATCACAAGATCCGCATGATTATCAAGCCACAGCGACCGACAAGCTTAATATTACTAAGTCCGCTGTCATGCTGGTCAACGGTGGCGGGTATGATGATTGGGGTATGAGCTTAGCTCAGTCGGTGAGTCACAAACCTGTGGTGATTAATGCCGTAGCACTTTCAGGGCTGTCGCCTAACACGGACAATGCGGCAGATGAGTCTGCCAGTGAACAACACCAACACGACACCCAACACGAAATAAAGACCGCTCATCCGCAGCCATCAGATCATCCTCACGTGCCCAGTGAAGGGCATAGCGAAGTACATAGTCACTCGCACGGTGACTTCAATGAGCACGTGTTTTTCTCCCTCGATACAGCAAAAAAAGTGGCTGAAGCGGTCAACAAGCAATTGGCGGCAACATCGCCTACCAATCAAGCAATTTATGCAAAAAATACCCAACAATTTATCCAGCAAATTGATGCGCTTAAAGTTAAAGCCAAACAAATCGGACAGCAAAAAGCCATCACTGCCTTTGCTACTGAGCCTGTCATCGGGTATTTGCTAGCAGATATGGGCATCAAGGATGTGACGCCAAAAGCCTATGCTGTGCAATCAGAGACGGATGCGGGGGTATCGGTCAAAGTGCTCAATGACAGCAAAAGCCTGCTGAGCAACAAACAAGTCGGTTTGTTGGTTGTCAATGCCCAGACCGAGGATGCTACCTCAAAGCAACTAATCACATTGGCGAAGGCATCAACAGTACCGGTTGTGGCGGTCTATGAAACTCTGCCCGATGGCGTGACAAGCTATACGCAATTTATTGAAAAAACCCTGGATGATTTTGCGGCCGCGACGCGCTAATTTTAACTAGCCTAAAAATTTTAGATTACCCATTAACGCATTTGGGGAAAAATTTGCGTTAATTGGTATAGTATTGGCTAGTTATCGCTTATAATGCTTAATTTTTAGCCCAGATTTTTTGCAATGTGATATTGCCAATCAACCATCCTCGCCTTTAGGATCTTGTCGTTAATCTTGCTGTTAGGATGAAGAAGTAGCCACCATGCCCATGTCAACCACCAAAATAGCCAATAGCGAGCGGCAGTTTGAGCAGGCTATTCATTGCCAATCGTTTGTCAAACCGCCCCATTCACAGCAAGTCGTTCTGCAAGTCAAAGATGGCAGTATGCACTTTGGACAACGTCTGCTCTGGCAGGATGTCAATTTTTCGATTTTATCGGGTGAATTTGTGGCACTGCTCGGCGCCAACGGTACAGGCAAGACGACATTGCTGCGAAGTTTACTCAAACTTGTGCCACTATCAAGTGGTTCAATCACGCTTGGCAAAGATATTCGAGTGGGCTATGTGCCTCAGCTCAAAGACTTTGCGCCAAAACTACCGATTCGGGGTAGGGACTTGGTGCAGCTAGGGCTGGATGGGGAAAATTATCTGTTTGGTGTATTTAGCCCGAAAAAAACCTTGGGCGGTTTTTGGCAGACAGCAAAACAAAAAAAATATTTGGTGGATAAAGCCATTGCGGAAGTCGGTGGTGAGTCATTTTGTGATGCGCCACTTACCATGCTGTCGGGTGGTGAGCAGCAGCGCATGCGTATCGCCCAAGCCTTGGTCGCTGAGCCTGATGTTTTGTTGATGGATGAGCCGCTGCTGAGCCTTGATGTGGCAAGCCAGTATGTGGTGAGTGATATTTTAGCCCATCGCAAACAAGCACATCATACCGCGATTTTGATGATTAGCCATGAACTCGAGCCGATTATACCTTTGGTAGATAAAGTGCTGTGCCTTGAAAATGCGACTGCCAAGCTCGGTGGTGTCGACTTAATCAATCGATTTCGCTAATTTATTTGCTTCAATCAAAAACAAGCCATCACATTCGATGGTTTTTTAACTTTTGGAATTTACATGCTGCTCACAACTTGGCTACATACCATCATCAATTTTGATAACTTTGCTGAGCTGTTGCCCTTGGTGTCGACGTCCATCGTGGCCGCGGTATTGTTGGGTGTGATGGCGGGATTCATGGGACCGATGGTTCAGGCACGGGACATGGCGTTTGCCGTGCATGGGACAGCAGAGCTATCTTTTGCAGGGGCGGCGTGTGCCTTATGGTTAGGGTCTTCAGTGACGCTAGGCGCCGTCATTGGGGCGGTGACGGCTGGCATGGTGCTAGGGGTCATGGGCATTGATGGCAAAAACCGCAACTCAGTGGTGGGTATTTTGTTGCCATTCGGGCTTGGGCTGGGGGTGTTGTTTTTATCCTTGTATCAAGGGCGCTCCTCCAATAAATTTGGCTTATTAACCGGGCAAATTGTTGCAATCACGCCCGCTGAATTGCAGTCGATGTTAGTGGTTGCGGTGATTGTACTGTCAATCATCGCCATATTTGGTCAGCGCATGTTATTTGCCGCAGTCGATCCGCAAGTTGCCCAAGCGCAGCATTTGAATTTAACATTTTTATCTTTGCTGTTTATGTTTGCACTGAGTCTTGTGGTGGCGGTGAGTGTGCAGTTTGTCGGTGCATTGCTGCTATTATCGTTACTCATCACGCCTGCGGCAGCGGCGAGTCAAGTGACGGCTAGACCTATCTATGTCTATTTGTTGTCTATGCTGTTTGCCATTATCGCTGGAGTTGGCGGCATATTATTATCGTTAGGACCTGGACTGCCGATTTCACCTTATATCACCACCATTTCATTTGTGATTTATTTAAGCTGCTGGGGAATTGGCTACCTACGAAAAAAAGCAGGGTGGAACAAACGCTTAGCTGCAAACTTTTCTTAATCAACAGGGTATAAAAAAAGCGCAAATGGTATCAATTTGCGCTGTTTGTATCTTACTGTGTATTAAACTTTAAACTTTAAACTTCAGCTAGGCTAGTAGGGGCATCGATGGTTTCAATCACGCCACCGCCTAGACAAATATCACCATCATAAAACACACAAGACTGACCGGGCGTCACCGCGCGCTGTGGCTCGTCAAACACCACTTTTATGGTGTCACCCGTTTCATCAAGGGCAAAAACTGTACAGGCTTGATCGGGCTGACGATAGCGCGTTTTGGCGGTACAGCGATAACCTTGGGCAGTAAACAGTTGGGCGGGTGCATCAACCACCCAGTCAAGCTTATAGGCAGTCAATTCGGTGGATTGTAACATCGGATGGTCATGCCCTTGACCGACAATCAGGCGATTATTATCCAAGTCTTTGTGCAACACAAACCAAGGCGCCTCATCTCTATCTTTGACCCCACCAATACCAATACCCCCACGTTGACCGAGTGTGTAATACATTAAGCCATCGTGGGTGCCGATTTTTTTGCCATCATCGGTATAGATATCGCCTTTTTGAGCGGGCAAATACTGCTGTAAAAAGTCTTTAAAGCGTCGCTCGCCGATAAAGCAAATACCCGTAGAGTCTTTTTTCTTCGCTGTCGCTAAATCATATTGCTCGGCGATACGGCGTACTTCAGGTTTTTCTAACTCACCCACAGGGAACAAGGTTTTGGCGATTTTATCGCCTGCCACCGCGTGCAGAAAATAGCTTTGGTCTTTATTGTTATCAAGTCCGCGCAGTAGTGGCGCTTTGCCATTTTCATCACTAAAACCGCGGCGCGCATAGTGACCGGTGGCAATATAGTCCGCGCCCAAAGTTAACGCATAATCTAAAAAGGCTTTAAACTTGACTTCTTTATTGCATAAAATATCAGGGTTTGGGGTGCGACCTGCGCTATATTCCGCCAAAAAATGCTCAAATACGCGATCCCAATATTCCATGGCAAAGTTGGCGGTATGCAGTTTAATGCCGATTTTATCCGCCACCGCTTGCGCGTCGGCAAGGTCAGTCATAGCGGTACAATACTCGGTACCGTCATCTTCTTCCCAGTTTTTCATAAACAAGCCTTCAACGTCAAAGCCTGCTTGTTTGAGCAAAACGGCGGTGACAGAAGAATCAACGCCCCCTGACATCCCCACAATGACGCGGGTTTGGGCAGGCTTGGTAATATCAGATAAATTAACAGCAGTTGAATAAGTCATAATTTTTAAAAGTGCCAAAAGGGTTATTATAGCAAATTTATTGCTTGTTAAAAATCAATAAACCTGCCACAATACCGTTATCGGATGAGCCGATATCGAAAAAACCCAACTTATTCTCGTAAGTTGGGTTTTTTAATGCCTAAATTACCAACTTACAAAACTATGAATTGATTTTTTCAAATTCACTGATTGGCTTTAATAGATAAAGCGACATTGTAAATTCACAAACATTCTTTATATAACCTTTACTTATGATAAAAAATTTGGGGCTGGTATGCGTTGGATATTTCTGACCGTCATTGTATTGTTGTTTGAATTGTTTACTTATGGGGCGGGGCGGGGGCTGCAGTGGTGGGCAGGGTCTTGGTTGTCCGAGCGGTCTTCTCGCTATTTGATGATTAGTCTATTTGTGATGAGTAATGCGTTATTGGTATTTGGCATCGCACGATTGACGAGCTTTGGGCTTAAGCTGTCTATGACTTGGCTGACTATTTTGTGGTTTGTCATCATGTCGATGGTGGCGGTGGGCATTATCAATCTGGTGTTGATGAAAGTTGCCCCGCAATTTTTTAATGCCGTGAGTTATCAAATTTACGGGCAGCGCATTTTGTTGCCGCTCGTGTTTTTTGGCATGGTGTTGATGGGTATTTATAATGCTTATACACCCACCATTCGTCATATCACCTTGACTGCCAATCAACCACTTGCCAAACCGATTCGAATTGGGCTGGTTTCAGACTTGCACTTGGGTGTGTTGGTCGGTGAGCGGCAAATTAATCGATTAACTGAGATGGTAAAAGCACAGAACGTGCAACTACTGTTGATGCCTGGCGATATTATGGATGATAATGTTCACTACTATACCTCGCAAAATATGCAGCCTGCGCTGCAGCAACTAGCCAGTGCAGTGCCAATGGGCGCGTATGCCACGCTAGGCAATCATGATATGTATGGGCATGAAGGCGAGATTCGCGATGCGATCCAAAAAGCCAATATCACCTTATTGGCAGATGATAAAGTGTTGGTTGATAACCAGCTTTGGTTGGTAGGACGACTGGATAATCATGCCAGTTATCGTAAAGCGGCCAAGGATTTAATGCCGTCAAGTACCGATAAGCCGATTATTTTACTTGACCATGAGCCCAATGAGATTGAACAAAACGTACAATTACCGATTGATTTGCAAGTGTCTGGACATACCCATAATGGGCAAATATTTCCTGCCAATTTCATTGTCAAATTCTTAAATCGTTTGGGTTACGGCTATGAACGTATCAACAATACCGATGTGATTGTAAGCTCGGGTTATGGTTTTTGGGGTGTGCCATTTCGGCTGGGCTCGCAAGCGGAGCTTTGGGTGATTGATTTAGTCGGTAAAAAATCCTAAATACGATTATTGCCATAAGAGATTACTGTATAGACACTGTCTGCATCATCAGTTGTATGTTGCTACGAATATCCTCGAGTGATATGTGGTGGTCTTGCTGCAGACAGTAACTTAAATTATTTAATATAATCCCTGCATACGTATGCCCTTGAAACTCCAAGTCGCCTGGGCGTCCATGACGCTTAGCATGCTCAATATAATTTTGTTTGATTAACGCATACATATCATCATATAAATGGATATTTGGGGTTTTGATTTGCCAAAAAGCCAGTATGCGTTGTTTTTGCGCGTGAATAAACGCCCAAAATTGTTCCAAACACATCAGTAAATTTTCTTGACTGGCGACACTAAAGCGTTCAGTTAAAAACTTCTCATACACTTGGCGAAAATTACTCACCATTTTCTCCGCCAGCGCCTCTTTACTGGCATAATGACGATAAAAGGTTGAGCGATTAATCGCTGCAGTATCTAAAATATCTTGGACCGTGATGGCGCGGTAACGTTTCTGCTGCAGTAATGCCAGAAAAGCTTGCTCGATATGTTGTTCAGTCTTAATGACCCGTAAATCATTTTCGTTCATCGCTTTTTGGTATCCTTACGCTCTTCATCTTACGCTTTATGTCTTAGCCTTTAAATTTTAGCAATCGCATGAATTGCGCAAAATTTTTACAATAAGCAACATTATCTGCCTAACTGTATTCTTATGCAACATTTATGTTTTATTTGATGCTTGATGGCTGTTTAGGATAGTTTTATATTGCCACCCATTAAGCATATTAAATTACATAATCGAGCCATTTTCTAGCATAAATCCGTCTGTCAACCGTCGGATTTTTTAGATTTTGCCACTTAAGTTTAGCGATAAGGACGAAAAAATGGCTGAAACCATGCCGAATGGGGTTGATGATAGCCCCGAACCAGTACCGACACTAGAACCTACGCATAACACAACCCAACGCCCCGCCAAATCCAAACGTAAAAAAAACCTATTGTTATTTACCTTGATTGTTTTAGCGATTGCTGCGGTGACGTTATGGTTATACTTTACCCAATGGCGCTATCAAGTCAGTACCGAAGACGCCTATGTGAGCGGCAACCAAGTACAAATTAACGCGCAAATATCGGGGACGGTGACGGCGATTGGCGTCAATGACACGGATATGGTCAAAGCCGGGCAAACCTTGGTAGCATTAGACCAAGCGGATAATGGCTTAGCCCTTGAAACCGCCAAAGCACAATTGCGCACAGCAATCAGACAGTATAAAACCCAAACCGCAACCATCCAACAAGCTGATGTCAATATCTCGCAAGCACAAACTGCGATGAATGAAGTGCAATCACAAATTGAATCTGCCAAGATTGCGCTGCTTGCCGCACAATCTGACTATCAACGCCGCGCCGCTTTGATGGCAAGTCAAGCAGTATCGCAAGAAGAAGTCCAGCATGCTGCCGACACTGTCAAAAAAGCCCAAGCCCAGCTCAATGCGGCAGTTGCCAAGCAAGCCACCGCTCGCTCTGCCGTTGTGACTGCCGAAGCGCAGCGCAATGTGACAATCGCCAATTTAGGTAAAAATGATGTGCTATCACAACCTGCGGTACAAACCGCGATAGCAAATATCCAAACCGCTTGGCTCAATCTCAACCGTACCCAGATTGTAGCACCCATCGATGGGCAAATTGCCAAACGCGGTGTGCAATTAGGTCAAAAAATCAGCGCAGGCACGCCTTTGATGGTGATTGTGCCGTTACATGATTTGTGGGTTGATGCCAATTTTAAAGAAAGCCAAATTAAAGACATTCACCTAGGTCAAGCGGTGAATTTAACATCAGATATATATGGTAAAGAGATTATTTATCATGGCAAAGTGATTGGCTTATCAGCAGGAACAGGCAGTGCGTTCTCGGTTTTGCCTGCCCAAAACGCCACCGGTAACTGGATTAAAGTCACCCAGCGTCTACCTGTACGAATTGCACTCGATAGCAAAGAATTACAACAGCATCCGCTACGCGTGGGGCTAAGTATGCATGCCGAGCTTGATAGCCGAGACCAACAAGGCAAACCGCAGGTGGCTACCGCGACCGCTAGCAACAAACCTGTTGCCCAGCTGCAGCCGCAAGTCGATATGTCAGGCGCGACCAAAATTATCCAACAAATTATCCAGCAAAACCAATCGTGAGGTGAAAAATGGCGGAAGCAATTTCACCCACTATGGATGCCGAGCAGCCAGCGACTGATAGTCCAGCCCGTAGTCAGCTAAATCAACCCCCGCCTTTATCAGGGATGCCGCTTGCGATTGTGACTTTTGCCCTATCGATGGCGGTGTTTATGATGGTGCTTGATTCGACCATTGCCAATGTGGCATTACCGACCATCGCAGGGGATTTGGGTGCGGCGACCTCACAAGGTACATGGGTGATTACCATGTTTGCCGTTTCCAACGCCATATCTATTCCCCTCACAGGGTGGTTGGCTCGTCAGTATGGCTCGGTCAAAGTGTTTTTGGTGTCGGCAAGTTTATTTGTGTTTTGTTCATGGCTATGTGGGGTGTCACATAGTTTGACGATGCTGATTATTGCCAGGGTGGCGCAAGGCGCAGTAGCAGGCCCGATGATTCCACTGGCACAAAGCCTATTATTACAGTCTTTTCCGCTTGAAAAACGGGCGATGGCGCTTGGATTATTTGCTATGGTGGTCGTCACTGCGCCGATATTAGGTCCGATTTTGGGCGGTTATATCTGCGATAATTATCACTGGGGCTGGATATTTTTTATCAATATTCCGATTGGTATTGTCGCCATTATTTTGGCATGGCAACAACTTAAAAACCGCGAAACGCCTGTCATCAAGACCGATATTGATAAAGTAGGCCTTGTTTTGATGATTGTCGGGGTGGGTGCACTGCAGTTTTTCTTGGATCGTGGGCGTGAGCTCGATTGGTTTGCTTCCCCTGAAATCATTGCTTTAGCCGTCATTAGCGTTTTATGTTTGAGTTATTTGATAATTTGGGAGCGCGGTGAGGAACATCCGATTATTGATTTGTCGATTTTTCAAGACCGCAATTTTACCATTGGCACATTGGTGATTAGCTTGGCATTTTTGCTATATATGGGCGCCATTGTGCTATTGCCCCTCATGCTGCAGCAAACGATGGGTTATACCGCGGTTTGGGCAGGGTTGGCAGCGGCTCCGATTGGTATTTTCCCGGTATTGTTGACGCCCTTAATCGGTAAATACGCGCGAAACATCGATATGCGCATCTTGGTGACGTTAAGTTTTTTAATTTATTGTGCCACCTTTGTATGGCGAAGTGATTTTAATCCGCAGATGACGTTTTGGGATGTGTTTTGGCCGCAGTTTATTCAAGGACTGGGTACCGCCATGTTTTTTATGCCCTTAACTACCATTGCGCTCTCCAATATTTCGCATGATAAAATGGCGGCAGCGACAGGGATTTTTACCTTTGTGAGAACCTTGGCGGGCGGGATTGGCGCTTCAATGGTGATGACTGTGTGGGAAAGACGCAGCAATCATGCTCATACTTATTTGACCGAAAGTATCACCCAAAATTCCAATTTTGATGCGTGGTCAAAAAGCCTGCAAGCGTCTGGCATGAGTTATGAGCAAACGCTGTCACTCATCAACCAAAATATTAACCAACAGGCGCTGATTATTGGCTCGAATGAGGTCTTTTATCTGTTTGGCTTGGTGTTCTTATTATTGATTGGTATGATTTGGCTTGCCAAACCGCCGTTTCACCATTAAAAATAAGGGGTTAGATTGCTTCTCTCAAATTGACGCTGATAAAATGTTACTATCGTCAAGTACATAGATAACTTTGGTTACAAAATATAATTTAACCGCAATTTTATAATTCGACTTATAATAATCCATCTTATCAAATTGCGTCGTTAATTTATGAGTAAAGCACATGCTAAAACCTCGGTTCCTGCACTCACGTTAGGGGCAATCGGGGTCGTTTATGGCGATATCGGTACCAGTGTACTGTATTCAGTCAAAGAAGTTTTTAATTCTGGTCATGTCGCCTTTAACGTTGCCAATATCTATGGGGTGCTGTCGTTATTTGTATGGACTATTACCATCATCGTCAGTCTCAAGTACATCTCGTTGGTGCTACGTGCCGACAATAAAGGGGAAGGCGGTCTGATTGCGATGCTCGCTTTGGCATCAAGCGCGGTGAAACATCGCCCAAAATTGCACGCAATCATCATGACCATGGGGATATTTGGTACTTGCTTGTTTTATGGTGATGGGGTGATTACCCCATCCATCTCGGTGCTATCGGCAGTAGAAGGTTTAACGGTGGTATCGCCGCGGCTGCATAGTGTGGTAATTCCTGCCACGCTGACCATTTTGTTCTTACTGTTTTTTGTGCAAAAATTTGGTACCAAAGGTATCGGTAAGCTGTTTGGACCTGTGATGGTGCTATGGTTTTTGTTGATTGCTGGCATTGGGGTTTATCATATTCAGCACAATGTCGAAATCTTGCAAGCCATCAATCCCATCTATGCTTATCAGTTTGTGATGACCAATCCGACACTCGCCTTTATCATTTTGGGGGCAGTTGTGTTGTGCGTGACAGGCGGTGAAGCCTTGTATGCCGATATGGGGCATTTTGGCAAAAAACCGATTCGTATCGCTTGGTTTTCCATTGTCATGCCTGCCTTGCTACTCAATTATTTTGGTCAAGGCGCATTTTTACTCGCCAATCCCGATGGCAAATCCAATCCCTTCTTTTTGATGATTCCAGATGCCATGCGTATCCCCATGGTGGTGATGGCAACTTTAGCGACAGTGATTGCGTCACAAGCGCTGATTTCTGGAGCGTTTAGTATCACCAAACAAGCGGTGCAACTGGGCTTTTTACCGCGTATGCGTATTGTGTATACCAATGTTAAAGAAGTGGGTCAGATTTATATTCCAGCGATTAACTGGGGCTTATTTATCGCCATTGCGTTTGCTGTGGTGATGTTCAAATCATCGGGTGCGTTAGCGGCCGCTTATGGTATTGCGGTTTGTACGGATATGCTGATTACCACGATATTGACCTTCTTTGTGATTCGCTATGCGTGGAAATACCCATTGCTACTGTGTATTGCCGCGACCTCATTGTTCTTTGTGGTGGATTTCTTGTTTTGGGCGTCAAATCTGCTGAAGCTCCTCAAAGGCGGCTGGTTCCCATTGTTGTTAGGGGGCGTCATGTTTGTGCTCATGATGACTTGGCGAGATGGGCGTAACTTGGTGAGAATTGCCCATACCACAAGACAAATTAACTTAAAAAATTTCTTGGATGACTTGTTTGGTAGTTTTACCAATAAACGCTTACAAATAGCCCTGGAGTCGACGCAAGGCAAATTAGAAAAGCTGACCCAAGATATTGAAAACGCGCCACTTGAGAATATCCAAGAGCTGCAAAATCAGCAAGCGTTACTGCAAGAGAAAATCTTAATCAATCAGCGTTGCCAAGTGCTCTTTGAAAATATCAAAAAAATCAAAGGCATTGCCGTATTTATGGTCTCTGAAGTCGATATCGTGCCCGTGGCGTTGAAACAAAACTTAAAGCACAATAAATGCTTGCATGAGTACAATATCTTTGTCACCGTTAATACCTTAGAAACCCCTTGGGTGGGTCTTAGTAAACGTAGTGAAGTGACCTATTTGGGACACAATTGCTGGAAGGTGGTGCTCAATTTTGGCTTTAAAAATGACCCTGATGTGCCAGATTCGCTCAAACACATTCAGCAATTTAACTTTGATTTCGATCCTGCCAAGGTCAGTTATTTCTTATCCCATGAGGCAGTGGTGGCATCTGAGAGCATCAAAGGTATGGCATTATGGCGTGAAAAATTGTTTGCCCATATGCACCGTAATGCCGGCACCGCGGCTGAATTTCTAAAACTTCCTAGTAACAATGTGGTAGAAATGGGCGCCAAAGTAGAAATTTAAATGCCCAACATAAAAAAGCCATTCCTTCGATAGTGGCTTTTTTATTCTGCTTTTCTGCTTGATTGAAACTTAGTCTGTTTCAAATGCTTGATTAAGCGAGGCTTCAACGGCATCAATCCGCGCTTGGCATACTTTATAGGCGTCAATGGACTGCGCTACAATGGTCATCAGCGCGTCAATATTGGGCTCTTGGCTATTTTGCAACAGCTGTGCATTTGTTTTTAACACCTCATAGGCGCTTTTAAAATCAGTTGGCTCGGTCATGGTTGTTCCTGTTGATAGATAGGTCAGTTTTTAGGGTGTTTGACATTGACAGTGGCTTGTAGATAGCCATCATGTAGCTCAATGGTTATGGTTGAATTGGGTTCAGCTTGGGCAATCGAAGTCATCACCGTATTTGATGCTGAATCTTTTGAGGCAGGATGGGAGGTTCTGATAATCGCATAGCCACGGGTTAATACGGTTGACGGGTGCTGTAACAATGTCATCTCACGCAGTCGATCGGTCGATTGACGAGCCGTGGTGATTTGCTGATAGGCAAGTTGGCGAATCTGTACAAATTGGTTGTCCATGGCAAGTTTAGCGGCAGATAATTGTCGCTGCGCTGCCGATTGTATCTTAGTAAGTTGTTGTTCGCTATCACGGCGTGCCTGCAAGATGCTGGATTTAGCAATTTGCTCGATGGTCAAAAAATGTTGTTTGGCGCTCTGGGTAATAGTGAGTAAATGATTGCGAATGCCTGCGATAACCTTGGATGGGGTATCAAAACTTTGATGTGCCACTTCATCTAGCATGACGCGGTCGCGCTCATGACCAATGCCGACCCATACCGGTATCGGCTGCTCTGCCACCAGCGCGGCAAGTTCGTAATCATTGAGATAGGCCAAATCGCCCACCGCGCCACCACCTCGGATAATCACTATTAAATCTGCGGTAATATGCTGCTTGCTCAGATTTTTCATGCCTTTAATGAGGGCTTGGCGGATATCTTCAGGGGCGTGATTGCCTTGAAAGGTGGCGTGCTCATAATGAAAAATACAGGCCCCTGTGCTGGCAAGTCTATCGGCATCCGCGCGAAAATCGCCCAACCCTGCGGCTTTTTCAGGCGCGATGACGAGCACATGCTCAATATCAAACGGCATCGGGAGCGATTGATTGAGATCGAGCAGCCCTTCTTCATGCAGTCTGGTTAAAATCATTTGGTATTGCTTTGCCAAATCGCCCAGTGTGTAAGTGGGGTCGATATCGACGATGTTTAAAGAAAAGCCATATTGGGCATGGAACGTGGCTGAGACTTTGAGCAATACATTCAAGCCTCGCTCAAGGCTCATGCCAGTGTTTTTTTCAAACTTTGACAGTACTTTGGCTGCTTGACCGCGCCATAGCGTGCCGCGGCAGCTGGCGGTGACTTTGCCCTCCATATCTTTATCCGCCAATTCAAAATAATAGTGACCGCCTTTGGCTGACAGACTACGGATTTCAGCTTTCACCCAAACGGTATGGGCAAACGTTTCACTAATCACCAACTGCACAGCGGATAGATAATCACTTAGTGACAATATAGTATCGCTTAATGCCTGTTGCAGTTGGCTATCGCGGTCTTGAATGGCTAATTGTTCGCTAAAGTCATAATCGCTTAAGTTATCAACACTGCCACGCTTTGCAGTTGCTTTATGATCAGGCTCACTATCGTCAAGCAGCGCCAAAAATACGTCATCAGCCTGGTTTAATGAGGTGGTTTGCAAATCCAGTCGTGCGAGCTGATCTTCAATTGATTTGATAACGGTTTTGGAAGCTTTTGCCATGGAGAATTCTTGTTAACTAAAAATAAAATTGTAGGGGAAAATGATAACGCTGACAACGTGACATTTGTGATTCAGGTTTGATAGAGCCTGTTAAGCTGTTAATTTTAAATATTACATTATATTTTATGATGTAATATTCAGAAGTGGAATATGAATAAAGAATAATATTGTTTTTTTTGTCGACGCTTTTTTTGTAAAATAGTATGAATTTAACATTATATATTGATTTTTATACATTGAGATGAGGGGTGACCATGATGACTGTTAATTTTCAAAAAAAAACTAAGGTCCAACACAAAACCGTAGCTGTGCTATCAAGTCTGGCGTTATTAGGCGTGAGCCTAGCGGGCTGTTCACGTGCGCCCACCCAGCAAGACCAACAAGCCGCTTCAGGTCAAGCCGCCACGCAATCAAATGCAGGTGCAAGCGATAAAGGTGGTATTAAACTGCTCAATGTCTCTTATGACGTCGCGCGTGACTTTTATAAAAGCTACAATCCCCTGTTTATCAAAGACTACGAAGCCAAAAATAGCGGCAAAACCGTTGATATCCAGCAATCGCATGGCGGCTCTAGTAAACAAGCGCTCGCAGTTGCCAATGGTCTGCAAGCAGACGTGGTCAGTATGAATCAAGGCTCAGATGTAGAGCTGTTAGTGAAAAAAGGCTTGGTGGCACAAGATTGGCAAAGCCAATTCCCAAACAAAGCAGTACCCTATACCAGTGCCATCGTGTTTTTGGTGCGTAAAGACAACCCAAAACAAATCAAAGACTGGTCTGATTTGGCAAAACCAGGCGTACAAATCGTACTTGCCAATCCAAAAACCACGGGTAATGGGCGTTATGCTTTCTTAGGTGCGTATGGCTACGGCTTACATAGTTTTAATAAAGATGAAAGTAAAACCAAAAACTTTGTCAAAGAGTTGCTCAAAAACGTACCTGTGTATGAAAATGGTGGGCGTGCGGCGACTACCACGTTCTTACAACGTCAAATTGGCGATGTGTTAGTCACCTTTGAAAACGAAGCCAACCTAGCGGTTAAACAGTTTGGTAAAGGCGATGTGCAAATTGTTTATCCAAGCTACACCATATCAGCAGAAAACCCCGTGGCGATTGTCAAATCAGTGACCGATAAAAAAGGCACCAACGACGCAGCGAAAGCGTATCTTGATTATTTATGGAGCGAGCCTGCCCAGCAATTGGCGGCAGATTTATACCTGCGCCCAAGCGACACTGCGGTACTGGCTAAAAATCAAGATAAATTACCCGCGCTTACCAGCTTTAGTCCTAATGCCGAATTTGGCAGCTGGACGGATATCATGACCAAATACTTCAAAGATGGGGGTGTCTTTGATCAGCTAGCCAGCCCAACGAGCACCATAGCATCGGCACCTGCTGCAAAATAGTTCGCTGTGTTAAGCTCACAAAACCAGAGTTCGGCTCTGGTTTTTTATTCTAGCTAAGAATATTTAAAGCGCATAAATATAGTTTGGAAAATCAAAGTGAGATGGTACTATAGCCGTGCTTAAGATTTTGGGTACAGAGCTTTTTGTATCTTTATTTTTGAATTTTTATTTTTGTATGTTTATTAGTTTAAATTCTGACGTTGCCTACCGATTATTAGTAAAGGAAGCCCTGCATGGCAAGCATCAATGCTAACCATCAAGCCGATTTAACATCAAACAATCAGCCTAAAACACCCAATTCACCCTTAAAACGCAATAAAAAGCGCCATATCATGCCGTTTTTTAATTTGAGTTTGGGCATCAGTGTGTTGGCGTTGTCGATTATTGTGCTATTGCCATTTGTGGCAATGGTAATGACGGCCGCCGATATTGGCGTGGCAGGATTTATCAAAACCATTGCCGAACCGCGCGTCAAGGCAGCGATTGAACTGTCGCTAAAAATGTCATTACTAGCGACATTGACCAATTTGGTGTTTGGTACGCTGATTGCATGGGTATTGGTGCGCTATGAGTTTTGGGGAAAGTCGATTTTAAATGCGCTGGTGGATTTGCCCTTTGCTTTGCCAACGGCGGTAATGGGTATTTCGCTAGCAACCTTATATGCACCCAATGGTTTAATCGGGCAGTTTTTTGCGCCATTTGGCATTAAAATTGCTTTTACCCCCATTGGTATTTGGTTGGCGTTGATTGTGGTGAGTTTGCCGTTTATTGTGCGTGCGGTGCAACCTGTGCTAGCTGAGCTGTCGCCAGAATATGAAGAGGCGGCATCGGTGCTGGGCGCTGGTAGATTGACAACTTTTAGACGGGTCATATTACCAGAATTGTATCCTGCGTTGCTAATGGGCTCAGGCATGATGTTTGCGCGGGCGACGGGGGAGTATGGTTCGGTGATTTTTATTGCGGGTAATTTGCCGATGAAATCTGAGATTTTACCGTTAATCATTATTGGTAAGCTTGAAAGCTTTGATGTACAAGGGGCTGCTGCGGTTGCTTTGTTTATGTTGATGATTTCTTTTGTGATTTTATTTGCCATTAATGCCTTGCAGTGGCTATTTACCAAACGTATGGGCGGGGCAAGTGTATGATAGATAGCAGCCAATATCCTTACCAAACCCAAGCCGCAACCCGTGAGCCAACATGGCTACGTTATACCTTAATTGGTATTGCGGTGGCGTTTATGACGCTGATGCTAGTGATTCCGCTGATATCGGTATTTTATGAAGCCTTAAAATCTGGCTGGCAGTTGTATGTGGCTGCCTTGACCGATCACGAGGCATTATCGGCTATCAAACTTACCTTGATTACGGCGCTGATTGTGGTGCCGATTAATACGGTGATTGGGATTGCCTTAGCCTGGCTATTGACCCGATTTGATTTTAAAGGTAAACAATTCCTCACCACGCTGCTTGATTTGCCATTTTCGGTGTCGCCGGTGGTCGCAGGCTTGATGTTTGTGGCACTACTGGGCGCCAATACCTGGCTTGGCGGCTGGTTAGAATACTTTGGTTTTCAAGTGATTTTTGCCATTCCCGGTATCGTGCTTGCCACCATGTTTGTGACTTTTCCATTCGTGGCGCGTGAAGTGATTCCGCTGATGCAGTCGCAGGGTAGCAGTGAAGAGCAAGCGGCATTAACACTCGGTGCATCAGGCTGGCAAATGTTTTGGCGGGTGACGCTGCCCAATATCAAATGGGCATTGCTATACGGTATTATTTTGACCAATGCCCGTGCGATGGGTGAGTTTGGCGCGGTGAGTGTGGTCTCAGGTCATATCCGCGGTGAAACCAATACCATGCCGCTATTGGTTGAGATTGCTTACAATGAATACAACATGACGGCGGCGTTTGCGTTGTCGAGTTTGTTGGCGTTGTTGGCGCTCGTTACCTTAATCGTGCAGCAGGCGTTGACTAAACGTCAGTCTGGCAATGATGAATAACATTGATGCAATTTAAAAAGTAAAAAAGTTAAGAGAATACCATGAGTATCGAAATCCGTGATATCACCAAACAGTTTGGTCGCTTTACTGCACTACAACCGATCAATTTAACCGTACCGACGGGCAAACTAACCTCGCTGTTGGGACCTTCAGGCTGCGGTAAGACAACCTTATTGCGCATCATTGCAGGGCTTGAGCTTGCCGATACGGGGCGTATTTTGTTTGATGGTGAAGATGTGACCGATGTGCCTGTGCAGCAGCGTCATATCGGCTTTATGTTCCAGCATTACGCGTTATTTCGCCATATGACCGTGTTTGATAACGTGGCGTTTGGCTTGACCGTCATGCCAAAAAACAAACGCTTAAGCAACGCGGAAATCAGCAAAAAGGTCAATTATCTGCTGGAGCTGGTGCAACTATCCCAAACCGCAAAAAAATACCCGCATCAACTCTCAGGCGGTCAGCGTCAGCGTATCGCATTGGCGCGTGCGCTAGCGGTAGAGCCGAAGCTGTTGTTACTCGATGAGCCATTTGGCGCACTCGATGCCAAGGTGCGTAAAGAATTACGTGCTTGGCTGCGCTCAATTCATCATGAGCTCGGTGTCACCAGTATTTTAGTGACCCATGACCAAGAAGAAGCGGCAGAATTATCCGATGAAATTGTGGTGATGAACCAAGGTCAAATCGTGCAAATTGGGGATTATGAGACGCTGGTCAATCATCCCTCGAATCATTTTGTTGCCAATTTTCTACAAGATTCGCACGTTGAATATGTGATTTAGCTTAGTTAAATTTAGCCTTAATTAAATTTAGCTCAGTTAAGCAATGTTAAGCAATAAAAAGAGAAGCCCCGTGCTTCTTTTTTATTGCTAATTTTTTTGCTAAAGGCTGGATAAAAAAAAGGGTATTATCACATACCCTTTTTATCGATTGATAAATGAAACCCTACAATAATTATTTTGCAGAGTGACCTGTTAGCTCAACTTTATGTTTTTGATGATCTTCTAAGCCTTCATAGTAGTTACGAAGTACCGCTAACACTTCTGGACGGCTGAAGTTATCAGGCACGTCTTCGCCTTCAGATAAGGCTTTACGCAATTTGGTACCTGAGACTTTGACATGATGGCTGGCATCGTGTGGGCAAGTTTTGGTCGATGCCATCGAGTCACAAGCGTCACACCAGAATGTCCAGTCAATTTTTAACGGTTGGGTGATTAAATCATTCGGTTTGAGCGTATCAAAAATATGCTGCGCATCAAACGCGCCATAGTAATCACCCACGCCTGCATGGTCACGCCCGACAATCAAATGGCTACAGCCGTAGTTTTGACGGAATAAGGCATGTAATAAAGCTTCACGCGGACCGGCGTAGCGCATATCTAGTGGATAGCCTGCTTGGATGACGGTGTCTTTACGGAAATAATGGTCGATTAAGGTACCAATGGCTTCTTGACGTACATCTGCAGGAATATCCCCAGGTTTTAATGCACCAAGCAATGAATGAATGAGTACGCCATCACAGATTTCAATGGCGATTTTGGCAAGGTATTCATGTGAGCGGTGCATCGGGTTGCGGGTTTGGAAGGCAGCGACGGTTTTCCAGCCATTTTGAGTAAAGATGTCACGGGTTTGTGCCGGAGTGAGGTAAATTTCACCATATTTGCTCGGGAATTCGCCTTCACTTAACACCACCACATCACCCGCTAGGTTGACATCACCTTGCGCCATCACCATGGCAACGCCGGGATGCTCAAGCTCTGTGGTGCCAAAGACGGTTTGGCATTCGTGCGCTTTATCAATGCGGTATTTTTCGCTTAAGGTCAAAATCCCCATGATTTCGCCTTGGTATTCTAGCGCAATGTCATCGCCTGGGTTTAGCGTATCGGCGGTGGCAGTATCGGTTGATAGGGTAATAGGAATGGGCCAAAACACGCCCGCATTGTCGCCAGTGGTTAAATGCATATTGTCACATACGCTTTGCCAGTCTGCTTGGTTCATAAAACCATCTAGCGGGGTAAAGCCGCCAATACCGAGCATAATCAAATCACCGGCTTCACGGGAGCTGATTTGGATTTTTGGGAGATTTTTGGCTTTTTGCTGGGCAGCGGTTAGCGCATCGCCTTTAAGTAATTTTTCTTTTAATGTGTCACTACCGTGCGGTGGTACTAGTTGGCTTAGAGAATGGAGAGTTGAAGTGGCGCTTTGGCTCATCGGATATCCTATATTAGCGTGTCAAAATTAACGTGTCAAAAAAACAGACGGTTCAAAAAAATTAAGGTAGCGTATAATAGAATATTACGGTTCGCAATAATAAATGCAGTAACTCGATATATTTATGTAAAAATGGAATTTACTAAAAACCCCTTGGGCATTTATGATAGGCAGGTTAAAATTTCACCCAGTTGAAATAGCTGCAAAAGCTAAAAGTTTTAAATTCACTTTGTAATTAGAATTTGTCTTAGTGACATAGGAATCCGCATGTATAAATACAACGCAATTGACCAACAATTGGTAGATGATCGGGTCGAGCAGTTTCGCGACCAAACCCGACGTTTTTTGGCTGGCGAGCTCAGTGAAGAAGCGTACTTGCCATTACGCCTGATGAACGGTCTATATATTCAGCGTCATGCGCCGATGCTTCGCGTGGCGATTCCTTATGGTCTGCTTGCGACGTATCAACTGCGTAAACTTGCCGACATCAGCGAAAAATACGACCGTGGCTATGGTCATATCACCACCCGTACCAATATGCAATTTAACTGGCCAAAATTAGAAGAAGTGCCCGATATTTTGGCAGAATTGGCATCGGTACAAATGCATGCGATTCAAACCTCGGGCAACTGTATCCGCAATACCACCACCGACCAGTTTGCCGGTGTGACGGCTGATGAAATTGCCGATCCGCGCCCATATTGTGAAATCATTCGTCAATGGTCAACGTTTCACCCAGAATTTAC
>ENA-OOKF01000036-OOKF01000036.1-human-skin-metagenome-genome-assembly--contig:-NODE-36-length-42875-cov-7.989444_pt1 | contig 42875 bp, 41 predicted proteins | sample MGYA00248881_ERZ501000 | MGnify/ENA primary metagenome ERZ501000 (study PRJEB25958, sample SAMN03398534) | human skin metagenome | study: EMG produced TPA metagenomics assembly of the Human Skin...
TTGAGCTAAATCTTGACGATACTAAGCGAGTTTTTGTTTTTTTTGGGTCAAATGGAGTAGGCAAAACCAAAACTTTAGAATCTTTGTTCATATTTTTACTGGCTAAAACCTCAAACTTCATAAGGTTCTTTCAATATATCCCACAAAAGCGAATTGCTGAAAAAATTGAAGTAGAAAAAGAATTTTTAGATTTCAAAGGTAAAGGCGTTTTATTAACAGATGATAGTATTGACTACAATCAACTTTTTAAACAAATAAATTCCCAAGATATTGATGCAATTGCATTTTTGGGTGCAAGTGAACGTAGTGCTATTTATAGAAATGATAGCAATGCTACCTTAAATCATGAACAGATAAGTGTTCTAATACAGCATTCTATTAACAATCAGTTATTATCAAACTTTAATATGAAAACTGATATTCATAGATGGTTCACGGAGCGTGCCAAATCTGTCAACCCCTACCAAAAAGAAGAAGACAATCGTAAAGTTGATATTGATACGGTTTTAAATGCCCTACATATTTTAGACAGCCGTATTGAAAAAACCCTAAAAATCGATGGTGACGGCAATGTATTTCTCACCATTGAAGGACAAGAACGAGAGTTAAGTGAATTAAGCTCTGGTTTTATTTCAGTGGTAAAAATCATTCAATCCATTATCTCTGCGTATTCAGCATTTACCAATGCCACCGACTTATTAAACGTCAAAGGCGTGGTATTAATTGATGAAATCGAAAGCCATTTACACATCGAATGGCAAACCAAAATCGTGCCAACGCTGAAAAATTTATTTCCTAACACCACCTTTTATATCGCTACTCATTCACCCTTAGTATTATCACAACTGGCTGAAGGTGAAGCGTATTTATTAAAACGTGACGCTGATGGTGTGGTAAGAAGTCAAGAAATAAATTCACCCAATACTCGGTTACTAGAAAATGTATTACAAGATGCGTTTGATGTCGATTTAAATCAATTGAAACGTGAAAACATGGAACACATTGACCAAACCAAAGCGAAACAAAAATTATTAGCCCTATTAAATAAATAGGATAAACAGATAGGTGAAAAAATGAATCAAAAATCTGTTTTAGTGGATGCTAATATTTTAATCGCTGTGATTGATGGAAAGGATGATAATCCTAATCATATTGAAGCAAAACAAAAATTTAATGACTTAATCGCTCAAAATGCCACGATTGCCATTACCCCTTTGATTCGTTATGAAGTATTACGAGGTGTAAAAAGTATTTCAATTGATGAAGCCCAAGAAATTTTAGACGATTTTGTTGAGTTTAATATCACTGATAAAGAAGCCAATCCTTCCGCTAGAATTTTTCACTTTAGCCGTAGTCAGGATTTTTCAGCGAAAGACACAGGTATCAGACTCGATAAACAGAACTTTGATGTATTTCATTATGTTGTCGCCAAAATTCGCAATTTAGAATTGGTCAATGTTAATCAAAAAGATTTTAACAAAATTGAAAATGTTATTAAATTAATGCCAAATCCGCCTTTTAACTAATTTTTAGTAAGAGAGAAGCTATGCCAAAACGTACCGACATTAAATCTATTCTCATCATCGGCGCAGGTCCTATCGTCATCGGACAAGCCTGTGAATTTGACTATTCAGGCGCACAAGCCTGTAAAGCCTTACGTGAAGAAGGCTACCGCGTCATTCTGGTTAACTCAAATCCAGCCACCATCATGACTGACCCTGTCATGGCAGATGCGACCTACATCGAGCCTATCACCTGGCAAACGGTAGAGCGCATCATTGATAAAGAACGCCCCGATGCCATCTTGCCAACCATGGGCGGACAAACCGCGCTCAACTGTGCGTTAGACTTGGACAAGCATGGCGTACTGGAAAAATATGGCTGTGAGCTGATTGGCGCGACCAAAGACGCCATCGAAAAAGCCGAAGACCGTAACCTGTTTGACCAAGCGATGAAAAAAATCGGCTTAGAGTGCCCACGCGCCGAAGTGGCCGAAACCATGGAACAAGCCTTCGCTATTCAAGCCAAAGTCGGCTTTCCCTGCATCATTCGCCCGTCGTTTACCATGGGGGGTTCGGGTGGTGGTATCGCTTACAACCGTGACGAATTTGTCGAGATTTGTGAGCGTGGTTTTGACTTATCGCCCACTCACCAACTATTGATTGATGAAAGCTTAATTGGTTGGAAAGAATACGAGATGGAAGTTGTCCGTGATAAAAAAGACAACTGTATCATCGTCTGTTCGATTGAAAACTTTGACCCTATGGGTGTGCATACAGGCGACTCTATCACTGTGGCACCTGCTCAGACTTTGACGGATAAAGAATACCAAATCATGCGTAATGCGTCATTGGCGGTGCTGCGTGAGATTGGCGTGGAGACCGGTGGTTCAAACGTACAATTTGGTATTGACCCAAAAACAGGTCGTATGGTGGTCATCGAGATGAACCCACGTGTCAGCCGTTCATCTGCCTTGGCATCTAAAGCCACGGGTTTCCCGATTGCCAAAATCGCAGCAAAGCTTGCGGTCGGTTACACGCTCGATGAACTTAGCAATGACATTACAGGCGGCTTGACCCCAGCCAGCTTTGAGCCCGCCATTGACTATGTGGTGACTAAAGTACCGCGCTTTAACTTTGAAAAATTCCCCCAAGCTGACAGCACCTTATCTACCCAAATGAAATCGGTGGGTGAAGTGATGGCGATTGGTCGTAATTTCCAAGAGTCGATGCAAAAAGCGTTACGCGGTCTTGAAATTGGCGTGAATGGTTTTGATGAGTATCTTGATTTCAATCAAGACGAGGATACCATTCGCAGCACCTTAAAAGTTAAGTTAAAAACCCCCACACCTGACCGTATTTTCTACATTGCTGATGCCTTCCGTTTTGGCATGAGCGTGGATGAGGTGTTTGAGTTTACTCGCATTGACCCTTGGTTTTTAGTGCAAATTGAAGACATCGTCAAAACGGAAAAATTGGTGAAAGAAACTGGCTTTGGCGGTTTGACCAGCGACAACTTGCGTCAATTCAAACGTAAAGGGTTATCAGATTTACGCTTGGCAACGCTCTTGGGAATTTCACAAAAACAACTGCGTAAAAAACGTTGGGATTTGGGCGTGTATCCTGTGTACAAACGCGTGGATACCTGTGCCGCGGAGTTTTCGACTTCAACCGCTTATATGTATTCAAGCTATGATGACGAATGTGAAGCCAATCCAACCAACAACAAAAAAATCATGGTTATCGGTGGTGGTCCCAACCGCATTGGTCAAGGTATTGAATTTGACTATTGCTGTGTACATGCCGCCTTGGCAATGCGTGAAGATGGTTATGAGACCATCATGGTCAACTGTAACCCTGAAACAGTTTCAACTGACTATGACACCTCTGACCGTCTGTACTTTGAGCCTATTACGTTAGAAGATGTGCTTGAAATCGTGCGCATCGAAAAACCCGAAGGCGTGATTGTGCAGTACGGTGGACAAACGCCATTAAAATTAGCGCGCGCACTGGAAGCTGCAGGTGTGCATATCATCGGTACCAGCCCAGATGCGATTGACCGTGCAGAAGACCGTGAACGTTTCCAACACATGATTCAGCAATTGGGCTTTACTCAGCCACCCAATGCCTTGGCGACCAGTACCGAAGACGGTATCGTCAAAGCGACGCAAGTGGGCTATCCCCTAGTTGTCCGTCCCTCTTACGTGTTGGGCGGTCGCGCCATGGAAATCGTCTACAACGAAAACGAACTGCGTCGTTATTTGCGTGAAGCTGTACAAGCGTCCAATGAAGCCCCTGTGTTACTTGACCGCTTCTTGGATGATGCGATTGAAGTGGATGTGGATTGTATCTCTGACGGCACCAACGTAGTGATTGGCGGTATCATGCAGCACATCGAACAAGCGGGCGTGCATTCAGGCGATTCAGCGTGTTCAATCCCGCCGTATTCACTTAGCCAAGAGATTTGCGATGTGATGCGCGAACAAACCGTGGCAATGGCAAAAGAGCTGGGTGTGGTGGGCTTGATGAACGTCCAATACGCGGTCAAAGATGGTGTGGTTTATATTCTTGAAGTCAATCCGCGTGCCTCACGTACGGTGCCTTTCGTATCAAAATGCATCGGCACTTCACTTGCACAAGTCGCTGCGCGTTGTATGGCTGGCACAACGCTTGTGGAACAAAACTTTACCACTGAGGTGATTCCAACATTTTTTGCGGTCAAAGAAGCGGTCTTCCCTTTTGCCAAATTCCCAGGCGTTGACCCCATTTTAAGCCCTGAGATGAAATCAACGGGTGAAGTCATGGGCGTGGGTCAGACCTTTGGTGAAGCTTACTATAAAGCCATCATCGGCAGTAATGATAGATTGCCCGGTTTGCCAGTGGAGAATGAAGTTAAAAAAGTGTTCTTATCAGTGCGTGAAAGCGACAAAGCCAATCTGGTACCAGTGGCAAAACAATTTGCCGACTATGGCTTTAAACTTGTGGCAACTTCAGGTACACAAAAAATCTTGACCGAAGCAGGTATCGCCTGTGAGCGCATCAACAAAGTCACCGAGGGTCGCCCACATATCGTCGATGCCATCAAAAACGGTGAGATTGCGATTGTGGTCAATACCACTGAAGGCAAACAAGCGCATGAAGACTCGTTCTCAATTCGCCGCTCAGCCTTACAGCATAAAGTATTTAATGTGACTACCTTAAATGCCGCGGCAGCAGTTACCCAAGCGTATAAAGTGCAGCTACCATTTGATGTGTATAAGCTCCAAGCGCTACATACACAGACACAGGGATAACCACCGCTAGTCTAAAATACTGATAGCCAGTGCTATCAGTATTTTTTTATGGGTTAAGATAATCCTAAGGTTTGGGGTGTATACTAGGTTTGCCCTAAGTATAGCCATGTTTATCAATGTTTTGACCACCAACCACAATCAGGGTGTGAATGCCATGAGACAACCTTCTAAGACCTTTAACATCATACTGCTCGCTGCTGTATTAGCGCCAACCACAACGGTATATGCCAAAAGCGATAGCGAAAAAGCGGGCGATATATTGCATATTGCTATCCCGGTAGCAGGCTTAGGCATGGCACTTGCCAAACATGACCAAGAAGGCGTGTATCAATTAGGCAAAACCATGGCAACCAATTTGGCGGCTACCTATGCGCTCAAATACGCCACCAATGACACCGCATGGGGCGAACGTCCCAATGGCGAAGATTACTCATTTCCGTCAGGGCATGCTAGTGATTCTTGCGCGGGCGCGACTTTCATCGGTCAACGCTATGGCTGGCGCTATGGCTCGATGGCAATGCTTCCTGCCGCCTATGTGGGCTGGTCACGTGTGGATGCCGACAAACACCATACCCGTGATGTGGTTGCTGGCTGTGCGCTGGGTGTCGTCAGTGGTTTGGTGATGACGCAACCGTTTGACAATGCCACTATTTTACCTTGGTATGAAAATAAAGCCGTGGGTGTTACCATCAGCTCAGCTTGGTAATGTCAGGTTCATACAGTCAATTGAGTGAATGCTTTGCATCACAAGCCGTTATCAAGTAAAATACCGTTATTGTGGTGATTGACGCAGCACAGCAAATTTTTTACTAGAACCTTGTTAGGCAGTAGCCCTGTCTAGCATGGTTTTTTTCATCTATACAAAATAGATAATGGTTAATCACGAGCGTTGATGACCATTTTTTGTGACTTGTTACTTTGGCAATCTTGCCGTTTGAATCCCTATTTGTGACAAAAGGAATCCCCTATGCAACGTTATCCAATGACGCCTCAAGGTCACGCGGCTTTAGAAGAAGAGCTCAAACAGCTCAAAACCGTTGACCGTCCACGTATTACCGCGGCGATTGCCGAAGCGCGCGAACATGGCGATTTAAAAGAAAATGCTGAGTACCATGCTGCCCGTGAGCAGCAAGGATTTTGTGAAGCCCGTATTCGCGATATTGAAGCCAAACTGGGCGGGGCTGAAGTCATTGATCCGCTCAAACTACCGCAAGAAGGTCGCGTGGTGTTTGGCGTCACGGTAGTGATTGAAAATCTCGATACGGAAGAGCAAAAACGCTATAAAATTGTGGGTGATGACGAAGCGGATTTTAAAGCCAACAAAATCTCGATTAACTCGCCTATCGCGCGCGGTCTGATTGGTAAATCAGAAGGTGATGAAGCCAAAATCCAAACCCCAAGCGGTGAAGTCGAATACGAAATCGTAGAAGTCTTGTACCAATAACCGCTATTTAGCCGATAAAGCCAATCAAATGATTGGCTTTTTTATTGTGACAAATTATGGGTAATTGTCAAAAAATGGCGAAAAACACGTTGACAAAAATGTTACAATAATTCGATAGGTTGATTTTACAGATTATTTTTTGAGAATTGGATAGGAAAGCTTATGAGCCACGATACCACAAACAATGCCACCAATAACGCCACCATTTTACAATCTGTCCCCGTTGGGCAAAAAGTCGGTATCGCGTTTTCAGGCGGACTTGATACCTCAGCTGCGCTACTTTGGATGAAGCAAAAAGGCGCGCTGCCATACGCTTATACCGCGAACTTAGGTCAACCTGACGAAGAAGATTACAACGCCATTCCCAAAAAAGCCGACCAATACGGTGCGGTCAAAGCGCGTTTGATTGATTGCCGTTTGCAATTGGCGCTTGAAGGTATTGCCGCAATTCAATGCGGTGCGTTTCATGTCAGCACCGGTGGTATGCCCTACTTTAACACCACGCCACTGGGTCGTGCGGTCACAGGCACCATGCTAGTCACCGCCATGAAAGAAGATGATGTCAACATTTGGGGCGATGGCTCAACTTATAAAGGCAATGATATTGAGCGTTTTTACCGTTATGGGCTACTCACCAATCCTGCCCTTAAAATCTATAAACCGTGGCTTGATCAAACCTTCATTGATGAATTGGGCGGTCGTAGCGAGATGTCACAGTTCTTAATCGACAATGGCTTTGACTACAAAATGTCCAAAGAAAAAGCCTACTCAACCGACTCAAATATGCTCGGCGCAACGCATGAAGCCAAAGACTTGGAGTTTTTGGATGCCAGCATGCACATCGTTGAGCCGATTATGGGTGTGGCATTTTGGGATGACAATGTCAAAATCGACAAAGAAACAGTAACGGTACGCTTTGAACAAGGCATGCCCGTGGCAATCAATGACGAAACCTTTGATAGCCCAGTGGATTTGATTTTAAAAGCCAACGAAATCGGGGGTCGTCATGGTCTTGGTATGAGTGACCAAATTGAGAACCGTATCATCGAAGCCAAATCACGCGGTATCTATGAAGCCCCTGCCATGGCGCTGTTGCACATTGCCTATGAGCGTTTGGTCACTGGGATTCATAACGAAGACACCATCGAGCAGTACCGTATCAATGGTTTACGCCTAGGTCGCTTGTTGTACCAAGGTCGCTGGTTTGACTCACAAGCCTTGATGCTTCGTGAAACCGCGCAGCGCTGGGTCGCCAAAGCTATCACGGGTGAAGTCACCATCGAGCTACGCCGCGGTAATGACTATACCATCTTAAATACTAAATCTGACAACTTGACCTACCAACCAGAACGCCTATCGATGGAAAAAGTTGAAGATGCGGCGTTCACGCCAATGGACCGTATCGGTCAGCTCACCATGCGCAATCTAGATATTTCAGATACCCGGGCTAAATTGGCGTTATATAGCCAATCAGGTTTGTTATCCAATGCCCATGGCTCAGACGTACCGCAACTAGAGCAAAAATAATGCGGTAAATAAAAAGGGCGTATTTAATACGCCCTTAGCTTGTTACAACCCATCATTTAGTCATTGGTATGAAATAACAAAAACAACTCAACGATGTTTTTTTCTATGGCTTGTGCCATTTGGCTCATGGTTTCTGGGTCTTTGAGTAGCTCTTGCATATCCGGTTGGTCTTCATCAATGCCACTAAACAAAATCATCGGTAACGTCAGCATTGCCACATCTTCTTCGCTGTCGTCATCATCAAACCAATCATCTTCTTCGTCATCGCTGGCATACATGGCATCAACAAAGCCCACCGACCATTCGCTGATTTCTGAGTTTTCAATATCGAGATAGTCAGTTTCTTCGACATCAAAAGGCAGCTCAATTTCACGCTCATCTTGCAGCATGGCTTGCAGCTCATCACGCCACTGTTCAATGGCTGCTAGCACCTCTGGCTTGACTTGTTTTTCATGCCCTTCAAAAAGATAGGTTTGCCAATTGTCTAAAGGTTTGCCGACAATAGAGGCGGTTAAAAAGCCGTGTGTAGCGATGCTCGATAGCCCAAATTCATTGTCATCACTGTCTAAAAAATCGATTAAATCATCAAAATCCATGGTGGTTATCCTAGTATTTTATCAAAAAAGCGGATTGAAAAAAGAAAGGTTAATACCGACTGTATTAACCTTTTGCTTGACTTACAACTCATCATCATCAAAATCGTCGTCATCGTCTAAGTCATCAAGATCGTCATCAAAGCTGTCTTTGAGTGAGCGCTCTAGACGCTTTTCTTCCAATAAATTGTCAATCAAACGACGTTTTTCAAGACTACTTGCCCGACTTCGACCCGATGCGTCGTCATCCACGAGTCGCGCGTCATCGTCATCATCAAAATTGTCATCTTCAAAGCTATCATCAATATCTGGATCAGCCATTTATTGCTCCTTTCGCTGGTCGATTCGATAAATTTGCAATTTCATAAAGCCTTATAATGGGTTTTGTCGGTCAAGTCAAGTGGCGAAAGAAAAAATAGCCATGATTCTTTTATTTTTCTGTGGCTGTCAAAATATCATCGCGTTTGGCAATGAGTTCGGTCATCAAGGTTTCTGATAAACCGTTGTACCAAACCATCTCACGCTCTGTGATAGTGGTCGGATGTTGCAGGTTTTTAAACTGCACTTTACCATCTAACGTTTTAAGTAAATCGAGTGGATACAGGAGTAATAAACCATCTTCTTTGGCGTGGTTTGCCATTAGTTTTTGTACGTCATCGAATTGATGACTGATACTGGTACCGATGGTTAATGGCAAGGCAAAACGCGATAGCTCACGGTGTTTTTCGTATACCACTTGGTTGAGGATAATCAACAATTTTGACAACAGCACCGCTGCCAGTGGCAATTGCTCGGCTTTACCTGCTAGATGAATGACCGCGCCGTTGGCATTAAAATGCGAGTTGTCTTTGATATACACGTCTTTGATATAGCGATTTAACACATTGTTTGACGAATTAAACAAGCTGTTTGATGCGCGCATCAATAGCTGATTACACAATTGAAAATACGGTTTTGCAACTTCAGGTGCCACCCGTTTTAGCAGATGATACTGGTCGTAAAAATGAATTTGTAATTCAATTTCAGGCTGTTTTTGGCTGTCTACTGTATTTTCTTGAGCCAGATTGTCAGTCGCCTCAGTCGCTGTGGGCTGGGCTTGGGGAATGTCTTTAGCAGATTTTGATTTTTCTCGATTTAAAAAATCATTGATGGTTTTGCCAGTGGCGGCAGGTTGCGCGGTGGCGCTGCTATCCCCTGCTTTATTGTACAAGGTGTCTTCGTCTAACTGCAATTCACCACCCGCTGTCAATGCAGGGTTGGTGGGCGCTAAGCTGCCACGGGCAAGCGCGATATGCTGCTGGACTTTTTCACCCAATTGCGCAAGCTGTTCCTGCGTTGGGCGCGCCATATAGCCATAAATCAACCATAAAAACCCATGCAAAATTGCTGACCCTAATACAAACAACCATTGACTACTGACAATCTCGCCTTTGGAGACCGCTTTCATGGTGATGATGGCGTGACCGAGGACTTGGTTGTTTTGGATAATCGGTTTGTCAATCACCTGCCCCACTTCGTTTTGTGCTTGTCCGGTTTGCACCAGCGGCTGATTGTTTTGGTCACTGATGACAAGCTTGGCGACTTCCTGATCAACTTGGTAGCGGTTTGCCAAGACGCTCAGGCTAATTCTATCTTGGCTCGTGATGCCCACCATGGCTTCTTTGGCTAACTGTTCAACAATTTTTTCACCCTTTTGGGTACGCTGCTCGTATTGGGATTTTTCACTACTAAAAGTAAGCATCAAAAAATGTAAACAAAAACTAATAAGTAGCACAATAGCGAATTTGCCTTGACGGGGGGCTAGATGATTCATGGGTAGATTAAACTTTCTTTAGGAGCGATTAAATGCTACATTATCATGTTTATTTTTTTGGCATACAAGGGGTAAACTACCATGACGACAAATTTTTTGTATCAACTTAATCAGCATTTTCCCCATAGTTACGCGATTACCCTAAGCGCCGCCAAGTTTGAATTGGGGCTATTGAGCCAAATTAGCCAAACCCTTGCAAGCCTTCATCCTGCCATTCGCCTCTTACATCAAGACACCTTAGTCAATGAGCTTGATTGGCAAGCCAATGACACACGCGCCCAAGCTGAGCAAACCAGCCCTGTGACAACGATTCGCTGGATTGTGACGCTAGAATTAGATAGCGATATCAGCGACTTACCGCAACGGATCAAACAAATCGCCGCCAACAACCTCTATCATGTAGATGTCAATGTCATGCCCCTTGCGACATTGGTGCGCCCGCATAAACTGGCGTTGTTTGATATGGATTCGACGTTGATTGAGCAAGAAGTGATTGTGGAATTGGCAAAAAAAGCCGGGATTGGTGAGCAAGTCGATACGATCACCGAATCTGCCATGCGCGGGGAAATTGATTTTGCCGAAAGCTTTACTCGCCGTGTGGCTTTGCTTAAAGGGTTATCAAGTGAGGTGCTCGAAGACATTATTGCCAATCACATTACCTTTAGCCCAGGGGCAAAACGCTTGATTAGCGCACTGAAAAATCATGGTTACTATGTGGTATTGGTCTCAGGCGGCTTTAACTATTTTGCCGAATACGTGAAAAACAGCTTAGGGATGGATGAGAGTTATGCCAATGACCTAGATATCGTCGATAATTTAGTGACAGGTGAAATCACCTCAGCGATTGTAGATGGCAAGCGTAAAGCCGAAATTTTGCAAGCCGTGGCACAGCGCCTAGGCATTAAGCTGTCAGAGACTGTTGCTGTCGGCGATGGCGCTAATGACTTGCCAATGCTAGGGCTAGCTGATATCGGTATTGCCTATCGCGCCAAACCGATTGTGCGTGACCAAGCAGATTATGCGGTAACCGTCGCAGGACTCGATGGGGTGATGACTGTCTTGGGATTGAGCGATTCATGTTAGCGGTTAGTTTTAAAGATTATTTTTAAAAATGAATTTTAAAGATTATAAAAAAGCCACCCAGACTATCGAGTGGCTTTTTTGTTTTTTTGGATAAAAAAGCTAAATTGGCAATTTCGCCACGACTTTATCGACGATGACTTGTAATTTTTGCCTCACTATCGGTGATAAAATGACAATACCGCCTAGCACACCCATGAGACAGCCGAGCACGGTATCCCAAAACCGCGTGACGATAATCTCACTGATTGCGGTAGGCTGCACCGCGCTGTACTCTGCCAAAAAGATGGTCAGTGGGGTAATAAAAATAACCGCCACCCCATAATGGCGTACCACAAAAGTCTCAATACAAAACATCATGCCAAAAATGCCTAGCGCCACCCCCATATCGCTCAAATGCACCGATAGCAATAGCCAAGCAAGCAGCATACCAATCGCCGTACCCACAATCCGATGTATCTGCTTGATCCATATGCTTTGAAAATTCATCCCTTGCATGATGACATAGCAGCTCATCGGCACCCAATAGGGCTTAGGCATCTCTAGCCACAGCGCGAGCAGCAATGATAAGGCGATAAACGCTGATACAATCAGGGTATCACCCAAAATCTCTCGCACAGGCATCGGTGCCTTTAGCGGCAAGACAGGCTTGTTATAAATCAGCAGTAACGCATAAAAACACGCCACCATCCCCGCAAACAACGCGCCCAATGCCACCACCCCTATCAGCTGTGGGATTTGTGCCACGGGTGCGGGCATAAACAGCGCAATCGCTGACGCCATGATGATAAACAGCCCAGCAGGCGGTGGCAGCTTATAATAACGGCTAAAAAGCGTACACCAAAAGGTCACAAAAAACATCAGGGGAATTGTCAGGATGGGCACGTTATGGGCAACCAAGCCAACGGCAAAACACGCGACCATCCCAAAACTACACGCCAATACCGTGGTCATGCGAGACAATAAAGACCCAGTATAGGGTAAGTTTAAAATCACCATCGCACCGAGTGACGCGAGTAGCCCCATGCGCAAATCACCCAGATACGCCCCGACCATCACTGGAAAACTAATCGCAAATGCCACAAACAACGGCATATGCCAAGGTCTGGGATTGCGATTGAATTGGGTTAAGGTGGTGAGCGGGTGCTTGATATATTGGTGAGTGATAATGTTGTCCAAATGAAAGACTCTTTTGTTAATCATATTGAGGGCTAAAAATTTAAACTTAAACTTAAATAACCTGCTAAAAACACAAAACTGGAGCAAGCCCCAGTTTTAGATGTTTATCTATTTCACATGTCATCCAAATTTAATTGGACTTAATTAGATTCGCTGTAGCGATTAGCTAGCTTGATGAATGCGTCCGATTTATCGACCTGACTCATCAACCAAAGACACGCCAATACGCTGGGCAACTTCTTCATAACCTTCGACCACATCACCTAGGCTTTGACGGAAACGGTCTTTATCCAGTTTTTTCTTGGTTTGTTTGTCCCAGACGCGGCAACCATCTGGCGAGAACTCATCGCCCAGTACGATACGGTCTTTGAATACCCCAAATTCTAGTTTGAAATCCACCAACATCAAACCACCGTCATCAAACATTTTTGATAACACGTCATTGACTTTAAAGGTTAAGGCTTTCATTTCATCCAGTTGAGCTTGCGTTGCCCAGCCGAGTGATACCGCTAACGAATCATTTACCATCGGGTCGCCCAGACCGTCATCTTTATAGAATAATTCAAAGGTAGGTGGCGTCAACGCTTGACCTTCTTGCAATCCTAAGCGACGTACTAGGCTACCTGCCGCATAGTTACGTACCACACACTCGACGGGAATCATTGTTAGGCGTTTGACCAGCACTTCTTCATCCGATAATTGCTGTTCAAAATGGGTTTCGATGCCTGCTTCGCTGAGTTTTTGCATGATAAAGGCATTAAAGCGGTTATTGACTTTGCCTTTACGCGCTAACTGTTCGATACGCTCGCCGTTGAAAGCAGAGGTATCATCACGAAATTCTAAAATCAGATAATCTGGATTGTCAGTTTCGAAGACTGATTTTGCTTTGCCTTTATAAAGTAAATCGAGTTTTTGCATGGTAATTCCCAAATGGCTGTTTAAGATTGGCTAAGGTTGGCTCAGTGTAGCTAATTTATGACAGTTGCATTGATTGGCTGATACGCGGTTAGCAACACCAGCTGCAAACTATCATAGATGCGGTCAGCCACTCTCTATTTTACGGTACTAATTGGACGCGGTAGCTCAAAACGCTTACTGCCTTCTTTTGTGATTTTTAACGTATTTTCACCCGATTGCGGCACTGCATAAACTGGCGTAAAAGGTAGCGTTTGTGCATCTGCCGGTAATTGGATGGGTTCAAGTTTTTTGGTTTTGGTATAGTCCAAAGAATTGTCGCCAACTTTACGTTTAAAAGTAGTACAGCCTGTCATAGCAATGCTAGCAGAGGCAATAATCGCTAGGGCTAGCTGGGCGTTGAATCGATTGTGGTTAGCGCTGAGTGTTTTTTTCATAGTAAACCTGCTTTGGCAAGTGCTTCATCCATCACTTGTTGGTGTTCTGGGGTAAGCCAAGTTAATGGTAAACGGATACCTTGCTCGATATGACCCATTTTGTATAAGGCATATTTTGCAGGAATGGGACTTGACTCGATAAATAAATCTTGGTGTAAATGGGCTATTTTTTGGTTTAATGCTTCGGCTTGTTCAAACTCACCTTTGAGTGCCAAGCCAAAAATTTGGCTCATGATTTTTGGTGCGACATTGGCGGTCACTGAGATATTGCCTTTTGCCCCATGACGCATCAGTGCTAACGCGCTTTCATCATCCCCTGAAAATACGCTCATACGACCTTTTACTGCTTCAATCAGTTTGGCACCACGCGCCACGTCACCTGTCGCATCTTTAATTGCGATGATATTGTCGATGTCCGCTAGGCGTTCGACAGTGGCTTGCTGCATATCAACAACAGTGCGCCCGGGTACGTTGTACAGCACTTGGGGAATGTCCACGGCTTCAGCAATGGCTTTATAGTGTAAGTATAGCCCTTCTTGGGTCGGTTTGTTGTAGTAGGGCACAACCAACAGCGCGGCATCAGCGCCCGCCTGTTTGGCGTGCTGGGTCAGCTCAATGGCTTCAACCGTGTTGTTAGCGCCGGTACCCGCGATGACGGGAATACGACCACCCACTTGCTTCATGGTAAATTCAATGACGTCCACATGCTCTTGCATGGATAAGGTTGCGGATTCACCCGTCGTACCAACCGATACCAGTACGTCCGTACCTTGCTCGATTTGCCAATCAATGAGATTTGCCAATGATTGCCAATCGACGTCACCATTGCTATGCATAGGTGTAATCAACGCGACCATAGAGCCTTGTAGTTTATCTAAAATGGGGGTCATAACAATACCTTGGACAAAACCTTAAGTAGAATATGTAACAGCTGCGACAATTTTTTGAAAATTTTTGTCTAGTGTAGCATACATTTGGGGCGAAGTTTAAGCGCTTTGATAGCAAACGCAAGTTTCTCCACCGCCATAGCCAATAAGGTTATAGACCCCACTTAACCAGATAATAAGGCAGCAATTGGTTTATAGTCGCTGGCTTACAGTGGCGAATGGTATGGGTTAAGTATCAGCCGTTTGAACTTGGATGGTTAGCACATCAATGGTAGGGGGACAATTAAAACGAAACGGCAACCCTGTCACCCCAATCCCAGTATTCACCCATACTTGGTAGCGTTTGCTGGGTTTGTCATCCTCATTGAATGCTTTGGGATGATAGTCGGATTGTTTGACTGTATCTGGTGTGCGTAACCCTGCCGCCAGTTTATTGCCTGTCAATGCTCTCACCATCAGCGGTGTCAGTATAGGTATATTGACCTGCCCACCATGGGTTTGCCCCGCAATCACCAACGTATCGTTGTTGGCGTCACTTAACGTTCGCGGATTGGCTTCTAACTGCTTGATATCATGGGTGGCAATGACTAATGGCTGCCCCGCGCTGCGCTGCTGTTCAATCACGCGCGGTAAATCCATTGTACTGCCATTATGAATGCCGATGATTTTTATCCCGGCAATGCGCAAGCCTTGCTCAGGCAATAATTGAATACCGAAGGTTGGCAAAATATTCATTAACTGCATATTGCTAGCAGGTTCGCTATTTTGCGCATCATCGACAACCTGCTGGGTATCAGCATCACTAAGGACGGTATAGCAAGGCTTGTTGAGCGTTTTAAATGGGCTTAGTTGGGCATCCAAAGTTGTCGCTTGATATAACCAATCACCCAAAATCAGCACCGCATCAACATCTAAGCGGTTAAGGCATTTCACCAAACGCGCTAACTGATGGGGGTTAGAAAATATACCCACATGGATATCACTCAGCACCGCAATTTTTGCAGCTTGTCTTTTGATAGGTTGTCGTTTGATAGGTTGTGATGCTGCTGCAGCCAGTGAAATATCGGTCGCGGGCTGATAAGTCGCAGGTACGGTCAAATTAATTGAAAAGCGTGAAACGCGCAGCCGATTGGGCTCAACCCAGCTCATATAGATATACAACAACGATAACGCGATAAGCAGCCAGTAGATGATTTGGTTGTCATACAGCAGTTGCACGTTTGCCCACAGCAACAACCACACAAACCAATAGCGCGCGTAGAAACTGACCAGTTGCAGCAGGATTTGCAGATTATCTGTTCGCGCTTTAAGTTGCACAGTTTTTAGGCACGACCATAGGATTACCAAAACGGCAATGAGCGCGCCAAGATGACCTAACCAACTGCCAATCGTGCTACCACCCATATAAAGCGTTACCTAAATTTACTGAATAATCAATTATTTGCATGACAAATACGTATAAAAAAAAGCGCCCATTATAAATGGCAATCATGGATATGACAATTTAAACTGTCATCATATCGCAAAAAATGGCTGAACAGCTAGGCGAGTTTTTTGTATTTAACTCATCCAAAAATGCCTGATTTTGCATTTTGACCCTGTTGTCTGGTAGCGACGGCAAAACAAAGACGAGCGCATTTGCGTATGTCGTACCCTGTTTAACCCTCAACATTGGCAATTTGGATGGGATTGCTAATTAAAAAACAAACCATAGAAAAAATCCGCCATCATTTATAAAAGCTGATATGATAGCTTATTTTCCCATGGCTTTTTAAACCTAGCTTTTTTAACCATAGCCTTTTAACCATAGCTTTTAAAATAGCCTTTTAAACACAGCCTTTTAAATGTAGCACGCTGACCCAATTTGCTCAGCGCTGGTTTAGATTTTTTTGGCTCTTTAACTCATTAATTTGAAGGACGTCAGCGTTATGACAGCAAGCGTTAATGTGTCAAACTCCCCTATCAAAGAAACTCTCCAGCCGCAAGCACAGGCTAACCATCGCCACGCATTTGATGTGGTGATTGTCGGCAGTGGCGGTGCAGGTTTATCGTTAGCTTTATCCTTACCAAGCCATCTATCGATTGCGGTTTTGGCAAAAGACAAGCTCACTGAAGCCAGTACTTTTTATGCCCAAGGCGGCGTTGCAGCGGTACTATCGGATGATGATTCGGTTGATGAGCATGTCGATGATACCTTGATTGCAGGGGCGGGTCTTTGTCATGAAGATGCGGTACGTTTTACGGTAGAGCATAGCCGAGAAGCGGTGGAGTTTTTGCTCAAACAAGGTGTCAAATTTACCTTGGATGAAAACGAAACCTTGCACCTGACCCGTGAAGGCGGTCATAGCAAACGTCGTATCATCCATGCGGCAGATGCCACTGGGGTGGCCATTTCTACCTCGTTAGTCAAACGTGTCAAACAATGCCCGAATGTCAAACTGTTTGAGTATGTTGCTGCCATTGATGTCATCACCACCAACAAACTTAGCAAACACAACTACAGTCCGATTAGCGAGCCTAATCGTGCCGTGGGACTGTACGCGCTTGATTTGAACACCAATCAAGTGCTGACCTTTACCGCACCCTTTATCGCCTTAGCCTGCGGCGGGGCATCAAAAGCGTATTTGTATACATCCAACCCCGATATTGCCACGGGCGATGGTATCGCGATGGCATGGCGCGCAGGTTGCCGCGTTGCGAATTTGGAATTTAATCAGTTTCATCCTACTTGTCTCTATCATCCAGAAGCGCGCTCGTTTTTAATCACCGAAGCCATGCGCGGTGAAGGTGCCTACCTGCGCCTGCCAGCAACCAAAGAACACCCAGAAGGTGAGCGCTTTATGCTTCGTTTCGATGAACGGGGTGAGCTGGCGCCGCGTGATATCGTGGCTCGCGCCATCGACTTTGAGATGAAGCGTTTGGGAATACGTCATGTTTGGTTAGATATTACTCATCAAGAACCAGCCTTTATTAAAGGTCATTTCCCTATGTTATATGAGCGGCTACTAGAGCTGGGCATTGACATGACCCAAGATAAAATCCCCGTGGTACCCGCCGCTCACTACACCTGTGGTGGGGTGATGGTCAATGAAAACGCCCAAACCGACGTGTTCAATCTATATGCCATGGGCGAAACGTCCTTTACGGGTCTGCATGGTGCCAATCGCATGGCGAGTAACTCGCTGTTAGAATGTTTTGTGTATGGGATGAGTGCAGCGCGGCATATTGCCGCTGCATTTGCAGAAAATCGCGTTCCCCCCATTCCTACTATCCCTGATTGGGACAGCCAAGATGTGACCGACCCTGACGAAGAAGTCATCGTGCTGCAAAACTGGGATGAGCTGCGCCAAAGCATGTGGCACTACGTTGGTATTGTGCGCTCGGATAAACGCCTGCATCGCGCACTCAACCGCATTTTGTTGTTAAAACAAGAAGTAAATGATTACTACGCAAACTTTGTGGTCAGTAAAAATCTGATTGAATTGCGTAATTTGCTGCTAGTCTCTGAGCTGATTGTGCGCTCGGCGCTACGTCGCCACGAATCGCGCGGACTGCATTACAACAAAGACTTTCCGCAAACTTTGCCAGTCGCGGCAGATGTGATTTTAACCCCATCTATGCCTTAATTTTGCTTTAAGTTACCAATTAATGAAAAGGTGCGTTTATCGTACCTTTTTTCATTCAATAGTGGCAATTAATGTATTTGCTTTTATCTTTAAAATGTCACTAAAGTGTATCAATTCAATGACATCGAGTTTGCGTTCTTTATTTTCAATTTTAGCGACATAAGACTGTGGTTTTCCAAGTAAGTCAGCAACTTGTTGCTGGGTTAGCTTGGCTTCTTTTCTCGCCTTTATCAATGCCTTAATGAGCTCATCATATATCGGTTGGTGAATTGTTTTCAAAATAACATATAAAATGTTTACAAATAGATTGATGTTTTTAAACATTTAAGCAATAATCCCATTTTAGGATAATTCTATTTTGGGATATTTGGAGGGTTAGAATGAAAACATTTTTTAGAATAGTTGTGTTCCTACCTATCTTCGCCTTGGTAGGCTGTGCCAGTAAGGTAGAAAAAGAGTTTATGCAAGGATGTAACTATGCTACAGGCGGCATGGGAGAAGATGTATGTAAGTGCGTATATGACAAAATTGAAGATGATTACGGTGAAAAAGTCCTAGAAAAAATGGGCGAAACAGGCTATGTACCTAATGATTTTAATGACAAATTATTTAAGTATGCTGCCCAATGTGACAAAAACTAATCAAATCAATTAAGGATTAAGAAGTGAGATTTATTATTGGCTTAATATTACTAGCTGGATTTTGGATATGGCTTCTTGGATTTGGTGGCATTTTCTTTGTACTTGGTTTATGGCTATTTATTGGATTAATTAAATTTTTATTGGGAGTTAAATAATGAAAAACTTGAAATCATTGCTATTTGCTATTTATTTCAGCATTGGCTTTATTTATACAATTTATAGTACTTTCTTCGGTAAATATCATTACAAAGGCTTTGCTTATAATTTGGGGCGTGGGTTAATCTGGCCTGCAACCATGTTTCCATCAGTGGGACAGTTTATTGGAGGCTTACTTATCATTGCATTTGTAGTATGGATTACTTTAAAGAAATAATGGGTAACCCCCATATTTCACTAGCCTATATTAATCTCACTCAAAACTTTTGCCAATACATCATCAGGTGTACCATGGGCATCAATGCGTTTGACGCGCTGCGGTTGCTGTGCTGCTTGATAAGCAAAACCTTGATGCACCCGCTCAAAAAACGCTAGCTGATTTTGCTCAAAGCGGTCTAGTTTGCCGCGATTTTTGGCACGGCTCATCCCTTCTGTCACCGGTAAATCTAGCCAAATGGTCATATCTGGCATTTTTGCCACAAAATGCCTAATCAGTAATTCAATTTTGCTAAGTTCTGCCCTATCGCCCTGTTTGCGCCCAAACCCTTGATAGGCAATGGTGGAATCGGTAAAGCGGTCGCACAGTACCCATTTACCCTGAGCGAGCGCTGGCACAATCACTTGCGCCACATGATCGGCACGCGCCGCAAACATCAATAGCAGTTCACTGTCCTCTGTCATGGTCGTTGCTGGGTCAAGTAACATGGCGCGTAACTGCTCAGCAAACGGACTGCCGCCAGGTTCTCGGGTTTGGATAAAGTCGATGCCTTGCGCGGTCAAATGCGCTGCCACATTGGCAATCAAGGTGGACTTACCCACCCCTTCGGTACCTTCAAATGAGATAAATTGTTCGCTAATAGGGGCTTTCGCAGCTGTTTGCATGGGTATCGTTTTTTACTGACCTGATTGGCTGTTTTGGCTGGCGCGTTTTTCACGCATCACCCGCAAATAGTCTTGCACTGCTTGGTTATGGTCTTCTAAATTACTGGTAAATTTATGACCGCCATTGCCTGTTGCCACAAAATATAGCGAATCGGTTTGATTTGGGTGAAGTGCCGCTTTAATCGATGCAATACTTGGTAAGGCAATCGGTGTTGGTGGTAAGCCGTCAATTTGGTAGGTGTTGTAAGCGGTTTTTTCTTCAAGGTCAGATTTGCGAATATTGCCATCGTAACGATCGCCCATGCCATAAATCACGGTAGGGTCGGTTTGTAGGCGCATATTTCTCTTTAGACGATTGACGAACACGCCTGCCACTTCACCCCGCTCGCTTTCGACACTGGTTTCTTTTTCAATAATTGATGCCATAATCAGCGCTTCATACGGTGTCTTGTACGGCAGATTGGCTTGGCGATTGTTCCAGTTTGCCATCAATGCTGTGTGTTGACGGTTAAATAAATCCGTTAGCACTTTTTTATCGCTACTGCCTTCATTAAAGTAATAGGTATCCGGTGAGAACCAACCTTCAAGGTTGCCATTTGGGTGATAGTCAGCAGGGATATTGAGCCCAAGTTTATCAACGTCAACTTTGCCGCCCTGAATAACTTCTTTTTTAATCCCTTTGTTGTCCGTCAAATGTTGATATAAATCTTTGGCTGTTTTACCTTCAATGATTTGCACTTTAATAAAAGCGACTTTCTCACCTTGTTGTAGCATGGCTAAATAATTGGCAAAACTTGGATTCTCAGGCAGTTGATAGACCCCTGGATGAAGCGGTTTATCCACCGTCATTTTGATATATAGTTTGGCAAGTGGCGCGACGAACAGTTTTTTCTTTTTATCCCAGTCGTCTACCAGCGCATAGTAGGTTTGGCCTTTATTGATGGTCACCATCTGCTTTGGTTGGGTGATAGTGCCATATAGCGTGTTATACCAAGCAAATAACAACCAGCCCAGCACCAATACAATAAACCCGAGCAGCCCCAATAGACGGTATTTATTTTTTTTATTTCTACCGGTGATGTTGTCATTGAATTCTCGCGTTGAACGATTAATCAGACAAGCATCATTGCCATTGACGTTTTTGCTATGCGGGTCTTCGTCATCCTTATCCGTGATATCCTCGCCATCGATACCCTTATCTTTGCTATGATTGTCCTGCAATTGGGAATCTGGAATATCTGCGGCGTGAGGGGCGTCACTGTGCTGAGTAGGATGATGCTCAGAACCGTCTGAGGTGCTAGACAGGTTGTTATCCGATTGGTCGTTCATAGAGAAGGCTTATATTGACTCAATAAGCGAGAATTTAACAATTAATGACAAAAATAGCAATTTTTTTTAGTTACTAGCAACAGGATTTAAGTTAATTTTTGCGCATAGATTGGGGTCAAATCAAGCGCCTTCGACTGCCCATCGGGTAGTATCAATGCTTGAATCGGCAAAATCCCGCGTACCGCATTGCAAAAGAACAAGCTTGTGATATTGGCTAACTCCTCGCTGGCTAAATATCGCTCCTTATGCGCCTTATCGGACTTGGCAAACTTAGCCAATAACACCTGCCGCATTACCCCTTTGACCCCTGAGCGGTTGATGGGCGGTGTGTACCACACATTTTCATGATTGAGCTGATAAAACACATTGCAAAAGGTACCTTCTACCCAATGCCCCATCACATCTTGTACCAACCCATCAATCATTTGCGCATGTTGGGTTTGGTGCTGCCACAGCTCGTGACTTGCCATCACTTTATCTTGGGCGTTTAGTAGCTTAAGTCCTACCAAGGGTTTTGGTAAACACGCAATTTGCTGCGTAAGACAGATGGCGGTAGCGGCAGGTTGGATGATGACTTGATTGGCTTGCTGTGCTAATGGCTTATCGGTGGGCATAAGCTTAATAAAAGCGTCAAATTGACAGTTGCAAAATCCATAGCCTTTGATAGGTTGGTTTTTTCGGCAGACTATTAGCTTGAGCATACCGTGATTGAGGGTTTTAGCGAAACTGCCTAACTGGCTATTAAAGTATGCGCGGATAGTGTGATTGGGGGATTCTAAATTGCAGGCGTCTAAATTGGAGGCGTCTAAACTGGCTGCGTCTAAGTCAGCGTTGGTTAAATTGAGTTGTAACGCCTGGGCACTCTCGTCGATTCTATCTAAGTGGTAACTCAGCCAATTGATTTGTCCTGCCACCACCGCCATGGTGGTAAAAAACCCATCGCCATACGCTATCACCCGTGAGTCAATATCGATAGCGGTGATTGGCGTTTGCTTGGCATACTGAGCATCAGATAATGAATACCACATGGTTATTTGGCTACTTGATTAAATTAATAGTTGGACTGTATGACAGTGAAAGCCGCATCAATTAGCCGCTTTTTTTAGCAGTTTTGGCGGTGACAGTGGGTTTTCTGACCACCAAATCACAATGATAATTGTCACAGCGTGCTAATTCTACCAAAATTCCGTGGTAGCTCGCATTTTTAATCGGCTGTCCTTGTACCATGTGGGCAACAATGTCTGAGCCATCTTGCCCAAACCAATGTTGGGTCAGATGAAACGCTGTTTTGGCATGCTGGATACTGATGTTTTTAACGCTGGCATTGTCATAGGCACTGGCATAATACCACTGTAACTCGATATACATAGGCGAATCAAGTAAATCAAAATACGGCTCACCGATTTTGGCAAAACTATATTTACTTGCCACATTGCTTCGGTAGTCCAAACTTTGCTTATCAATGGTGATGGGTTGACCTAACAGTAACGTCACAGCTTCGGTATCGTGGATACTGACTTTGTTTGCCAGCGTTTGTTGCTGCCATTGATTGATGGGATAGACCACAGGTGTTGGCTGCGAGGTAGGGTTGATAGACGGATTGGCGGCTGTGGTCGATGCGGTAGTGCTAGCGGTCACACTGGCATTGCGTTGTGAGGCGATTTGTTTGACCTTATCACAGCCAGTTAAGGTGAGTGTTAGAATAATGCACCCCCCGCCAAGATTTTTTGGCCAAGTGGGTTTATTTTGGGTAGCGCCTTTTTGGTTAGTGCCTTTTTGGGTAACGCTTATCGGATGTTCTGAGCGGTTTTGGCGCGGTAAAAAAAGCGGTTTGCGGGCAATTAGCTTCATTGTGTTTTGTAAACGTGTATTGTATAACGGGTTGGTGTGAATAGCGCATTGTAACAAGGCATTGACAGCAGTTAACAGTACGCTTTTGTTGTTATTTTTAGCCAAATCGATGAAATGCTACGCTTTACACCCACCCAATCAATACCTAGCCAATCAAAACCCAGCATTGATATAGCAGCTACAGTTATTGTAAAGTGAGGGGAATTGGTAATTTTGCTCATCGTATTATAGGTTTTCCCATGTCATCAATTCCTGATTCAAACGTCCGTTATCACTGCATGGTAATCGGCAACCCGATTGCCCATAGCAAATCGCCTGATTTGCACCAAGCCTTTGCCAAACAAACGGGCATCACCTTGTCTTACCAACGCCAATATTGTCCCAACGATGTCGAGAGTTTTACCGCTGTCATCGAAGCATTTTTTGCAGGCGGTGGCACAGGGGCAAATGTGACCGTACCTTTTAAAGAGATGGCATTTGCGCTGTGTCAGCAGCGGGGTCAACTATCTGAATACGCGCGCTTGGCGGGTGCAGTCAATACCCTTGCCATTAAAGCGGGCAAACTGTATGGCGACAATACCGATGGTCGCGGTTTGGTGGCGGATTTATTGTCGCAAGGCGTCAGGTTAAAAGACGCAAATGTTGCTATTTTGGGGGCAGGTGGGGCGACTCGTGGCGCGATTTTGCCGTTGCTAGATGCGCAAGTAAAATCGCTACATATTGCCAATCGCACAGTAGAAAAAGCAGAGAATTTAACCCGATTATTTGATACCGATAAGCTCACCTTTTCAAGTTTGACGGATTTGCCCAACGATATTGAGGTGATTATCAATGCAACGTCGATAGGTCTGAGCGGTGACAGATTGCCGTTTGCCAAGGATATGACTGTCGATTTTGCCTATGACATGATGTATGGCAAACCATCCGCGTTTTTGGACTTTTTTAAAGCGAAACATGCCAAAACCTCGGATGGCTTGGGAATGCTGGTCAATCAAGGGGCATTAAGTTTTGCGCTTTGGACGGGTAAACAAGTCGATTTGACGAATTTTCAGTTTTAGCTTTCTCATAAAAAAGCACTACGCACTCGCCTACGCTTTAGATAAAATAGACAAAACCAAAATTTGCCCAAGAGAGCGCAGGAAAACCCAATAAAAAAAGCCAGTTTGTCACTAGCTTTTTTTAGTCATACTAATTTAGCGATTCGCATTTCCTAATTGCGATAAAATATCACTGATTTCTTTGTTGGCCTGGCTCTCAGTTTGGGTATCGCCATTTGGCGTCAAACTATCAAATAACTGTGGCAAAAGCTCCGCCATACTTTGACGGACTTCACTTTGGTCGACACCAGTTTGTGACGCAACTTGCGCCAACTCATCATTATCAAATAGCTGATTGATATCATTAGCATCCAGTGGTTGGTTTGATTGGTCAGCACTCATCCAAGAGTTAGCTTGATGACCGAATCCCATATTTTGAATTTTATTAAAGGCCCCTGATAGTCCCCCATTACGCTGAATAAACATCAACGCGATTGGCAACAAAGCCGCCATTAACATACCCTTACCACCAAAGCCACTTTGACTTTGCGGAAATTGGTTCATACCCACGTTATTGCCCATACCACTACCTAGACCACCGCCCATGCCACCCCCTAGCACGCTACCCAGCACTTGTCCAAGCACGCCACCCTGAGACATTTGCGACATACCTTGATTTTGGTTCATCGCCATACCGATGATATCATCCAAACCAAAACCATTTGACTGCATTTGTGGCTGCTGCATCCCGCCGCCTAAAACATTACCAAAAATATTCCCTAGGCCGCCCATATCTGCTTGGCTTTGACCGCCCATTTTGCTTTGAATGGCATTTTGCGCCACTTGTGTTACTAGACTTGTTAATAGACCCATGGTCATTCCCTTTTATCTTTTTCAATGATTGTCGTATATCACCAATAATAATGCACTGATGCACGCCCATTGCCAACTGCACTTAAGTTCAAGCTAAAATGCGCAGTCGCCTCAACACTTGGTTGATTTAATTGTAGCAATATTGAATATAACTTATATACCATTTTTGTTATCGCCCCAGCGTGTTTGCTAGCACCTTAAATTGCCGCCATGTATCGCGATCGACTTGGTCTTGCCAAATGGTTACACTGATTTTAGCTGGGGCTGATTCTATCAAGCCAAATGTTAAAATCACCAAGCACCCCATATCAGCGATGCCCAGCAAATTTGCCTGCCACACCGCTTGCTTATGATGTCTAGGTACTTTGACAACCCCACGTACCCACTGGATTTGCCAAGTTAAAAAATCAAAGTTGTCATAAGGTAAGGTTTGAGTGTTACTTTGCGGTTTGGCGTGTAACGATGAAATGGCCAATAAGTGACAACTAGAGACTTGCCCGAACCAAAGACTGGCTATAGCGACCATACCTAGCAAAAGTTTATAGGTAAGCGCCAAAGGTACGAGTGCCAAAATGCCAACAACCACCCATAAACAAGCTCCCCAAAGCAGTTTTTTATCCACACTGGGTTTGAGCGTGGCATCAATGTCAATAAATGAAGTATTATGACGCGATAAGTAGCGCTCGTTCATCTAAGTCCATTAAGAAGAAGCTTTTAATGATTTGAGCTTGGCTATCAAATCAGCAAATTCTGGCTTGGTCGGGTGATTGTGTAAAAACCAGTCCAGCAAATCAGGATCTTCTTCTTTCACCAATTCTGCAAAAATTTGCTGTTCCTGTGAGTCGGCTTGTAGATAGTGCGCTCTCACATATGGGTCAAAATAATAATCGAGTTCTTTTAGACCGCGTCTGGCACGGTAGATGACTTTGCGCTGCTCTAATGTAGGTTCTGGCTGGTTGTCACTCATGATAAATCCTTGTTATTGCGCATTAAATTCATGTAATTTTTAAATTTTTATGAAGCGTTTGCCTGTTGCGTCGCTTGCCACATCGCAAGCCCTGCTTTAGTCGCTGCTACGTTATGGGTGCGCAATATACACGCCCCTTGCTGCACAGCAAATAAGGCTGCAACCATACTAGCAACATCTCTATCGGTAGGGTCATGGGGTAGATTGGCTGACTTGAGGACTTCGCCAACAAAGCGTTTACGGGATAATGCCACCATGACAGGTAAGTTAAACCTATGCAACCGATAAAATTCATTCAGCCATGCCAGATTTTGCTGGGCGTTTTTGGCAAAGCCAAACCCTGGGTCAATGATAAGATTGTCACGTCTGACCCCACCCTCCATAACCTCATCAATGCGCTGCTGTAACTCGCTAATAACATCGGTAAATAAATCTTGATAATTATCTAGCTGATTCATGGTCGTTGGCTCACCGCGCATGTGCATGAGCATGACAGGGATATCGAGTTTGGCAGCGGTAGCAATGGCATCGGGGCGCGTCAAGGCTCGTACATCATTCCAAATTTTGGCGCCGACTTGACTGGCGAGTGTCATCACGGTCGGGCTACTGGTATCAACCGACACCCAGACTTGCTCATCAAAGTTATGATCAATCGCTTCAACCACTTTAATAACGCGGTCAATTTCTTCTTGCTCACTCACGGGACTAGCATTTGGGCGAGTAGACTCACCCCCTACATCAATAATCGTCGCCCCGTCTTTGATCATCTGCTCGGTATGACGCAAGCCTTGGTCGATATGATTATATCGACCACCATCAGAAAATGAGTCTGGGGTGACATTTAAAATACCCATGATATGAGGATAAGATAAATCGAGCGTTTGATTATGATAATGAATGGCAAAGTTGGGAATGGGCTGTAACTGCATGATGTCCACAATGATGGCTAAAATTTTTTACTATTTTAAGTGAAAAACAAAAAAACCGCTATCAAGTTGGTAGCGGTTTTTGGGTAACTCATATCATGGATAATTTACATTGCAGGTAACGGCGGCGGGGTTAAGCCCGAACCACTTGAGGGTGGATTACTTGGTTTATCAAAATTTACTCTAACAGGCTCTTGATAAACTTTAGGCTCGCGTGGTGGGATACCTGCCATAATGTCTTGCAATTGGTCACGGTCGATAGTTTCCCATTTCATTAACGCATCGACCATGGCATGCATTTTGTCCGCATTACCTTCAATTAATGCACGTGCGATATCATACTGCGCTTCTAGGATACGACGAACTTCATCATCCACTTTTTGCTGGGTCGCTTCTGAGATAGTACGAGATGAGGCACCAAAGTAACCTTGATTTTCATCTTCTTCATACACCATCACACCCATGGCATCTGACATACCGTATTTGGTAACCATCGCACGCGCCATTTTGGTGGCACGTTCAAAGTCATTTGACGCGCCAGTCGATTGCTGATTGATAAAGACTTCTTCAGCGATACGACCACCAAATAAAATCGCAATGTCATTTAGCATTTTTGATTTATAGACGCTAGTCTGATCATGCTCTGGCAATTGCCAAGTGACACCCAATGCCCAGCCACGAGGCATAATAGTCACCTTATGCACAGGGTCAGTACCCGGTAGCATTTCAGCCACTAAGGCATGCCCTGCTTCATGATAAGCCGTTGCACGACGCTCTTCTTCACGCAGTACCATCGATTTACGTTCTGGACCCATATAAAGCTTGTCTTTGGCTTCTTCAAAGTCGTTCATATCGACTGACGCTTTGTTGTTACGTGCAGCAAATAGTGCCGCCTCATTCACCAAATTCGCTAATTGCGCACCACTAAAGCCTGGCGTACCACGCGCCAATGAACGAATATCGACGCCAATTGTTGAGGGCAATTTTTTCATGTGTACACGAAGAATTTGCTCACGGCCTTTGATATCAGGCAAGCCAACTTGCACTTGACGATCGAAACGACCTGGACGCAACAATGCTTTATCGAGTACATCAACACGGTTGGTTGCCGCAATCACGATTACCCCATCATTGCCTTCAAAACCATCCATCTCAACCAATAACTGGTTTAAAGTTTGTTCACGTTCGTCATGACCACCGCCCATACCTGCGCCGCGATGACGACCGACAGCATCAATCTCGTCAATAAAGATGATACAAGGGGCATTTTTCTTGGCTTGTTCAAACATATCACGCACACGGCTTGCACCGACACCCACAAACATCTCAACAAAGTCAGAACCTGAAATTGAGAAAAATGGTACTTTGGCTTCACCTGCAATCGCTTTGGCAAGCAAGGTTTTACCAGTACCGGGCGGGCCCACCATTAACACACCACGTGGAATAGTTGCGCCAAGTTTGGTAAATTTCTCTGGGTCACGTAAGAAGTCGACAATTTCCGTCACCTCTTGCTTGGCTTCATCACACCCTGCCACATCTGCAAATGTCACTTTGATTTGGTCTTCTGATAACATTTTGGCTTTAGATTTACCAAAACTCATCGGACCCATGCCGCGACCACCGCCTGCACCACCACCGCTCATGTTACGCATGATGAACAAGAACAAACCAATAATCAATAGCACTGGGAAGCTTGCAATCAGTAATTGCATCATCACGCCTTGACGTTCAGGGGTGGCGCCTTGAACTTCAACATTATGCTTGATAAGTTTTGGCATTAGCTCAGTGTCAGTGACCGCCGGACGCACTGTCTCAAAGGTTGAGCCGTTTTTCTTTTCGCCAGAAATTTGCTCACCGTCAATTTTGACACTTTTGACCTGGTCAGTTGCCACCGCAGTGACAAATTGGGAGTAATTGAGCTTATCAGGTTCATTGCGGGTATCAAAATTGCTAAAGACTAGCACTAATACCCCTATCACAACTAACCACAATAAGGTATTTTTTACCATGTCGCTCACGTTGTTTTTCATCCTTCGCGTTAGGGGGTTGATTAAAAAGTGGGGTTAAATCAAAATGTTTACCAAAGATAGGTAGATGTTTCACCAAAAATAGACGTTACATTAATCTTTCAATATAGCATGATATATGGATTTACCTTAACATTATCAAGCGAATTCTCTGTTATTTTCTAGTAAAAACATATTACCAATTTTTATCCAGTCAACTTCATGGATAGACTGAAGCAAATTACCTTATTTGGTAGCAATCCAATACATTTCTTTTGAGCGTGCGCGTGACGCTGCAGGCTTGATACTACGCACTTTACTAAAACGCTGCTGCATATTTTTTCGTAAAGCATCAGAGCCTTCACCTTGGAATACCTTAATCACTAAGGTGCCACCTTCAGGGAGCACTTGCTCGGCAAAGTCCATGGCAAGCTCACACAAATAAATCATGCGTGGCTGATCGACTGCAGAAAACCCCGAGGTATTGGGCGCCATATCAGATAGCACCACTTCCACTTTTTTATCGGCGACTTCTGCCATAATGTTGTCAAACACTGCTTGCTCACGAAAATCACCTTGGATAAAGGTCACATTCTCTAGCGTATCCATCGGCAAGATGTCTGAGGCGATAAGTTTGCCAGTGTCACCGACTAGTTTGCCAGCAACTTGCGACCAGCTGCCTGGGGCAGAACCCAAATCGACCACCGTCATGCCTTTTTTAATCAGCTGCAGTTTTTCGTTGATTTCTAGCAATTTGTAAGCCGCTCTTGCCCGATAGCCATCGCGCTGGGCAAGTTTGACATAGTGGTCGTCAATGTGCTCTTTCATCCACGCACGGCTACTTTTGGACAATTTTTTGTTGGTAATACGCGTTGCCATAATTCTCTACAAGCTACCCTTTATAGTTTAAACATTCTTCACTTGGGATTTGGCTAAAAAACCCAAAGCCATCCTACAATGACCATCGGTAAATTTTGCCAATCTCAAGGGTTAAGACTGTTATTTTAGCATATTTCACCAAGTTAGCTTGTGTTAACTCATGGATTGGCTATTGATTTTTTTAATCCAGTGATTTTTGCAGAATGATAAGTCATGGTAGCGTTTTTGCCTATGTGTTTTTGCCTATGTATTGCCCATAATTTATTAGGCAAAATGATTAATATGGTATAATGCTGGCTAATTTTTTTATAGGTCAATTGACAGTTATGGCAAATTCAAGCTTATCAAATGCTGATATCAAACATTTAAAAGGCATCGGTCACCAGCTGAACCCGGTGGTAATGATTGGAGGTCAAGGCGTTACCCCAACCGTTATTGAAGAAATTGGGCGCGCACTGAGCGATCATGAGCTGATTAAAGTAAAAATCCCAGCAGGCAGCAAAGCAGATCGTGACGCTGTGGCAAATGCGATTGCTGAAGCCACTGATGCGACTTTGGTCACCAGTATCGGGCGTATGGTATTATTATTACGTCGCAATCTGGACGCCAATCCTAAGTTATCAAACTTGGTACGTTTTGGCTAAGGCTACAATGGACGCGTTACAGGGTGAGACATTTGCACTGACGAGCACGGTTGAGCCACTTACCGTATCGGCAATACTGGACTACCAGCTCTTAGTCCATGTGGTCGCTGATAGTAAATTTTTAACGCTCTTATTTGATGCTACCCATCCTAAGATTACTGATAGTCAAACCGCTCTACAAGCTGGTCTATGGGCAAATTTTCCGACATTTAGCCCATTGGCACTTCAACGCGTGATGCGCCAAGATTATTTATGGCAAGCAGATTGTTTTGAGTGTTTTATTGCCAAAGATAGCCAAGCGGATAGCCCGTATCTTGAGGTCAATTTGGCGACCAATGGTGAGTTTAATATTTATTATTTTGACAGTTATCGGACACCGAATGCATTACCCCCTCGGCGCTTGCCTATCAAAGCGCTGACTTATGGTGAGGATATCAATTTTTTTAGCCAAGCCGTTACACAAGATACCGAGCTTGCGCTTGTGTTTTGGTGTTCTGCAAGTCCAATGCTCCTTACCCATGTACGAGCCGTACAGCAGCAATATGCGTTTAGCGTTGGTACTTTTCGTGTCGGTATGACATTTGCCAAATCAGCATTGGACAAGTTGGTTGGTGCAAATGGTAATTATGCGCTAAATCCAACGCGTGTGATTCAACAACCGCCAGACAATGGATTAGCAGATAGCTCAGCTCCAACAGCCGATGAAATGAGTTATTGGGCCATACAGCATGCACAACCAGCGGACTTTCATAACAAGGCACACTGGATAAACATCTAAATTATGATGGTTTTAAACCGTTTTAAACCGTTTTAAACCATAGCACAGCGAAAAATAAAAAACTGGCTTATAAGCCAGTTTTTTTATATATCGAGATATTATAACGATTAACGCGCTGGCGCCATTGCTAAGTAAGTTTGCGGATTGACGGCTTGACCATTTTGGCGTACTTCATAATGTAAGTGGGCGCCTGTTGAACGACCCGTGTTGCCTACTGCCGCGATTTGCTGGTTTGCATACACCGTATCGCCAACGTTAACATAGTTTGCAGAGGTATGTGCGTAACGCGTGACAGTACCGTTGCCATGATCTACTTCAACATGACGACCATACCCTGTACCCCAACCTGAGAAAGTCACCACACCATTACCTGTGGCATAAATAGGGGTGCCGATGGGAGCAGCAAAGTCCATGCCTTTATGAAACTGTGATTTACCAGTGACAGGGTGGATACGATAGCCAAAACCTGAACTCATGCGCGCAGATGACGTAATTGGGCGCAACGCCAACATGCCATTACCCGCATAGCTGCCCATTGCAGGCATGTTGATAATGGTGGTTGGCTGGGTCGATAGTTTTTGTGCTAAACTTGCGAGGCGGTCTTCTTTTTGCTGGGTTTGCTGGCTTAGATTTTTGATGGCGGCATTAACGGCATCTGAAGGCAGATAATAATCTTCACCATCATCTTCACGGACAATAACTTGACTGGTTTTACCGGCATTGGTAATCGATAGAATTTGAGCTTGTGCAACACTCATTGTGGTTAAAGCAACAACTGGCAATGCGATTAGAGCTAACTTCATCTTTTATCCTTTGTTAAACCTTATGCTATTAAACCCTGTGCCAATGTCCTGTGAACGCTACTACCGCGCATTGGCAAGATTTAATTCACTATAATTTGGTCTTAAAATCACCTACACTAAGACCCAATACTAAGACTAAATCAAAATTTTTGTCGCTTAACTACCCACCACACTGCTCATTGACTATGAAAAAACCAACCAACCATCTTGCTTCTCGCACTGAGCGTCTTGCCAACTATCAATTACCGTTTCAAAAAAAGCTGCAACAGTTACAGCAGTTGACGGATGATATTCGCAGCGCTTGGCAAAACGTGTTGCCTCAAGAAGTCTTAGCAAGCTTACAAGTGATTGCTTGCGAATCGTTTATACTTGTGGTTAGTACAAATAGTCATACCCTCGCCAATCACCTCAATTACAACCAGCAGCACCTACTGTCAACACTACAAGCGTTCGATAACAATTTTCATCAATTTAATCAGTTACGTTTTCGCGTGGTGATTGTCAAACCTATTCATGGCTCGCAAATGCCAGATTTACAGTGTAATCACAATGTTAGCAATGTAAAGAATTGTGAGCTAAGCGAATCTACGAAGCGAAATATAACACAGCTATGTGACCTTGTCACGGACAACGAGCCACTTAGAACGGCGTTACAAAAACTGATAAAAGACTAAAGCAGCCAATTTACAATGTAACTTTATGTAAATTATATTACTGATATCGCAAGATTTATCAATAGATTAATAGCTTGTGCAAGTGAAAGTAAAAAACTATAAAAAAATTTACAATTAATAGGAGAGATAAAGATATCTTTTTTTTTATTTTTACTGCGCTTATAGTAGCCAATGGCTAAAAAAAGATATCCAAAAATGAAATGTTAAAGTTGGTTGGTTAGTTTTATTTAGTGTAATAAAATGATAACTTGTTGATGAAAAAATGTTACTAACCAAACAATAGGTAAAATTTTTTCATTAGTAAAAATACACAATAAAATTAATAAAGTTAAATAAATCTAGTTAACATTGTCATTTTTTGTTACAACTTTATAGTTATTTTCATCACTAAATAAGGCTCGTAACAATTTATTATTGAGCGCATGCCCTGACTTATACGCATAAAACTCGCCCAAAATCTGGTGCCCGGCAAGGTATAAGTCACCAATCGCATCTAATACTTTATGGCGTACAAATTCATCGTCAAAGCGTAACCCTTCAGGATTAAGCACCCCATTGTCATCTAAAACAATGGCGTTTTGCATACTACCCCCTAGCCCTAAGTTATTGCTTTTTAGGTACTCAATATCTTTTAAAAAGCCGAATGTGCGCGCTTTGGCAATATGCTCGATAAAATTGCCTTCATTAAAATCCAATTTAAACTTTTGATGTGAGCCATTAAACGCAGGGTGATTAAAGTCAATTTGGAAATCTAACACAAATCCATCGTAGGGACGAAATCCAGCGACTTTATCCTCCACGCGAACCTCAATCGGTTGCAACACCTGAATATAGCGTTTGGCAGACGTTTGCTCGGCAATACCCGCTTGCTGCAATACTTGTACAAATTCGATGGCACTACCATCCATGATTGGAATTTCAGGCGCTGACACTTCGATTTGTAAGTTATCAATTTGAAGCGCAGCGATGGCACTCATCAAATGCTCGACTGTCCCAATGCGCTGACCTAACTCATTGGTGAGATTTGAGGACATCATGGTATCGGTTACCGCATGATAGATAGCGGGTATGGGCTGTGCATCTGCCACATCGCTACGTAAAAATTGAATCCCATAGTCAATGGGTGCAGGAGAAAAGCGCAGGTGTACAGGGTTACCGCTATGTAAGCCGATGCCTTCAAGATTGATGGGTTGTTGAATAGTACGCTGCTGCATAATGCCCCCTAGTAGATTGCACTCATCCTTAGCCAAAGCTAGGTTGATATAATTTGTTACATTTGGCTATTCTACCATTGTCCCTTTCCACATCATAGTGATGCTTGATTGATTTTATCGACCTTTATGATTGACTCCAGTGATAAAAAAACCCCACAACGATTAAGGTGTGAGGCTGTTAAAAGTCATACGGTATTTTAGCGATTTTGCTGACGACGTAGATAATCTTGAATACTGTTGCCTGTGCGTTGTGGCTGCGATGATTGCGGTTGCGCTGGCGCAGGCTCAATAGCTTGCTGTACAGGTGGCTGAGGTGCAGGGATGGATTGTGGTATATCACGGCGTGCCGCATACGCAGGTTCATGCGTGCCTGCTTCCACTTTGTGGGTGCTAGAGGCATCTGAGACAAAATCTCTAGCTGGGTGCTTTGGGGTATTATCTAGTGTAAGACCTGTTGCCACCACGGTTACTTGGATTTCATCGCCCATGTCTTCATCAAATACCACGCCATAGAAGATGTTGGCTTCGTCAATATCCACCAAGCTATGCACTTTTTGGGTGATGCGTTCTTGCTCTTCAAAATTGAAATCTGAGCTAGCCACCACGTTGACCAATAGACCTTTGGCATTTTTAAGTAATAAATTGTCAAGCAATGGGCTTTTGATGGCTTTTTCAGCAGCGATCTCAGCGCGGTCTTCCCCACTGCCTTTACCGATACCCATCATCGCATGACCCCGTGAGGTCATTGCCGTGCGAATATCGTTAAAGTCGATGTTAATAAAACCATCTTTTGAAATCATATTAGAGATACCTTGCACCGCTTGAAGTAAGACTTCATCGGCTTTTTTGAAGGCATCTTTCATAGAGATTTTGCCATACACTGTCATCAATTTATCGTTAGGGATAGTGATGATGGAGTCGACAAAGTTAGAAAGCTGCTCAATACCTTCTCTAGCCACTTTATTGCGTCTGCCACCTTCAAAGGTAAATGGCATGGTCACCACGGCAACGGTCAATACGCCCAGCTCTTTGGCAAGTCTGGCGATGACTGGCGCAGCGCCTGTACCTGTACCACCGCCCATACCTGCGGTAATAAATACCATGTCAGAATTTTCTAGCAATTGGCGAATTTGTTCTTCATCGCTCTCGGCTGCTTCACGCCCTACTTCTGGGTTGGCACCTGCGCCCAAGCCGCGGTTGTTATTTTTGATACCGAGCTGGATTTTATTGGGCGCTGACAGGCGGTCAAGCGCTTGTCTATCGGTATTGGCACAGACGAAGGTAATGCCTTTTACACCATTTTGTACCATGGTTTCAACGGCATTGCCACCGCCACCACCGACACCGATAACGGTTAAACGGGCTGAATCGGCAAATGTATCAGTGTGATCTTGTACAATACTAAACTTCGCTTCCATAATTGAAAATCTCCGTATACTGTCAAGTAGGCTTGAGCAGCATAAATAGCAAACATATTAAATTAAATATCAAATAAATCATTACACAATTAGTGGATTTTAGAGTCAATCATAACATGAGCACTCTTAAAATACTAAACATCTCTTTTTTAGAAAAATTTACCAAAAAATTTATTCACAATTTTAAGTTTTTCTCGCATGGGCTGAACTTGCAAAGAGTCAGGTGAGCTTTTCTCGCTATGATGAAACGCCTCACTTTGGCTATATAACAGTGTGCCAAACGCGGTTTGGTATTTACGCTCACCAATCATTGCCGCAATGGTGCGAAGCTTGTCATCATCGCCATATTGGGTATAGGCAGAAATCGCTGAGTGTTGATTAACCTTGTTTACTTTATTGGCAAAGATTTTTTTGGCTAATGGCAATAATCCGCGCATTTCAGCCCCACCGCCCGTGATCACATACCCTTGCTGTAAAAAATCACTTAGCCCCTCTTTATCCAGCTCTTTTTTAATATGACCTAAAATACTGATATAGCGGGCTTCCGTGACTTCAAGGAGTTCAAGCATATTAATGGTTTTTTCATCGTCATGCTGTGAACGCTTGATGGTAAAAAATTGGCTTGAGTCAATCCCATGACGATCGACATTGGCTTGGGATTTTTTCATATTCTCTGCTTCAGCAATGGTGACATCTAGTAGCATAGAGATATCCAGTGTCGCGTGATGTCCGCCTTCGGCAAAACAATGGGTATAAATCAGCTTATCTTCACGGTAAACGCAGATACTGGTCGTCGATGCCCCAATATCAATCAGACATACGCCATGGTATTTTTCTTCAGGCAATAGGCCGTATTCGGCGGTAGATACCGCATCAAATAGCATTTGGTCGATACTGACATCACATTCTTGCAGCAGTTGCTGTAAATTTTGGCGACCTTTGACGGGCATCATCATCAGATGATAGAGCACCATCAAGTCACTTGCTTGCATGCCAATCGCATCATCAATCATCTCAGCATTGCCATCTAAAGCAATACCTTGCTGGGCATAATGCATCAAATACAAATCATCTGTAAGATGTTTATTTTTGGCTTGGGTTAGCGCGGCAACCACGTCTTTGGCTTGTACGATGTCATGTTTGATTTTGACTTCGCCCACACTATTGACGCTTTGCAAATCTGGGGTAGAAAAGCTCAGCCAAACACTGTTGACACGGCAATTTGCCATGTCTTCAGCGTTTTGAATAGATTGTTTGATGGCAGATTTTAGACGTTCGCGGTGGCGAATGGTACCTTGCGAGAAATCATGATTTTTGACAGTAGATAAACCGATAATACGAATATCTTGCGCACTGTGGATTTGCCCAATCACAGTATGAATAGCAGTAGCACTTAGGTGGACGACGACGATCAGATCTGGCTTTTTCATAGAACACTACAAAATTATGTTTCACCTAATGGCTGGGGTTGGCGGTGGTTTTTAAGGCGTTAGTTTTTGAATCGGTTGCTGAGTTGGCATCGGTCACCGGTTTAGTATCAGCCGATTTATTGACGGCAGTTGTATCACTTGCTTGCTGTATCAAAGGTCGTTTGGTAATTGCCATGCCATTTTTATAGCGTAGATCCACCGTTTGCAGCGTTTTAAGCTGTGGTTTAAGCTGATTTTGTAACATGATGCTCAGTCGATACAGTTTTTCTGACGTATTGTCATTATCAACCAGTACCCGAAGTCCGTTATCAAAGCGAAATAGCCATGCCATTCTGGGCGTTACAATGACTTCTTCAATTTTTATACCCAGTGGCATAAACCAATCACTGACTTGCTTGATTTGCTGCATCATCACAATGGCATTTTGGCTATCGCCTTGTAGCTGCATTAGGCTGGTATTATTTAGGTCATTGCTATCGGCAGGTTTAAATACCATGCCATTGGCATCGACTAAACGCTCACTACCAAACTTGGCAACGGCTTGGCGCGGTACTACATTGACCACAATACCTTGTTGCCAATCGCGGCGCACATCGGCTTGCCCTACCCAATCTACCGTCTCAAGTTTTGCTAGATAGCTTTGCAAATCAGCCTTGAGTAAGTTTGTGTCGGCTTTTTCGCCCAATAATTGCTGAAGCTGCAGGGTTTGCTGGGTGTTTAACCCTTTATGCTGCAAACTAATCGCTGCATTGGGTAATTTGTTGAATACATTAATCGCCAAAGCCGCTAATATCACTAACAATAACACAACGCCAAGCATTAACAACTTTGGCAGTAGCTGATGAAAGCGATTAGGGAGCGTAGTATCTAGAGAAGCAGTTGCCACAAATGAATTTGCCATATTGACCAATCATAACTCGGTCTAAAATTATTAATTACTAAAATCTCAACAACAAAAATCAAAATAACTAAAAATATTACAAGGATTTATGCTTAGAAGCATATCATAGCAAATTCAATGAAATGAATGGTAAATAGATAATACGCTTCTAGACAATTCAAGTACTTTTTTTGTAAACAAATATAAACGAAAACGACTTAATTGCTCAACGTTTGTTCTAAGATACGCACGCATAGCGTCGCAAAATCCATGCCACGCGCTTTTGCTGCCATCGGCACCAGACTATGACTGGTCATACCTGGCACCGTATTGAGTTCAAGTAGATATAGCGTGCCTTCGTCATCTCGTAAAAAATCCACGCGTGACCAACCTTTGCCCCCAATGGCGGCAAACGCTTTTCTTGCGATTTGTTGCATGGTTTGTTCTTGCGCCTCGCTCAAATCTGATGGGCATTGGTAGACGGTATCATCACGATTGTATTTGGCTTCGTAGTCATAAAACTCGGTCGTTGGGATGATGCGAATACTGGGCAACACCTCATCACCGAGGATTGAGCAAGCATACTCACCGCCTGTGATGGCTTTTTCTGCCAAAATAGCGCCGTGGTATTGTTTGAGCTGTGGGTAAGTCTTGGCAAGCTCGCCCACTTCTTTAATTTTAAAGACGCCGACACTACTGCCTTCAGCGGCGGGTTTGACAAACAGCGGCAAACCTAGCTGCTGTTCGATAGCGGTAAAATCGGTATTGTCATCAAGCACGACATAAGGTACGTTTGGTAAATCTAACGCTTGCCAAACTAGGCGGTTGCGAAACTTATCCATGGCAATTGCAGAGGCTAACACGCCACAACCGGTATACGGAATATTAAAACCGTCTAGCACCCCTTGCAGGCTACCATCTTCGCCAAAAGTGCCATGCAGCACATTAAATACGCGGTCATAGTCGCGCAGTTTTGAGATATCTGTTTCTTTGGGGTCAAAGTGATGGGCGTCCACGCCTTTAGCGAGTAGCGCATCAAGCACAGCTTGACCACTGGTCAGCGACACTTCACGCTCGGCACTCCAGCCGCCACAGACAACCGCCACTTTACCAAATTGTTTGACATCGATAAGCTCTGACATATTGATTCCTAATCTTTTGTTAACCGAATTTATTGCTATAATTATTTCACACAAATTTTTAAACTATCGCTTGGTTATGACTTAGCTATGGTTTGGGTATGTCTTAGTAATTTTTTTCACTCATAAAATAATCGCCTGCTGGCAGCATGGGCAAGCTACATCAGCTTTTCAATACCTTAAGTTTCATAACCGTTTACCGCGTGGTTTTCAATCAAGCGGTTGTTCAATCAAACGGTTATTTTTCCGCGAGAAATAAATTGTTTTTTGCCAAATCCAGACAAAGTTGACCCACGTTACCCGCCCCTTGGGTAATCAGCAAATCATTGCCTTTTAACATACTACCTAGCACCTGACGGATTTGATCCATGTCATTGATGTTTAGCATAATCGGCTCAACTTGTCCGCGGGTGCGAATGGTACGGGCAAGACTGCGACTGTCCGCGCCTTCAATCACCGCTTCACCTGCGCTATACACATCGAGCAGCATCAACACATCGACTTGTGACAATACGTCCACAAAATCATCGAAGCAATCACGGGTACGGGTAAAACGGTGAGGCTGGAAAATCATCACCAAGCGGCGATCGGGATAGCTTTGGCGAGCCGCTTTGATGGTCATGGCCACTTCGGTTGGGTGGTGACCATAGTCGTCAATCAATAGCACATCGCCTGCGCCATCTTTGACAGGGTAGTTACCATTGTTTTCAAAACGTCTGCCCACGCCGGCAAATTTTTTGACCGCTTGGCAAATGGCTTCATCACTGACACCTTCATCGGTGGAGATGGTGATAGCCGCTAAGGCGTTATAGACATTATGAATACCGGGAATGTTCAAAGTAATCGGCAGTGGCTCACGGTCTTTACGCAGTACGGTAAAATGGGTTTTGGTGCCATCTGCCACCACATCAATGGCTTGCACATCGTTATGTTTTTCCAACCCATAAGTCAACACAGGACGTGCGATTTTATCAATCAGTCCGTATAACTCTTTGTCATCACCGCACAATACTGCCAACCCATAAAACGGCATATTCTGTAAAAACTGCACATACGCGGCTTTTAGTTTATCAAAACTGCCGCCATAGGTTTCCATATGGTCTTGGTCGATATTGGTGACAATCGCTGCCATCGGACGCAGCGATAAAAACGACGCATCTGACTCATCCGCTTCCGCCACCAAATAACGGCTTTGACCTAATGACGCGTTTTTGCCTGAGGCGTTAAGTTTACCACCAATCACGTAAGTAGGATCTAACCCTGCTTCGGTTAAAATCATGGTAAGCAGGCTAGTGGTGGTAGTCTTGCCATGCGCACCCGCTACTGCAATACCATGACGGTAACGCATCAGCTCACCTAGCATATCGGCGCGGCGTACCACAGGAATACGTCCTGACAAGGCGGCTTGGATTTCTGGGTTGGTATGATCAATGGCTGATGACACCACGACCACATCGGCTTCACTGATGTTTTTGGAATCATGCCCGATAAACACTTGAATGCCCATTTGGGTCAAACGGTCAGTCACTGGGCTTTTTTTGATGTCTGAACCGCTAACCATATAGCCATGATTATGGACAACTTCGGCAATACCGCACATCCCTGCCCCACCAATACCGACAAAATGCACGTGGCGAATACGGCGCATCTCTGGAATTTCGACCACACGTTTGGTAATTTTTTTGGTGACACGGTTGGTTTTTTCAGGTTTTTCAGTAGATTGGGCAGTGGCAGTTTTGGCTGATTTTGACATAGACAGGCTCAATGATAAATGACTTATAAGTTGTAAAAAATAATTAGGGTTTTAACTGGGATAAAATGGCATCGGCAGCCAGCTGTGTGGCATTGGGTTTGGCAAATTCACGTGCTTTTTCTGCCATCGCTAAAATTTGATGACGGTCGAGCTTGGCTAAAATCGCACTTAAACTCTCTGCCGTTAATTCTTTTTGCGGCATTAAAAACGCGGCGCCATGTTCTGATAAGGTTTTGGCATTTGCCGTTTGGTGATCATCGACTGCATGGGGCAGCGGCACAAATACCGCAGGCAATCCAACCGTGGCAACTTCTGTGACCGTGAGCGCCCCAGCACGGCAGACTATCACATCTGCCCAGCTATATGCTTCTGCCATATCTTTGACAAATGGCAAAATCTCATATTGGGTTGATTGGAGCTGTGCTTCGCTATATACCGCTTGGGTAGCCTCTTGATTGTTTTTACCACATTGATGGCGCACTTGCCACGGCTTGGCGTCTGGCATACTTTCTAATTTTTTTAGCGTGGGCGCGATATGATTATTTAGCGCCTGAGCACCCAAAGAACCGCCAATGACCAATAGCTTTAAAGGACTGGTATCATTGACATCAATACGGGCTTTTGGTGGCGGTACTTGTACGATAGCCTCACGTACGGGGTTGCCCACTGTCATTACTTTATTAGAAGGTAGTTCGGTGAAGGTATTTGGGAAGGCTTCTAACACTTGATTAGCAAGCTTAGATAGATAGTTATTACTCATGCCTGCGATGGCATTTTGTTCATGAATCAAAATGGGTATTTTACAAAATTTGGCGGCCAATCCGCCAGGTGCGGTCACATAACCACCAAACCCTACCACGATGTCGATTTTATTGGTTTTGATGATTTTGATAGCCGCTAATGTTGCTTTAAGTAAGGTTGACGGGGCTTTAAATAAGCGTTTGATACCGTTACCGCGTAACCCCTGCATATTGATGGCATGGTAGGTAAAGTCGTAATGTTGTAGCAACTCATTTTCCATACCGACTAGGGTGCCGAGCCAATGTACTTGGGCACCTGATTGTTGTAACGCTTGAGCCACCGCAATCGCGGGAAACACATGCCCACCCGTGCCTGCTGCCATCATCAGCACGCGCGGTTTTTGCATCGTTGGCTCACTCATTACAAAATCCTTATTCAATCGATATATTCATTGGGATTATCCCATCATAAAAGACCGATTATTTGGAAAAACAATCACCATAAAAATGGCAAAATCATAGCATTCTTTTTATACCTTTAAAAGATAAAAGGTTATTTTATAAAAAAACCCTTGAATCACTGTTCAAGGGTTTTTGATAACTTTGTTGCGTGTTTAACTTATGTTAATGACTCACCTAAAATCACACCGCCGTCTTTTTTGGTAATCATCACCGTCGCTGAACGTGGTGTAGTACCACCAGTAATCGCGCCCCATGTGACCCCTGGTTGATCTTCGCCTGGATGTTGGATATTGATGAAGAGTGTTTTAAAGTCTGGCGTTAAGGGGATACCCGTTACTTCACAACCTTTTGGACCCACAAAGAAACGTTTGATATTTTGTTCTGTAGCTTGCATACCAACGCGGGTTTTGATACCCGCTGATGTGGTTACTTCTTTACCATCATTGACTTTACCTGGCAACGCAGCTAGTAGCATACAGTTGGTTCTGCTAGTGTAAGCACCGTCATCGGTTTGAATCCATAATACGCCACGTGGGTCGAAGTATAAGCCATCTGGTGAAGACAAATCGTTATTGGCATTTAAACCAGACAAATTTTCTGCGGTTAAATCATTTGGCGCTGCAAATAGGTAGATATCCCAGTTAAAGCTGGTAGCTGTATGGTCGTTACCTTTTTCAGCCCAACGAATGATATGTCCGTTACGGTTACCCTTGTTGGTAGCATAGTTACGTGGGTTAGCTGCATCTACCGGATATGAAACGCCACGATTAGAATTGTTGGTTAATGTGACATAAACTTCACCCGTCACAGGGCTGACCGATACCCATTCTGGACGATCCATTCTAGTTGCACCTAGTGCGTCACCCGCAATACGAGCATGTACCAACACATCAGCTTGGTTAGCAAACGCGTATTTTGCATAAGACGCAGTTAATGCGCCTGTACCAAACGTTAATGGTTTCCATTCACCTGTACCATCATCTTTAAATACTGCAACGTACAAAGTACCTTTATCTAAGAACCTGTTCACGATTAAAAAATATGTTAGGATAGACGCTGCTCAGTGGCCGGTTCTGCCAAGCGGTGATGTCATCCAAGAT
>ENA-OOKF01000039-OOKF01000039.1-human-skin-metagenome-genome-assembly--contig:-NODE-39-length-37354-cov-9.349929_pt1 | contig 37354 bp, 34 predicted proteins | sample MGYA00248881_ERZ501000 | MGnify/ENA primary metagenome ERZ501000 (study PRJEB25958, sample SAMN03398534) | human skin metagenome | study: EMG produced TPA metagenomics assembly of the Human Skin...
CGTTTCTTGGCTACGAGACGCTACCAATCTATTCTGCTGGGCTTGATATTCGGCATCAAGTATTGGTTTAATAACTTCAAATTTTTGCTGGGCTTTCTCCCAATAGGTATCGCCAATCTTGCTGATATCAACATTGATATGTTGGTTATTGCTATCAGTAATGTTGGAAAGGTTATGAATGCTGACTATTGAGGTCTTTTTTGTGTCACAAGCACGAACAACAACTTCTAAATTTTCATTGAGATATTCAATCAACTCACAATGCTCATTTGTCAGCTTGTTTAAATAAATAAAACCCTTTCGCAGTTGTATTCGACCACGACTTATTTTTATTTCCTCATCATCTCTGTCATGATTCACAATAAATCCCTTGTTGTATGTAGTAGAAGAATCATCTTCCGATTGAAAATCTTCAAGAGACATATTGGATTCAGCAGGTTGCACAGGTTTTAAACTATTCATATTCCACCCAAATCTCTGTTTGTTCGTTTAAATCACCAAATAAATCAAATTTAAGCTTTCGGTTGTAAAGTAAGTGATAAATCACTCGAAGACCATGATTGCGTAGCAATTTGCCTGAATAAAATCTTGTCAATAAATAATCTATGGTTGTTACTCCCATCAAGTTCACTTGACCCAATACGGCATCAATATCTTCTTTCTCAATGTGAGTGTTCTTAAAATTAGCCAAAAAATTAATGTTAGACAAAGCATTATTTCTAATACGAGATTCATCAAATATATGAAAAACCATATTGTTGTCTTTGCAATAACGTTGCATGGTCTTCCATTTGTTAGACCAATCACGCCAGTTTTCACGCCAAAGTGTCTCAGGCTTTACCTCAACAATCATATTCTTACGATTAGCAGAATCTTCGTATTCTATAAAAAAGTCAGGCGTATACGGATAGGTTCGTCCATTTTTTTCAAATTGAATAGAAACTGGTTGTGGCACTATTGATTTAACTTCATCAAGAAACCCCTGAACAATTAAAAAATCTCGTTCTAAAGTGGATTCATAGGGAATTGACATGCCTTTATACATGTATTTTCCTGATACGCTCATTCTAGTGGGTTTAATCTTTCTTACTTGTTCCATTAATTTAATCCATTTATTTGGTATATTTTATAATAACTCATAGCTTATTAAGTAATAAATTATCATTTATTAGGGTTAGATAAGACCAAAAAAAATATGGCTTTTGGTAGCCATCCTATCATTTATTGAGTATTATTACACCTGTGGCTACTATGGGGATAAATCAGGTCGCTGCCAGTGCCGACCTGAGCAAATTAAACGCTATCAAGAAAAGCTATCAGGACCTTTGCTGGACCGTATTGATTTGCATATTACCGTGCCTGCCCTGCCTGCCAGTGATTTGCAGTCAGCACAAAGGGGTGAATCTTCTGCGGTAGTGCGTGAGCGGGTGATACAAGCCTATCAGCGTCAGCAAGCCAGACAGGGCAAAGCCAATAATGAACTCTCCCCCAGTGAACTTGACCAATTTGCGCCGCTTGGCGATGCAGAAAGTCGTATTTTGGCAATGGCACAAAGTCGGCTGAATCTGTCCGCTCGCGGCTATCATCGCGTCCTTCGCGTCGCCCGCACGATTGCGGACTTGGCAGGTAGTGAAGCTATCCAAACCGCGCATCTGACAGAGGCACTCAGTTATCGTAGTCAATTAACGAATGCCTAATTTTCGTGCTAACTCATCATAGAGCAAGATATAGCAAGCCTATAAAAACGGATGCTCGCGAAAAAACGTGGGCGGTAGGTTATCGTATTGGGTATCGTTGACGTATTTGGCTTCAAACTGTTTTTTTAGCGCTTTGTAGTCCGCATTGGCGCGGCATTCATCCCATTTTTGCTTAAAAATTTGCGCGGATTGGGCTTTGATTTGCGCGGATTCAAGCTGCTGTGATTGCTGCGGCAATTGCTCACGCCCATGCGCGCCACTTTGTCCTTTTTTAGCGTCAGGGACAGCGCCGTCATATTTTTTGCCCCCTTTGTGATTGGCATAACGACGCGAGCGCGTATAACCCATTTGGATAAATTTACGCGCCATATCAGCACCGACAAAATCCCCTTGAGCAAGGTAATCCAAAAACATCGCATAGATGGTATCACTGCTCTCACGCGCAAGTTCTGGCGTAGCAAATCGCCAGTGCGGCAAAATCTCAGATTTATATGGCTCTACCAATAATACGCCCTGCTCACCGCGCCCCACCCGATACAACGCTGGATGCTCGCGAAAATTGAGCGTGTCAAAGCTCAGATGATAGTTAAACTCGTGCATGACTCAAAAACTCGGTCAGCGTGGCAAAGTCATCAAAGGTTTGGGTCGGATGATAATCACGAATATCCTGTCCATAGTTATAGCCGTACGACAACCCTAATGTATCCATGCCCGCGTTTTGCCCTGCCAAAATATCGTTTTTGGAATCACCAATCATATAGCTTTGAGCGATGCTAAAGCCTAATTGGTCACAGACGTGCAGTAGCGGCATCGGGTCAGGTTTTTTGGCAGGCAAGCTATCGCCACCCAAAATATAAGCAAAAAGCGCTTGCCAACCCAATTTTTCGACAATCGCAGGAACAAAATCAATGGGTTTATTGGTGGCAATAGCGAGGGTATAGCCTTGCTCTTTAAGCTGACGCAACCCTTCGCCCACCCCTGCATAGGGCTGGGTTCTGACACAGGTGTTTTGATGGTAGTAGTCAAAAAAGAGGGCAAGCGCCTGATTGGTATCGTCTTCAGTGAGATTGGGGTCAATGGTTTGTGAGCCTGATAAGGCACGTTGCACCAGTACTTTGCCGCCATTGCCGACCCAGTGGCGAATGACATCTTCGCTAAAGTTGGCTTTGCCAAGCGTGGTTAGCATCGCATTGACGGCGTCCGCCAAATCTGGCACGCTATCAATCAAGGTACCGTCCAAGTCAAAAATAAGTAACGATTTTTGGGTGATATTTTCCAAAGCAGATGTGGGGATTGGGGTGTTAAGTGATTCGCTAGACATGGTGTTTCCTATCGTTTTTTCACCAAAAGTTGATAGGCTACAGTGTAGCAGAATCACTTAAAAATACCATGCAACCGTCCATTAAAATAACCTAACCCTGACAACCAATTCCGGCTAAGAGCAGGTTTGACTAAAAAACGTTAGTTTTCGCCATTGCTCGGTTGATAATCTAGTGAGGCATCAGCGATTTCATTGCTAGCTTCGGGATTCAGCGCGCTGTCCTTTTTGGCGCCCAGTTTTTGATAACGCACATCTTCACCGGTAATACAAAAAATCAATTGCTCAGAGATATTACGCGCATGCGCACCAATACGCTCTATCGAACGTAGCACCCATAAAATATCAATGACTTTTGCTACATAGCGACCATCTTCCATGATGTATGTCATCATCGCGCGTGACGCAGATTTGTACATTGCATCAATTTCACTATCCTGCTCTATCACTTGGTAAGCACCTGTTGCATCAAACTTGGCAAAGGCTTCTAGCGCATTTTTTAGCATCATCTGCACAAAATTACCCATTTGATGCGCTTCATGATACCCAATCGGTGATTGACCTTCACGGGTGGCACGGCGCGCCATCTTGGCGATTTTTTTGGCTTCATCACCAATACGCTCAATGTCAGCACTGCATTTGCTCACTGCCATGATTAGGCGCAAGTCGGTTGCGGCAGGTTGACGACGTGCCAATACTTTGACCACCGAATCATCAAGCTGCTGCTCAGTAAAGTTGATTTCTTTGTCACCATCAATGACATCTTCGGCAAGCGCCACATCACTTTTTACCAAAGATTCAATTGCTTTGGTGAGATTGGCTTCTGCCATGCCACCCATTTTTAAAAATAAATTGACCAAGTTTTGTAAATCTTGGTCATAACTTTTTGATAAATGCTCACCAATTAAATTCATATTTCCCTTCCTAACTCATGGATTGTGACTCATGGACTGTGCAAAATTGTGATTAAAAAAGACGTTAAAGAAAAGCTAACTATAACTAAAAATTACGACAAAATGATGAAAAATAGCGCGCCTATTCGCTGATATTGCATCATATAAACCGAGCAAAAAACCTAACAAACATTTCAATGTCATCAAACTTTAACATAACCGTAATAGATTTGACATTTTGTTACATTAACATGGCAACAATTTTTCAGCTTTGGGTGATTTAAAACGCGACATATTGGTTGGCGACTCCCAAGCTAAGTTACCATCTTCCCTGACAATCATCTCATTTGTCCATCAAGGAATCATTATGAAACTATCACATTTAATCGTCAGTGTGGCATTCGCTGCTGTAGGCGTACAAGCCAATGCTGTCAACATCACAGGTGCGGGTGCAACCTTCCCACAACCTGTTTACTCAAAATGGGCAAGCGACTACCAAAAAGCAACGGGTAATCAAGTAAACTACCAAGGTATCGGCTCTTCAGGCGGTATCAAACAAATCCAAGCAAAAACGGTTGATTTTGGTGCCACTGATGCGCCCATGAGCCCAGCAGAGCTAAATGCCAGCGGCTTAATCCAATTCCCCGCAGTCATTGGCGGTATCGTACCTGTGGTCAACATCGCTGGCGTCAAACCCGGTCAATTAAAACTATCGGGCACCGTCCTTGCTGACATCTATATGGGCAAAATCACTACTTGGAACGATGCACGTATCCAAGCATTAAACCCAGGCGTTGCCCTACCTGCCGCTAAGATTACAACTGTTAATCGCTCAGACGGTTCAGGTACCACTTTCGTATTTACTAACTACCTAAGCCAAGTATCAAGCGATTGGAAATCAAAAGTAGGCGCGGACAAAACTGTTAAATGGCCTAATGCTGCAGCGAGCGTGGGTGGTAAAGGTAACGAAGGCGTATCAAGCAACGTACAACGTGTTGCAAACTCCATCGGTTATGTTGAATACGCTTACGCAAAACAAAACCGTTTAGCTTATACCCAACTTCAAAACCGCGCCGGTAAATTTGTACTACCAGACGATTCAACGTTTGCCGCAGCATCAAACATTAACTGGGCACAATACCCTGGTTTTGCGGTGACGATTACTAACATGCCAGCAGCCAACGCTTGGCCAATCTCTGCAGCGACGTTCATCCTCGTACCTCGTACGGGCGGTGCAAAAGCCAAAGAAGCGCTTAAATTCTTTGACTGGGCATTTACTAACGGCAATGCACAAGCAACCGCTCTTGACTACGTTCCGCTACCTGCCGGCACCAAAGCTGCGGTTCGTAAAGAATGGACGAAAGTTAAATAGTCATTTGCGTCAGCTTACTAGATTAACCAACCCTGCCGATTGGCGGGGTTTTTTAGCTTAAAATTTTGCCAAAAAAAGCATTACATCAGCTGATTATCTAGCACTTTGACCGTCTCATCGGTCAGATTGCCCGCAGCTTTTTGTAGGTCAATGTAGGCATTTAGATAATCAAAATACGCATTAATCAAATCGCGTTTGGCAGCGTGATATTGGCGTTCTGCCAGTAGTGTATCTACCATCGAGCGCACCCCCAAATCATAGCCTGTTTTTGACGCTTGGGCGACGCGGCGATTAGCCTCCACGGCAACTTGCTGGGCTTTAATCGTGGCACGCTGTGCGATCAAATTTAGATACGCTTGGCTAGTTTGAGTCATCGCAGCTTGGTACGCATAGGCGAGGCGACTTTTTGCCGCTTGCGCCTGCAAATTGCCTTGCTCAACGCCTGCGCGTGTCCGCCCACCGGTATAAAACGGGAAATCCACTTCCACCCCAAAGCTATAATTGGTGCCATCAATAGCTCTTTGGTTATTATAGGTATAATCTTGCCACCCCACATTGCCTACCAAATCGACACGGGGGTAGATATTGGCTTTGAGATAATCGACTTGTTTGTTGGCAATCGCCACTTGGGTTTGTGCTAGCTGAATATCGAGATTATTATTTTGTGACTGCTGCATCCAGTTGTCGATACTTTGACTTGCCACAAGATTCAAATCAGGCGGTAATTTGATACTGTCAAGCTGATTGATTGGTTGAGCTGTGAGCAGTGATAACTGCTGTTTGGCATTTACGATTGCCACGTCATTGTTGGCGATAGAGGCGCTCACGCTTTCAAGCCTTGCACGGCTCTCTTCGGTATCTACCCGCGCCGCTACCCCTTGCGCGAGCCTCGCTTGCATCATGTCATTTTGTGCTTTGAGTGCGGTGAACTCGGCATTGAGGCTATCTGTCATCGCTTCGGCGCGCAATACATTGAGATAAGCTTTGCTGATTTGCTCGATGAGTTGTTGGTGCTGCTGTAATAGCTGGATGTCATTGGCTTGACTGGCGAGCACGGCTTTTTCATAGTTTGCCCATTTATCAGCACGAAACAAGGCTTGGCGCAGTCCGATACCAATTTGGCTTGCAGTATTGCCCGTGTCCGGGATGTTATCGTCTTTGGGATAAAACTGGTTATGTTTGACACTGCCTTGCAGCCCCACTTGCGGCAGCATATCGCCAAACGCTAGCTGCACATTTTTTTGCGTTGCCAAATAGTCATATTGTTGCCCTGCCCAATTGCCATTGGTGCGCTGGGCTGCACTATACAATTCCCACAAATCCTTTGCCATCACGGCTGGGCTGAGGGACATCGACCCTATCAATGACACTGCCATCGCCCCTAACCGCCATCGGGCGCCAGTCGCTTTACGATTCCACAAACAGATGCATTTCATATCAATAATTACAACATTTTCAACAACCAAGGAGCCTCTATCATACCGATAGTTGTCAAAAAAATCAGTAATTTAGTGCAGTAAATCATCGTCACAAAATGGCTAAAAATCTATTAGGTAAACCTGTGAGTTTTTGTTAATATGGATGTATTGACTCGGGGTGCAGTTGGGTGACATACCAACGGCTGAGACATACCCGTCGAACCTGACACGGTTAATACCGTCGTAGGGAAGTCGTCTATTAGGTTAGTTAGACCAGTGTTTTTCTAGAATCAGTTTTTTCTACAATCAGTCTTTTACTAGAAACAGTCACACTCACCTATCTTCGCCCGAGTCCAGCAAACCATAACTTCATAACATAACATGGACTCGCTATGAACCAACTTACCATTTCAGCCCACAAAACCCCTGCCCACCGTGACCCTACCGATGACCGCTTTGAAGAAGAAGCGCGTGATTTGACGCGCGCCTTACCGGCATCTCGCAAAGTCTATATCCAAGGCTCACGACCTGACATCCAAGTACCGATGCGGGAAATCACCTTGACCGACACCCCGGTGGGCGGTTTTGGCAAGGCAGAAGGCGAAAAAAACCCACCGTTTTATGTGTATGACACCTCAGGGGTGTATACCGACCCCGATGTTGAGATTGATTTAACTAAAGGCTTACCAAAACTGCGTCAAGCTTGGATAGAAGCGCGCGGTGATACCGAGCAGCTTGCCAAACTCTCAAGCCAATACGGCAATGAACGTGCCAATGACATCGCCACTGCTAACCTGCGCTTTGGGCATATCGACAAGCCAAGACGAGCGATCAATGGCAAAAACGTCACCCAAATGCACTACGCCAAACAAGGCATCATCACCCCAGAGATGGAATACATCGCCATCCGTGAAACCCAAAAGCAGCATGACCTAACTGATATGCGTCAGCACGCTGGTAACAACTTTGGTGCCAATACCCCCAAACTCATCACCCCAGAATTTGTGCGTGCCGAAGTCGCCGCAGGACGGGCGATTATCCCCAATAACATCAACCACCCCGAATCAGAACCGATGATTATTGGGCGCAATTTTTTGGTCAAAATCAATGCCAATATCGGTAATTCAGCCCTGGGCTCTAGCATTGACGAAGAAGTTGCCAAAATGACCTGGGCTACCCGTTGGGGCGCGGACACCATCATGGACTTATCAACCGGTAAGCATATCCATGAAACCCGTGAATGGATTATCCGTAACTCCCCCGTGCCCATCGGTACCGTACCGATTTATCAAGCCCTAGAAAAAGTGGATGGCGTTGCCGAAGATTTGACATGGGACATCTTTAAAGACACCTTGATTGAACAAGCCGAGCAAGGTGTTGATTATTTTACCATTCACGCGGGCGTACTACTACGCTACGTACCGGTGACCGCCAATCGTTTGACAGGCATCGTCAGCCGCGGCGGCTCGATTATGGCGCAGTGGTGTCTTGCCCATCATAAAGAGAATTTTCTTTATACCCACTTTGAAGAAATTTGCGAGATTATGAAAGCCTACGATGTGGCATTTAGTCTGGGTGATGGTTTGCGCCCCGGTTGCCTACAAGACGCCAACGATGATGCGCAGTTTGGTGAGCTCAAAACCTTGGGCGAGCTGACCCAAGTGGCATGGCAACATGACGTGCAGGTGATGATTGAAGGTCCAGGGCACGTTGCTATGAACCGTATCAAAGAAAACATGGACTTACAGCTTGAAGTCTGTAAAGAAGCGCCTTTTTACACCCTTGGACCTTTGACGACGGATATCGCCCCAGGCTACGACCATATTACATCTGCCATTGGTGCGGCGATGATTGGTTGGTATGGCACTGCCATGCTGTGTTATGTGACGCCAAAAGAGCATTTAGGTCTGCCGAACAAAAAGGATGTCAAAGACGGTATCATCACTTACAAAATCGCAGCACATGCAGCAGATTTGGCAAAAGGACACCCAGGTGCCCAAGCGCGGGATAACGCCTTGTCAAAAGCGCGTTTTGAGTTTCGTTGGGATGACCAGTTTAATCTCAGCCTAGACCCAGACACGGCACGTGAATTCCATGATGAAACCTTGCCAAAAGAGGCACACAAATCAGCGCATTTTTGCTCGATGTGCGGTCCAAAATTCTGCTCGATGAAAATTACCCAAAATGTGCGGGATTATGCGGCAGGGCTTGAGTTTAATAAGCCACAGCTTGGGCAAGACATCACCCCTGATACAGGCGAGTTATCGGATACAAGCCACGCTATCAAGCAGGTGGATACTGAATTGGTCGGTCAAGTCGGTGAAGCGTCTGCCGATGAAGTCCGCCTAGGCATGGAGCAGATGAAGCAAAAATTTATTGAAGAAGGTAAGCAGTTATATAAAGAAGTTTAAATTTTTTGGTAAAAAATAGGGTAGTTAATCTACCTTATTTTTTTAATACCGCTTAATTTTTTCAAAAAAATCATTGTCCAGTACAAGCTTTGGCTTAGAATCTACTTGCTTTAACCCCACTTCATGCTCCATCATCAGCTCAATTAGTGCCATTTGGTCAATCAAGATTAAACTATGCGACTCAAGGTTTTCGAAATAATCGAGCGCGGGTTTGGTAAAGCTAGTTGTGGTAATAAAAATACCATGATGGCTGTCTTTCTGCGGTGGATAGCCGCCCACAAAGTTTCTTAATTCGCGATTTGAAATATTATTACCTTGGGAGTAAAGTTTTGCTTGAATATAGTACGTATGCCGTTCTTCATTAGAAAATATTTGAGTAATCATACCGTCAATACCGCCGTCATTGGCTTTTCCTGTATGGTGCGAACTTAAGTTACTTTCTGGACTTTCATTCTCTAGTGAACGCTCTACCAATTTCACGCAAAACCATTCAAATTGTAATGGTGTTAAATTATCAAGTTGGGTCAATATCATGTCTGGGGTAACTTTTACATTGCCATCGCTGACCATGGCATCTTGATAGTTATTCATAAATAATGACGTGCGGCGCGTTGTCTCATTGATAAAATAGTTAATCAATGGGTCACCACGTTTGCCATATGCCACTTGATTAACTTTTTTAAGATCTTGAAAAGACTTTTCATCAAAGCGTTTTAAGTTTGCGATATAATCATTATTTGGGATACCTTTCATAAGATATTGTGAAAAATTTTCATTGGCTAACCAAAAAAATATCTTGCCAAGTGGATCTATCCTAACGAGATTTTTTATGGTTACTTTTTCATCAAAGGTAATTAAGCTTGCAAACTCTTTACCAATATTTGGCTGCAAACTAAAACAGTTCTCTTTGATAACACCCATGGCAGATAAGCACATTAATATCAAATTAGTCAGTGGCTCGTAACAAGGTGTCCCTTCCTCATATTCATTTTGAATGTCAAATTGGCTTAAGTAGCTAATACTTTTTTGATCGTCACTTAATTGGGCAACCTTATCAAACTCACGAAAAAATAAGTTTTGACTAATACTGCTACGCCCACTAAGATTCTTTAGCGTTTGAATCCCTGAATTTAGTAAATCACCAAATGGGGGTAATTTGGTGATATTTGCTGTTTCGCCCATTATTGTTTCCTTCAATACATTAGCCTTATCTAGTAAGCATCGAACCCATATGCGTTAATTTAGTCTTTCAGCCCAAGCACATCTTGCATATCAAACTGTCCTGTTTGCTGCTCATTGACCCACACCGCAGCACGCACCGCCCCTGCGGCAAAGGTCATGCGCTCACGGGCTCTATGGGTGATTTCAACTATTTCGCCATCGGCGATAAACATCACCGTATGGTCGCCGACAATCTCGCCACCGCGAATGGCATGGATACCAATCTCGCCTGCTTTGCGCGCGCCAGTTTGACCTTCTCGACCATAGATCGCCACGTCTTTTAGGTTTTGACCGCGTCCTTTGGCAACCGCTTCAGCCATCATATAAGCGGTGCCCGATGGCGCATCAATTTTGTGTTTATGGTGGGCTTCGATGACTTCGACATCGGCGCTGTCACCAAATGCTTTGGCAGCCATTTCAAGCAGCTTAAGGGTTAAATTCACCCCAGTTGAGTAGTTGCCTGCATACACGATGGCGATTTTTTCACTTGCTTGTTTTAAGATGGCGTTTTGTTCATCATTTAGGCCTGTTGTCCCAATGACCATATTCACGCCTTTATCAGCACAAAGTTGTAAGTTTTTGGCAGTCGACTCAGGCAAGCTAAAATCTATGAGCACATCAATATCATGAATGACGCCTGCCAAGTCATCGACCAAAGCGACATTAGTTTTGTCGAGATTAACTAGCTCGCCCGCATCCACGCCCAACAAGCTTGAGCCTTGACGCTCTATCGCCCCTGCAAGGGTAGTTTGTGGATTTTGTTCCACCGCTTGAATCAGCATACGTCCCATGCGCCCACCTGCGCCTATGACCCCGATTTTTACCATTTGCTTATCCTTTATCTCGCCCAATTACCTAGTATAACTTTCTAATTTGATTTTCTAGCCTGATTTTCTTGCATAAATTTCTAAGTTCAAATCATAACAGCTTGTCTCATTGAATCCTAGCTTAACTCAATCAGGGCAATCGCACTACAAAACCCCTAAAATCCAAAAATAGATTAAACTGTGAGCAAAAAGGAGAACCTTCATGCTCACCAATCCGATTGACCATTTAGCTCAGATAACTGACCCAAGACGACAAAACAAAAATTTACTGCACCCACTTAGGAACATACTCACCATTGCCCTAAGTGCAGTCATCTGTGGCTATCTTGACTGGGTAGATATCGAAGACTTTGGTAATGAAAACAAAGCGTGGTTTGCCCAATTTCTTGACCTTACCAATGGCATACCCTCACACGACACCTTTGGCAACGTATTCAAACGACTTAACCAAGACGAACTTAGCCAACATTTTAGTCAGTGGATAAACGACACAAAGCTAACACACCCACACATCGCCATTGACGGCAAATTTGTCCAAGGTGGGCATAGAAGCGAAGATGCGCTGCAACTGGTTACCGCCTTTGCCAGTCAAACCAAACTGGTACTCGCTCAACTCGACATCGCCGACAAAACTAACGAAATCACCACCTTGCCACAGCTATTAAAACGCATTGATATTAGCGGTAGTATCGTGACAGCTGATGCTATCTACTGTCAAAAAGACATCACCAAACAAATTAGCAAAGCCAAAGCAGACTACATCTTTGCCTTAAAGCATAACCACAAAACCCTGTATGAAGACGTTTCACTTTGGCTAAATACCCAGTTTGACAACAAGAAAATTCCTAGGGTTGAGACTGTCGAAAAAGACCACGGACGCATTGAAACAAGGCGGTATGCCATATCGACCCACCTTGATTGGCTACAAGGCAAAGACCAATGGACAAATCTTAATGCCGTGGTTATGGTAGAATCTATCCGTGAAATGAAAGGTAAAGTCACGACTGAGCGTCGCTATTATCTAACATCGCTAACTGATTTAACCACCATTGCTGATACGATTCGTAATCACTGGTCAATTGAAAATAGCCAACATTGGGTGCTTGATGTCATCTATGGCGAAGATGCTCAGAAAAGCCTTGAACGTAATGAAAAGGCAAATAAGGCGTTACTGACGAGAACAGCGTTAAATTTGATTCGTGCCAATGGTGATGAAAAACTTTCTGTTAAACGTTGTAAAATGCGGGCTTCGCAAAATAAGTCTTTTCTCGAACAGTTGTTGTTTGGTAAGTCTTTATAGTGCGATTGCCCTGTTAACTCAATACTGGCTTATGCCAAAAAAAACCCTTGCAATCATTACAAGGGTTCGATGTTTCACGTGAAACTTCTATAAAACACTATAAACCAATAAAACCTAGTCAAACAAATCTTTGACATCTTCTTTGAGTTTATCAAAGAAAGATTTTTTCTGTGGTGATTGTTGATGCTCACCCATGGATGATTGCAGCTGACGAAGTAGCTCTTTTTGTTCATTGTTGAGATTGGTCGGTGTCTCCACCACCACACGGCATAACAAGTCACCTTTCATCGTCGTGCGCACGGGGGTAACGCCTTTGCCTTTGATACGGAATACTTTATGGCTTTGGGTGCCTTCGGGAATGCGTAAATTGATACGTCCTTCAAGCGTTGGTACTTCCACCTCACGACCTAAGGCTGCATCCGCAAAGCTAATTGGCACATCCATGTATAAGTCAGCGCCTTCACGGGTAAAAATAGGATGCTGTGCCACACGGATTTCAACATACAAGTCGCCGCTTTCGCCGCCGGTAATCGCTTCACCTTCCCCCGTTAAACGTACCCGATCGCCATTGTCGATACCGGCAGGAATGGTAACTTCAAGGGTGCGTGATTTTTCTTTAACACCCGAGCCATGACAGTCATTGCAAGGATTTTTGATTTGTTTACCTGAGCCGCCACAGTTGGGGCAGGTTTGTTGCACAGCAAAAAAGCCTTGCTGCATACGTACCACACCCGCACCACCACAAGTTGCACAGGTCACGATATCGCTGCTGTCTTTGGCGCCCTTACCATCACAAGTTTCACAAGGGGCAGGTGCGGTAAAGGTAATTTCTTTTTTTGTCCCTTGCACCGCTTCTTCAAGCGTCAAATCAAGCATATAGCGTAAATCTGAGCCGCGTCTGCTACGTCCACCCCCTGTGCGACCCCCAAAAATGTCGCCAAAAATGTCTTGGAAGCCGCCGGCGCTGCCACCACGGCCGCCGCCCATGCCGCCAAAAATATCGCCAAAAATGTCTTGGAAGTTTCCACCGCCAAAGCCGCCACCGCCCATGCCATTCTCAAACGCTGCATGACCCATACGGTCATACGCTGAACGTTTGCTATCATCGCTTAGCACTTCGTATGCCATCGAGGCTTCTTTGAATTTTTCTTCGGCGGCAGGGTCATCAGGGTTACGGTCTGGATGATATTTCATCGCAAGTTTGCGGTAGGCTTTTTTGATTTCTTGTTCATTAGCGGTTTTATCTACCCCTAATACTTCATAAAAATCGCGTTTTGACATAGTAACTCCTTTGGCAGCATAGTTTTGACAGTACGGAAGAGTGGATTCGACCAGTAGCAACGTTTAGCAGCTGCCAAACCTTTGAAAGACTAAAATTTAAAAATATGCAATATAGTGGCGATTTTTGTTAAATAATCAAGCAAATAATCGGCAATCAGCGCAAAAATATTTTCCTTTTTTTGCAAGAAAAATACGCAATAGCCTAGCCCGTTGTTTTAAACTAATTAGCAAACTCTAACTCTAATAGTGATTTATGAAAAAAGTATTATCTTTGCTAATCATCCTGGCACTGATTGTCGTCGCATGGGTATTTGCCTCCCCTTATTGGGCAGTGTACCAACTGAAAAAAGCCTATGATGCACAACAAGCGGACACTATCAGTACAGCGATTGAATTTACGCAACTACAGCAAAGTATCAAATCACAGCTAACCCCTGTATTAATAGAAAAAGCCAATCATGTGGCAAAATCCCCTATTTTGCAGATGCTCAATATCGCCCTAAACCCTGATGACCTAGTGAATAAAATGGTTAATCAAGCCGTGGATAATACCGTCACGCCAGAGGGCGTACAGTATGCGCTGACAGGACAAGCGACCACCGAGCTGCTCAAAACAAACGTCAAACTGCTAGGAGGCTTGGTGGCAGTAGCGATGGATAAGATTGATATCAAAGACTTGATTTTGGCGCGCAATTCAGCTGAGCTTAATCAAAAAATCAAACAACAACTACAATCGCCTAATCCCAATGCCACCACAGCAACATCACAGACCCAACCGACCACACACTATTGTGGTTTTAACTGTTTTGAAGTCAGCGGACAGCTGCGTGGCTATCCCTTAACGCTCCGCTTGCAGCGCCAAGGGCTTATTCATTGGAAAATCGTGGGTGTGACACTGCCGCTAAATGCTTAAAACTGGTCAATTTCTTCAGCAGTCAAAAATCGGCTTTCGCCTTTTTCTAATCCTGCTAAGGTAATGTTACCGATGCTGGCACGGTGTAGCTCAATGACTTTATTGCCAAAGTAGCCCATCATGCGTTTGACTTGGTGATATTTGCCTTCCGTGAGTACCAACTTGGCATGGGTAGCATCAGAAAAACTTAACTCAGCGGGTTTGGTTTTATCATACTCGTCCTCAAGCATGATGCCTTTTGCCAATTCTTTGATAGCAAATGCCTGTTGTGCTTCAGTCATTGGGTCGGCAAGGGTCAACTCATACACCTTTGCCACATGATGTTTTGGGCTGGTGACGCGGTGCAAAAAGCCACCATCATCGCTAAGCAGCAGCGCACCCGTGGTATCGACATCGAGTCGCCCTGCAATCCGCAAGCTACCTAGCTGGGGTACATCAATCAAGTCTGTGACAATCGGCCACTCTTTTGGCTTTAGGGTGCACTCAAAGCCTTCTGGCTTATATAACAGTAAGTAGCGATTGCCCATCGCGACTGATAATGGCTCACCTGCCCATTCGATATCGTCACTTACTTCATCGATATGTAGGCTTGAATCTTTGACCACCTCGCCATTGACAGTGACTTCGCCTGCGTGCAAGATTTTTTTGCAGTCTTTACGCGATAGCTCGGTGGCTTTGCTTAAAAATTTGTCTAAACGCATTTTTTTGTTATCCTAGTGCTTGTTTTGTTTATTGTAACATAGATTAACCATGACCTATTACACGCTTAGCGACCCATGTACTGCCACACTTGAGATTAAAAAAAGCCAATTTTTGGGCTTTGGCTTTGCCATTGATAGCCGCGAGCAATTAATGTTTCACATGGAACAGTTACGCAACCAGTATCCCGATGCGCGCCATGTCTGCTATGGCTATATTATTGGCGACCCACACAACACCACGTCGGCAGGCTTTGATGACGATGGTGAGCCCAGTGGTACGGCAGGTAAGCCGATTTTAAACGTGTTACAACACAAGGGCATTGGTAACTGCGTGGTCATTGTGGTGCGTTACTTTGGCGGTATCAAACTTGGTGCAGGTGGGCTGACACGTGCCTATAGTAGCAGCGCGCAAGCCGTGGTTGATAACATGAATTTGCACGCGTTTGTGCCGTTAAGCGTGATAATGATTGAAACCGATTTTGCCAATGAGTCCTTTGTCAGACATACATTAGACGGCTTTAATGCCACGATTTTAGCAGTGGATTATGGTAAAAATGTCGTTTTGACAGTGGAGCTTGCGCAAAAGTCGGTTCAAGTCCTCAGCGAAAAAATTGGTTTTTATGGGAATGTTAAAGCTAGCGAAGAGCCAAAGTAGCAGCGTAAAAGTGATAGCCCAGCCAAATTGTTCTCAAAAAAACAAATTGTCCTCAAAAAAATCCACAAAATATCCCAAACCAACCTCACAAGTCGCCATGAAAAAACTGTCAAAAAGCCGTAAAATAGTCAAAAATCATAACAATCACTAGGTATATTATGAACATTCATCAACTACCCCTAACGCCATTTCGCACCCCGTTTTTCTTAGCCAACCCCCACGTTCAAACCATTTTACCCAAGTTTATCAAACTGCCAAAACCTAACTATCAGCGTCACCTTCACCCTGACCGTACCGGCACCACCCAAGTGGCTTATGACTTTGTATTTGCCAATACCGATAATCAGCCAAACCTTGATAAGCCATTGGCGGTGATGTTTCATGGGCTTGAAGGCAGTAGCGACAGCCATTATGCCATTGCCTTTGCCCACCAAGCGCACCGATTGGGGTATGATGCGGTTATCGTCCATTTTCGCGGCTGCGGCGGGGTGGATAATACCTCAGAATTGGACTATAACGCGGGTGATACTGCCGAAGCGGTGCATATGTTTAACCTGCTAAAAACTCAGTACGGTTATAGCCGAATTGTAGCCAGCGGCGTGTCGCTCGGCGCCAATATGCTGGCGCGTTATATGGGCGAGCAAGGCGATGCAGCTGCCTGTGAAGCAGCGGTGGTGATTTCTGCGCCCGTCGATTTGACGACTTCGGCAAAAGCCATGCATCGTTTTGTCGCCAAACGGGTGTATACGCCTTATTTGCTCAATCCTTTATTGCAAAAAGCCTTAAAAAAGGTGGATGAGCCAGCATTAATTAACGCCTTAAAAAATATCAAGATGATTGATGAGTTTGATGAGTTATATACCGCGCCGCGCCATGGTTTTGGTACAGGGGCGAATTATTACATCCAAGCGTCTGCCCTACCTGTACTCAAAAACATCACTAAACCCACGCTGATTATCACTGCCAAAGACGACCCATTTTTGGGCATTCTTGCCACCCAAGCCGATGTGTCACCTTGTGTGCGCTTACTGTATAGCCAGCATGGGGGACATGTGGGCTTTGTACAATTACAAAACAAAAAACTCAATGTGAATTGGCTGCCTAGCACTAGCTTTAAATTTTTTCAGGCTTGTGCTGACTGATTGCTATTGCTTCAATAAAAAACTCCCTCACAATGAGGGAGCTTTTTATTTATTAAAGTTAATGAGGGGTTTTTTAACATTATAAAATGCCGTAATTCACCATGGCCTTAGCAATCTTGTTAAAACCTGCTAGGTTGGCGCCTTTTTTATAATCAATGCTCCCATCCGCTTGCTTACCATGGTTAAAACAATCGTCATGGATATTTTTCATGATGGTTTTTAATTGCTCATCAAGCACCGCAAAGGTTGCGTATTGACGTACCGAGTTTTGCGACATCTCAAGACCTGACACCGCGACCCCACCGGCATTCGAGGCTTTTCCCGGCGCATAGATGACGCCATTACTTTGGAAGATGGCGATGGCATCGGCATCACTGGGCATGTTGGCACCTTCTGCCACGTATTTAACGCCATGATTGACCAGATTTTGCGCATCTTGCCCGTTGATTTCGTTTTGGGTGGCGCAAGGTAGGGCAATATCGGCTTTGATATGCCATGGACGGCTACCGTCGATCCATTCTGCGTCATCACTGGTGCCGACGAAGTCTTTTAAACGTTTGTCTTGCGCTTTATAAGTTTTGAGCGCTTCAATTTGCTCTAAGGTAAAGCCATGCTTGAGATATAAGGTACCTTTTGAGTCTGATAATGTCAGTACCTGTGCGCCAAGCTCAATACATTTTTGTGCGGCATGTAGCGATACATTGCCCGCACCTGAGACCAGAACAGTCTTAGCCATCAAGCCGTCATGATGGGCTTCTAGCATGTTTTGTAAAAAATACACAAGACCAAACCCCGTTGCCTCGGTACGAATCAAGCTACCACCTTGTCCCACCGTCTTACCGGTTAATACCCCGGTAAACTCACGATTAAGCGTCTTATACATGGCGAACATATAATTAATTTCGCGGCCGCCGACACCGATATCACCCGCAGGTACGTCTATATCTGCACCAATATAAGGCGCTAATTCGCGCATAAAGGCATAGCAAAATCGACGGATTTCGGCGTCTGATTTACCTTTTGGGTCAAAGTCTGAACCGCCTTTACCCCCACCCATAGGCAAACCGGTCAATGCGTTTTTAAAGATTTGTTCAAACCCTAAAAATTTTAGTACCGAAAGATTCACACTGGGATGAAAACGGATACCGCCTTTGTAAGGACCTAATGCATTGTTAAATTGCACACGCCAACCGCGGTTGACTTGAACATTGCCTTGGTCATCTTCCCAGTTTATACGAAATTGAATAACACGGTCGGGGTTGGTTAAGCGGTCAAATAGATTAAGGTGTTGATAAACAGTGGATTGGTCATAAACCGCTGCGATATCTTCCCAGAATTCTTCGACCGCTTGTATAAACTCTGGCTCATTGCTATGACACTGCTTTAAAATGCTTAATAACTCACTGCTTTTCATACCACTCCTCAATTCTTTAACTTCATAAAAATAGTGCAAAAACACTATTTTGGTGAATTTATAGTAACTTATCACTGTCATAGTAATTTGTAAAACTATTTTTCTGTACCTCTTTGCCACGGTTTTGGCACGGTGGGTTGCCGAAAACTAGACATGGGTGTTTGCGAGCAAGTTAACCTGCAACTGGATTTAATAGCTGACAAAGCATGATTTGTCCTTTAAAATTGTTAATTTTTAGCAAGGTTTAGCGGCTTTGGTTAGCCGCTAATGCGTATTTGACCTAAGGCAAACTTATGCACATTCATATTCTTGGTATTTGTGGTACCTTCATGGGTTCGTTGGCGCTGCTTGCGCGTGACCTTGGACATACCGTGACAGGCTCGGACGCTAATGTCTATCCACCAATGTCCACCCAGCTTGAAAATGCGGGTGTTGAGATTATGCAAGGGTACGCCGCCAGTCATTTACAACCTGCACCTGATTTGGTGATTGTCGGCAATGCCATGAAGCGCGGCATAGAGGCGGTTGAATATATGCTCAATGAGCGTATTCCTTATACCTCAGGTCCGCAGTTTTTGGCAGAGCAAGTATTGCAATACCGTCATGTATTAGCCGTCGCAGGCACGCATGGCAAAACTACCACTACCACGATGCTGGCGTGGATTTTACATTATGCAGGCATTGATGCCGGCTTTTTGATTGGTGGCGTGCCACTTGTTGATACCCAAGATGAACGCCTACAACAAGCGTTTGCCCACAGTAGTTATTTGGGTAGTGATAAAACTGCGGATCATGAAGGTTACTTTGTCATCGAAGCGGATGAATATGACAGTGCTTTTTTTGATAAACGCTCTAAGTTTGTCCACTATCGCCCAACCACCGCAATTTTAAACAACCTTGAATACGACCACGCCGATATCTTCCCCAACCTTGCCGCCATCCAAACCCAGTTCCATCACATGGTACGTATGATACCGTCAAATGGCAAAATCATCATGCCAGCAGATACCGAAAGCTTGGAAGAAACCCTGAAAAAAGGCTGTTGGACACCGATTTGGCGGACAGCGCTTGCTAGCACTAATCCCCACGCGGATTGGCAAGCCAAGCTAGTGAAACAAGACGGAAGCCAATATGAAGTCATGTTTGATGGTCATAAAGGACAAGTCAATTGGCAGATGAGCGGGCTACATAGCGTCAATAATGGTTTAGTGGCAATTGCAGCAGCCTACAATGTTGGCGTATCGGTTGCACAAGCCTGTGAAGCCTTATCCAATTTTGCTGGCATCAAACGCCGTATGGAGCTGGTCGGCACAATCGATAACCACGGCAAACATATAGAAGTTTATGACGACTTTGCCCACCACCCAACCGCCATTGAAACCACGCTCGATGGTGCCAAAAAACGTTTTGCGGATAACCCAAACCGTAAAATCTGGGCAGTGATTGAACCACGTTCAAACACCATGAAACTCGGTACCCACCAAGGTTTGCTTGCGCCGTCAGCGAGTATCGCCGACCAAGTCATCTGGTATCAACCTGCCAATCTAGATTGGTCAGTTGCCGATGCGATTGGCAATGCTGCCAACCAACAAGTGATGACATCGACCGATGCGATTATTGAGCATATTGCAGCGCACATTGGCGATGACGATGCAGTGATTGTGATGTCAAATGGCGGCTTTGAAGGCATTCATGGTCGACTGGTGAAGGCACTGCAGCAAGCCTAACTGTTCTAACCTTGTAAATTTGCTAGCAAAAATCGTGATTTTTTAGCATACTCATGATTACTTGTACAAATATTAGGTTACACAATGCTTACCCGAGTCATTTTTAATCAAAAAGGCGGTGTTGGTAAATCCAGCATTGCTGTCAATCTTGCCGCGATGAGCGCCCATCAAGGTTTGCGTACCTTACTTATCGACCTTGACCCACAGTGCAACGCTACCCAATATATCATCGGCGATGCGGCCACAGACATTCATCCCGCGCATATCACAGAACCCAATATTGAAAATTTCTTTTCGCAAACCCTGCAAGCGACGTCTAGCCCCATGCCGATGATGTTTGCATTTCCGTTTGGCGGTATGACGGGTAGTCGCAATCAAGGGTTGGAGCACTGTATTCACACTACCCGATTTGATAATTTATCAGTGATTCCAGCCAGTCCCATGCTTGCCGATATTTTGCAGCCCCTTGAAAGCAAACATAAAATTTATAAATTAAAAGACGGCTTAAACCTTTTAAGTCAGCAGTTTGATCGGGTGTACATTGATACACCACCGGCGTTTAACTTTTTTACTTTGTCGGCATTGATCGCGGCTGATCGTGTCATCGTCCCGTTTGATTGTGATATTTTCTCCAAACGCGCGCTGCAAACCTTGGTGCAAAACATCTTAGAGACGCGCCAGGACCATAATAGTGACTTGTTAATTGAAGGTATCATCGTCAATCAGTTTGACCCACGCGCCAATTTACCCAAAGAAGTGGTACAAACGTTGGTCAATGAAGGCTATCCTGTGTATGAGACCAAACTTAGCCCTTCAATTATCATGAAACAGTCCCACCATCAAAGCTTACCGCTAATTTATTTGGACGCTAAACATAAACTCACCCAACAATACGCTGCGCTTTATCAAGAAATCGAATCCAGATAACGGAACTTACATTTAATCGTCTCTACTGACATAGCATTACATTAAATAAAAAATCCTCTTAATACTTCAAAGAGAACTTACATAATTAACAAACCAACATTTTAACTGCGGGTAGCTTGTCTATAAAATGACAGTCATCAGAGAGGCAGTTATTAGTTAAAACCATAAATATAACAATTTAGCCCTGTAACGCCTGCCAATCGATTAGGCAACAAAATAAGTTAAAAATTAGACAAGTTAAAAAATGAGGAGTGTTAAAATGAGCTTTATTTATATGATTATCATGGGTCTTATCGTTGGTGTTATCGCACGTGCTATCAAGCCAGGTGCCGACGCGATGGGTTGGATTCTTACCATTGTACTGGGCATCATTGGTGCATTAGTAGGCGGTTTTTTAGCAGGTATGCTAGGCATGAATGCCAATGGTGGCTTTACTGGTCTAATTTTCTCAGTAATTGGTGCCATTATTGTGCTATTCGTTTATGAACTAGCCACTGGTAAACGCCGTATTGGTTAATGTTGTATGAGTTAATTAAGCAATCAATTTAGAAAATCAATTTATAAAAGGCATTTAATTTAAATGCCTTTTTTATTGGCTAAAATTTTCTGAACGTATGGTAGCTAACACTTGGCATTTTGGCTTTAAATTTTTTCAGTTTCATTTTTTTTGCCGTCATTGTCTTACTAATTTTAGAATCTCAGCTTAGAATAATGCTATATTGTTGACTTGGTTTTTAGCACTAGATATCTACTAGACCCCTATTAGACACTGATGAGATACTAAGGTAAACACTTTCATGGAACAACTTGTCAATTTTCACACGCAAAATGGCGTTTTAGAAATCCAATTTAATCGTGCCGATAAAAAAAATGCCCTAACCAATGCCATGTACCAATCCGTACAAACCGCGATGGAACAGGCAAAAAGTGACGATAATATTCGAGTGATTTTGTTTACGTCAACCGGTGATTTTTTTACCGCAGGTAATGATCTTGTCGATTTTTTAACCAAAGCAGAAAATGATGATGCTGAGCTTAATGCGTTAGATTTCGTGCAGTTTTTGGGCGATTATCCTAAACCCATCGTGGCAGCGGTGACAGGCTCAGGCGTTGGCATTGGCTTGACGCTGCTACTTCATTGTGATTTGGTGTATATCGTAGAAAACGCTAAATTATTAGCCCCCTTTGTGGATTTATCTTTGGTGCCAGAAGCAGGTTCGACGCTTTTGCTGACGCATAGAATTGGTTATCAGCGTGCCTTTGAGGTGTTTGTGATGGGTGAAAAAATCACAGGCAAACAGGCAGTTGAATTGGGCTTAGCCAACCAAGCTTTTGCTAGTAGCGATGAAGTACTAAGCACGGCGCGCCAAAAAGCAGAAATACTCGCCAAAAAATCGGTGCCATCGGTAAGACAAACCAAAGACTTGATGCGTAATGCCACGGAAATCCTAGCGCGTATCCAACAAGAAAACATTCACTTTAGTAACCGTCTACAGACGGATGAAGTCAAAGCGATACTGCGCAAATTTGTCCATAAACAGTAAGGCAAAAAAGAACAATAATGCAAAAAAGCCTTTTAACTAGCAAATTAAAAGGCTTTTATTTAACCCAATTTATTAGCCAATTTATTAGATAGGCATTATTTGGCTACCACAAACTGTTCAATTTGCGCCCGCACCAAATTTGCATCGTTATCAAGCACAGTCACATACTGTGCCAAGCTTTCGATATTATCGGTATGTTTGGGACGGGGAATGTCAAGTTGACCGACAGCTTCGGTGATGGTCTCGGCAAATTTGGCTGGCAATGCGGTTTCGGCGCAGACAATGACCTCACCCTCTTTGCGTACTTCACGAGCCACTTTTATCCCATCAGCGGTATGCGGGTCAATTAGCTGGTTGTCTTCGGCATACACTTGTTTGATCGTGGCGATACGGTCGGCATGCGTTGATTTACCCGATGCAAAGCCATATTTGCCATTGATATTTGCCATCAAATCCGACATATCAAAGCCTTTACCTACGTTGACATCCTGCCAAAGTGTATTAATTTTTTCGCCATTTTTCTCAGCGAGCAGGTACACAAAACGCTCAAAATTCGACGCTTTTGAAATATCCATCGATGGACTTGATGTCACATAAGTCTTGTCAGCAGTACGGGGGCTATATTTGCCAGTAGTAAAAAAGTCGTGCAGAACGTCGTTTTCGTTGGTGGCAACGATTAACCGCTCGATGGGTAATCCCATTTCACGGGCAATATGTCCCGCGCAGATATTACCAAAGTTACCCGATGGCACGCAGAAACTCACCTTTTGGCTGTTGTCGGTGGTGCTGGCAAAGTAACCTTTAAAATAGTAGACGATTTGCGCGAGGATACGACCCCAGTTAATGGAGTTGACAGTCCCAAGGCTGTATTTGGCTTTAAATTCGGCATCTTGCTGCAGGGCTTTTACGATGTCTTGGCAGTCATCAAACATACCTTTGATGGCGATGTTATGGATATTTTTGTCATCAAGGCTATACATTTGTGCGCGCTGGAATTCACTCATTTTGCCATGGGGTGACATCATGAACACTTCGATATTGTCTTTGCCACGCAACGCATATTCAGCAGCTGAGCCTGTATCGCCTGATGTTGCACCGATGATGGTCAGACGCTCATTTTTTTTCTTTAACACATATTCAAAAGCATTGCCCAAAAACTGCATGGCGATGTCTTTAAATGCCAGTGTTGGACCGTTTGATAGCTCGATGATTTTGATGCCATCTTTGAGTGTACGAACAGGGGTAATATCGGGATTGCCAAATGCCTGCACGGTGTAAGTTTTATCAATCAGTGTTTTTAAATCATCTTTTGGGATATCGGTGGCAAATAATTGCATGATTTCAAAGGCAAGCTCAGGGTAGCTTAAAGTGCGCCATTGGGTGAGGGTTGCTTCATCAATCTGTGGGTATTCTTCAGGTAGCATTAAGCCGCCGTCTGGGGCAAGCCCCATCAGTAACACATCACTAAATTGCATAGGGGCTGTTTTGCCACGGGTGCTGATATAGTTCATCTTTCCATCCATTTAATCAATTTGATGCAGTTTAGCATAAACCTAGCATTGCGATGAATGCCAATTTTTACCCACGTTTTTGCAGTAAGGCATAATAAAAACCATCGCCATCGTTTTGATGAAGCGGCAAGCATTGATAACCGATGTCCCGTTTGATTTGGTTGGATAAATTAAGGCTAAAATCCACGATTTGCGCCTCTTTGTGTGTGGCTAAAAACGCTTGTAACTGGTCTTCATTCTCTGCTTTTAACATCGAGCAGGTGATGTAGAGTAGATAACCATCATCGGCTAAATTATGCCAGCAGTTGGCTAAAATATTGGCTTGTAACGCGGCAGTTTGCTCCACATCTTGTTCGGTGCGTAGCAGTGCGATATCAGGATGGCGGCGAATTACCCCTGTTGCGGTACAAGGTGCGTCAAGCACTATCACATCAAATTGGGTATCGGCTTGAAACGTTGTGGCATCCTCACATACCAATTGTACATTTTCTTGATTTAACTGCAAACGCTCAAGGTTTTGGCTTACCCGTTGTAAACGTTTTTCATCATTGTCCAAAGCGATTACATGCGCGATATTTTGATGTTTCACGTGAAACGTTTTTGACTGAGCAAGCTCCAATAAATGCGCCAGTTTACCCCCGGGCGCAGTACAAGCATCTAGTACCGTCAAAGATTTATCTAAGGCGAGGCTTGCCAAAATATGCGCTGATAACTGGGCATGTTTGTCTTGCACACTGACCCATCCTTCGGCAAATTTAGGCAAATCTGTGATTCTTATAGCGTCAGTGAGTTGAATGGTTTGCACTTTCTCAAGGCCAATGAACACTAGGTTAAAACCGATGCCTTGTTGGGTTAATATATTGGCATAATCCTCTACACTACAAAATTTGCGATTGACGCGTAAGAATATGGGCGCAGGTCGGCGAAGCGCTTGCCCAAGCTCGGCATAGTATTCACTCCAATCCTGTTTGAGCTGTTTGGCAAGCCAATTAGGTAGACTGTGATTTTTCTCAATTTTTTTGGCAAATTTGGCAGGGTTTTTTTGCACCTTTCGCAGTATGGCATTGATGAGTCCAGCACCGTAACCTTTATCCAGTTGTTTGACTGCTTCGACCGTTTCACCAATCGCCGCGTAATCTGGCGTGTCCATATACAGTAGTTGGTACAGCCCGACATTGAGTGCTGCCCATACGCCTTTGTCAGTGACTTCATGCTCAATCAAGCTTTCACCAATACGAGCGAGTGCCCACCATTGACGCAGTGTGCCAAGCAATAATTCATGGGCAAAACCTTTGTCTTTTTCGCTCACTTGGTTGAGTAGTGGATCAAGCAAGCTAGCTAATGACTCACCTTGTTGGATACGCTCAAGGGTGGCGACAACTTTGGCGCGAGTGTTAAGCTGAGAATGTAATTGGGTCATGATGTGCCTAATTGGTTATGAGTGAAAAATATCACCATCGTTGAGTTTATCTCCATTGGCAATTTGCTCAGCGGTTAACGGCTTACCCCCTGGCCACTGCATTTGGGTGATATTAATCAGATGTTGCACACTCTGATGTTGGTGGTTGGTCGCGTTTTTGCCACAGGCGACCAAAATTGCATTACGACCCACACTGACGATTTTACCTGCAGGTTCATGGGTTTGTTGGTCAAGTTTAATGGGTGCTGCTTCTATTATTTTGATACGCTGATTGGGGTCTTTATGTTCATCAAGATAGGTAAAGGCATTTAACGCACGGATTTGACGCTGAATACTGATGGCATCATTTTGCCAGTTAATCTCACCCTCTGCCGTGGTGATTTTCTCGGCATAATTAGCCAAAGCGTCGTCTTGTTTTTGCGCGTTTTGTTGATAGTTTTCTACATCAGACAGCACCGTCACAATGGCTTCACCGCCTAATTTGGCTAATTTATCATGCAATAGTTGGGTGGTATCTGTGTCAGTGATCGGGCATTCTATTTTATACAGCATATCGCCCGTATCGAGTCCCTGCGCCATTTGCATAATGGTAATGCCTGTAGTGTTATCACCTGCCAAAATCGCACGCTGAATGGGCGCTGCACCGCGCCAGCGTGGCAATAATGAGCCATGAATATTGATGCAGCCAAATTTTGGGGTATGTAGCACGCCAAGCGGTAAAATCAACCCATAGGCCGCCACTATCATCACATCGGGTCGATATTTTTTAAGTGTTTCACGTGAAACATTGCCATCGGCTGATTTTAAGCTAAAACTTTCGGGTTGTTCCACCGCAATGTTATTTGCTAAGGCAAGGGCTTTAACGGGCGATGCGTTAATTTTTTGCCCACGACCAGATTTGCGGTCAGGTTGTGTATAGACTGCCACAATGTCAATATTAAGGGCTTTTTGGTGACTGATGAGTGCTTGTAAGGCGACTTTAGCAAATTCGGGCGTACCAGCAAATACGACCCTAAGCGGGGTTTGAGACATGATAAATTTCGTCTTAAATACAATAAATTTCTGCTATTATAATATGAATTGGCACAATACTTAAATCTAGCATTGTGATGATGGGTTTTTTTCTTTTACCTTCATTGACCGTTTTCTTTATTGGGTATATCACGCTGTGTCAAACCAGTTTTCTCTCTACAATCGCCCGGCAGCTCGGCGACTCATCGTAACCTTAGTGGCTATCGAACTGATACTGATAGTGGCAGGTTATGGACTGCTTTGGCTTTATGCGTTGCATCAGCAACAGCAGCTTGGCAAAAGCTACCTCGTTGAGCTGGTTGATAAACTCAATCATAAAATTAGCCATCATGAGTACGATTGGAGCCAAGTCACTTTAGATCACCATGCGGCGATTAAAAATTATCAGTTGATTATCGTTGAGCCGACGGGTGCTACTACCGTTGTCAAAAACAACCATGACGATTTTTCTGTCCCCTTACCCAATTGGACGCTATCTAACAAACAAAGCAATAAAATGTTTTATGATATTCATGGCTTTGAAGTTTGGCAGAATCTGGCAGCGGGTTACCGCTTATACGTTAAAGTACAATATTTGCCACTTTGGCGTAATTTTGCCAACCCTATCTATTTGCTGCCGCTGCTATTGGGGTTTTGCCTATTTTTATATATGATGATTCAGCTGCGAAAAGTTTATGATGTTTGGGATAAATTTCTCGATAATGCCCAAAATTTGCAATTGCAAATTAGTCAAGGTTATCAGCCTGCCAAGCTTCATGAGTTTCGTGACCACCCTGAATTACGCTATTTATCTCAGCTGTTTAATCGTCATGCTTATAAGATGGGGCAATATTATGATAAGGTTCGCGAGTTAACCTATCGACAAAATATTTTGATTGATACTTCACCAATTTTGCTATTTATCATGAGCAGAAATGGTCGGATTGTTTACTTTAATCATAAATTTTCACAAGTGTTTTATACCCCGTTTCAACCGGGGTCGATGTATATTCTCAGTGACTTTATCACCGGTGCCAATAAAACCACGCAGCAGTTACTAAATTCGCTCGAGAATATTCAGACTTATGCGACCTTACCCGTGACCAATCTACAGCGAAATCTGTATTTTGATTTACGCATTACCCCGTATTATAACCGTTTCGGTCAACTACAAGGTTATAGCTGTGGCTTACAAGATACCACCGATTATCACGATAAGCTGCAAAAAGCGTGGGTCGAAGATAAATTTACTACTGATAAACTAACCAATTTTAATAAAATGTGGGCGGTAGTGGGGCATGAATTGCGTACTCCACTCAGTGGTCTAGTCGGCATGATAGATCTACTTGCTGAAGATAAAGCACAGTTTAATAGCGAGCAACAAGAAACCATCGCAACCCTGCAACAATCTAGCTATACCATGATTCAACTGCTCAATGATATGCTTGATGTGGCCAAATTAGACGCAGGCAGGCTACAAACCAATGTCACGTCTATTGATCTCTTGCAGTTACTACGCCAAACCACTGGACTGATGGTTGGTAACGCCCGACGTCAAAAAATTAGTCTGTATATTTTTGTGGACCCCTTTACCCCACGTTTTATTGATTGTGATGAAGGCAAATTACGCCAAATTATTTTAAACTTATTGACCAATGCGGTAAAATTTACCAAAGAGGGCTACGTGGCTATCACGGTTGATAAAACCGATAGCCGTCACCCATTAATCGCGGCTAAAACCAGCCAAAATATGACTGTCAGCAAAGATTGGTTAAAAATAACGGTAAAAGATACCGGTTTAGGTATTAGCGAAAAAGACCAACAAAAATTATTTTCCTACTTTGAACAAGCCAATGATTCCATTAGTCGGCAGTTTGGCGGTACAGGACTTGGTTTAGCTATTTCCAATAGTTTTTCACATTTATTGGGTGGCTTTATTCATTTAGAAAGTCAATTTGGTCAAGGCAGTGAATTCCAACTATTTTTACCGATTCCAAAGTTTAGTCTGCAACCTGTTTACCAACATAAAACCAGGAATTTAAGGGTAACACTCATTCTTATCTCGCCATTTTCTATCTTTGAGCGAGTGAATAAAGTGCTAAATTATGTGGAATTATCGCACCATATCTTCACAACTATTGATGAAACCGTTATCAATACGATTAATAACCTTAATTTGCAAGGCTTGGTTCCTGTCTTTGTGATTGATGATGCAGCACTCAAAGCCAACAACCATTTATTAAATAATATTCATTTTTATAATGATGCGATTAAAATTATTTTAAGTATTGAATCACCTAAAACTCTGCCACCCGAGCTGCAATTACAATTTGATGGGTATTTGCAAAAACCTGCGTCTTTAAGCCTGTTGATTGCTGAGGTGAATCATCTATATGAGTTAAAAATCAAAAAAGAAAAAACCAATACCCATCTGCCCGTACAACTGGCCTTTAAGCAATTTTTGCAGCAGTACCCCAATCCCTCTAATTCTAGCGTTAACGTAGCATCCGCAACGCCCCCCGTTAATAACCCTAATCTGTTATTGGATGGACCAATTCAAGTGGTTGATGAGGGCCACACCAATCTTGAGAGCCCAAACGATGCGCATCCTTCTAGCCAAAAATTGATATTGATAGCAGAAGACAACCCGGTTAATCAAAAAATTGCCAAAAAGCATTTGGAAGCCTTGGGTTATCGCTATCTTGTAGCATCCGATGGCGAGCAAGCAGTTAAGTTACTCAGTGAAAATCGTCAGCAAATCGGACTTGTGTTGATGGACTGTCGCATGCCAATTCTAGATGGTATTGAAGCGACGCGTATTATTCGCCTCAATAAAGATAGTGTGCCGATTGTTGCCTTAACCGCCAACGATTCTGATGATGATAGAAATATCTGTTTAGAAGCGGGGATGGACAGTTTTTTGACCAAACCTATCAATAAGCAAAAACTCATCGAAGCCATCAATCATTACATGGTCTGAGACAATAAAAAAGACCAGGTTAACTTGGTCTTTTTTTGTTTGAAGTAAAACGTTATTAAGGTCGAGTTTTAAAAGTAAATTGGTTGGTGGTTTTTTGTCCATCATTATAAAGCAGTTGCGCTCTATTTGCTAAACCCATTTTGTTGTAGGAAGCTTAATGTAATGCCTTCATGATTAGAATTTGACAGGTTGTCTGGTGTTGACATAAGAAGTTTTTCTAAATATCTAGCTACCACATCCACCTCGATGTTGACTTTTGTTGCTACTTTCCAATGTCTGCTTATGTTGGTGACCTGCGCTGTATGCGGGATGATATTTAAACTAATCACATTACCTTCCACCAAATTACTGGTCAGGCTAATACCATCGACTGTTACAGAACCCTTGGTAGCGACATATTTGGTAAACTCGCTTGGAATCTCAATTTCTATATAAATCGAGCGCGAATCATTTTTTATCAGTTTAACCGTACCCGTGGTATCAACATGACCGGTGACAATGTGCCCGCCAAATCGTGTGGTAGGCAACATGGCTTTTTCAAGGTTTACTACATCGCCAACTTGCCATTGTTGCATCGCTGTTTTATTGAGTGTTTCACGTGAAACATCAACGGCGTACCAGTCTTTACCTTGTTCTACAACAGTGAGACAAATCCCGTTACTTGCAATCGAGTCACCCAATTTGACATCAGCAAAGTCCAAATAGTCAGATTGAACTTTTAAGCGTACATCACCCTGTGTTGGCGTAATCGCAACGATTTTTCCAGTCGCTTCAATAATACCTGTGAACATTGTTTATCCTAGTTTTTTATTATAACAATGCATTTTAATGTACTTTTACAACTATCACAAACATAAAATATTATTTAGAATAATTAAATTATAATCAACACTCAGATATAACTTAAATTGAGCATAAGGCGCTCGAAATTTTAACGTGATAAAGATAGCTTTTGGTGGATAAGTTACCATCGTAGACTACTTATCACCTTATTTATCTACTTATCCACTGATAATGAGTATAATAAATAATGGATATTTTTTACGATGTTTCATGTGAAACACCGCTTATAGTCTCGTATTGCAGTAAAATATAGCTTTAATGACTGTTTCATGTGAAACAGTTATCCACAAAGAAAATCCACTTTTAACGCTTTCATTAAATTTAGCTAATAATGTGGATAAGTTTTAAAAAGCAAAGAATATACCAGTTTGACTAGTTTTTTGTACAAGATTTACCTAACCGATTGTGTGGATTTACTTATCAAAGCGATATATTAGTTTGATATCATCACCCACTGTTCCATGTGAAACTAGTGTAGCAATAATTTGTTGATGGATATGCTGTGCCGTAAAGTTAATCATGGGCTTAGCACTGCTACCCAAAATGCATGGTGCTTGATACACGACTAATTCATCTACCAAACCTTGTTGTAAGAAACTAGCAGCGACCGTCGCACCCGCTTCAACCAACACATCATTGATTTGGTAATTGTCTTTTAGACTGGTGAGTAGTTGGGTTAAGCTCATAGTTGCGTCTTGGATAAGCAAAACGGGACGCTTGTTGATTTGACTTTGGTACCATGCATCCGTCATTTTGATGCGTTGACGACGGTCAAGCACTACCAGTAACGGCTGGGGTATATCGTCTAAATTTACCCCTAATTGCTGACTACGGATATTTAGCGCAGGATGGTCTTGTAGGATGGTTTCGCTACCCGTGATAATCGCCCCTGCTTGCGCTCGTAAACGCTGTACATCCTCGCGTGATTGGTCGCTGGTTATCCATTTTGACTCACCATTTGCCATCGCGGTGCGTCCATCTAGACTTGTCGCTATCTTTAAGCGCACAAAAGGCAAGCCGCCACGCATGACCTTAAAAAAGCCTTCATTTAATTGATAAGCCGCTTGCTCACAAATGCCAGTAATGACTTCGACACCCGCTCGCTGCAGTTTGGCAATACCACCACCATCGACTTTAGGATTAGGATCGACAACAGCAATCACCACACGGCTAATACCCGCTTGGATTAGCGCATCAGCACAGGGCGGGGTACGTCCATGATGGCTACAAGGTTCAAGCGTGACATAAGCTGTTGCCCCTTGCAAATGCTTAGCATAACGCTCATACGCTTGGCGAAGGGCAAACACTTCGGCGTGGGGTTGTCCTGCTTGATAGTGAAAACCTTCGCCAATGATTTGATTATCTTTGACAATGACACAGCCGACACTAGGATTGGGACGGGTGGTGAAACGTCCTTTTTTAGCCAGCTCAATGGCGCGTGACATATAGTATTGGTGCTGATAGCACTCAGCAGGGGATAAAGTTGCCGTCATAATAAAACTTAGGATTGTAGATGTTTGAGCTTGTGTGGGTGAGTCAAATCTTCGATACGTTGATTGATTTCTTGTTTGTTGGTGTCCGTGGTGAGGTTTGACACCATGTGTTTAAACGCTTCAATATCTTGAAAATCTCGATACACGCTAGCAAATCGAACGTAGGCGACATCATCAATTTGGCTCAACTCTTTCATGACGATTTCACCTAAAATTTTACTTGGCACCTCACGCTCACCGAGCTGTCTGAGCTGCTTTTCAATCCGGCTAATCATAGCTTCAATGTTGTCAGTCGATATTGGACGTTTTTGTAACGGTAGTTGCACTGAGCGACGCAGTTTTTGCCCATCATAGGGCTCGATACGACCATTGGATTTGATGATACGAGGCATGACCGCTTCGATAATTTCAAAGGTGGTAAATCGCTCTTGGCACGCGGCACACTGACGACGACGTCGTACTTGCGCACCTTCTGCCGCGAGTCTTGAATCAATGACTTTAGTATCTTCAGCATTACAAAATGGACAGTGCATGCGATTTCCTAGCTAAGTTTAAACCTATTACGTTATTTACCAATACAAAAACTGCCAAAAATCTTGCCCAATAAATCATCGGCGGTAAATTCACCGGTGATTTCGTTGAGGCTAATCTGTGCTTGGCGTAGGCTTTCCGCCACCAATTCACCGGCATGAAATAAATGCAGTTGCTCATCGGCTTCTTGCAGCGCCATTTGGGTACGGCGCAGCGCATCAAGATGGCGTGTTCGTGCAATCAAGCTGTTTTCAGGGGGATGAAAACCGACTTTATCACAGATTTGATTGACCAATTCCTCAAGCCCGGTATCATATTTACAAGACACATAGACGGGGTGGTAAATCTGCTCTTGTGATGAAAATTGCTTGGGCAAATTTTGGTGATTGTCGGATAAATCAATTTTATTGGCAATCATTAATATCGAATTGGCATTGGGTAAACTACCAAATAATTCGGTCGCTAATCGTAATGGCTCATGCTCACGGTGCGCATCATACACCATAAGCAGTAAATCAGCTTGGGTGATGGCTTGTCGTGCTCGCTCAATGCCCGCCTGTTCCACAATATCATCGGTCTGGCGCAGCCCAGCGGTATCGGTCAAATTTAGCGTTAGACCGTTTAACACAATGGTTTCTTGCAAAATATCGCGCGTTGTTCCTGCAATATCGGTCACAATGGCACGCTCTTGCCCTGCTAGACGATTGAGCAAGCTAGATTTTCCCGCATTGGGTCGCCCGGCAATCACAACTGAGACACCATCTCGCAGTAATTGCCCTTGTTTGGCAGTGGCTAATACATTGTTTAGTTGCTCACAAACTTGGCGTAATTGCTTGGCGATATGCTCATCTGCCAAAAAATCAACCCCTTCTTCATCCGGAAAATCAATAGCGGCTTCAACATACAGTCGTAGCTGAATTAACTGCTCAAGCAGCGCATTAATTTTTTGTGAAAACTCACCGGTCAATGAGCGCATGGCACTTTTTGCGGCAGCCACACTGGTGGCATCAATGGCATCAGCAATCGCTTCTGCTTGTACTAAATCAAGCTTATCATTATCAAAAGCCCGCGCCGAGAACTCGCCCGCTACCGCCTGATTTGCACCCAATTCAAACACACGGGTCAAAAGCTGCTGCTGCAAAATCATGCCACCATGACCTTGCAACTCAATCACATCCTCACCGGTAAAAGAATGGGGGGCAGGGAAATATAACACCAATCCCTCATCAATCACCGTATCATCACTATCATAGAATCGGCAAAAATGGGCAAATCGCGGTTTGAAAGCTTGACGACCGGTTAACGCCAAGGCAATTTGGTAACTGTTTGGACCTGATAGGCGTATCACACCAACCCCGCCACGACCGATTGGTGTTGCAATGGCGGCAATGGTTGAAGTAAGCACTGTTTGAGAGTTATTTAACATAATTTTTTAAAATCTAACATTTTGGGTAGTCAGCATGGACTCAATACTGATATTTTAACATCCGTTCACTGATTACAACATGATTATTTTTTGCCAAAAAAACCCTTTAAACAACGGTTTAAAGGGCGGATAACTTACTGATTGATGAATTTAGACTACGTTGCGTGCTGCCTCTTTTGCTGCTTGCTCACGCTCAACTTTTTTATTGATAAAGTATTGCTGCGCCATACTAAACAAGTTGTTGACTGTCCAATAAAGCACTAGACCCGCTGGGAAGAATAGCATAAACACAGTGAAAATAATCGGCATAAATTTCATCACACGGGCTTGCATAGGATCTTGCGGCTGTGGGTTTAGCATCTGCTGGAAAAACATCGCAGCGCCCATAATCAGTGGCAAGATAAACAATGGATCCATGGATGATAAGTCACGAATCCAACCAATCCAAGGGGCATGGCGTAATTGAACCGATTCAACCAGTACCCAATACAACGCCAAGAAAATCGGCATTTGCAGCAATACCGGTAAACAACCTGCCATTGGGTTAACTTTTTCTTCTTTGTAGATGCGCATCATCTCTTGTGACATACGCATACGGTCATCACCATATTCTTCTTTTAAGGCTTGCAACCTTGGGGCAACTGCGCGCATTTTTGCCATCGAGTGATAGCTTTTATTGGCAATTGGCATTAACGCGATTTTAACCAATAAAGTGAGTACAATAATTGACCAACCCCAGTTGCCCAAGACTTTATGTACATTATCCAAAATCCAAAATAGCACTTTTGAAATCGGCCATAAGATACCGTAATCAACAGTTTTATCTAATCCCTCTGCCAAAGGTTTTAGGTTGGTTTGAATTTTTGGACCGGCATACAAGGCAGACGTTAATGTCACTTGCTTGTTGGGAGCAACTGACACAGGGTTACTAGTAAACCCGATGATGTGATCTTTGCCAGCTTCACGGCTATAAAAATTTGCTGTGTAATCCTTTGGCATCCAAGCGGTGACAAAATAATGCTGTACCATACCAATCCAGCCTTTATCACTGCTGGCTTTTAACCCATCATTGAAATTACCAAACTTGAGTTTGTTGTAAGGCTGATCTGGTGTGCCCCATGCGCCACCTAGGTAAGTCGATAGGCTAATTGCGCCTTTGTCACCTTTACCTGGATCTTCGCTATTATCACGTTTTAACTGCGCATACATTTGTCCTTGCCAAGGCTGCGTGCCGTTATTGGTGATGTTATAGCTAACGTTGATAGGATATTGACCTTTGGTAAACTTATACGATTTGATGATAGTTACACCATCTTTTTGATAAGTTAAAGGAACGACCAATTCGGCTTGATTGGGCTGCATGACAAATTGGTTACTAGGTGCGGTAAAAGTCGCACGACCATTGCTATTATCAATACCATTGGCGCCAATTAACCCTGACTGAGCCACATATACGCGATTACTATCTTCTTCAAGGAGTACAAATGGCTGTTTGCTATCTAATGTCTGGGTCTGCTCTCGAAGCGCCGCGTACACCACATCACCACCGACTGGATTAATACGAATATCGTATTTATCCGTCATCACGCTAATGAGCTGTGCGCCCGTTTGCTGGGTAGTAGCAGCTGGGGTTGGTGTGGTTGCTGTTGCGGTTGGAACATCGCCCGTTGGCGTACTTGAAGTCCCCGCCACTGGCACATCATTGCTACTGACCGCTGTGGTTGTTGGGGTTATCGCCACGGGTTTATTTACATTGGTATAATCATCCCGCCATGCCAGAATCAGCAAATAACCCGTAATTAACATTGCGATAATAATCAATGTCCGTAAAATTTTTTGCATATATAGCTATCCTATCTAATGATATTGCTTGAAATCACTAGTTGCTAATAAAGGAAAAACAATTAAAAAATAGAAGACATTCTACTAAAAAAAAGTTAAAAAAGATATTCCATAAATGGTTGACTCAATTACGCTATTTAAGACTCGCAACAAGTTTTTATAAATTAATCAACCCAATAAATTAATGATAGTGGTAAGCATATACCAAAAAGTAAGACGGGCGTGTGTCAATATAATGATAGTGGTAGCGATATAACGGCTTAGGGACAAAATCAATGCCATGCCCACCCCAAGGATGGCAGCGCGCTATACGCTTGGCTGTTAATAATCCACCCCGGTACCCGCCATGTAATCTTATCGCCTCTAAACCATAACTAGAACACGTTGGATAAAAGCGGCAACGAGGTGCCAACCAGGGACTAATCAAACGCTGATAAAATATAATCATCAACAGCAAAAATTTTGCTAATAATTTATCCATGGATTAAACCCAGATTTTTTATTACCTTCATTGGAGTAAAGATATTACGAACTGCCGCTAAAATTAATTCCGCTTCAACTTTCTAATTTTATCATTGATTAAGTTAAAGCCCATCGCTAATTGCTGGACAATTGCTTGATTTTGCATATCATCGGAAAACTGCTTGATAGTTAATAAAATATCAACTTGAGCATTTAGCTGGTGCTGATGCAACCGAAAATACTCTCGCGTTAATCGCTTAATACGATTTCGTTCATGGGCACGTTTGACTTTCTTTTTAGTAATCGCAAGACCCAACCGATTTACTGCAGCTTGTCTTTGGCTATCAGCTAAAACCACTTTGACGAATAACAACAGATTAGGTTGATGAATTTTAAAAACGACAACATGCTGTGACTGATCTTCACCAGTTTTGGTATGACGACCCGACATCGCTTTAAAATCTTTGGGCGTTAGCAGCCGCTGTGATTTATCAAATTTAAAAGGTTTGTCTGCAGTCATGAGGATAAGTCCAAATCAATACCAAAGCACCATTAAAAGCTATCAAGATTTGATGGATAGGGTAAAAACAGGCTGAAATAATAGAGTAGAGGAGTACGCTAAGCGTAGGTTACGAACGGACTTCGGGTATAACAATAAAAAAAGCGATATAAGAAGTATATCGCTTTTTACTATAACCTGTTTTAATGTCAACATTATCATTAAATCAAGTTAAGAAACAGACATTACACCGTTAAACGATGACGGCCTTTAGCGCGACGACGAGCTAAAACTTGACGGCCATTCTTAGTAGCCATACGAGCACGGAAACCGTGAGTACGTTTACGTTTGATTACGCTTGGTTGGAAAGTGCGTTTCATGCGATTCACCTTGGCTAAATTTACATGATATTTAACCGATAGCGGTTAAAATACAAAATTTCAAAACAGTTAATCTAGTATTATCCTTAATTTTAACCAATAGGTCAAGGATAACTAAGATTATTGGTTAATTTCTTTCTTTAAATCCCAGACACAATCAATTATTTTATTTATTTAAAATAACATTTTTGTATA
>ENA-OOKF01000041-OOKF01000041.1-human-skin-metagenome-genome-assembly--contig:-NODE-41-length-33454-cov-6.915177_pt1 | contig 33454 bp, 28 predicted proteins | sample MGYA00248881_ERZ501000 | MGnify/ENA primary metagenome ERZ501000 (study PRJEB25958, sample SAMN03398534) | human skin metagenome | study: EMG produced TPA metagenomics assembly of the Human Skin...
CATATGTGTGCTTATTTATTTGGTGAAACCATCGGTCAACAAGATGAGGCCTGGTGCCAGGGTCAAATTATTGGCAAACAGACTACCAGCTTTAACGGCGTTGACTTTGTATTGCTTGACGTGGTGATACTACGTGAAAGCCTTGATAATCCTGTTGTTATTCGTTTAGCGGTCAATGCCGATAACATCGATGCAACCATTCAAGTCAACGACTATATTCAAGCCAACATCTGGCTACAGGGCGCTATTTTTATGGAAAATCAGAAAAAAGCAGCCACCAATTATAGAGCGTTTTAAGCCTTTCCCCTGTAAGATTATTGATTAATTTTCTTGAAGCCACTGCCGACTATGACAGTGGCTTTGTTATTTTGTAAAGAAATGTAAATTTAGCGCGTTATTTTATTTAATTCATTGAATTGACTATAATTTTATATTATCGTTATTTTAAGTTTGATTTTAATCATTTTTATCAATCAACGTCATAAATTCTATAGCGGCTCAACCGCCTACCCAATATCAGCCGCTAGCGTTTTGTGAGTGTTCTATCAGTTATTTTGGGAAGATGACCCATGCCAAATCAGTCGACTAAATCCGCAGTTTCTACTTCAGACGCTATCCAAGCCCAGACTGGATTGGTAAATCACAGCCCACTCCCACTATCTGCTCAAACTAGCTCAGTTAATGGTCTGATGGTTTATACCACAGGTTTGCTACTGTACCCTACCCAAGCGCCCGATAAAAAAAATCACCGAATATTATCGATGATTTTCTTTGTGCTCGGGGTGTTAGTGATATTTCGCTTAACACACGGATGATGCTAGCAATAACATCTATTATGCTATTAACCCGATTACACTTGTGTATTGGCTAAGATGTCTTTGAAAAGCTGTTTTTGCTCAGCGCTTGGGCTTGCAGTTTGGATAGACATTAATTGTCCCATATCGCCTTCGACGCGGATTTTGCCAGACATAAAGGCTTCCATCGCACGGTTCATATCACGATCAAAAAATATCGCTTTTAACGTGTCGGCATCCAGTTTTAAGGTGGTTAAAGCACCATCTTTTAAACCTTGATGGATTGTCCCATCATAAAAAGCGGCATTGACTTCTTGATTGTCGCTATCTGTGACTTGTAAATTAATCGACATATTTTTAATCGCGGGTGGGAGATTTAGGTCACCTGCTTTGTTGGTTAATTCGTCAACTTTATCAAACCATTCTTGTGTTAAAATTTTAGCCATTTTAAATCCTCATTGTCGTTAGTTGTATTAGAACTTGTGCATCTTACCGAGATTTTGTAAGAATGACAATTCTCTAACCCATAATAAACCTATTTATAGAACAACGATAATGGCGCTCGGTTAACCATTTTTAGCATTGTTACTAGATAGTGTATGGGATGTTAAAAAAATCCCCACAATTTACATGGTTTTTTTTATTTTTCATATTATAATAGTTGGTGTGTAATTTTTTTTTGCGCTATGAACGTTACATTAGATGATATTTAGCAAAGATTAAGTTACAATACTTGGTGAGAATCGTGAGTTTGAGCCTATTTTACTGCTTGTAAATTTACTGTTTTGCGTCAAGATTTAGCCGCTAATTTCTTTAAAATTCATCGTGAAACTAGCCACTAAACAGTTAGCCTATCTTATAAAAAAATAACTAGTGCCAACGTATCTGACCTGATAGTTTTATTGACAGGCACAAAGGAGATTTCTGCTTAAACTTGTTGATAATATAGGCTGTAAAGGAAATCATCGAATGAATTTACAAAACACAGCAATACCTATTACCGATGATTATGAAGTGGACATCATTAAGTTGTTCTCAATCATGGCGGTAGTATATGGTATTATCGGTATGGCAATTGGGGTGTTCATTGCATCACAATTGGCATGGCCTGCCCTCAATTTTGGTATCCCTTGGCTAACATTTAGCCACTTGCGTCCATTGCACACCAACGCGGTGATTTTTGCATTTGGTGGTTGTGCGTTATTCGCAACTTCATATTATATCGTTCAAAGAACGTGTAAAACGCGTTTATTCGCACCTTATCTAGCCTGGTTCACCTTTTGGGGGTGGAATCTTGTTATTGTTGGCGCAATTATTACCCTACCCTTGGGTTTAACCTCAGCGAAAGAATATGCTGAGCTTGAATGGCCCATTGATATTTTAATTGCCGTGGTGTGGATATCTTATGCTATTGTGTTTTTTGGTACGTTATTGAAACGCAAAACCTCGCATATCTACGTTGCTAACTGGTTCTTTGCGGCATTTATTTTGACCATTGCGTTACTGCATATTGTCAATAGTATGTCAATCCCTCTGAGCTTTTGGAAGTCATATTCCTTGTTTGGCGGTGCAACTGACGCTATGGTGCAATGGTGGTATGGTCACAACGCCGTAGGTTTTTACTTAACAGCCGCGTTTTTAGGTATGATGTATTATTTTGTGCCTGTACAGATCGGTCGTCCTATTTACTCTTATCGTTTATCTATTATCCACTTTTGGGCGTTAATTGCGTCTTATATGTGGGCGGGTGGTCACCATCTTCATTATTCAGCACTACCTGACTGGGCACAGTCTTTAGGGATGGTATTTTCTATCATTTTATTTGCGCCTTCATGGGGCGGTATGATTAATGGTGTACTTACCTTATCTGGTAGCTGGGATAAACTTCGCACAGACCCTATTATTCGTTTCTTGATTGTTGCACTGTCCTTCTATGCGATGTCAACGTTTGAAGGTCCGATGATGTCAATCAAAACCGTCAATGCGTTATCCCACAATACTGACTGGACGATAGGTCACGTGCATTCTGGTGCGTTAGGCTGGGTTGGTATGATTACGGTTGGTTCATTATATGTATTGATTCCACGTATTTGGAACAAACAAAAAATGTATTCAACTGACTTAATCACCACGCATTTTTGGCTGGCTACCGCAGGTACTATTTTCTACATCGTATCGCTTTGGATTTCAGGTATTGGTCAAGGTATGATGTGGCGTGCTACAAATCCAGATGGAACGCTGGTATATAGTTTCGTTGATACTGTCTTGTTCTCGCACTATCCTTACATTGGTCGTGCATTTGGTGGTTTATTGTATGTCACAGGTATGGTCGTCATGGCTTACAACGTTTACAAAACTATCACGATGCCAAGCACTAAAACTGTTGAAGTAGCGGATACCACTACACCTGTAGTAGAAACTGCTACCGTAAAACAGATTTAAGGAGAGACTCATGCAACTCAATCATGAAATTATTGAAAAAAACACGGGTCTTCTACTTATCCTAATCGTTGTAGCTATTAGTTTTGCGACTTTGGTAGAAATCGTGCCATTGATTTATACCAAAGAAGTTAACCAACCTTTGCCCAATATGAAGCCATGGACCGCACTTGAATTAGAGGGTCGTGATATTTATATTCGTGAAGGCTGTCACGTCTGTCATACCCAAATGGTTCGTCCTCTTCGGGCTGAAGTAGAACGTTATGGACCTTATTCGCGAGCTGCTGAATCCGCTTGGGATCATCCCTTCTTATGGGGGTCCAAACGTACTGGACCTGATCTTGCGCGTGTCGGCGGACGCTATTCTGATGACTGGCAACGTGAACACTTGATTAACCCACAATCATTGGTACCTGAGTCTGTGATGCCATCATTTGCTTGGTTAGCAAAAAATGACGTTAACCCTGGAGAAGTACAAGCAAAAATGCGTCTATTCCGTGACCATTTTGGTGTGCCTTATAGCGATGCTGATATTGCAGGTGCACCTGATGCGGTACAAGGTAAAACTGAGCTCGATGCTGTTGTTGCATATTTACAACAACTGGGCACTGCAATGAAAGGTCAACGTTAATGTTGGGCACATTACACAGTATCGCAACGGTCGCAGCGTTTATCGCTTTTATTGCGATTGTTTGGTGGGCTTACTCGCCAAAGAATCGCAAACGATTTGAAGAAGATGCAAAACTTGCGTTAGATGACGAAGACCTAACAGACGCATCACAACGCAATAAGGATAAAAAATGAGTGGATTTTGGAGTTTTTGGATAACCCTATTTTCCATCGCTTGTTGGGCTTGGATTTTGTTCTGGTTAGTCGGTGTATTGGGTTATCGCCCAAAAATGTCGGATGACGGTACTACAGGCCATGAATACGATGGTATCCAAGAGTTTGACCGTCCATTACCAAAATGGTGGTTAGTAATCTTTTGGGGTTCATTAGCTTGGGCACTACTATACATGCTATTGTTCCCATCAGTAATGCCAGGCTCATGGAAAGGTATTACTACGGTAAAAGTAGATGGTCAAGATGTTCCTTGGACCAGTGCTAATGAATTAGCATCCGATCTTGAGCGCAATAATGCTGTATTTACTGGCACGTTCAATGATAAAATCTTAAAAGACAAAGCGGTAACGGCGCAAATTGATAGCCTTGCTAAATTACAAGCGCAGCAAGCTAAAAATGCAGAGCCGAATGCCGAATTAAAATCGCAAATTGATAAAGGTATTGTAGGACTGGCACCTGCCGTTCTAAAACTTTCTCAAGATCCGCAAGCGATTAAAATTGGTCAGCGTTTGTTCTTACAAAACTGTTCAGTGTGTCATGGCTCACAAGCGCATGGTGCACCCGGTTATCCAAACTTGACGGACAATGACTGGATTTATGGCGGTACACCCGATAAAATCTTGTTAACCCTTAATCATGGTCGCGTCGGTGGTATGCCAGCTTGGAAAGCGCAGATTGGCGAAGATGGTGTTCGCGCCGCAGCTGAATACGTTTTGTCACTATCACCCGGTCATGGTTCAAAAGAAAATGGTCAGTTGAACCAAACTTTGGTTAATCAAGGTAAGGCTATTTTTGATACCAACTGTGCGGTATGTCACGGTAAAGATGCCAAAGGTAACCATGATATCGGTGCGGTGAATCTTACGGATGACATTTGGTTATATGGTGGCGACCGTGAAACGGTTCGTACTACGTTACGTAACGGCCGTGCCGGTGTGATGCCACATTGGGATACCAAATTGGGTAACGAGCGTATTATGTTATTGGCGGCGTATGTTTATTCATTAAGCGATCACAAACAAGACGCTTCTGTGATGACGCCAACCACTGTTGTTAATAAAGAACGTGGTGCAGCCTCTACCCCAGTTGAAACTGCAAATGCGGTAAAATCTGCGGTTGCTAGTGCGGTAAAATAATTTTTACCCGCCACTTAAAAAAGCGAGTTTTAGTTACTCGCTTTTTTATTGCGGATTGACTTTTCCTTGTCCCTCTTTACTTGCCTAGTTTTACATGCCTAGTTTTTCAAAGGCAGTTTCATCAAAACCAATGATTAACTCATTGTCTGAGACGACAATCGGGCGCTTAATCATACTTGGCTTAGCTACCATCATATCTAACGCAGCATCCACATTTTGCTTGATTTGGGCTTTTTGCGCATCGCTAAGTTTGCGGTAGGTTGTGCCTTTGGTGTTTAATACCTTATCTATACCTGCTCGCTTTACCCAATCGGCTAATGTCGTTTTGTCTATCGCCTGTTTTTTATAGTCAAAAAATTCATACTCTAAACCCAGTGCAGTTAATTTATCAAACGCCTTTTTCATGGTGCTACAGTTTTTGATACCGTAGATGGTGATGCTCATATTGGCTCCTTTTTTTATCGCAATTTTTACGGTTTTAGGCTATGCTATGGGGCTTAATATACCTTCCCATTCAAATACTACAAATTCAGACCATTATGAGTAATTCAGCTTTAACCAGTCAATACCAACCCCAAGAGATTGAGCCCGCCCAACAACAAAAATGGGAACAGCAAAATCGCTATCAAGTAAATAATGCGGCATCTGATAAGCCATCACGTTATTTGCTGTCTATGTTTCCCTACCCCAGTGGCAAGCTGCATATGGGGCACGTGCGCAACTACACGATTAGTGATGTTTTGAGCCGTTACTATCGGTTAAAAGGTTATGAAGTATTGCAGCCAATGGGCTGGGATGCGTTTGGTATGCCTGCAGAAAATGCAGCGATTGCCAACGCTGTCGCCCCTGCTGCGTGGACGTTTTCAAACATTGATAACATGCGCGCACAGCTCAAATCATTAGGACTATCGATTGACTGGTCACGTGAATTTGCCACTTGTACGCCAGAATACTATAAGTGGGAACAATGGCTATTTGTACAACTGTTCAAAAAAGGCTTGGTATACAAAAAACTCTCAACGGTGAATTGGGACCCTGTTGATAATACCGTCCTTGCCAATGAGCAAGTGGTGGATGGTCGCGGTTGGCGCTCAGGTGCGCTAATTGAAAAACGCGAAATCCCCATGTACTACTTTAATATCACCGCCTATGCAGACGAGCTGTTAAATGATTTGGATAAGCTAGAAGGTCATTGGCCGCAGCAAGTGATTACCATGCAGCGCAACTGGATTGGTCGCTCTGAAGGCATGGAAATTCATTTCCCCTATAACTTAAATGGTGAAGAAAAAACCCTAGACGTGTTCACTACCCGCCCAGATACCTTAATGGGCGTGACTTATGTATCGGTGGCAGCTGAGCATCCACTAGCAAAACACGCTGCCGCGACCAATCCTGCCCTACAAAGCTTTATTGAAGCCTGCAAAAAAGGCTCAGTTGCCGAAGCAGACTTAGCCAAAGCTGAAAAAATGGGTATGGACACGGGTCTGACTGTCACCCATCCGTTGACAGGTCAGCAAGTGCCTGTTTGGGTCGCTAACTACGTCTTAATGAGCTACGGTTCTGGCGCTGTCATGGCAGTCCCTGCGCATGATGAACGCGACTTTGAATTTGCCAATAAATACCAGTTACCTATTAAGCAAGTGATTGACCTGGACGAAAACCATAAGCAAGGTCAACAGTTTGATGCGACCACTTGGCAAGACTGGTATGGCGATAAGCAAAATGGCGTGGCTATTAACTCGGGTGAGTTAGATGGTTTAAATTTTAAACAAGCCTTTGACAAAATTTTAACCCAACTTGAGCCAAAAGGCTTGGGTAAAAAAACCATTAATTATCGGCTACGTGATTGGGGAGTATCTCGCCAGCGTTATTGGGGTTGCCCAATTCCGGTGATCAACTGCGCCGACTGCGGTACAGTGCCTGTTCCTGAAAATCAGCTGCCTGTGGTATTACCTTTAGATGTAGTGCCCGATGGACGTGGCAATCCCCTCAACAATCTTACTTCATTTACCGATGTCAACTGCCCATGTTGCGGCAAGCCTGCCAAACGTGAAACCGATACCTTTGATACCTTTGTAGAATCAAGCTGGTATTACGCGCGTTTTGCCTCACCCAATTATACCGATGGGATGATTAATAAAGTCGCGGCCGATAAATGGCTACCTGTAGATCAATATGTAGGCGGTGTTGAACACGCCGTGTTACATTTACTATATGCGCGTTTTTTCCATAAACTTATGCGTGATGAAGGCTTGGTGCAGGGTGATGAACCTTTTGCCAATTTACTCACCCAAGGCATGGTCTTGGCGGGTACTTATCTTCGCGAAAATGCCGATGGTAGCAAATCCTATTACTTTCCAGAAGAAGTTGATATCCGCTACAACGATAAAGGTCAGCCCATCGAAGCGACCTTAAAAGCCGATGGTCAGCCTGTCAAAATTGGCAAAATCGAAAAAATGTCGAAGTCAAAAAACAATGGTGTCGACCCACAAGCGACCATTGATCAATATGGCGCAGATACGGTTCGACTTTACACCATGTTTACCGCGCCTGTCGACCAGACGCTTGAATGGATTGACGACGGTCTAAAAGGTCCTTATAACTTTTTGAAAAAAGTATGGCGTTATACTATCGAGCATGCCGAAACATTGGCACAACAATCTTTAACCGCAGCAACGCTATCGGTGAGTGACACCCAGTCGCTGAGTAAAGCCGCTAAAAATCTACGCCGTAAAACACATGATACGATCGGCAAATTAGATGACGCGTTTGGCAAAAACTTGGCACTCAATACGCCTGTGTCATTTTTAATGGAACTGTCGAACGAACTCACTGCATTTGACATTCATTCAGACAGCGACTTGGCGGTAGCCAATGAAGCACTGTTGACGTTATTGACCTTGCTCACCATGTACGCGCCGCATATGGCAGAAGTCCTACTTGAGGAGTTAGGGATTGATGTGATGACACTAACCTATCCAACCGTTGATACTTCAGCCTTGGTACAAGACACTATTACCATGGTGGTGCAAGTCAATGGCAAAATCCGTGGTCAAATGGATGTGGCGCCAAACAGTGACAGCGATTGGTTAAAAGCCGAAGCGAAACAACTCGACAGCGTCGCTAAATTCATCACCGGCGATATCGTCAAAGAAATCGTGGTGCCCAATAAACTGGTTAATATTGTGGTAAAAGCCTAATTGATTATAAGGGCTTATTGGCAACCTAAGCCCTTTTTTACCCTGAAGCTTTATAATAACTTGAAGCTTCATAATAAAGTGTTATCACAAGCAATACCGACAATCATAGATGGGTAACTAACAGACAGGTAACTATATGAATCAGCCATTTCTTCGTATCCTCCTAAGCAGTGTGTTACTGACGCAGCTACCTGCCTGTGGTTTTCATCTACGCGGGTATGATGCGCCTATGTCACAGAATATCCCAACCACTGAGCTGATTTTTAACAACACGCCAGAAGCCTATGCGGTCAAAAATTCGTTAAAAAAACAACTCCACCAGCTAAGCATCAATACCCAAGATAGGGTAATTGATAAAAATGCAACCACCCAATCAAATACTACCTTGCCTGCCAGTATTGAAGTCAAAAACATTCGCCTGCAAAACTACCAGCTACGCGGTATTTTGACCGAAATTCGCATGGTGTTAAGCGCAGAGGTAAGCTATCGCGCCATTGAAAATGGTCAACCCCGCACGCTGACCAATACGATTCAAGTACAGCGCAGCTATCAGTATGACCAAGGCGTGGTAGCGACCGACAATCCCCAAGCCGAGCAAATTAAAGTATGGTTGTATGACAACCTGGCGCAGCGTATTGCTGACCAATATGTCGCACTGAGCCTTCCAAAAATCACCAAAGTGCCGACCGCAACTACCCCCTAACCTAATTGATACCTAATTGACACCTAATTGATAATACGCTGATGCAGTACAATTTTTTAAATGCCTTTCAACATCTCAAAAATAGGCAAGACCCCGCCACTGGGGTGTGGCTAATGCATGGCGATGAAGAGTTGTTGTCACAGTGGCTGATAGAAAAAATGTCGCCAAATTGGCGGCAACATAATATGGCAATTTCGCGCATGGATATTACCAGCGCCAAATCATGGCAAGCGGTTTTGGCAGAGCTGAACAGTCTGTCACTGTTTGACGACAACAAAGCCATTATCGTTCACGGTAATCATAAACCCGATAAAGAGGCGTTAGCAGAATTAGCGCAATTTGCGACGAGCAATCCAAGCAATTGCTTAGTCATTATCAGTGATAAATACGATAAGAAAAGCCAAAGCAGTGCGTTTTTTTCGCTTTGCGATAAATTTGGTCAGGTCATCGAATGTCATCTTTATCAAGAACAGCAACGCGAACAACTGCTACAGCAACACGCGCAAGACTTTGGGCTCGAACTCACCAAACCCGCTTGGCAAATGCTAATGGCACAAACTCAGCATAATTTGCTAGCGGCTTACCAAAGTCTGTGGCGACTCTCCTATCTCTATGCTACAACAGATGCGAATCCCCCTACCCATTTTGTGACCATCGATGAGCCTCAGCTGTTTGATGGGTTGGTCAGTCAATCTATGTTTACCACCTTTGATTTATCGGATGCCATGTTGGCAGGTGATACCGCGCAGGTTGCAAAAATCTTGCAGCAACTCAAAGCCAGTGAAGAACCAGAGAGTCTGGTGTTATGGATGATAGCCAAAGATATGCGCAATATTTTAAGCTTGCAATCAGGGGCAAGCTATCAAAGCCTCGGCATTTGGCAAAGCAAGCAACAGCTGTACAGTAAAGCCCTGCATCGTCATTCCCATGACGCTACCCGAAACTGGTCGGATGCACTGTACCAAGCCGACCAAGCCATCAAAGGTCTGGTGCAACAACCGGCTTGGGAGCTGCTCTACCAACTCGCTTTTCGCCTAGCGGGTCAACCATTATTTCATTAGTTGCTTTAAAAGTTACTTTTAAAGTTGCTTTTAAAAATGCTCCGCAACCTTTGCAATCTTTGCAACCCTTCAAACAACCCACCCATCAAACCACCACCCCCCAAATTTTTAATGCGTTTTTGTTACTCATAACATTTATTTTATAATCCAGTAAGATTATGTCGTTATAATTAAAAATCCTTGCGACTTACCTATTTTTATTGCAATTTATTCTCATTTAGCTTTTAATGCTCCCTGTTAAAAAGCTGTATTTATTTAATTTTTTTCAATTGTTTATCCCTTGATAAGGCTTGGCACGATGACCGCTACCCAAAAAAAATGGCTCAAATGGGCAATCTTAAGTTTGATCGTTATTTCGCTGGCAGCGTTAGCTTATTGGTACTTTAAACCCAAACCCCAAAAACCCGATTACATCACCGCCAATGTCGAACGTAGCGATATTGAGAACAGTGTGATGTCCACGGGCAAAATTGAAGGCATTAAACAAGTGGATGTGGGCGCTCAGGTGTCAGGGGAAGTGACAAAATTGTATGTCGAGGTGGGTGATACGGTCAAAAAAGGCGATGTTATTGCTCAAATTGACCCAGTTACCCTGCAAAATACCTTAACCACGCAGCAAGCTACCTTACAGCAAAGCAAAGCGAATTTGGAAAGTACCAAGTCTGCCTATCAGACCAAACAAGCCGCGCTTGCCACAGCGCGAGCCGACTTGAAAGGTAAAATAGCAACCTTGCAACAATCGCAAACAGAATACAATCGCCTAAAATCCTTGCTTGCCATGAATGCCATCTCCAAACAAGAGCTGGAGCAAGCGGATACCGCTGTCAAAACAGCCCAAGCCAATGTAGACAGCGCCAAAGAAGCGATTGCGACTGCCCAAGCAAATATTGCCTCATCGCAAGCCGATATTGTTAGTGCACAACAAACCATAAAAAAATCGCAAACGGACGTCAATACGGCTGAAAAAAATCTTGGATATAGCCAAATTGTTGCCCCGATGTCAGGCACGGTGATTTCTATCACCACCAAACAAGGGCAAACGGTGAACGCCAATCAATCAGCCCCCACCATTGTGACATTGGCAGATTTGAGCAGTGTGCGCGTGAAAGCCAAAATATCAGAAGCCGATGTCGTCAACCTTAAAGTAGGGTTGCCTGTTTATTTCAATATCATTGGACGCCCAGATAAGAAATACCAAGCCACGCTCGATACCATTGGACCTGCGCCCGATGGCACTACCGCAAGCGATCCATCGACGTCAACGGATTCAGCGATTTATTACATTGGTTATTTTACTGTCCCCAATCCCGATGGCGCGCTACGTATCAACATGACAGCGCAAGTCTATATTGTTGAAAATAAAGTCAATAATGTGCTTAGCGTACCGGCTGCAGCAATCAAAAATGACCCAAGAATAGGCAGTTATGTTGAAGTCGTACAAGCCGATGGTAGTACCAAAAAACAAGCGGTCAAAACAGGTGTCACCAATCGTATTACCACCCAAATTCTTAGCGGCGTCAACCAAGGGGATAAGGTAGTTGTGGGTCAAGCAACGGCAAGTAAATCAAGTTCATCGTCTAAAAATAACGGTCGTCCACCGATGATGTAACCATCGGTAGATGATAACCCTAGATTGTAAACGTTGATTGTAACCTATGACGCATGCTAACCCTATGACGCATGCTAACTGTGAGACACACGGCTGATGATAACGCAAGATACCAAACAACCTATTATGGAAGTGAAGGATTTAATCCGCGAATTCCCTGCAGGTGATGAAAAAATTCGGGTTTTACATGGGATTGACTTGACCATTTATGAAGGTGAAATGGTCGCAATTATCGGTCAATCAGGCTCGGGTAAATCCACCTTAATGAATATCTTAGGCTGCCTAGATCAGGCGACTGCGGGCAGTTACCACATCTATGGCAAAGCGGTGGACAAACTCAGCGCAGACGAACTTGCCGAGCTTCGCCGTGAGCATTTTGGCTTTATTTTTCAGCGCTATCATTTACTCGGTGACATCAATGCCCAAGACAATGTCGCCGTCCCCGCTGTGTATGCAGGGATGCCGGTGCGGCAACGTGAAGCGCGCGCCACTCAATTATTAGACGACTTAGGGCTTGCGGCAAAAACCCAAAATCGCCCAAGCCAACTCTCCGGTGGTCAACAACAGCGTGTATCTATTGCTCGTGCGTTAATGAATGGTGGCGACATTATCCTGGCTGATGAACCGACTGGGGCATTAGATAGCCAATCGGGTAAAGATGTGATGGCAATTTTGAGAAATCTAAATAGCCAAGGTCATACCATCATTATGGTGACCCACGATCCTTCTATCGCTGCCCAAGCCGAACGCGTGATCGAAATCAAAGACGGACAGATTCTCAAAGATTATTATACCGACAATAGATTTGATAAAACCACGGAGGTTCAACACCTAAATTTTGCCAAAAAATCTGGTGTGACCGCGTTTTTAGACCGCTTATCTGAAGCCTTTAAGATGTCTGTTTTGGCAATGAAAGCGCATAAAATGCGGACATTGTTAACCATGTTAGGTATTATTATTGGTATTGCCTCTGTGGTATCGGTAGTGGGTCTAGGACAAGGTTCTCAACAAAAAATTCTCAATGATATCAGCTCCTTAGGCACCAATACTTTAACCATACGAGATGGCTATAAATTTGGTGACCCTCGCCGTAAATACCATGATGATAATTTAACAGATGCCGATGCCAATGCTGTCGCAGAACAACCTTATGTGCAAAGCGTCAGTCCACAAGTCAGCAGCAATACCGCCACCGCCCGTTACCGGGAAACAGAAGCTTCTGTGAATGTCAGTGGCGTGGGCAAGGATTATCTAACGGTGAAAGGGGAAAAACTGGCGCTTGGGCAAACCTTTAATGACAATAGTATCACCTCGATGACCCAAGATGTGATTATTGATAATAATGCAAAAACCGCCTTTTTTGCCAATGTCAGTGACCCCATTGGTGAAGTGATGTTGGTGGGTAGTGTGCCCGCTCGCGTCATCGGTGTATTGCAGCCATCTGAACAAGCTTTTGGTCCAAGTTCAGACACCCCTACCCTGTATATGCCTTATACCACTGTGATGCGTAGAATGGTTGGCACCAGTCATGTAGATAGTTTTATTGTGCTATTAAAAAATACTATCTCGTCTAGTGCCGCTGAGCAAGCTGTTTCTGATTTGATAGAGCAGCGACACGGCACCGATGACTTTCGTATTCAAAACTCTGATTCAATCCGTCAGACGATTGAATCCACCACAGGCACGATGACATTACTGGTTTCGTCGATAGCTATTATTTCTTTGATTGTGGGGGGGATTGGCGTCATGAATATCATGCTCGTCTCAGTCACCGAGCGCACCAGTGAAATTGGTGTGCGTATGGCAGTGGGTGCAAGGCAATCTGATATCATGCAGCAGTTTTTGATAGAAGCGATTTTGGTGTGTATCTTGGGCGGGATTTTAGGTATTAGCCTAGCGTTTGCTATCGGCGCTTTAATTAACAAATTTGCAGGGGGTAATTTCCAAGTGGTGTATTCAACCACCTCCATTGTAGCGGCGGTGGTGTGTTCCACTCTCATTGGTGTGGTTTTTGGGTTTATTCCCGCGCGCAATGCCGCCAGACTCAATCCTGTTGATGCCTTATCAGGTGGTGAATAAAAGTTTTATCACCTAGTTAATTAATACCTAGTTAATCCACGTCTAGCCAATCAAGATTTATTTAATCAAGGCTAGATAAGTTAAAGGTATGATAAGTCGATGAATTTAAGCCGCTATCTTGATGCAAATCTTTGGTTGAAAAAATTGTGCAAAAAGGCTTGCAAACCAAGATTTAATGCGTATAATATGCACTCACTTAACGGCAATAGCCAAAATAAAAACGTGAAAATCGTTTTGTATTGCCTTAAAAGTTTTGGATCGTTAGCTCAGTTGGTAGAGCAGTGGACTTTTAATCCATTGGTCCCGCGTTCGAGTCGCGGACGATCCACCATATCCAAAGCCCTTATCGAATTGATAAGGGCTTTTTTTATACGCTTGATTTTGTAACGCTATGATTCAGGCTAGCAGTTTAGGTTAGAAAAATAAAAATCACCTAGTTGAACTTATCTTTGATTGTATCAAATAGCTTGCTTAACGTTTAGCAAAGAAAAAAGCCAAACCATTAAAGGGTTGGCTTTTGACAGCATCGCTGTCGGAAGCTGTCGAGATAGGCTATGACTTTTAGTATAGCTTATTTTTGGTATGGGTAGTTAGGTGATGTACTTAATACATAGCCTGTTGCCCCGCCCGCTGCTGCACCGATTGCCGCAGCTTTACCGATGTCGTTACGGTTGCCATCTGATTTTGCCAGTGCACCTAATGCGGCACCCGCTACCGCGCCTTGCGTCGCCGCGCGAGAAGAGCCTTGGGTAGTGACGCGGTTGCCATAGGCATCAGTGGTTGCACACGCTGTCAATGCTGTTGAACCAACAAGTGTTGCAAGTACCGCAAGTGTTTTAAGTGATTTCATACTTTTCTCCAGTAGGGTTTCCATTTGCTAAAATGTCAGGTGCTTTTAGCAACTTACGGAAGATATATTAGCGTAAATTTTTCACCCTATTGTTATGAATAAAGACTGATTTATACGTGTTTTGTAAGTAACCTTGTTAGAGTTTGGGCAACAAATAGCTTACTCAAGGTTGCGTTAACTTATTCCACAATACCAGTTCTACTATATTAGCTATGCATTAGGCATGATAACTGTTTAATAAATCGGTGAATTGCGCTTCAGTGACCACTTTTACCCCCAGTTTTTCGGCATTGGCAAGTTTACTGCCCGCTTTTTCGCCTGCGAGCAGTGCGGTGGTCTTGGCAGAAACGCTGCCTGAGACTTTTGCCCCTAATGCTTGCAGTTTGGCTTTGGCTTCGTCACGTCCCATGCTTTCAAGGGTGCCTGTAATGACCCAACTTTGACCTTTAAGCGGCTGATTACCTTCAGGCACTTGGCTGACAGGCTGCCAATGAATACCGGCTTGTAATAATCGATTGATGACTTCGATATTGTGCTCGGCACGAAAAAACTCAAAAATCGAGTCTGCGGTTTTTTCACCGACATCGGGGGTTTTTTGTAACGCTTCAATACTCGCTGCCATGAGCGGCTGCAAGTCGCCAAATTGCATGGCTAAATTCATCGCTGTGCTCTCACCCACGCCACCAATACCCAAGGCAAAGATAAACCGCGGTAAGGTCGTATCTTTACTTTTTTCAATGGCGGCTAGCATATTTTCGACAGATTTTTCCCCCAATTTTTCAAGGTTGATGAGCGCATCGCGGTGATTGTTAAGCGCATAAATATCTGCGACATTTTTAACAATGCCCTGCTCAAAAAAGTTAATCAACCAGCGCTCACCGAGCCCGTCGATATCCATCGCTTTACGACTGACAAAATGAATCAGTGCTTCTTGTTGCTGGGCTGGGCAAAATAGCCCGCCGGTGCATCGTGCCAGCGCTTCACCTTCTGGCATGATAACGGGTGAATCACACACCGGGCAATGCGTCGGCAGGCTCACCACTTGGGCATTGGCAGGGCGCTCGTCCGTCCAAACGCGCGTAACTTTGGGAATGACATCACCGGCACGGTGTACGCTGACCATGTCCCCTGCTCGGATATCTAAACGCTGAATTTCACCGATATTATGCAGGGTCACATTGCTAACAGTGACACCACCGACATTGACAGGTTCAAGCTTGCCCACGGGCGTCAACTGACCTGTGCGCCCTACTTGCCATTCAATCGCATTTAGACGCGTCATCACAGTTTCGGCAGGGAATTTATAGGCGGTTGCCCAGCGTGGCTCACGGCTTAAAAAGCCCAGTTGCTCTTGCAAGGCTAAACTATTGACCTTAATCACCGTGCCATCAATTTCAAAGGGTAAGCGACTGCGTTTTTCAATCACCGATAGATAATACGCTTGTAGCTGCGCGGCTGTTTGCACGATTTTGATATCGCTGATGCTAAAGCCCAACGCTTTTAGCCAAAATAGCGCATCGGATTGGGTGGTAATCTCAGCGGGCAAGCCTTGATTGACGGAATAGGCATAAAACGCCAGCGGACGACTTTTGGCGATATTGGGGTCAAGTTGGCGCAAACTCCCTGCGGCAGCGTTACGCGGATTGGCAAAGGTTTTCTCCCCTTTTGCTTGGGCATCACGGTTGAGCCTTGCAAACCCTGCTTTGGGCATGAGTACTTCGCCGCGCACTTCTAAGCGCGGTATATCAATCGGCAACTGCAGCGGTAGATTTCGAATAGTACGCACATTTTGGGTAATATCTTCGCCCGTTTGACCATCGCCGCGCGTGACCGCTTGGATAAATTGCCCGTTTTGGTACAACAGTGAAACCGCAAGCCCGTCAAGTTTGAGCTCGACTTCATATTCAGGGTTTTGCTGATTGTCTGCCAAACGGTCATTGACCCGTCGCATAAAGTTCTGTAAATCATCAAAAGTAAATAAATTACCCAGTGACAGCATGGGTATTTGGTGGGTGACTTGGGTAAAAAACGGCAACGGCTTGTCACCCACTTGGTTGGTAGGGCTGTCGCTTTGTACCAATTCAGGATGGGCGGTTTCTAGTGCCACCAGTTCTTGGCGAAGTTGGTCGTATTCGCTATCTTCTAACAGCGGATTGTCTAAGACGTAGTAAGCGTGGTTATGTTGTTTTAGCTGTGCAATGAGTTTGCGCATTTGCGCAGTAATAGCGGCTGTATTCATAATGATTATGATTTAAAAAAGATAACGGATATTTTACAACAAAGTGATGGTTTACTTGGTCAATTTTTTCAGTCATCAAGTCAGTCAAAACAATTAAACTTTTAACCATAAAAAAAGGTACTCACGAGGAGTACCTTGTTTCATTTTAATAAAATCTATCGACCAAAATTAATGGCAAGCTCGCGCATGGCTTGGGTGTTTTCTTTGTTAATTGGCTCGCCTGTATCGTCATATACCGTGGCATTTAGGTCATTGGCAAGCAATCCTGCAATACTCATCATGCTATCAAAGCCTTGAACAGGGCGTGGGTGTGGTAATGATAAAAATAATACCAAGCCTTTCATGGTTTGCGTCGGTAGTCGATTGAGATCGAAAGGTGAAATACCTTCATTATCAATCATCATCAGACTAAACCACAATAAGCCTGTCCCGTCTTTGTTTTCGTAGCGGTGGAACATATTCATCGCACCAAACTTCAAGCCATACTTGTCAATCAGCTCTAACAGATAATCGCCTTTAATGTCGACAAACTGCTGATTAGGAAAAATACTGATGTTGATATTTTGAATCGCGTTGTTGAGTGGGCTGTTTTGTTCTTCGTCAATTTGCGCTTGGATATGGGTGTCCAAAATTGGGCTGTTATCGGTAAAGCTGTCATTTTTTAGCTGATTTTCATCGAAAGTATGCACAACCGGGGTGATAGTCTCTGTGGCATTGGCAAGCATGCTAAAAGCGTCGTTTTCGTTTTCCACAAATGTATTGGTTTCTGCCAATAATTTGTCATTGGCAGATTTAGTGACATTAGCATTGGCAAAACCGCCACTGGCTGGATAGTTGTCTAGGTGCAACTCGGTATCGTCAGCGCTTAGCTTTACTTCGCCTTTAGGATTGTTGGATGTAATTTCTGCTTTAAATAACTGGCTTTCTTCGGGCTCAGGGCGCTGATGGCGTGGAATAATAGGTAGACCATCTTTATCATGTTCAATCGCGTCAGTCGCTAATACATCTTGGTTTTTTTGACGAATGGATTTTAGTAGCGTGTAAATACCCCAAACGATAGCAACAACCGCAAGAATGATAAGAATAAGCTGAGTGATAGACATAAACAACGACCTTTGAGAAAGACGATAACGACCCTGTTTGTAGTGTAAAAATTTTTACATCGGTATTTTTGCCGTTATACTATCATGACTTCATAAAATCAGCTAGAAAAAACCGTGACGAGGCTTGACTTTTTGCGTATTTGACAGGTGAAAATCGCTTATGCCAAATAAGCTTCCACCTCCGCCATATCCACACTGACCAGCTTGGACACCCCAGCCGTTGGCATGGTCACACCTTTGAGCTCATCGGCAATTTGCATGGCAAGTTTGTTATGACTGATAAAAACAAACTGTACGTCTTTGGCAAGCTGCTCAATTAAGCGGGTAAAGCGCGCGACATTGGCATCATCGAGCGGCGCATCGACTTCATCGAGCACACAAAATGGCGCGGGCTGCTGTTTAAAAATAGCAAAGATTAAACTTAACGCCGTCAAGGTTTTCTCACCGCCCGATAACAGCGCTAGCCGGCTGTTCTTTTTGCCTTTTGGCTGTGCCATAAGCTCTAACCCTGACTGCCAGCCTTTGCCGCTGCCATCTTTGTCATGGGTATGGTCTGATAACACTAGCTGCGCTTGCCCGCCGCCGAACACTTGGGTAAATAGCTTGTTAAGCTCGATATTGACTTGGGTCAACATATCCATAAAAAGCTGTTTGGTCTGACTGTCAATCTGCTGGATAGCAAGTTGCAATTTGTCAATGCTTGCGGTCAAATCCGAGATTTGCTCAGCAAGGGGCGCCAAGCGGCTGTTCACTTCACCGAGCTCAGCCACTGCGGCATGATTGACTGCCCCAAGATTAACCACCTGTGATGCTAACTGATCGAGTTGTTGTTGTAGTTGCTCGCGTTTGCTGCTACCCAGTAACTCAATGTTGTCAGTTTTTGGCACGGCAATTTTGCGACTAGTCAATTGCTCACCAATCAATGCGACGTTTTGCTTGGCTAGTGCCCATGCGGTGTCGGTGGTGTGGTATTGCTGTTGTAGTTGGCTTAACTGCTGCTGAGACTCTTGCACACCCAATTGCGCTTGATGTAGCTCGGTTTCCATGGTTTTCAAGGTGATTGTCAATTGCGTAACGCTGTCATTGGCGGTTTGCAGTTGCGTCAAGTCCACCGTGAGTTGCTGTTGTAGCTGGGGCAAGCGTGCCTGCTGCTCGCTAATTTTATGACTCAGCAGCTGCTGCTCACTGGTGAATCTTGCTTGGTCTTGGCAAGCTTTGGCAAGTTGCTGCTCACTTGCGGTGATTTGCAATTGTCCGGTTGCCAGTGTTTGGGTGATGCGATTTTGTTGTTGTTCTAGCTCGCGCTGTTGACTGGCAAACTGGTTTAAGCGTTCATCGAGTGACTGGCGCTCGCTGATTTGTTGCTGTAATTGCGGTTGTAAATGCGAAAGCGTGTTGCTTAGCTCATACACCCGCTGTTGTTCTTGCTGCAATTTGTCCGCAAAACCTAGCCCCTCTTGTTGTAGACGCTCGCTGTCACTGTCTAGACGTTTTTTATCTTGATTAAGTTTATCGAGTGCGGATTGATAGCGATACTGCTGTTGTAGTTTTTGTTGCTGGCATTGCTGTTGTTGCTGGGTTAGGCTTAGCAGTTGATTACGCGCGGTTCGGTCTTGCGCTTGCCATTCTTGCAGACTAACCTTCGCTTGTTGCAAGCGATCGGCTAGACGCTGCAGTTGCGGTTGTTGCTGCGCCAAGTGTTCATCGAGCTCTTCAATACGGGCTTCATTCATCAACTGCTGGCTAAAACTGATAACCTGCTGACCCTCAGCTTGCAACAAATGGCTTAGGTTAATCAGCAGCTGATAATTACAGAGTATCAGTTGTTGCGCTGATGTCTGCACCAACAACCAATCGCCCGTTGGTAAGTTATCGAGCAGCCCTTTATCCTGCACATCTGCCCAGTCAAGTGGCGTCGCACTGATCCAAACCTGCTGAAAAATAGCCAGATTGGGCGCCGCAATCAAAGCAGACAGTGGCAAACAACCTTCTATTAGATGGCTGTTCGCTGTGTGATTTTTCGAGCTGTGATGTAAAGCTGATTGATTATCAATAAACACCGCATGGTCATGGATGATTTGGGCAAAATCTTGGTCAGCCGCGATAGACCACTTGGCAAATACCGTAACTAGGGTATCAAAAACATTGGCATACCCCTTACCTGTTTCGGTCAATTGCAGTTGACTGATAAGTTTTGGCAAACTGCTAGTGTGTTCTTGATTGGGTGACTGGTGGATAAATTGGTCAAGGGCAGTTTCTTGTTGTGCTAGCAAATTTTGTAGTGTCGCGTGCTCGGTTTGCCACGCTTGGTACTGCTGCTCAGCTTGGCGATGCTGACGGGTTAAGCTGTCAACTTCATCGGCTTGGTCAGCGATAGACTCTTGACGGGCGATGATATTGGCTTCAAGACGTTCAATCTCATCACTGAGTTTCGTCATTTGCATGTCTAGTTCGTTATTCTCAAACGCTGCAAATTGCTGATCAAATGCGGCCTTAGCAGTCTGCCATGCCAATACGGCTTTGTCATGTTCGCTTTGGCGTTGTTGTTGGCGCTGTTGTTGGCTGGCATGGTGTTTGAGGGCATTTTCACTGACGGCAAGATTTTTTTCTACGTCTTGCTTTTGCTTATTTAATGCCACTAAATTTTTCGCAATTTTCTCACGCTGCTGTTTGCAATCATCTTGTTCATCACGCAATTGGCGCAACTGTGCGGTGAGCTGTTCAAGCTTTGCAGGTAAGCCTTCAATACGCATTTGTGCTTGCTGTTTTTGTGCTTGCAACTCTTGTTGATACTCAGCAAAACGACCCAATTCAACATTGAGGATATTAAGGCGTTGTTGGTCATTGGCAAGGGCTTGTTCAGCTTGTTTCAGTAGACTTTGCGTTTCATGCTGCTGCTGCCAATAATCCTTAGCAAGATTTTGCTGGATTTGTAGAGTCTGCTGTTGCTCAGTCAGAGCCTGCTGGGCAAGTTGCTGCTGCTCGATTAATTCTTCAATGAATATTTGCTGGGCATCCACGCGCTCACGCATCGCTTGAAAATCTGCCGCGAGTGTTTGCTGTTTTTGCCATGCCCGCCCATAGTCATCAATGAGTAGCTGCTCACTGATCGCTTGCTGCGCTTGTTGCCATTGCTGGGCTTGTTGTGCCGTTTTGGCTTGTTTTTCTAGGCGTTTTTGTTGGCTGGTCAGTTCGCTGACCATATCATGCAGCCGCGCTAAATTATCGCTTGCGGTATCGAGCTGTTTTTGGGTGTCATCACGCCGGCTTTGGTAGCGCGACACGCCCGATGCCTCTTCAATAAACTCTCGTAGCTGCAACGCATTGGCATCAATGATGCGCCCTATCATACCCTGCTCAATCACCGCATACGAGCGCGCGCCAAGACCTGTGCCCAAAAAAATATCGACCACATCGCGGCGACGTACTTTGGTGCCATTGATAAAGTAATCGGATTTGCCTTCTTTATTGATTTGCCGACGCACCGATAATTCTTGATACAGATTGAGCGCGTGGTGGATGCCGCTGCTACCATCTTCGCCGCGGGTATGTTCAAACACCAATTCTACGCTTGCCAAGCTTTTGGCGGACTTGTCTTGCGTGCCGGCAAAAATGACATCACTCATCGCGCCGCCGCGGAGCTGCTTGGCGGAGGATTCGCCCAGCACCCAGCGGATGGCATCAATCACATTGGATTTGCCGCAGCCGTTGGGTCCGACAATCGCGGTGATGGTTTTGGGGAAATGAAACGTTGTAGGATTGGCAAAGGATTTAAAGCCTGCCAGTTTGAGCTGTTTTAACCGCATGTTGCTAGAGTGTAGGTATCAAAAAAAGGCGCTTATTTTAGCAAAATTTTAGCGATTATTCATTAAATCTATGCTGACTTGATCTATGCTGACTGGGTACACACAAATCAGACTAAACCTGCTAAGCCCTTAAGCTGATAAATCTGCCATGGCATAAAAAAAAGCATAAAAAAAACCGCTAAGTGGATTAGCGGTTTTATCAATCATGTTTTCGCCACTATTATTTTGCCGGTGACGCAGTAGCAGTCGCTGTATTTGCCGTTGCAGTTGCTGTATTGGCAGGTACAGACGCTGTTGTGGTGGTCGTTGTCGTCGTGGTGGTGGTTTCAGTTTTGGCTTCTTCTTTTTTACCACAGCCCACAAGGCTGATGACCGTCACTAATGCGATTAATAATTTATTCATAGTTTTCTCCAAAAACGGTTAATGTAATCATCCATCTGATAACTTGATAGTCCGATAACTATATGATCCCAATAACTATATCACTAAATCAATCAGTATCACTCGGCTAATCAGTTTATGAAATCTCAACTTAATTTTATCAAGACGTCATGGCATTTTATGAGTTTTCTGACCGTTTGGATAGCGGCTGTGACGATTTTTTTAAGGGTTTTATGTAAATATTTATGCGTATCGTCAGTCAATACGCTAAATTTTACCCACGCGATTATGTGTTACAATGATTATTAAAAATTAACCACTAAAATTTAATCGCTAAAAATTTTTAAAAGAACTATTGCTTATGTCTATGCTGCTCTCCTCACCCAATGTTCAAGCCGTTCGCGCTTATTTACTTGATTTACAAGACCGTATTTGCCAAGCGCTAGAACACCAAGAAGCCACTGGCGGCTTTAATCTATATGCTGAAGGTGCCAGTAATGCCAAATTTGTCGCTGATATTTGGGAAAGACCCACTGAGCAAGGCACCCATCAAAATTTGGGCGGCGGTCGCTCCAATGTACTTCAAGGCGGCAAAGTGATCGAAAAAGGCGGGGTGATGTTTAGCCACATTGTTATCAACCATCTGCCAGCCACTGCCACCGCTCGCCACCCTGAACTTGCCGGTCGCCAAGCGCAAGCACTCGGTGTCTCGCTGGTGATTCATCCGACCAATCCCAACGTGCCAACCAGTCATGCCAACGTGCGCATGTTTATCGCAGAAAAAGAAGGCTACGAGCCGATTTGGTGGTTTGGTGGGGGCTTTGATTTGACGCCGTTTTATCCCGTGATGGAAGACTGTGTGCATTGGCACCAAGTGTGTCATGATTTGTGCGCGCCGTTTGGGAGTGACGTTTATCCCAAGTTTAAGACGTGGTGCGATGAGTATTTTTATTTAAAGCATCGTAACGAACAACGTGGCATCGGCGGCTTGTTTTATGATGATTTGAACACCCTTAGTATGGGTTGGGATTTTGATAAATGCTTTGCCTTTATGCAGGCGGTAGGCAATGGCTATCTTGAAGGTATTATCCCAATTTTTGAGAAACGCAAACACACGCGCTATACCGAGCCGCAGCGTAATTTTCAGTTATATCGTCGCGGTCGCTATGTCGAATACAATCTGGTGTATGACCGCGGCACCTTGTTTGGCTTGCAATCAAACGGGCGCATTGAGTCGATTTTGGTCAGTCTGCCGCCGCTCACGGGCTGGGAATATCGTTATGAGCCTATCGCAGGAACGCCTGAATTTGAACTCACGGATTTTTATCTAAAACCCAGAGATTGGCTGAACCTCAAGGCTTAATAAGACACAATCTTAATAAAACACAATAAAAAAGGGCAATCACAATTGCCCTTTTTTTAATGGACGATTAACCCATTAAGTTTGGTTGTACGATTTCTATCCAGTAACCATCTGGATCCAAGATGAAGGCAATATCTTTCATCGTACCTTCTTCAGGGCGTTTTTTGAAGGTGACTTGGTGTTGCTCAAACCAAGCCACCGCTTCTTGTAGATTTGGCACGGCAAAACAAATATGCCCAAATCCTTGTGGTTCGCTATTGCCACTGTGATAGTGAAACTCTGCATCAGACTCAGTGCCATAATTATGGGTCAATTCTAGCACCCCTGGCTGACTAAAGGTAAATGCTGCTAGCGCGGCGGTATCGGTCGGCAAATTTGCCACCTGTTCATCGGTTAGCTTTGCCAAAAAATACAAATCAAATTCCGCTTGTGGATAGCGTTTGGTTTGTAGTAGCGTCATGCCTAATACATCTTGATAAAAAGCCAACGACACTTGCGGGTCTTTCACCCTAAGCATAGTATGATTAAAGATAAACCCATTGGTAGCGGACAAGTTTGACATAGTGATCCTTATTGTAGTATGCCTCTAAAAGAAAAAACCTTAAAAGAAAGACGTTGACTAACCTTCATTAATAGCGACAGTTTGCCAAAAATTCAATACTGTTTAATTTTAATTAACTTTTGGGTAAAAATATAGCCGTCATTTCTCATAACATCATGGCTAATAACATTGCACTTAGGTAAGTTGCTCAATTCGCTATTTACTATTTACTATTCGCTATTCAATAATCGCTACTCAATAAATGTCACTTTACCCGTGTCCAAATCATACACCGCCCCAACAATAATTAAGCTACCATTATTAACCGCATCTTCAAGAATACGAGAGCCGTGTTTGAGCTGGGTGACTGACATACGCACGTTGGCTTTAATCCCGCGATTAATCAACTCTTGCTCGTCAATGTCTTGTCCATTGGCGGTATAAATTTCATGCAAGTTGTAAACACTGGGACGGATACGGTCAACAATCGAACGTAAATTGGGGGAAAACTGCTGATCAGGATTGATCAGTGTCTCCACACAAGCCGTCACCGCACCGCAATGTGAATGACCCAACACCACGACTAACTTGGTACCGAATTTCTCAGCGGCAAACTCAACCGAGCCAATCTGAGACGGCGCGACTACGTTGCCTGCTACACGAATGACGAATAAATCACCCAACCCTTGATCAAAGACAATCTCAGCGGGCACGCGCGCATCAGAACACCCCAAAATAATCGCAAACGGTTCATGCACATGGGTGAGCGCATTAGACGCTAGCAAGGTTGATTGCGGGTTTTGCACATTCTCTACGAATCGTGCGTTGCCTTGTTTGAGCATCTCGAGCGCTTGCTCGGCAGTTTCTGGACGCGGTAAGTGACTGTTTGGCATTTGGTTTTCTCCTTTCACCCTGTGATAATAACGAAATTTTTGATGATATAAAACGCGATATTTTTTATCATTTTAAACTTTTTAAAACTCAAAATTTTTTTAAGATGGTTCTATAGCTACTATAATACCTCATCGCCTGCCACAGCAATATGCCCATCGGCGATTTGGTTCATAAATTGCATATAATCTTGGGCATTGCGAGCGGCAGTTTGCTCGGCATACGCTTGCATGACAGGGATGATTTCACTACCGTTGCCCAGATAGCCCATAAGCGTATCGGCATTGCCCGCTTTGGTATGCGCATGCGCCAAGGCATGGCCACAGCTTTCAATATATTCGTAAAAATGGGCAGCCGTCATGGTCTCAAGAGACGCCGAATACTTCATGTCCCGCAGCTGCCTGACATAAAAATCCATCTCAAAGTTATCGAGCGATGCATAGCCCAAGAAAATATCACTCGATGCCTGCATCAATTGCTGCCCCTCAACCACGCGCTTGCCTTGATGGCTAAATTGTTTTGCCAGTAAGGGTGCCAAGATAGACGCTTTGGTTTGCTTCATTTGCAATAGCAGCGGCTCATGGTCGGCATCTTGGAATAATGCCACCGCACACACGGTACCGACACTCCCCACCCCAACTACTTTGAGCGCCACATCGGTAAAATCGTACCGGTCAAACAACACCTGTCTATCTGACTTTAGGGTATCTCGATAAGCGTCAAAAAAAGCCTCGGTACGGCTAAAAAAAGGCTGTCCTCGGCGTGGTGGTCGCTGCAATTCACCGTCCGTTTTAAACGCGCGTAACCCTGTGACAGTATCACGCTCAGTCAATTTTGGCAGCATTTTTACCGCATCATTTTTTTTGGCTTTTTCAAAATCGGCGTGACGGCGTTTACGAACAGTCACGTCTTCGGTATTTGCCAATATTTTATGGGTGTCGATTTTTTCATACCACACTTGTAGCGGTGACAAGCGGCAATGCGCTTCTAATCCATCAAGGTAACTGGTCAGCAGTTTTTCTATCGCCTTATAGCCCACCGATTCTACATACTTAAAACTTTGACTGGCGATTAAAATACTGGCGACCAGTCGCTGCAAATCCCATTCAAATGGCGCAACGATGGTTTCATCAAAATCATTAATGCCAAATAATAAATTGCGTTCAGGACTGGCATAGCCGCCGAAATTACTGACATGACAATCGCCGCAAATCTGCTGAAATAAGCCAGAATGTTGCCCCTGCCATGCTTGGTCAAACAGCATCAAAGCGGGCATCCCGCGAAAAAAAGTAAACGGCGATACACTCATGCGCTTGGCTCGTATGGGTAATAACGCTGCCAACCGACCTTGATTCGACCAATGATAAAGACTGAGCGCGTCGATGGCAGTCGGACGTTGGCTGATGGCAGCCAAGTTTTTTAATGGATACGCCTTACGCTGCTGTTTGCCAAGCGCAATACTATCTGCTTGGGTTAGTAGCTTGCCTTGGTAGCGATGGCGCGTCAAATCCACACACTGAGCATGCTGTAAGGATTTGGGTAAAGCGATAGCGATGGGCAGCGCGGCTGTTGTGTCCGTTGTTGTTTTTTTGGTGGTTGTTTCTTTAGCGTCTGGTTTTTTTGCGGGTATTTTTTTAGCCGTGGTTTGAGAAGCCGTATTGTTTGCACCTGTTTGACTGGTTGTTGTTTGAGTGGCTGTTGTTTGAGTCGCTGGGTTTTGAGGCTTTTTTTTGCTAGGCATGGCGTGTCTCTTAAATTTTCAATCGGTAAATGTTCAATCGGTCACTGGCTAAATTATTATCACATAAAAGTCGTTCAAGCTTGCTATTTTAATGGCTTTGGTAAAAAGTTACGTTGCTTATTTGTGCCAAATCAACCCCTTATTAGCCACTAAAATTAGTCACTAATTAGCCACTAAAATTTTATGAACAGTAGGTGAATTTTCAGTAACATTTTTTAATTTTAGCCGTTATACTGAACGCAACTTTTAACTGTATTTTCACAGGTGAAACTATCGAAAAACTCTGTATTTATGTTGTCATGCTGATTGCTTGACCCGAGCATAAATATGCCATTTTAGCCCGCTATTTTAGCCTTGCCGTGAGATTGTGCTTATGTCTGCATCAACAACGTCCGCATCAACGCCACAAACCACCCTAAACGCACCATCAGCTATGCCTGATAGCGCCCAGCCGACCAACCAAAAACCGGTACTACTACAAATCCGTCATTTATCCAAATCTTATGGCGATACCCAAATTTTGCAAAATATTAATCTAGATATTTATGACGGGGAGTTTTTGACGCTGCTGGGTCCTTCTGGCTGTGGCAAAACTACCCTACTACGCTTGATTGGCGGATTTGAGCTACCCAATGCCGGTAGTTTGCAGTTAGAAGGGGTTGATATTGCAGGCTTACCTGCGGAAAAACGTCCGATTAATACGGTATTTCAGCAGTATGCCCTGTTTCCGCACATGAATGTGTACGACAATATCGCTTATGGACTAAAACTTAAAGGCGTGCCCAAAACCGAAATCGACCAGCGGGTGCGGGAAGCGTTGGCGATGGTACAACTTGACCATACCATCAATCGTCGTCCGCAAGATTTGTCGGGGGGTCAGCAGCAGCGTATCGCTATCGCCCGCGCCGTGGTGAATCGCCCAAAAATGCTGCTACTTGATGAACCTCTATCAGCGCTCGATGCCAAACTACGTGAGCAAATGCAATCAGAACTCAAACGCTTGCAGCGTGAACTGGGTATTACCTTTGTATTCGTGACCCATGACCAACAAGAAGCCTTGTCGATGTCTGACCGGATTGCCGTCATGAAAAACGGCGTATTCCAGCAAATTGATACGCCCATTGGCATCTATGAATCGCCTGCCAATTTATTTACCGCAAGCTTCATTGGCGAAACCAATTTGTTTAAAGGTAACGTGCTAGAGGTCAATCCAGCCACCATCAAAGTGGAAGTGGTGGAGCAAAATGACGGTTTTCATCCGATTCGTGAATTACCCCGTCCAAAATTTGACGTGCAAGTTGGTCAAAATGTCAACTTACTGCTGCGTCCTGAAGATATCCGCGTGTACTACACCCATGAAGGTCATGAAGGCTTAATCGGCAACGTGGTAGACAGTGCTTATAAAGGCAGTACCCTAGATTCTGTGATTCGATTAAAAAACGGCAATATCGTCAAAACGTCAGAGTACTTTAACGAAGACGATCCGAATTTTAACTATAAACTGGGTCAAGAAGTGCGTATTGACTGGGTCGATGGTTGGGAGTGGATTTTGCCAGATGAATAATACTACTTCACCTTCGACCTCTAGTGTTTCGGCTGCTACCGCGCCTGCCGCTGTTATGACAAAACAAGGCGGGCGCGGCTTTCAGCGTGCGACCCTGTTTGTGATTTGGGCATGGTTGATTATTTTTGCCCTGATTCCCAATATCTTGGTGATTGCCGCCAGTTTTTTGACCCGGGATGAAGATAAGTTTTTAACACTGCCGGTCACCATGGGCAACTATATTCGATTGATTGATCCGCTTTATTTAAAAGTGTTTTTGCATTCGCTGTCGATGGCAGGGATGACGACGATTATCTGTTTGCTACTCGGTTATCCATTTGCCTACCTGGTCAGTAAAGCCGATAAAAAATGGCAGTCACTGTTGATGTTATTGCTAGTGATTCCGTTTTGGACCAACTCATTGGTGCGTCTGTATGCGGTGAAACTCATTATGGCGGCCAATGGTCTACTTAGCACCATGCTGATTAACCTTGGGCTTATCAACGAACCACTGCAAATTTTATATACCCAAAAAGCGGTGATTGGCGGTTTGGTGTATTTGCTGTTTCCGTTTATGGTACTACCCCTGTATGCGGTATTTGTGGATTTGCGTGACGATTATATTTTGGCATCCAAAGATTTGGGCGCTAACAAGCTACAAACCTTTTGGTACGTGATTTTGCCGCTGACTACACCAGGGATTATTTCAGGGGTATTGTTGGTGCTGTTGCCTGCCATGGGCATGTTTTATGTGGCGGATATCTTGGGCGGTTCACGCAACTTGCTGGTGGGTAATATCATCAAATCGCAGTTTTTGGATGCCCGTGACTGGCCATTTGGTGCCGCGGCGTCCGTACTATTGACGCTTGCCATGGCATTGCTGATTATCGCGTATCGAGCCAGTAGCAAACGCATTGGCAAAACTGACTACAACGAAGTGGCATAAGGGGGACGCTATGTCTAATACTATAAAATGGCTGTCTCGCCTGTATTTGACCATCGTATATCTGCTGATGTTCTCGCCGATTGCGGTGATGGTAATCTTCTCGTTTAATGCCTCAAAAGTCGGCTATCAATGGGGCGGTTTTAGTACCCATTGGTACAGCGAGTTATTTAGTAATGCCGCGATGGTACAAGCTGCCATCAACTCGGTCATATTGGCGGTAGTGGCTGCGACGATTTCCACTGCGATTGGCGGTTTGACGGCGTTAGCGTTACAACGTTATGACTTTAAAGGTAAATCGATACTACAAAGCTTGCTATTTGTGCTGATGATGTCGCCTGAGATTGTCTTGGCGATTTCGCTATTGGCGTTATTTTTGATTGTGGGGATACAGCTGGGTTTTGTGACGTTGCTAATTGCGCACATTACCTTTTGTCTGCCCTTTGTGGTGATTACGGTGACTGCGCGTCTATCTAGCCTCGACACCCGCGTATTGGAAGCGGCGCGTGATTTGGGTGCCAATGAATTTACCATGATTCGTACCGTGCTTGTACCGATTATTTTGCCTGCGATTTTGGCGGGCTGGGTGCTTGCCTTTACCCTATCACTTGATGATGTGGTGGTATCGACGTTCAATACAGGACCTGACTTTGAGATTTTACCCTTACAGATTTACTCGATGGTGCGTGTTGGGGTAAAGCCTGAAGTCAACGCCGTAGGCACAATCTTGCTAGCAATCTCGCTACTGGGTCTGATTATCTCGCAATTATTACTTGCCAAAAAGTCGATGAATCTACCATCGACCCAAAAACGTTAAGGAGACTTATATGATATCTCGGATGCTCAATAGAAGACGTTTTTTAGGGTATGGCTTGGGTGTCGGCGGCGCCGTTTTAACGGGGGGACTGGCAAGTAATCTAACGGGTTGTCAAAAAACGAGCGAAACCGCGACTAGCACTGCGGCGTCTGCGCCTACTGCCAGTCAAGGTGGTAAGGTTGTCAATGTCTATAACTGGACGGAGTATATCTCTGACCAAGTGCTTAAAGATTTTACCGCAGAGACAGGTATCGACGTTATTTATAGCACCTTTGATTCTAACGAAGCCATGTATGCCAAGCTCAAACTGATGAATGGCAGTGGTGAGTATGATGTGGCATTTCCAGGAACGGATTTTGTCGACAAAATGCGTAAAGAAGGGATGCTTGAGCCGCTTGACCATGCCAAATTGACCAATTTTGGCAACCTTGGCAAAACCTTTATCAATGCCCCTTTTGACCCTGAAAACAAGTTTAGTATTCCCTATCTGTGGGGCTCATCAGGCATTGCAGTCAATACCAAACGCATTGCTAAAGCAAGCTTGAGCAGCTGGAATGACTTATGGAAGCCAGAGTACGAAGGGCGCGTGATGCTGATGAATGACATCCGTGACGTATTCACCATGAGTCTATTGACGCTCGGCTATAACGGCAGTACCAAAAACCCTGAAGCCATCAAACAAGCGTATGAAAAGCTCACCAAGCTGATGCCCAATGTGCGCACCTTTAACTCAGATGCACCGCGCATGCCGTTTATGGAAGGGGAAACTTACTTGGGCTTGGCTTGGAATGGTGAAGTCATCATGGCACAAGACCAAGGGATGCCAGAGCTGGACTTTGTGTATCCAAAAGAAGGCGCTATTATGTGGATGGATAACATGGTCATCCCCAAAAATGCCAAAAACAACGACAACGCCCATAAGTTTATCGATTTTATCTTGCGACCCAAATACGCTGCCATGATTAGTGAAGAAATCGGCTACGGCTCGCCCAATGAGGCGGCAAAAAAAGAAATGCCGCCTGAGCTTGCCAACAATCCGATTGTGTATCCGCCAGCTGATTTGCTAAAACATGCCATGTTTCGTGAAGACGTAGGTGATGAGATAATGGCGCTATATCAGCAGTATTGGGATAGGCTCAAAGTGGATATGTAACAGACAAATTGGTAAAGAGCGGTACTAAAAAATACACTAAATGAAGGAGTATCTATGAAATCAAAAATAGAAAAGCTTATGTTAGGGTTCTCATTGCTACCGCTATCGTTATCAGCTGTCGCCTATGATAAAGCCGATGAACGTATCATTGACCAACATATGCAAATCGTGGTGGATAGCATCAAAGCCAAACAAATCACACCGATTATGGCGTTGATGCCGCCGCAAATTTTTGTGGTAATCGGTGAGCGTTTTGATATGGATGCTGCTACCCTCAAAACCCATATGATACAAGCAGCAGATGACACTTTCAAAGATATGGCTACCGCCAAATTTAGCTATCGCTATAATTTGAGCAAAGCCAAAGTCTATCAGTCGACCACTGGGCGCGAGTATGTGATATTTCCCACAACATTCACGATGGATGATATCACTATAAACAGCCATGTCGTAGCGATTCAAGATAAGGTGGATGACGTTAACAAATGGTATATCGTACGTATCGAATCCCCTGCACAAATTGAGTTTATCAAACAAGCTTATCCTGATATCACTGATATACAAATCCCAAAGTAAAAGAATGAAAGAGTAAAAGAGTAAAAATTTAACAGTTTAAAAGCGAAAAAAGCGGGCTTATGATTAAGTCCGCTTTTTTTACCCTAAAATCCGCTTAGCGCATGGTGACAAACTCTTCTGAGCCAGTCGGATGAATCGCCACCGTGTCATCAAAGTCGCGTTTGGTTGCGCCCATTTTGATAGCAACAGCAAAACCTTGAATCATCTCATCGACGCCAAAACCTACACCATGCAAGCCCACCACTTTTTCTTCCTCACCCACACAAATCAGCTTCATGTGGCACGGCTCACGGTGCTTGGTCACTGCACTATACATCGGGGTAAAACTGGATTTATAGACTTTAACCGCATTGATGCCATAGCCTTTGACTGCCTCTTCTTCACTGAGCCCCACAGTACCAATCGGTGGATGGCTAAAAATCACGCTCGGCACTAGGTTATAGTCCAAATGCTCATTGGGTTTGTTGTTAAACAAGCGCTCAGATAATCGACGACCTGCTGCCACCGCCACTGGGGTCAATTGAATACCATGTTCGATAATATCGCCGACGGCATAGATACCTTCGACATTGGTATTTTGATAGGCATCGACTTTAACAAAGCCTTGCTCATTGACTTCAACGCCCGCTTTATCAAGATTGATGGTATCAGTTGCAGGTTCGCGACCCGTTGCCCAAATCAAACAATCCACCGTCAAGGTCTCATTGTTTGACAATTCAATGCTCAATGAGCCATCTTGGTTTTTGCGCACTTGTTGTGGCAGCAATCCATAATGAAATTCAATACCATCATCGTGCATGATATGGGTGAGCGTGGTGACAATGTCGGCATCGAAGTTTTTGAGCACCCGCTTGCTACGCACAATCAGATGGGTTTTTGAGCCCAATGCGTTCATCACCCCTGCAATCTCGACACCGATATAGCCTGACCCCACAATCGCTACCCGCGGTGGCAACTCGGTCAAGTCAAAAAAACCATCCGAGTCAATACCCAACTCTGCCCCTTCAATCGCTGGGCGAACAGGTCGCCCCCCCATCGCTAGCAAAATATGGTCAGCGGTAATGGTCTCTATTGTGCCGTCATTTTTATACACCTCAACCGTATGTTGGTCGGCAAATTTGGCAAAACCATGAATCACATCGACTTGGTTATTTTTGAGGCCATTGTTGTACGACTGATGAATGCGGGTGATATAAGCTTGGCGACTTTGTACCAATTTGGCAAAGTCAAATTGTTTAACATCCAAATCAAAGCCATAGTCAGGCGCATAATGATGGATCGCCGCTGCCATATTGGCGCCATACCACATCACTTTTTTGGGCACACAGCCCACATTGACGCAAGTACCGCCTAGCTGCTTGGCTTCAATCAAGGCACATTTTTTACCATAACTGGCAGCACGGTTGATGGATGCAATGCCCCCTGACCCACCACCAATCGCGATATAATCATAATGTTTGCTCATAATTCTTCCTGTTTTTTGGTCATTTTCAAAGTTATATGCGGTTATTTTACCAAGTTTTGGTGGTTAGAAAAGCTTTTAATTCTCACCTTTCTCATTGTTGACTTCCTCCCCTCTCTAAAGTGAGGGGATTCCTTCTACAAGACGGTCAAGCCCGACCGCAAGAATGTTCTTACTGGC
>ENA-OOKF01000042-OOKF01000042.1-human-skin-metagenome-genome-assembly--contig:-NODE-42-length-33361-cov-8.264006_pt1 | contig 33361 bp, 28 predicted proteins | sample MGYA00248881_ERZ501000 | MGnify/ENA primary metagenome ERZ501000 (study PRJEB25958, sample SAMN03398534) | human skin metagenome | study: EMG produced TPA metagenomics assembly of the Human Skin...
TATGCCGATGACAGTCGCCATGCAATCAGCCAACGCCGCTGTAGCCAACTCAGCAACTGCGGCAAAAAACTTAAACAACCTACTTAAAAATGTCAAAAGCATGACCGCCAATTTTAGTCAAACTACCTCTGGCACAGGTGGCAAGGGCTTAAGTAAGGCATCAAAGAATTTCTCAGGTAACATGGCTGTGCAACGTCCAAACCAGTTTCGTTGGCAGATTGATGGTACGGCATCGCAACTGATTGTTGCCAATGGCAATACGCTTTGGGTGTATGATAAAGACTTAAATCAAGCGACCAAGCAAAGCGTGAGCAATCAAGTAGGGGATACCCCAGCACTGATTTTGTCAGGTGACCCAAGCAAAATCGCCAATAGTTTTAATGTGACCCAGCCGATTGCCTCAAAAAATTATTATGTGCTCTACCCAAAAAATGGCAATGCCAACTTTAAAAGTTTAGGTATCGCTTTTAACAGCGGTAATCCTGTCATGATGGTATTAAATGATAATTTGGGACAAACCACCAGTATTCGATTCTCAGATGTGAAACGCAATACGTCAATTGCCAGTAATCAATTTAGCTTCACACCACCTAAAGGCGTTGATGTGATTAACCAATAAGGTATTTAACTATTTCATTAAATACCTTATTTAAATGATTTTTGGCTGATAAACCCTGCTTATGGCAGGGTTTTTTTGCTAAAGTGTTGCTATTTAATTAACGGTTAATTAACGGAAGATTGAAGCCTGCTACTAGCATTTTTTACATAAAATGAGTAAACTATCCGTGTTTTAGCCAGTTAACAGCAATATATAGTTACTTTTGTTAAAATACGCATTTTTATAAAGTGATGTAATGCTACTTTATATTAGGTTTTCATCGTGGTTTTAGCAATATATTTGACTAGCCTGTTTAGTAACTAGCCAATCACTCACCGATTACAATAATGGTCAATGGATGTGCAGCGGGGCAGCTTGTTAGCTGGTACGAGGTAATCTTAAGGAAAATAGTTCTTAAGACGTTATCTGCCATCGTCTTTGTGATATTACGCTTGAGCCAGACGGGCTTGGTGGAAGTATCAAAAATATCGTCCCAACTTGAATTGCTTAACCTACGTAACGGTTAGTCGTATTGCCCAGGAGTATCCTCATGATTCCAGTCATTGATTGGTCTGCAATTGTATTTATTTTGGCAGCCATAGGACTTTGTATTTTCATGCTTGTTGTACCAAGATTGTTAGGTGGTACTTCTAAAGGCTTTCAAAAGCAAGAAAATTTCGAGTCGGGTGTGGTCAGTGCTGGTTCTGCCAGAATCCGTTTATCTGCAAAATTCTATATCGTCGCTATTTTCTTTATTATCTTTGACTTAGAAGCATTATACCTATATACCTATGCGGTATCGGTCAGAGAAGCAGGTTGGCTGGGATTTTGGACCGCTGTGCTATTTGTGGTAGAGCTGTTAATCGGTCTATATTATCTGCTCAAACTAGGGGCACTTAACTGGTCACCTGCAGACAAAAAGCCAAAACCAAAACGTTTGGCTGCGGCGCCTGCGGGCTTTAATCTGGCGGATATTACCCGCTTTAATGGTGTTGAAGAGTTAGAAATTGACCCTACTGGTAAAATCCCTGCCCAGTTGTCTGGCGCAATGAACCAAAACCCAAACAATAACGCGGTAAAATAATAACCCGACTTTGCAATCTATGTTGCAAGGTCTTTTGCATTTGTAGTGACGTAGAGCGAAATCCTGCTTTAAAAATCAAGGTGATCGAGCATTATGAAATATACATTAACCAAAGCCAATCCAGATGCCGACAGATTTCCCGCCCAAACCCGTCAAATTATTGACGAAGAGGAAGTCAATAAAAACGTCGTCATGACGCGATTAGAAGATTTGACCCATAGCCTTGCAAACTGGGGTCGTAAGCATTCATTGTGGCCATTTAACTTTGGCACCTCTTGCTGCTATGTGGAGTACGCAACGACATTGACAGGCGTGCATGACTTGTCGCGCTTTGGCGCTGAGGTTATTCGTGCGTCACCGCGCCAAGCTGACGTGATGATTGTGGCAGGTACTTGCTTTATGAAGATGGCGCCTGTTATTCAGCGTCTCTACGAGCAAATGCTGGAGCCTAAATGGGTTATCTCAATGGGTGCCTGTGCTAACTCAGGCGGCATGTACGATGTGTATTCAGTGGTGCAAGGCGTTGATAAAATCATTCCTGTCGATGTGTATATCCCTGGTTGCCCACCCCGTCCAGAAGCTTTGATTCAAGCCATCATGCTGCTGCAAGAATCGATTACCAAAGAACGTCGTCCACTCGGTATTCATGTCAATGACCAAGGTATCTACCAACCTGTCATGCAGCCAGAACGTGACCGTAAACAAGCCGATCGCATCGCGGTCAAAAATCTACGCAGCCCAGATAACATTGATTAATGATAGAGATTGATTAATGCTAGAGATTGATTAATGCTAGAGTCAATCTCTGGATAGATTTAGGATGAATTTTCGCTAAGTAAAAGCTTAGCGAATTGCGTTCAAAACAAAAAAGGTATTCCACTACCTTCTTAATAATTGTGAATGAGGAAAGTGCCACTCATGGTAACGGTAACTGATAATCAAGCACAAACTGATGTCCCAGCAGTGATTGCAGAATTAAATCGCAAGTTTGAGGGGCAGTTTGTTGTACAAAAAACCTTTGACGCTTTTCCCACTATTTGGGTCAGCCGTGAACAGGTCATCGAAGTACTCCTGTATCTTCGTACCTTGCCACAGCCTTATGTGATGTTACTGGATATCTCAGCGATTGATGAGCGCTTACGCCAACATCGTAAAGACAGAGATGGCAATGCCTTACCTGACAGTGATTTCACCGTGTTCTATCATCTAATGTCATTAGAGCGCAACACGGATATCCGTATCAAAGTGGCGCTCAAAGAAGCTGATTTACACATCCCAACGGCAACCCGCATTTGGCCAAATGCCAACTGGTATGAGCGCGAAGCGTGGGATATGTTTGGTATTACCTTTGATGGTCACCCCCATTTAACCCGTATTTTATTGCCAAAATACTGGGAAGGTCATCCACTGCGTAAAGAATACGCCTCTCGTGCGACTGAAGTACCGCCTTATTATCTCGATAAAGGCAAGCAGATGTTTGAGCAGGAGAACCTACGATTTGTCCCCGAAGAGTGGGGCATGAAACGTAGTGGCCGTGACGAAGACTTTATGTTCCTAAACTTGGGTCCTAACCATCCCTCTGCGCACGGTGCCTTTCGCGTTGTGCTTCAGCTAGACGGTGAGGAAGTCATCGACTGTATCCCAGACATTGGTTATCACCATCGCGGCGCTGAAAAAATCGCTGAACGCCAAACTTGGCATTCATTTATTCCTTACACTGACCGTATCGATTATCTTGGTGGGGTGATGAATGAATTACCCTACATCATGTCAGTGGAAAAACTGGCAGGTATTACGGTACCAGACCGCGCGAATACCATTCGTATCATGATGAGTGAGTTCTTCCGTATCACCAATAATTTGCTGTACTGGGGCACCTTCATTCAGGATGCGGGCGGTATGACGCCAGTATTTTATATGTTCGCCGACCGTCAAAAAGCGTATGATGTGATTGAAGCGGTAACCGGTTATCGTATGCACCCAGCATGGTTTCGTATCGGCGGTACCGCGATGGACCTGCCAAACGGCTGGCACAAACTGGTTCGTGAATTCTTAGATTGGATGCCAAAACGTATCGATGAATACGTCAAAGCCACCATGAAAAACAAGGTGCTACAACTGCGTACCCAAAACGTTGCCCAATACGATGCTAAATCTGCACTGGCTTGGGGCGTATCAGGTCATGGTCTACGTGCCACAGGTATCCCTTACGATGTGCGTAAAGCGCGTCCTTATCTTGGCTATGAAAATTTTGATTTTGAAGTACCTATTGAGTTTAATGGCGATGCGTATGACCGCTGTTTGGTCAAAATTGAAGAGATTCGTCAGTCACTGCGTATCATTGAGCAATGTCTTAACAACATGCCAATGGGGGCATACAAAGCCGATCACCCACTGGCTGTCCCACCACCCAAAGACCGCACCTTAAATGACATTGAGACCTTGATTAACCACTTTATTTCAGTATCGTGGGGTCCTGTCATGCCAGAAGGCGAGTCCTCCTTTATGGTGGAAGCAGTGAAAGGTATTACCAACTATTATATTACGTCTGATCGCTCAACCATGAGTTACCGTACCCGTATTCGTACACCGACCTTTGCGCACTTACAGCAAATGCCGTCAGTCATTAATGGTAGCTTGGTTTCTGACTTAATTATTTATCTAGCGTCGATTGACGTTGTTATGGCAGACGTTGACCGTTAGGAGAAAACCACCGATGAAGATTGTAACTGATAAAACCCCAAAGGTGGATGTCGCAAGCATTCTAACCGAAGCAGAAATTCACGACATTCATGAATTTATGCATCATTACCCACAAAGCCGCGCGGCATCACTTGATGCGCTAAAAATTGTCCAACGCCGTAATGGCTGGGTGGATGATGCACAAGTCAACGCGATTGCTAATATCTTAAAAATCCCAGTCACCGATGTGGAAGGGGTTGCAACATTTTATAACCGTATCTACCGCTCACCGGTTGGTCGTCATGTGATTTTGGTCTGTGACTCAATTGGTTGTTATCTGGTAGGTGCAGAGAGTTTAGGTCAAGCTTTTGAGCGCACTTTAGGTATTAGTTTTGGTCAAACCACCCCAGACAATCGTTTTACCTTATTACCCATTTGTTGTTTAGGCAACTGTGATAAAGGTCCAGCGGTTTTGATTGATGAAGATACCTACGGTCCTGTCCAAATTGAAGAGATTGCTGAATTGCTGGAGCAATACGCATGAATATAACCCGTCAAATTAATAATCGAAAAATTGGCAAATCACCCAGTCAATTGGGCGAGCAAAGCATTCCTATTTATGGTGATAAAGCAACAGCCACCAGTGAAACCAAGCCCCTGACTTGGCGTTTGGCGCATTATGACTCAGTGCTAGATTTGGCAACCTATGAAAGCCTAAAAGGGTTTGAAGGTCTAAAAAATGCCTTGGCTAAATCTGCCAAAGAAGTGGGCAACATGATTAAAGATGCCAACGTGCGTGGACGTGGTGGTGCAGGCTTTAATGCAGGTCTTAAATGGACCTTTATGACGCCACCCGATGGCGGACCCCGTTACTTGATTTGTAACGCAGATGAGATGGAGCCAGGTACGTTTAAAGACCGTCTATTGATGGAGCGCCTACCATTTCAGCTGATTGAAGGGATGATAATCTCAGGTTATGCCATTGGCGCAACCGCAGGTTATATTTTTATCCGTGGTGAGTACATTGAAGCCGCTAAACGCCTAAATAATGCATTGGATGAATGCCGTGCCAAAGGGTATTTAGGTGATAACATCTTAGGTTCAGGCTATAGCTTTGATATACATGTGCATACCGGTGCAGGTCGTTATATCTGTGGCGAAGAAACTGCGCTTATTAACTCGCTTGAAGGTCGCCGTGCCAATCCACGTACTAAGCCACCCTTCCCACAAGTATCAGGGGCATGGGGTCGTCCCACTGTGGTCAATAACGTAGAGTCTTTAAACAACATGCCGGGCATCATGCTGCATGGCGTAGAATGGTATAAAGGCTTGGCACAAGGCAAATCAGAAAACCCCGGCACCAAAATCATGGGTTGTTCAGGTCTAGTCAATGAGCCCGGTCTATGGGAACTGCCATTTGGTACTACCGCTCGCGAAATTATTTTTGATTATGCCAAAGGCATGAAAGACGGCCGTAAACTAAAAGCTTGGTTGCCAGGCGGTGCGTCAACTGACTTCTTAACCGCCAGTGATGAGCATTTAGACCTGCCAATGGACTTTGAACCCATCATGAAAGCGGGTAGCCGTTTAGGTACCTGCTTGATTATGGTCGTAGATGAAGCGCAAGATATGGTGTCACTATCGCTCAATTTGCAAAAATTCTTTGCCCGTGAATCCTGCGGTTGGTGTACGCCTTGCCGTGACGGGTTGCCATGGGGAGTCAAAACCTTGCATGCCATCGATACAGGCAATGGTCAACCTGTCGATATTGACGTGTTGCGCCAATTGACCAAAGATTTGTGGTTAGGTAAAACCTTCTGCGCCCACGCACCGGGTGCGGTTGAGCCATTACAAAGTGCGTTAAAATACTTTTTACCAGAATTTGAAGCCAAAATTGGTAACAATGTGGCGCCTGAAGAACAATTGTCCCCAACGGGCGTGCCTTCATTCGCAAACAGCGAAAAAGTTGAAGTGTATCAACCGGTTAAGGCCACCAATGGGCAATCAGTGTAAGGAATTAGCATGGCAATTATTCATATAGACGGTCAAGACGTCGAAGTTGATGGTGCCGATAACTTGCTACAAGCTTGTTTATCGCTTGGCATCGATATCCCTTATTTTTGTTATCATCCAGCATTGGGCTCGGTGGGTTCTTGCCGCCAATGTGCCGTCAAGCAATATAATAACAAAGAAGATTATGAAGCGGGTCGTGGTCGTTTGGTCATGTCATGTATGGTCAATCCGACCCCAGACATGTGGATCTCAGTGACGGATGCAGAAGTGAAAAACTTCCGTAAAAGCTTGGTTGAGTTCTTAATGACTAACCACCCCCATGACTGTCCAACCTGTGAAGAGGGCGGTCATTGTCACTTGCAAGATATGACCTACATGTCAGGTCACAATCATCGTAAATACCGCTTTACTAAACGTACCCACCAAAACCAAGACTTGGGTCCATTTATCAATCATGAGATGAACCGCTGTATCGCGTGTTATCGCTGTGTGCGTTATTACAAAGACTATGCAGGTGGTGAAGATTTAGGGGTTTACGCATCAGCAAGCCGTGTGTACTTTGGTCGTGATAAAGACGGTCAGTTTGAAAGTGAATTTTCAGGCAACCTTACCGAAGTTTGTCCAACTGGGGTATTCACCGACAAAACTCACTCAGAGCGCTACAATCGTAAATGGGACATGCAATATGCCCCAAGCATTTGTCATGGCTGTTCGGCAGGTTGTAATATCTCAGCGGGTGAGCGCTATGGTGAATTGCGCCGTATCGAAAACCGTTTTAATGGGGAAGTCAACGCTTACTTCCTGTGTGACCGTGGTCGTTTCGGCTATGGCTATGTCAACCGCCAAGACCGCCCAATTCAAGCGATTGAAACACTAAGCGGTAAACAAACCAATCTGAGCATTGACCATACTATCGATGCCATCAAAAACCGGTTGCAAGGCAAAAAAGCCATCGGTATTGGTTCACCTGTTGCCAGCCTTGAATCAAACTATGCCCTAAAACGCTTAGTCGGTGCCGAAAATTTTAGCATTGGTATTAGCAAACAAGAAAAAACCGTGGTACAAAAATGTATCGATGTGTTGACCACAGAAAATATCCATAATCCAAGCATGCGTGAGATTGAGGATTATGATGCGGTATTGATTTTGGGTGAAGATATTACCCAAACCAGTCCGCGTATTGCACTGGCAGTACGCCAAGCGGCAAAAAATCGCGCCAAACAAATGGCAGATGCACTAAAAACACCAGATTTCTTGGCAGAGCCTGTGGCTCGTATCGGTCAAAAAGACTACAGCCCAATCTTTATTGTGGATGTCAAAGATACGCGCCTTGATGATATTGCTGAGGTAAGCTGCGTCGCTACCCCAAGCGATATCGCTGAACTAGGCTTTAGCATTGCTGAGCAAATGAAAACGTTGGCCACCTCGCAATTACCAAAAGATTTGGTCATCGATGAAGACGATAATGCTGATATGCAAGCATTTGCTAAACATATCGCGCAGACGCTGCTTAAAGCAACCAAGCCCCTTATCATCTCAGGCTCGTCACTGTACCACACCGCCATCATAGAAGCGGCGGCACAAATTGCCAATATCGCTGAGCAAAAACGCGGTGAAGTGGTCATCTATGAAAAAGGCGTGGTTGACGCCCACAACGTCCAAGTGGATGCAGAGATTGCCAAAATCGATGCAGAACAAGCCAAGCTCAAACAAGAGATGGATGAAGCGGCATTTGCTGAACAAGCTAAGCAGGTTAAACGCCCAAGCCGTATGAACCCGACCAAAGGCTATCAAGAAAAAGCGGGCTTGTACTTGTCAGTACCTGCTGCCAATAGCATAGGCGTTAACTTACTCGGTGGTAAAGCGATTGATGAATTAGATGATGATGCCGATGTGGTGATTGTCATGGAAAATGACATCAGCCGCCGCCTAACCGCTGAGCAAATGAACCAATTGCTAATCAATAAATCATTGATTGTACTCGATCATGAAGCTTACCAATGGCATAACCATGCAGACGTGATGGTGCCTGTAGCAACTTTTGCAGAAGCGGACGGTACACTAATCTCAGCAGAAGGTCGTGCACAGCGTTTCTTCCAAGTTTATGATCCTGTTTACTATCGCCCACAAAGCATGGTAAAAGAAAGCTGGCGTTGGTTACATGCAGTAGAGTCTGAGCTCAATGGCCGTGCGATTGACTGGACGCAGCTTGATGATGTGATTACTGCAGTCGCAGACACCAATCCACAATTAGCCGCAATCAGACAAGCAGCGCCATCAGCCGATTACCGTATTACTGGTTTAAAAGTCGCGCGTGAGCCACGTCGTTATTCAGGTCGTACAGCGATGCGTGCACCGATTTCTGTGCATGAGCCAGAGCAGCCGAAAGATATCGATACGGGCCTGACCTTCTCACAAGAAGGTTATGTGGGCACCCAAACGGATTCATCAATGATTCCATTTGCTTGGTCAGCAGGTTGGAACTCACCGCAAGCTTGGAATAAATACCAAGATAAAGTGGGGGGTAATCTAAAACATGGCGATCCAGGGGTGCGTATTTTTGATGCGTTAACCGCATTGCCAAAACGTGAGTATATTGCGCCTGCGGCAGCTAGCCAACAAGTTTCTACCCAGCTAGTGCCGGTGTATAATATTTTTGCTAGTGATGAATTAACCGCCCGTAGTGAAGTGGTCGCCTCACAATTGATGCCAGCTGCTTTTAGTGTATCAACGGATGATGCGGATAAATGGCAGCTGCACTCAGGTGATATGTTAACGGTCACAGTGAAGGGTGTAGCCACCACATTACCTGTGCAGCTTGTCGATTATTTAGCCGAAAGCTGTGTGGGGTATCCTGTGGGTCAGGCGGGTGAATTAGAAGCCTTGCTAGCGCAATCTTATACGGACATCAGTATCGTAAAATCAGCAACTACCAACACTGTCACCCAAGCGATACCACAAGCAGCTAATAATGGTGGCGTGACAGCTCAAGTAACTCCAGGGGAGGGGGTATAATGGATTATTCTGTTAGACAGATGCCCGATTTACCTGCATGGCTGGCTGGGGTAATGTCCCCTGAAGCTTGGTCAATTGTATTTTTGGCAGTGCAATCAATTGTTATTTTCTTGGCGGTGGTGATTTTTGCTGCGTTGATGATTCCTTATGAACGTCGCATGTTGGCACTTTGGCAAGACCGTTATGGTCCAAACCGTGTGGGTTGGCAAGGTTCGCTACAAGTTGCCGCGGATATGCTAAAAATCTTCTTTAAAGAAGACTGGACACCCAAATTTGCCGATAAATTTATCTTTATCTTGGCGCCTGCGATTTCATTGTTTACCGCCTTAGCCGCTTATATCATTGTACCAGTTACGCCATCACTCGGTGGCGCAGACTGGAGTATCGGTATTTTGTTCTTTTTTGCGATGGCAGGGTTGGCGGTTTATGCCGTGATGTTTGGTGGCTGGGCATCAGCCAATAAATACGCCTTGCTCGGTGGTCTACGCTCTGCTGCCCAAACCATTAGTTATGAAGTCTTTCTAGGATTATCACTAATGGGTGTGGTGGCGTTGGCAGGGTCATTTAACTTACGCGATATCGTATACTCACAAGCCGGTGGTTTTTGGCACTGGAATGTGTTTGGTCAAATTTTAGGGTTTTTAACCTTTATGGTCGCAGGTGTGGCAGTTACCCACCGTTTCCCATTTGACCAGCCAGAAGCAGAGCAAGAATTGGCAGAAGGTTACCATGTTGAATACTCAGGTATGAAATTTGGTATGTTCTTTGTCGGTGAGTATGTGAATATCGTGTTGGTATCATCGCTGATTACTATTTTATTCTTTGGTGGTTGGTTGCCATTATTTGATGGACTGAGTTTTATCCCGCCGATTATTTGGTTCATGTTAAAAACGCTATTTTTCATGACCATGTTTGTATTGGCGCGTGGGGCGCTGATGCGTCCACGTTATGACCAAGTAATGAACTTTGGCTGGAAAATTTGTCTACCCATTACCTTGATTAATTTACTCGCGACGGCGGCCTATGTATTATGGCGCACCCATGGTGTAGGGTAAGGTGGAGATTAACGTATGTATTTGACTATGGTAAAAAACACGATTACGGGTTTTGGCTCAATTCTGCGCACCCTAATCATGGTCGCAAGTCATGCGACCCGTAAACGTGATACGATTTTATACCCAGAACAACCTGTTCCTGTACCGCCGCGTTTTCGGGGGCGTATTGTACTAACACGTGACCCAGATGGGGATGAGCGCTGTGTGGCCTGTAATTTATGTGCCGTCGCTTGTCCGGTGGGTTGTATTTCACTGCAAAAAGCGGAACGTGAAGACGGACGCTGGTATCCAGAGTTTTTCCGTATTAACTTCTCGCGTTGTATCTTTTGTGGTATGTGTGAAGAAGCGTGCCCGACAACGGCTATTCAGATGACGCCAGATTTTGAGCTCGGTGAATACAACCGTCAAAACTTGGTGTATGAAAAAGAGCATTTGTTAATTTCAGGCCCGGGTAAATTCCCTGACTACAATTATTACCGTGTGACTGGGATGGCGACCAAAGATAAACCTAAAGGGGCACACCAAAATGAGTCTGCGCCGATTGATTTACGGAGTTTATTGCCATGATAACCGGAGCAACGATAGGGTTTTATTTATTAGCGATTGTCGCTATTTTGGCTAGTTTGCGCGTGATTACTCGTACCAATCCTGTGCATGCGTTATTAAACATGATTGTCACGCTGCTGGCGTTATCAGGTATTTTCTTTGCCTTAGGTGCGCCATTTGCCGGTGCGCTTGAAATCATCGTTTATGCCGGGGCGATTATGGTATTGTTCGTTTTTGTGGTGATGATGCTGAACTTAGGCACCCAAAGCACCTTAGAAGAAGAAAGCTGGTTATCATCCTCAGCTTGGGCAGTGCCGGCAGGACTTGCATTTATTGTGGGTTTGACCTTGTTTAGTTTGATTGGCATGAAACATGGTTTTGAAGGAATGATGCCAGCGTTTATTGGGGTAGAGCCAGTCACGGCAAAAATGATCGGTGCCAAATTATTTACCGAATATTTATTGTTGGTCGAAATTGCAGGGTTTTTATTACTAGCGGGTTTGGTGGCGGCTTATCATTTGGCAAAATCTGCCTTGGATGATGAAAACGAAAGTCATAACAGTGAGCTTGGTAATACCGTACAACCTGCCTTAACGAATTTTATTGATAAAGAGCCCAGCCAACCGGCTGTGTTACGCGAAGTTCAGGAGGAGAAGGCATAATGGGACACTTTCCATTAGAGCATGTGCCATTAGAGCACGGTCTAATCTTGTCAGCGATTTTGTTTGCCATTGGTTTTTGTGGTGTGATGGTACGACGTAACTTTTTGTTTATGTTGATGAGTCTTGAGATTATGATGAATGCTGCTGCCTTAGCCTTTGTAGTGGCAGGTAGTCGCTGGGTCAGTCCTGACGGACAAATTATGTTTATTTTGGTGCTAACTTTGGCAGCCGCTGAAGTTGCAATTGGGTTGGCTATTCTTTTACAGTTTTATCATAAGCGTGGTCATTTAGATGTCGATACGGCAAATGAGATGAAAGGGTGAAATCAAAATGAGTATGTTACCTTTAACCTTTATGCTGCCGCTGATTGGCTTTCTGATTCTAGCGACCATGCGTGACCGCTTAAGCGAAAACGCAGCCGCAGTGGTCGGTGTCGGCAGTATGGGTTTGGCTGCTTTGTGTGCCTTGATGGCAGGCAGTGATTTTTTAATGAACCACCCACAAGGCGCTGTCATTAATCAGCCATTGTGGACGTGGATGCAAGTTGGTAGTTTTGCCCCAAAATTTGGTCTCATGCTGGATGGTTTGGGCGTGACCATGATGGGCGTGATTACCGGTGTCGGTTTTTTAATTCATATTTTCGCGTCATGGTATATGCGCGGTGAAACAGGCTACGCAAGATTTTTTAGCTATATGAACCTGTTCGTCGCAAGTATGTTGTTACTTGTGCTTGCTGACAATTTAGTGCTGTTGTACTTAGGTTGGGAAGGCGTTGGTATCTGTTCTTACTTATTGATTGGTTTTTATTATCACGAGCGCGCCAATGGCCGTGCTGCGATGAAAGCCTTTACTGTAACCCGTGTGGGTGATGTGTTTTTAGCGTTTGGCTTATTCTTGTTGTTCCGTGAATTGGGTACGTTAAATATCTCAGATATCAATGCCAATGTATCGCAAATGCTAACGTCGGCAGGGTCAACGGTGACGATTTTTGGTCATAGCTATCCTACTATCAAAGTTGCAGCTGTGATGCTAGTACTGGGTGCGATGGGTAAATCTGCACAAATTCCGCTACATTCTTGGCTTGCCGATGCGATGGCAGGTCCTACGCCTGTTTCAGCCTTGATTCATGCGGCAACGATGGTTACTGCAGGTGTGTATTTAATTGCGCGTTTACATCCTGTGTTCTTATTGACCCCTGATGTATTGGCAAGTTGGGTGGGTATCGTTGGGGCAACAACATTGTTAGTTGCTGGTTTCTGTGCGCTTGCACAAACCGATATCAAACGTATCTTAGCTTATTCGACCATGAGTCAAATCGGCTATATGTTCTTGGCATTAGGGGTAGGCGCTTGGCAAGTTGCAATTTTCCACTTGATGACCCATGCGTTCTTTAAAGCTTTATTATTTCTAGGGTCGGGCGCTGTTATCTTGGCTTACCATCATGAGCAAAACATCTTTAAAATGGGTGGCTTGTTCTATAAAAATAAATTCCTATTTGCGGTGTTTGCGATCGGGGGTGGGGCACTTGCTGCGATTCCTTGGATTACGGTGGGTTATTACTCAAAAGATGAAATTATTTGGGAAGCCTTTGCATCAGGTCATATGAATTTATTTTGGATGGCAGTGGTGGGTGCGTTTTTAACCTCGATTTATACGTTTCGTATGATTTGGATTGTGTTCTTTGGTGAAGAAAAAACGCCTATTCACGATCTTAAAGGTTGGACATACTGGCTGCCGCTCGCGGTATTGCTAGTGTTATCAACTGCAGTAGGAGCGATGATTCATCCACCATTAGCAGGCGTATTGCCACAAAGTTTTAGCGTGATTCATCCTGAGGTAGAATCCGGTAAGCACACGGCAGAAATGATTGTGATGGCTGCGATGTTGGCGGGTTTGATTGTGGGTGCTTTCTTGTTTGCCCTAGATAAAGGTCGCATCGTGAGTAAGTTTAACCAAACAGGTTTGGGCCGTGCGCTTAATTACTGGTGCTATCATGGTTTAGGCTTTGATGCTTTGTATGACATTGTATTTGTTAAACCATTCTTATTGATTGGTAAATTAATTAAAATTGACCCGATTGACCGCACTTGGAATATTTTACCAGCACTATCGTTGGCAGGTAACCGAGTGGCGACATGGTTCCAATCTGGCTCGATTCGTGGGTATGCTGCAAGCTTCGGTCTTGGCATGGCAGTATTGTTGGTGTTGGTAATGATGATGATAGGGAAGTAACAGTTATGCAAAATAATCTCTTATTACCCGCCTTGATATTTATTCCAATCATTGCAGGTTTTCTGTGCTGGTTGGTTGAAAAAGTTGATGAACGTTTTCCTCGTTGGATTGCGTTTCTTGGCATGCTATTAACGTTTTTGATTACGGTAGCTATTTGGCAAAACGGTAACTTTATTGGTTCAGCACAAACCATTGCGGAAGTGACTGCTAAACCGACTTGGTTGGCAGAGTTTCAACTATCTTGGATGCCCTCATTGGGGGTCAGTTTCCATCTAGCCATTGATGGGTTATCGCTGTTGATGGTGAGCCTAACAGCCTTCTTAGGTATGATGGCGGTGGCGTGTTCATGGGGTGAGATTACTCGCCGTGTGGGCTTCTTCCATCTTAATCTACTTTGGAGCTTGGGCGGTGTTATTGGTGTTTTCCTAGCAATCGATATGTTCTTGTTCTTCTTCTTTTGGGAGATGATGTTAGTTCCTATCTATTTCTTGATTGCAATTTGGGGACACAATGCGATTGATGGTAAAACCAAAGAATATGCCGCAACCAAATTCTTTATTTATACCCAAGCATCGGGTCTGATTATGTTGATTGGTATTTTGATTTTGGTGATGATTCATGCATCAACCACAGGTCAAATAACTTTTAACTATATGGACTTGCTAGGTACAGATCTTGGTAAATGGCAATATCCAATCATGCTGATGTTCTTTATTGGCTTTGCGGTTAAATTACCAATTTTCCCACTGCATGGCTGGTTACCCGATGCGCACGCACAAGCACCGACTGCAGGCTCGGTCGATTTGGCTGGTATTTTGATTAAAACCGCGGCGTATGGTTTATTGCGGTTTGTCCTACCATTATTCCCAGAAGCCAGTGCTCAGTTTGCACCGATTGCGATTACTTTGGGCGGTATTGGTATTTTCTACGGGGCTTGGCTTGCGTTTATGCAGCAAGATATCAAGCGGTTACTGGCTTATACCAGTATTTCACACATGGGTTTTGTGGTACTTGCGTTGTATGCCGGTACGTTAATTAGTTTCCAAGGCTTGATGATTCAAATGTTGGCACATGGTCTTAGCTCAGCGGCATTATTTATCATGAGTGGTCAGCTTTATGAGCGTCTACATACCCGTGATTTGAGCCAAATGGGGGGTATGTGGGGTCAAATGCGTTATTACCCACCGTTACTTATGTTCTTTGCCGCGGCATTATTAGGTATTCCAGGTACCGGTAACTTTATTGGTGAGTTCTTAATTCTGTTAGGTTCTTTCGCCTCGCATCCTGTGGCAGTGGTGTTTGCTACCTTTAGCTTAGTCGTTGCCGGTTTATACGCATTAATTATGATTTATAAAGCATTATTTGGTACGCCAACAGCGACGATTGAAAAAATGTCACCGATGCGTGATATCAATGCGCGTGAAGCGGCAATCTTGTTGGTGCTTGGGTTTGGTTTATTATGGTTAGGTCTATATCCCCAATCATTCTTAGATACCTCTGACCATAGTATGCACTGGATTAGTCAGGCATATCATGTCCAGCAAGTTGCACCTACTGCTCAAGAGCCATTTGCTCATATGGAGGTAAAATAGATGAATCCTATTATTCCATTTGCTAGCAATGTGCTCATGCCATTGTTTCCAATGATTTTAATTTCAATCACCACGGTGGTGGTGATGATTGCCATCGCCATGAAGCGTTCAAATTTTGTGGCAGGTACCATCAGTGTGATTGGCCTTAATGCCGCCTTGTTTGTTGTCCTTATACAATTATTGGGTGGCAATCCTGATAGCATGTTGCATGGTCTGTATGAATTATTTACACCATCGCAAGGCTTGATTGCTCCCTTATTTGTAGTGGATAGCTTTGCCCAGTTCAATATGGTGATTATTTTAATCAGCTCGCTTGCGTGCTTTACCTTGGCGTATGGTTACATTGGAGGCTATCGCGATAATAAAGAAGAGTTGTATTTGCTACTGCTTATCTCAACATTGGGCGCGCTGTTTATGGTATGCGCTGATAACTTAGCTTCTTTCTTTGTCAGCTTAGAGTTATTGTCGGTACCGCTATATGGTATGTTGGCTTATACTTATGCGCGTGGTAAATCGTTAGAAGCGGGTTTTAAATACCTCATTTTATCGGCGACAGCCTCTGCTACCATGTTGATGGGTATGGCATTAATCTACTCAAACACAGGTACTTTATCCTTCCGTCAAATTGGTATGGCAATCGTACCCATGTTTCAAAATGGTATCGTTATGCCGATTTTGGTGGTGGGGACTGCATTAATGTTATTTGGTATTGCCTTTAAACTCTCAGCAGTACCATTCCATACTTGGACGCCAGACGTTTACCAAGGTGCGCCTGCGCCTGTGGCGACTTTCTTAGGCAGTGTTTCCAAAGTAGCTATGATGGCGCTAGGATTACGTTTCTTATTGTCTACGGCGACCTTAGCCTTGCCAGCAATCAATACCTTGATTGTGGTGATTGCCAGTTTATCGATGATTATCGGTAACGTACTGGCGCTTCGTCAGCACAATATAAAACGTCTGTTAGCCTATTCATCTATTGCGCACATCGGCTATGTGTTAGCGATTATCAGCGCCGTAAAAGTTGAATCAGCAGGTTTTGTCAGCCTTTACATGGCAGTGTATGCGTTTACCACCATTGGTGCGTTCGGTGTCGTGACTATCATGTCAAGCCCGTACAAACGTCAAGGTGAAGCAGAGTTAGTTGAAAACTTCCAAGGGATTTTTTGGCAACGTCCTGTGCTAACCGCTGTATTGACTGTGATGCTATTATCATTGGCAGGTATTCCATTGACCGCCGGGTTTATCAGCAAATTCTTTGCGATTTTTGCTACGGTTTCAGCGCAAAGTTGGTGGCTCACTGCCATGATTATCGTGGGTAGTGCAATTAGCTTGTATTACTATCTAAATCTTATGGTCACCTTGTTTAGACGTCCCCAAGAAGTACAGCCGCACGATGCGGTCAATCATTGGGGTATTCAAGCAGGCGGCATCATGGTGTTGTTGGTGACGTTAGCGGTATTGTACTTCGGTATTTTTCCCGAAACGTTATCAAAAATTATCACGCTAGTTCGCATATATTAATCCAATTTTAGTACTGCGACATAAAAAAGCGTATCTTAGTTCATTAAGGTACGCTTTTTTGTTTATAATGATGCAAAAAAAATGGTCAAGATAACATGTCAGATGATAAAAGTATTCGCGTTAAAGTGATTGAAGTGACTCGTTGGGCACCCACCTTGCTAAGTTTTAAAGTCACGCGCCCCGATGGCTTTAAATTTACTGCAGGGCAATTTGTTAGGCTCGGTATCCATGGCAAAGATTTGCAATATTTTGCACAAAACCATGAGACCAAGTTAATAACTTCTGAGATACAAGGTCAGCCCATTGACCTTGAGGGCTATGTGTTTCGCGCCTATTCCGTCGCATCTTCGCCCTATGATGAATTTATTGAATTTTTCTCGGTGGTCATTCCTGAGGGGGAATTCACCAGTAAGGTTAATCATATCCAAGTGGGCGATAGTTTATTGCTCAATACCACGCCATTTGGCTATTTGACTTTAGCACGCTACCAGTTACCTCTGCCTAATGATTTGTGGTTACTGGCAACAGGCACAGGTTTAGCCCCATTTTTATCGATTTTAAAGACCATTGATGTATGGCAGCAATATCAGCGCATTATTTTGGTGTACAGCGCACGCACCTCGCAAGAGCTTGCTTATCAAGCGGAAATTGGCTCGATTAAGTCAATCTATGGCGACAATGGGGCAGCGTTTGTATTTTTGCCCATTGTCACGCGAGAAGCGGATTATACGGGGGAAAAAGCTCGGGTTCCCAATCTGATATTGTCGGGCAAGTTAACCGAGTTGGTAGGGCAAAAACTGGATAAAGAGCGCAGTCATGTGATGTTGTGTGGTAATCCACAAATGGTCGAAGATACCAAAGAAGCCTTAAAATCGCTTGGATTGACCATGAATCGCCGCGGCGAAGGCAATATCGCCGTTGAAAACTATTGGTAAGCACCTCGTTAATTGGCAAAGCACAATCGGTAAAAAATCAGTAGAGCAAAAGCGGTAAAGGATGAGGTTTGATACCGATGAAAAAATTCTAAGCCGCTTTAGTTGCGTTTGCTGTTATTGCAGGATTATCCGCTTCAGTAATTAATTGGTCACTACTACCTATATTGAGAATTTCACCGACGTTGGCATTAGCTCTCAGCAGTAGTTGCTGTTCAGCAAGATAACCGTGATTAACTTGCACCTTGCGCAGCGTCGCCATGATTTTTTCGTTTTTCTTCAGCCAGCGACCAATATCGAGATACAAGATATCATCTTTTTGGTGCACCAAATTGATTTTCTCCAAAATCATGCCGAGGGGGTCTTTCTTTAACACCCGTTTGAAAAACCAAAGCGCCGCATGAATCGCTTTTGATTTAACATAGGAATCTGAATACAAGCTAATGACATCGGTGTCAGTCAATTGCTGAAATACCAAGCGTTGGCGATAACGGTCAAATTGGGCATGTACCACACCTAAGTTGACAGCCAGGTCAGCGAAAATGCCATTATAGTTAACCGTTGCATACAGTCGAAGCCAGCCTTCATGAATCTCTAGATGCATGGCTAATATCGCTTTGACTTTTTCAACCACAAATTTTTGAATGGCATCGTTTAGCTGCTTTTCGGTGGCGGGCACGATAAACTCTTGACCGGCAAAATCTTCGATTTTTTCATACCACGTTTGTGATTTTTGTATCAGCGCACGTGCGATTTCTTCAGAATGGGTGGCAAAAAATTCATCCAGTTGCGTTTTGCTTGTTATCACGATCGTTTCTCATTTTTTATATTTGTATTGAAAGCTATTATTGTAGTCAGTTTTTGGGCATTGTAAAGTTGCTAATCAACTTGCGGTTCTGTCTACAAGAAATATTGTAACATTGATTACTAAATATTGATTGCTACTTATTGCTTGCTCACCACTCATTGCTAATGGCGTATGAATTTAGCTTCAGCCAATGTTTGATTTAATCTATAATATCTGCGCGTTATAATACATGAGTGATTTGTATTTTTTTAGCAAGGTTGTAGAGATAGCGTCATCATCGTTTAAAGGGTTATAGTTTGGTGTATAGCAAAGACAGTCACCGTGATGTTTTTCAAAAGTTAATGCCACATACTACGGCTTGCAAAGACAGCGTCATGCTATTTGCTACCATTACGGCAGTGGCAATTCATGCGGCTGTTATTTTTGGTATCCAATTTGAAGATAAAAGCTCACCAACCGCAGCGGTGCAAGAAGTCACCACGGTGTTGACCGAAAATCTGCAAAAGAATGAAAAAGCCGATTTTATCGCCAATGCCGGCCAGCAAGGTGGCGGTGAGTCCAACGAAAAGCTACGGCTTGAAAACAATACCATGAGTCCCTTAGAAGACCAAGCAATCAATGAAACCGATGATATCGTGAGTCAAGAACGCCAAACGCGTCAACAAGCGTTTCAAGAAAGTTATTTACGTACCACGTTAAGCTTTGAAAAAATCCGCAGAGAAAATAATAATAAAAAACAAGATGATAGCGAAAATCTAGCGGCGCAAGAACAACGGGTACAGGCACAAATTGCCACCCTTGAAACCAAAATCAGCAGTAACCGCCAATTACTAGCCAAAAAATCTGCGGTCAAAACTATCAGCAGTAACTCCACCACCACGGGTGAAGCCGCGCGCTATATCGAGAATTTTCGCCAACAAGCCTATCATATTGGCAACCAGCAATATCCCCAAGAAGCCCGCGCCAAAGGCATCAAAGGCGATGTCATGCTGATGGTGATTATCGAGCCTAACGGGCAAGTCAAATCCATCAAAGTGTTACAGTCATCAGGCGCTACTATCTTGGATGAAGCAGCAAAAAATTCGGTGCGTAAAGCCGCGCCATTTGGTAAATTCTCAAAGGAAATGCAAGATTATTTGGAGCTGCGTATTATCCGTACCTGGCGATTTGGTGATACCTTAACCGTTGATGACCAAAACCCCGCAATTTAACTTTTCACTAACTATGCTAAAGGCTATCCTATGTCAACCGTACTACACAAAGAATTGGCGCTATTTGACCTCGATAACACCCTCATTGATACCGATAGTGACTATATGTGGGGCGAGTTTTTGGTCAAACATCATCTGGTAGAAGAATCGCTGTATCGTGCTAAAAATCGGGAGTTTTATGAGCACTATATCGCAGGGACGCTCGATGCGGTCGTCTATAATGAGTTTGTGGCAGGCTTTTTAAAACAGCATACTTTAGCCCAGTTACACGAATGGCGTGAGCAATATTTGCAAGATGAAATCGCACCAAAAGTGCGTCCAAAAGCGGTTAACGCTATCCAATCGCATTTACAAGCAGGGCACGATGTAGTAGTGATTTCCGCCACCAATGCCTTTGTGGTCAAAGCGATTGCTAACAAATTATTTTTGGTAGAGGAAGATAATATTTTAGCCACTGAACTAGAAGTCACCGAGCAGGGGTACACAGGTAAAGTCGCAGGACAGCCAAACTTTAAAGAAGGCAAAATCATTCATTTAAAAAATTGGATTGCTCAAAAAAACGCACAAGGTATTACTTATACCAAAACTTATGCCTATTCGGATTCAAAAAATGATTTGCCGCTATTAGAATGGGCGGATGTAGCGATTGCGGTATGCCCCGATGATACTCTACACGCGCATGCCTTAGCGCATCATTGGGCAGTGGAAGATTGGTCGATAAAAGCACAGGTGTAGTGGGCAACAGCCAAGATGAATGGCGACAGCTAAGATGAATCCAGTGACAGATTCAGGTATAATGGCGCATTTTTCATAGTAACACGTTAAGGTAACCTCGCATGGAAATCAACCCGTATTTAGAGCATATCAAAGACTTAACTGACCGTGGCAACCAGCTTCGGGGGTATCTTTGACATCGAAGCCAAGCAAGAGCGTTTGGAAGAAGTCAATTTAGAGCTTGAAAACCCAGAATTGTGGAACGACCCAGAGCGTGCCACCAAAATCAGTAAAGAAAAATCGCAGCTTGATAATGTCATTGGCGTGATTACCGCTTTAGACGACAAGTTGGAAGACGCCAAAGCCATGATTGACTTAGCGGTGGAAGCCGATGATGCAACGCTATTGGCAGACGTACAAGCGGAACTCGATGAGGCCGAAGCCAAAGTCGCAGATTTAGAATTTAAACGTATGTTTAGCGGTGAGATGGATGGCAACAACTGCTATGTTGATATCCAGTCAGGCTCAGGCGGTACCGAAGCCCAAGACTGGGCAGAGATGCTGCTGCGGATGTATTTACGTTGGTGTGAATCACATGGCTTTAAAGCCGAAATCATGGAACTATCAGCAGGTGGTGTCGCAGGGATTAAAAGCGCATCGATTCATGTCAAAGGTGACTATGCGTTTGGCTGGTTACGTACCGAAATCGGCGTGCATCGTTTGGTGAGAAAATCACCGTTTGATAGCAACAACGGTCGCCACACGTCGTTTGCGGCGGTGTTTGTATCGCCTGAGATTGATGATAATATTGAGATTGATATCAACCCTGCCGATTTACGCATCGATACTTATCGCTCAAGCGGTGCAGGCGGTCAGCACGTTAATACCACCGACTCTGCGGTACGTATCACCCACCAACCGACAGGCATTGTGGTGGCGTGTCAAAATGAACGTAGCCAACATGCCAACAAAGACACGGCAATGAAAATGCTACGCGCCAAACTGTACGAGCGTGAAATGATGCAGCGTATGGAAAAGCAACAAGCGCTAGAAGAAACCAAATCGGATATCGGTTGGGGTAGTCAAATTCGCTCGTATGTGCTCGATGACTCGCGGATTAAGGACTTACGAACAGGGGTGGAAACTTCCAATACCCAAGCGGTGCTAGATGGCGACCTTGATAAATTTATCGAAGCGAGCCTAAAAGCAGGGCTTTGATTTAACTGCGCTGCCTACAATAACCCATTGCTAATTTATCCGCACTTGCTAAAATTAGAGAGTCAATTTTTTAGTTGACGCGCTTTTTTTTCATAAGGATTTGATATGCTGTACCAATGGCAAGACAAAAAACCCACTTATCAGGCACCCTTCACAGGCTGGGTCGCAGACTCCGCTGAAGTCATAGGCGATGTGCATTTAGCTGATAACGTCAGTGTGTGGTTTGGCGCGGTGATACGCGCGGACAATGCGCCGATTTATTTGGGCAAAAATAGTAATGTGCAAGAAAACAGTGTGATACACACCGATGAAGGTATCGCCGTCACCATTGGCGAAGGCGTGACGATTGGGCATTTGGCGATGCTACACGGCTGCACTGTTGGTGATAATAGCTTGATTGGTATCGGTGCGATTGTGCTCAATAATGCCCAAATCGGCAAAAACTGCATCATCGGTGCCAATGCGCTTGTCACCGAAAATATGCAAATCCCAGATAATTCCATCGTGATGGGAAGCCCAGCTAAAGTGGTCAAAATGTTACCAAAAGAGCGCGAAGTGATGCTTCAACAATCAGCTTTACATTATGTTGATAAAGCCCATGCTTTTAAAGCAGGACTTAAGCCTCTAGCGATAGTGTATTAAGTTTGATAGCAGTTATTGGAGCATACAGATTAGTGCAAAAAAAGGATAGTGAATGCACGCTCCTTTTTTATGCCGTGTTGCTTTATGCCCTGTTATTCCTGTTACTTGACTATTAAGCAATACGTTGTCTTAACGCTGTAGCACGTTCTACCAACGCCGTGTTGTTGCTGTCTTTGATTTCATCAAGCAAGCGTTTGGCACTGTCATATTCCCCTAAATTCACATACTGTTCTGCCAAATCTACGTTTAACGTATCCGTGTCGATATCCTTAATGACATCGAGTATCTCTGATAAATCTTCAACAACTGGCGCAGTTGTTAGGCTTGCCTTATCTGCTATCGATGTTGTTTCAAGACTAGCGGTTCGGGTCGTAGTTGTCTGATTAGTTGCTTGAGTAGCTGTATCATCAAAGGACAAATCAATCAAGTCATCTGATGGGGTAGGCTCAGTGACCAAGACATTTGACGTAGCGTCTTGCGCTTTGGTCGTGTCATCGTCTAGCGCAAAATCAAACATATCATCTGAGATAAGTAGCGAGTCAGACTGGCTAGGGGCTTTGACTTCTATAGGAGCGCTGACTTCTGCCAAGTCAACGACAGGCTCAGCGACCGATGGGGTAGCAGGCTTGGCTAGTGAAGCCGCTTCTGCTTGGCGTAGTAATTCATCATCCAAAGCAAACGATGCAATATCTGTGGCTTCATCACTGGCAACCGGTACAGAAGTCACCGCATCAGAAGTTAGATTGCTAGATGATTTAATATCTGACGTGTCAAAGCTTAAGGCTGCTTCTGTAGTAGCGTCATTGGTTGGAGTAACCGTAACCGCTGGCTCAGCGTTCAACTCAAAGTCAAAATCAAAATCATCTGCGATGTTGTTGTCAGCGCTCGGTGCAGCCGTTGGGGTCGTTAGCATTGGCGCTGTAGCCGTAGCGGCAGGTGTTGATTGCGTCTCTGGTAAACTAAAGTCAAAGTCAAAACCGCTGTCGCTAATAGCATTGTTATTGTTATTGACGTTACTTGCTGACGCGGTTGTAACAGGTTCATCTATCGGCGCAAAAATTTCGGTAGGTGATTCTAGGGCAGGGGCAGCGACAGTCGCAGCGGTCGCGGGCTCTTTGCTAGGTGGATCAAAATCAAAATCGTCAAAAGTGAACTCATTTGATTGTGATTGCGCCGCTGTAGTTTCAGTGGTAGGCTCAGTTGCAGTGGGGAGAGGGGCTATTTTGGTTTCAGGTACATCGAGTGCAAAGTCAAAATCTAACTCGTTATCGGCTTTGCTGCTAATACCATCAACTGGGTTTGCTGGCTGTGCCACTTGAGTGACGGTCGGCCTGACAACATGTAAGGTGCTGTTGATGGCTGGTTTATCACTGTCTTGTTTAAACCCTGGCAAATCAAAATCAAGTCCATCAGGTTCAACCGCTTCAGCGGTATGGGTCATCGCTGTGCTGCGTGCATTTATCGATTGTTCTTCATCTACCAGCGTTTTTAGGTTATTGGCTTGGGCGTTGAGATTGAGGGTTTGAGCAGCCTGCAAAGTCGATTGCGGCAGGTTAGGCGCAGCATAGGGGCTTGGTTGCTGTGATTGACGTTGCAGTTCTAGTTCGCGTTGCTGTTCAGCCAAGGTTTTTGGACGTTTGACTTGGGTCTGAGTATCAACCGTTGTCTGGCTCTTACCTTTTTTCATCAAAAAAACGCCAGCAACAATTACCAAAATCACCACTGCTGCGATACCTATCATTATCGGATCCATCTTTCACCTCATCGTTACGGTAGATAGTTATCATTAGGGCATAGCAAGATATGAGCTACCGCTTTATGCGACTAATGAATCACCACAAATTTGTTGTACGGTATGAAATGACACAGCACACAGGCAATATCATCCACGCGCTATATTATTTTTTGTTTAACTCTTTTAAGCGTTTTTCTAATTGGGCAAGCTTGGTGTTTTGTATTTTCAAGCGATTTTCCGCGCCTACTAAGTCTTGATTGAGTTTGTTAACTTTAGTGGCTTGCTGGGCAGTGGCTTGGCGTTTTTGCTGCACTTGAGCCGCCACTTGGGATGACATCGCTTTGCTCGCCTTGTTCTTAGTACTCTGACCTTGTACTGAACCATTGGTATGATTAGGTGCGATGATGGTCATTTCAGATTTTTTAGTCGCTGCGTATGGCCGCGGTGCTTTTTGTGCTTTAAGTGTCTTTTTTGTCGTTTTTGGGGTGGCTGGTTGTTTGGCAGCAGATTTTGGTGCGATGACAGATTTTTTGCTTACGACACGTCTTTTATTTTGACGATATTGTTGTCGCGCTTTATTGGCCGATTTTATCCCAATTTGTGAAGGCACTACGTTGTATTTTGGTATTTGTAATTGGGTATTGGCGACAAGTTTGGTTGGGTCATTATCTGGGAACGCGGTCGGGTTGGCTGCCATGATATCTGTCATCACTTGATCCACATCTTTGCGGTTTGCTGCTGCGATATTACTGGCGATGGTCCAAAGGTTGTCATTGCGCTGTAGTGTATAAGTGGTTGTCTCGCCAATGATTTGCGGGTTCTTGGCGCTATACTTAAATTTGGACTTGTCTGAAGGTTGATTGCCATAACTAGCTGCCGGGCTTGGTAATTGATTGTCTGCGGCGCTGGTTGGGATGGGGTTTTGCATTTGTGGCGCGTCTGGCGTGTAGACAGTGCCATTTGGCTGAACAGATCGAACCGTTCGCGTCTCTTGAATACGCAGGTAGTCACTGTTTTCGCTAGCTTGCGTCATTGGGGCGGCGCCAGCGGGCATACCAGTTGTAGGTAAATTAGGCAGCTGGTTGATGGTGGTTGATGGCAAGGTTATCGGCTGCATGGGCATAGGGTCGGGCGACATAACAGGCAACTGCACAGGATTGGCCGAACCTATGACGATGTTTTGCGTAGGTGATTGCAAAGCCGTGGTATTGGCTTGCGTGGTGATTTTTTGTGCGCTGTCGATGGGCATCAACAAGGTTTTTGGCAGCGTTTTGGTCACGCCATTTTCCGTGATATTGAGCACCACATCAGTAAATGGGGCATTAATCGCACGGTTGGTGGTCAATACAATCTGACCGCCATTGCTACTGGTTGGGACAAATTTGATTTGAATATCGGCATCTTTTGACAAGCCTAGCTGGCGATACACATCAGCTTGGGCGACTTTGACAGAAAAAGTTCTTGGATTGATATCACTGACATTAATACTGGCGTTTAAAGGTTGGTTTTGTTGAGTTTGTACATAAGTATCGCCAATATTGACGGCATAAGCGACAATGGGAAGCGATAAGGGAAAACCCAATACCAAGTGTACAGAGTATTTTTGCCAAGACATAAAAAATCCTTGCTGAAGGTATCATAGCCTAGTTAGGGGTGTTAAAAAATGCCTACTTGTTTGGTTCATGGTAGTCAATATACCGACAGGCAATATTCAAACATCGAATTAATCGATAGTCCAACAACTTGACAAAAGTTTCAGTCAAATTATCTGCTCAACTTTACACTTTTTGTCCAAAACTCTCAATAGTCTGACTCGCTTATTATTGGCATAAAGCTTGGGATAAAGCCCGCTATTGATAGCAATTTACGCGCGGATTGATACGTGGATTGATGCTTGGATAATGATGCTATACTATGAATACCCTGATAAAGGCAATCCCTGTCTACTGGTCATGGCGTTTTTTAGGGGTAAATAACGGATTAACACTATCAGGTTTATCTACTCAGGCATAAAAAAACACGCCCTAGTCAGCGTGTTTTTTATAAAACCTTGGGCTTATAATTGATTGCGGATAATCGCAAGTGTGCGGCGTAATGGCTCTGCCGCGCCCCATAACAACTGATCGCCCACGGTAAAGGCAGATAAATACTCACCACCTAGATTCATCTTACGAAGACGACCTACGGCAACTTTAAGGGTGCCAGTGACCGCGACTGGGGTTAAACGCTCAACGCTTGCTGCTTTGTCATTTTCTACCACATCTAGCCACTCATTACCACTGTTACGAAGCGCAGCTTCAATTTCTTCTAGCGGGATGTCTTTTTTTAGTTTGATGGTCAAGCCTTGTGAGTGACAACGCATGGCACCGATACGCACGCAGATACCATCAATCGGCACAATGTTGGCATTAGTCTTGTCTGCATCATTGCCTAAGATTTTGTTGGTTTCAACACAGCCTTTCCATTCTTCTTTTGATTGACCGTTTTCTAGTTGTACATCAATGTATGGAATTAAGCTACCAGCAAGCGGCGCACCAAAGTATTGTTTTGGGAAGTCGCTGCTACGTTGTAATTCGGCTACTTTACGGTCAATCTCTAAAATTGCGCCTGCCGGGTTATTGAGTTCGTCTGCAACGCCATCATGGATGTAGCCCATGCCCTTGATAAGCTCACGCATGTTGTTGGCGCCCGCACCACTTGCCGCTTGGTAAGTCATCGCAGATACCCATTCAACCCAATCGCGTTTGAACAGCTCGCCAATCGCCATCAACATCAAAGATACCGTACAGTTACCACCGATAAAGTCTTTTTGACCATTTTTGATAGCGTCATCAATGACATTGCGGTTGACAGGGTCTAGGACGATGATGCTATTGTCAGTCATACGTAGGGTGCTTGCTGCATCAATCCAGTAACCTGTCCAGCCTTTATCACGTAGCGGTTGATGGACTTCTTTAGTATAGTCACCGCCTTGACAGGTAATAATGGCATCACAAGCCGCTAAAGCCGCTAAGTCATGCGCATCTTCAAGCTTGCTAGGGGCAATGCCATTTGGGGTAGGAGCATCGCCACCGGCATTACTGGTAGAGAAAAACACGGGGGTAATCCCTTCAAAGTCGTTTTCATCTATCATACGTTGCATTAATACCGAACCGACCATTCCACGCCATCCGACCAAACCTACGCGTAGCTGACTCATGATAACCCTTCCTTACTGTAAACAAAATAAAATAAATAGTGCAGAAAATCCACATTGATTTTTCAATTAGTAACCTGTTACCTTGCCTGTATTTGTCATGTTTTGCAAGTGAATTTTTTTTTACATGGGGCATCTATTTAGCTATAGATGGTAGGCTGATAGCGATGTCAGGGTGAAAAATAGCGTTTGGCAACACAACTGCAATTTATCAGCCGTATTTTTGCGGCTACTATATCGCCATACTAATGATCACAAGCTAATGATAACAAGCTAATATTGACCAACGTGAACCGCAATATAACATGAAAGGATAGACAATGACGCTGTTGTTACAGTTGCTAGCAGGTTTTGTGGTTTTTGCAACTTTTTGGGCAACCATCCCTAGGTTTGAATGGTGGTTTAGGGTTGCTGATTTTCCCAGAAATCAATTGATTTTTTTGGGGGTGGTGGCGCTCATTGGCTTACTTTGGCTGGGCGCTTTTGACAGTCGTTGGCAGATGGGATTGATTTTGCTGCTGCTTATTGCGCTGGCTATGCAAGCGTACATGGTGTTGCCTTATACGTTTTTGTGGAAGAAACAAGTGCAAACGGCAAAGCCAAAATCACGCGATTATCAAGTGAAATTGTTGGTTGCCAATGTGTTGACGACCAATCCAAATAAACAAGCTTTGATTGACCTTATCCATACCCATCAACCCGATATTGTATTGACACTCGAAACTGACCAAGTGTGGCAAGACGCTTTAAGCCCCATTGAGGCTGACTATCCATTTAACGTCAAAGTACCACTCGATAACTTGTATGGTATGCATTTGTACTCAAAGCTTGAGCTTATCAATCCCCAAGTAAAATATCTGGTGGTTGATGATATCCCATCGATTCATACCCAAGTTCGCCTAGCCATGGGAAAAGTTGTTTGGCTATACTGCTTGCACCCCATGCCACCGAGTCCAACCGAAGCGGATAAATCGGTGACACGGGATGCTGAGCTGTTAATGGTAGGTAAACACATCAACGCCAACGACTTGACGGTGATTGTTGCAGGCGATCTCAACGATGTGGCTTGGTCGCATACCACACGCATGTTCCAGCGTATCTCAGGGCTACTAGACCCCCGCATTGGGCGAAAATTCATCAATACCTTTCATGCCAGTTACCCATTTTTGCGCTGGGCGCTTGACCATGTTTTTCACAGCAATCACTTCACGCTGGTATCCATGGCGCGTATGCCGAACATTGGCTCCGACCATTTTCCCGTGCTCACTACTTTACAATATGAGCCTGAAGTCATGGATGAGCAGCCTGAACCTTTGCCAAGCATCGCCGATCACCAAGAGGCGAAAGAAACCATCAAAGAAGGGATCAAAGAAGGCGAAAAACTATCCGAAGCTCAGACTGATAGCGCTAGTGATGCTAGCAAATTATTGAAAGGCTCATGAGAAAGCTAACAGCGGGCAAGCTAAAACGCCATGTAAGCATTTGCTTACAACAGATTCCGCCTTTTGCGGCTAGTAACCAACGGTGCAACAACCTACAATGAACTCATCAACACAAGGATGATACCAAGGAATGGTAGTGTTGAGACGCTCAGGATGAGTAATATCATGGAAAGCCAATAATAATAACATAGTTGACATGAAGTGCCCTAAAACCCAAGTCTATTGCCCTAAGACTTGGGTTTTATCTTTTTTGGTACTTATCAATCATAATCTAGCCTAATTTAGCATAGTCTAGCTACCTTGTTTTTTGCTTGTTTTGACTACTTAAATGCAAATTCTGCAAGGCTTATGGCAGATTTATTTTCACGGGCAGCAAATAGTCGCTGTCAATAGTCCTAGTCACCAAATATTAGCCACCAAATAATAGCCACTAAGTAATAGTCACCAAATAGTCGAAGTTTTTTAAAATAATCTTTGCTAAAATATCCGCACTTTTTAATCAAAGCTGACGGACAATGACGATGAACCAGTCTGAAATTCTTGAAGACTCACCTAAACAAGCCCCTAATAAATTTGCCCATCCAAATAATGATAGCCAATTTTTGATTGCCCCTTCGATTTTGTCGGCAGATTTTGCCCGTCTGGGCGAGGAGGTCGAGCAGGTTATCGCCGCAGGTGCAGACGTGGTGCATTTTGACGTGATGGACAATCATTATGTCCCAAATTTGACCTTTGGTAGCATGATTTGTCAGGCGCTGCGTGATTATGGGGTAACTGCGCCGATAGATGTGCATTTGATGGTGTCACCAGTTGATAGTATGATTGAGCAGTTCTTAAAAGCGGGCGCTAGCATCATTACCTTTCATCCAGAAGCCACGCAACATGTCGATCGCTCGTTACAACTCATCAAAGATGGCGGCGCTGACTGTGGACTGGTGCTCAATCCCGCCACGCCGCTACACTATCTAGACTATGTGATGGATAAAGTTGACCAGATTTTATTGATGAGTGTTAACCCAGGGTTTGGTGGGCAAGCATTTATTGATGGTACCCTCAAAAAAATAGAAGCGGTGCGCGAAATGATTAGGCTATCGGGTCGCAATATTCGCCTTGAAGTCGATGGCGGTATCAAAGCCAGTAATATTCGTGCAGTTGCCGAAGCAGGGGCTGATATGTTTGTCGCAGGTTCAGCGATATTTAACCAACCTGATTATCGCCAAGCGATTGACGCGATGCGTGCCGAACTGGCTTTGGTCGGTCGCTTGCCAGCGTAAATGCTACACAAGCCATGATACACAAGGAAATTGGTATGGACGTTCAATCCCCGTCTTTAGTACCCAAAGGTCTGACAATTGGACTGGCAATATTTGCGGTGTTGCTAGGGTTGGCAGGTTTTGGGTTTAGGTTGATGTTTGGCGATAGTTTATCATCAATGCTGCCCTCACTGGTGAGTACCATTGCGATTTTTTGGTTGGGTATCCCACTGGCTTTTGTCGTGGGTTCACAGGTGTTAAATCGCTACTCAGGGCGTGCACCGATTCAAAATCGCAATGCATTAACCTTGGGTTTGTTATTTAGCTGTGTGGCGATGCTATGGATGATGGCGGCATATTCGTAGCGGTTCGTTCGGCGAGTCGGCACCCCAAGACATTAACGCTACAAATTGCCGCTACACATAACACCAATCCTCAGTAATTATTTAGGAATTTATTGAATGGCATTGCCACATTATACTAAGCAAGAATTATCGATTTATCCCAGCAATCTTCCAAAAGGCTTAATCAACACACTGATAGTTGCCTGCTTGTTGTTAGGGTTGGCGGCTTTACGCAGTAGCAAGGGAATGCAAGGCTGGCTCAATGTCATCGAAAATTGGGTGTTTATGCTATTGTGGATTCCGCTTGCCGTCACCCTTTGCGCATTACCTTTTAAGTTACGGGATGACAGTTTTGAGCTCAAATTGGCGTATTATCTCGGCATGTTTGTGGCATTTTTATTTGAAATTAATAAACTTCGCTATTGGCATACCATGTAAACATGACGATTTAGGGTAGCAGTTAATAGCTAAAAGTAATAGCTAAAAGTTTTGCGCAATACTTTTTTTTGACCGATGAATTTTTAGGCTTAGCCAACGCTAACATGCTTGAATTTTTAAACAGTTGCAATCATAGTAATGCTATATTTGCTTTTTATAGGCAGGCTGTTATTGATAGACAAGCTGTTAGGGCGTATAGATGAATATTTTGCTCGGTATATTGTTGACTGTATTGATAAGCTTTTTGGTGTATCGATGGATAAGGCTGGCTTGGTATAAACTACATGACATGGCAGGCATTGAGGTCGGTATGTCTCAATATTCTGTGCCGCCGACAGCATCGCCGGCAAAATCAGAAACCATGCGCTTGGCGTACCAATCAAACCTGCCAATTCCCAATACCTTCGGTAGTGATAGCCGTTTTAACTTAATGCCACGTGCTAGCAAACATGCGCGCGACAAAAAATGGTTTAAAGCAAAAAATCAACAACCGCGATTATCTTCACCTTCGATTTTAGGTATTGATGGCGCGTCAATTGAACGTATGCCAACCGCTGCCGTGATGCTACTTGATACCATCCATGACAAACTCATTCGTTATCAGGAGTGGCAACGCGACCAAAGTCAGTCAGTCAACCAACCAGACCACCCGCAAAACCAATGGTTGACTGAAAATAAGTTTGTGGTCAATCGCTTAATTGAGCAGACGATTCCTGAAGCAGTACACCAGTATGACCAAATTGCCAAATATCATCCCAGTCAGCTCAATCAAAAAATTCAGGGTGAGATGACCGCAGGCGAGATGCTCATTGAGGTATTGGCTCGGGTCAATCTGCAATTAGATGAATTGCTCAATGAGATGTTTCATGAAGTCAGCCAGCAATTTGCGTCAACTTACCGCTATGTCAAAAATCGCACGTAGTTCATGGTAGATTAACATAAAAAAAGCGTATCAATTTGATACGCTTTTTTTGTAAGTTTCTTTTTTGTGAGTTTTATAGCGGTTAGCTGCTTCTTTTTTCTTTATCGCGGCGTAAGTGATGACCCCCACGGCGCGCTTTTAGCGGTTTTTTCTCAAAGCGTTCTTGGCGGCGTTTGGCAATGCCGTAAAGCCCTGTACCTTGGCGCGGGCGAATGTTGACAAGTCCTGCTAAGGTGTCAATCTCACGGCGATCTAGCTCAAGATAGCGACCGGTGCGAAGCTCCCTTGGGAGACTGACAGAGCCGTAACGGATACGCAGTAGTCGGCTTACTTTTAAGCCTTGCGATTCAAATAAGCGGCGTACTTCACGATTGCGACCTTCTTTGAGTTTGACTTGGTACCATTTATTGATACCTTCACCGCCTTTTTCAACGATGTCGTCAAACTGTGCCATACCATCTTCTAGCATGACGCCTCGTTTGAGATTTAAGATAATCTCCGGGGTGACTTCCCCCATCACACGCACCGCATATTCGCGCTCTATTTCATTTGATGGGTGCATCAGACGGTGAGCCAGTTCTCCATCATTGGTAAATAGCAATAAACCCGTTGAGTTGATGTCCAACCGACCCACCATTACCCAGCGGTCATGGTTCAGAGGTGGCAGGCGCTCAAACACCGTAGGACGACCTTCTGGGTCATGGGCTGAGCAAATTTCGCCTTCTGGTTTGTAATACATCAAGATACGGCGGCGTTTTTCGTTTTCTGCGGTATAGCGTAGCAAACGTCCATCGACTCGGATTTCATCGCCTTGTCCGACACGGTCACCAATAGTAGCGACAGTCCCATTAACACTGACGCGACCTTCGCGAATCACATCTTCCATTTGACGGCGCGAACCTAAGCCTAGACGGGCGAGCGCTTTTTGCAGTTTTTCGTCTTTCATTCAATAATCCTTTAATAGGTAGCAACATTTCACAATGTTGTGCCAGCATGAAACTTCATGCTTGTGCGTATTGTAGGACAAGCGATGGTTGAATGCTAGTATAAAGTCATGTGGCTAAATTTTAACCAGTATTTTAATCAAAAATTGAACATAAATAATGTCACATTGTAAAAATTATTTTACGTTATAATCATCGACATAAGTGAATCAATACAATTAAAAGGAATAATAACAATGAAAGGGCAAATAGCCAATTTCTCGCCGCAACAGGGTCAAGGTATCATCATGGGGGATGACGGCAAAAATTACCCATTTACTAGCCAACAATGGCAACAAGCCACGGCACCGATGGCAGGACAACAAGTAGAATTTAGTGTCGATGCAGAGGGTTATGCGGTGGCAGTTGTCGGGGCTTATTTCTTTGGCGTTGATGATTCCCAATATCGCAGTCGGTGTTCGCTGTTTGCATGATGTTAATAAATCAGGTTGGTGGATGCTGATTGTCTTTATCATCCGTTGCCGTAAAACCACCGACTTTAGGCGGTGGATATAAGGCAACT
>ENA-OOKF01000043-OOKF01000043.1-human-skin-metagenome-genome-assembly--contig:-NODE-43-length-33044-cov-8.421292_pt1 | contig 33044 bp, 28 predicted proteins | sample MGYA00248881_ERZ501000 | MGnify/ENA primary metagenome ERZ501000 (study PRJEB25958, sample SAMN03398534) | human skin metagenome | study: EMG produced TPA metagenomics assembly of the Human Skin...
TTGCCATGCAACCAACCACCATGACAGATTTTGAAAAAATGGAAAAGAAAGCGCCCGAAGCGACGTTTGTTGCTGACACAACGCCTAATGATGCGGACGAAGTGACTTCTGATAAGCTCACCACCGCGCCACAAGAGCAGCTTGACCGTCTGCATAGCGAAACACCCAAACAGCCTACGGGCAATCAGTAAGTTGAAAGCTTAAATCTATTAAAAGCCTTAATAAAGTCAACACCCTAATGCAAATTAGGGTTTTTTTATTGGTCAATATTTGGTAAAATAATGCTCATTTTTGAAGGTTAACTACTGAGAAGCGTGGTTATCCTGATTTTTTTACACTAATCGACTCGACTGATAGCCGATTAGGCTTCTCATTTTATGCTAAAAAAGCTAGGAAAACATTATGTTGACTAACCAAGACCGCGCAGATGTAATCGCAAAATTTCAACGCTCTGAAAATGACACAGGTTCTCCAGAAGTTCAAGTGGCGTTATTAACCGCACGTATCAATGACTTACAAGCACACTTTAAAGCACACAAAGCTGACCATCACAGCCGTCGTGGTTTGATTCGTATGGTTAACTCACGCCGTACGTTACTTGATTACTTAAAACGTAAAGATGCAGACCGTTATACTGCATTGATCAATGAATTAGGCTTACGTCGCTAATTTATCAGCACGTTATTTGCTTTATTCAATCAGCGGCTGCTTTTGGGTAGCCGCTTTTTTATGGGTTCAATATTTTTAGCCAATTTTGTTTTCACTTTTACCCTCGCTGTTAGCTTAGTCATTATCCATCGTTTGCTATTAGTGGTTAAAGCGCAGTTAAAAGGTGGTGATTCACTGCAAAACTAGGTAAAATAGACAACGCATTGTGCCTGCACAATCGCAGTTTACACTTACTTTTTTTAAAGTATTTTTTAATTTAGGCTGATTTAAGGCTGCTATCAAGCGAATTGGTAGATTGCTTCTAACGTTTGTATTTTTTGAAAAGAACACAAACGTTAGGGGCTATTACTAAAACTTAAATCGCCCTATTTCATCACACAAAGGATAAAACCGCATTATGTTTAATATCATTACTAAAGAATTCCAATATGGTAATCAACAAGTTACGTTAGAAACGGGTCGTATCGCACGCCAAGCTAATTCAGTGGTCGTCCACATGGGCGGCGTCTCTGTGCTAGTGGCTGTTGTGGTAAAAGACGAGGCGCAAGCGGGTCAAAACTTTTTCCCATTGACCGTCAACTACCAAGAAAAAATGTACGCTGCTGGTAAAATCCCAGGTGGCTATGGCAAACGTGAAGGTCGCCCATCTGAGATGGAAACCTTGACCTCACGCCTCATTGACCGCCCGATTCGTCCATTGTTCCCAGAAGGCTACTTCAACGAAATCCAAGTGACCGCCACGGTGATTTCGTCAGACAAAAAACAAGATGCTGATATCGCAGCGATGATTGGTACTTCAGCGGCATTGGCAATTTCATCAGCGCCATTTAATGGTCCGATTGGTGCGGCACGTGTCGGTTTTATCAATGATGAATATGTGCTAAACCCAAACCATGAAGCGCTAAAACAAAGCTCGCTCGATTTGGTGGTCGCGGGTACGTCGTCTGCGGTATTGATGGTCGAATCTGAAGCCAAAGAACTATCAGAAGACCAAATGCTTGGCGCGGTACTATACGGACACGCACAGCAGCAAGTCGTGATTGATGCCATCAATGAATTTGCCAAAGAAGTTGGCGTACAAAAAAACCAATTCGTTGCCCCTGCCGTCAACGAAGCCTTAGAAACTGCCCTACAAAATCAATTTGCTGCAGCGATTTCAGAAGCGTATACCATCAGCGAAAAAGCCAGCCGTTATACTCGCCTTGATGAAATCAAAAACCAAGCGATTGAAGCCTTAGCCGGTGACGCAGAAGCTGAAGGCTATGCCGACAACGTGGCACAAATCAAAGAGCTATTTGAGACCCTAAAATACCGTACGGTCCGTGACAATATTTTGTCTGGCAAACCCCGTATCGATGGTCGTGACTTGCAAACTGTCCGTGCCCTAGACATCCAAGTTGGCGTACTGCCTTACACGCATGGTTCAGCGCTATTTACGCGCGGTGAGACACAAGCGCTCGTTACCACCACGCTTGGCAACAGCCGTGATGTGAACATGATTGACACCCTTGCGGGCACCAAACAAGACCACTTCATGCTACATTATAACTTCCCAAGTTATTCAGTGGGCGAAACGGGTCGTGACAGCGGTCCAAAACGCCGTGAAATCGGTCATGGTCGCCTAGCACGCCGCGGTGTACAAGCCATGCTGCCAGATAGTGACCGTTTCCCATACGTGATTCGTATCGTATCTGACATCACCGAATCCAATGGTTCATCATCAATGGCATCCGTCTGTGGCGCATCACTGGCGTTAATGGATGCCGGCGTACCACTAAAAGCGCCTGTTGCTGGTATCGCAATGGGTCTGGTTAAAGAAGGCGAGCGTTTTGCCGTGCTGTCTGACATCTTGGGTGATGAAGACCACCTAGGTGATATGGACTTTAAAGTCGCGGGTTCTGCCAATGGCGTGACTGCGTTACAAATGGATATCAAAATTGAAGGCATCACGCCAGAGATTATGGAAAAAGCCCTACACCAAGCGCATGCGGGTCGTATCCATATTTTAAATGCGATGAATGAAGTCATTTCAACCAGCCGTAAGGAAATCAACGCCCATGCACCAAACTTTGCGGTGATCGATATCGATCCTGAAAAAATCCGTGACGTGATTGGTAAAGGTGGTGCAACCATTCGCCAATTGACTGAAGAAACAGGTGCGGTGATTGATATTGATGACAATGGTACTATTCGTATCTTTGGTGAAAACAAAGCAGCGACCAAAGCCGCGATTGCTAAAATCGAGGCGATTACGGCAGAAGTAGAAGTCGGCAAGACTTATACAGGTAAAGTGGCTCGTATTGTTGAGTTTGGTGCGTTTGTCAATGTATTACCTAACACTGACGGTCTGGTGCATATCTCACAAATCTCTGATGCGCGTATCGAGAATGTGAATGATGTGCTAAAAGAAGGTCAAATGGTGAATGTACTGGTACAAGATATCGACAACCGTGGTCGCATTAAGCTCACCATGAAAGGTGTGGATCAAACCATCGCACCAACTGAATCTGCTGATACTGAAACGCCAGCGGCTGAATAGTTTTATTAAAATGTAGCTATCAAAAATTAAAAACCGCTTTATCGTAAGGTAAAGCGGTTTTTTTTGGGATAAATTTTGGCAAACGCTATAAAAACATCATTACAGTAATTAGAAAAAATGCCCGATTACGAGAAGGTTTTGAGCGCGTTGACATTTTACTACTTGCAATATGCCGATAACGACAATGAATCACTGAGTAGCCCTCGATAAAATCTTAACCATTGAAAACTATTTAAACTAATAGCGTTAGCGATAAACCACCAAATTCAAACTACTCACAGGCTGAAGGTATTTTTCCATTAACGGCAAAATATCTTCATCAAAACTTTTATCCTTTGGCAAAATGAGTTCATCACTTGCCAATATTGCCACACGGCGAATACCTTGATACCGTCCCCAATCAAACACAATTTTCTCTAACTTTTGTAACGCTGACACGATATACTCAACATGCGGCGGACTTTCGGCAAATTCTGTGATTGCCATATCCACGATGAACTGTGGCTTTGACAACGCACCACCGACTGCCATACCCGCCAAATCACGCTGCAGGGTAAACTGTAACACATCACCGAGTAACAGCTGCGAACGCTCACAGGCTTGCTTGTAAACGGTGTAATGCTCAGGATAAAGCGATTGGTACTTAAGTAAGGCGCGATGACGAAAAATACCTGACACCGGGACGGGCATGATGAGCGCTTGATAGCGGTCTTGAAACAAGGTTTTTTTATCGACTTGGGTCAGCACTACTTAACCTGCCAGTTATTTGTTGGTTGTTATTTGTGGGTGGTTATTTGTTGGCGGCTTTTTGCTGCTCAAGCTGTGCAACTTGCTGTTCTAGCAGCTGGATACGCTCTTCTTTTTTACTACTCAGCTCATTCATCATACGCAGCTGGTCTTGCATCATGGTTTCTTGCTCTTTTAGCTGCGCGCTCTGCTCTGACAATCGACTCAGCTCTTCTTTGGCAATCGCCGGATCTTCAGGCAGTGTCGGCGTAAGAATTTCTTCTGGCGTGATTGCAGGTAGCGCTGTGGTCGCATGGGCTGAGCTAGTGGTTGCCTCCGCTGCGACGGTTGACGCGGCAGGTAAGCTAGCGCTAGCTTGTGGTTTTACTATAGGCGCTGTAGTTTTGGGTATTGCGTGTGCTTGGGTCTGCGTCTGTGTCTGTTTCTGTGATTGCGCGGTGGATTTGTTGGGCTCGCTTGACTGCCCCATAAAAAACCATGCCAAAGCAGCCAGTGCCAACCCTGCACCCACTAGCAACCCAAGTTGATTGCGTTTTTTTAACGTCCGTTTAGCTAGTGGTTGACTTGGCGGTCTTAAAAATGGGTTTGCTGTCTGAGCGATAACCGGTTTAATTTCGGGTTTTGTTTTGGTTAATACAACGGGTGGCGTCGTTTCGATAGCCTCGATAATTTTTTTATCATTACTTTCATCACTATTTTCATCATTACTTTGTGATGCGATGGGCTGTGCTTGCGCGCTATGGGGGTCTGATTCTAGGCTTAGTTTTAGGTCTGGGTCTGGTTTAGCTGCTAACGGTAGGTTATCAATATCAAATATCAGCGCGTTATCGGTTGTCTGTGACGGTACGGGCTGTGACACTGTCGCTGTATTGGCAGTGTCTTCGATAGTCACAGTGGTGTTGGGTTCAACATCACTGGGTAGCTTATCCAAATCAAAATCATCAAAACTCAGCTTTTTGGGTGCGAGGGTATCAGCCGCTTTTGTGTTATCTGCCGTATAGTCCGTTTTACCATGAAGCAGTTCATCTTCCAACTGGTTTAAATCAATGGTATCTAGCGAAAACGCATTTGTGATTGCTGTCGTTTTTGGGGATGTGTCTGGGTAGTTAGTCGCTTGCATCGGCGCCTGAGTTGTATCAAGCTGCAACGCATTATCTGACACCCCTGTCGTTGGATTTTCAGCCAGCTGTGATGATGGATTGACATCTTTGCTAGTCGGGGCTATAGAGTCATTGTTTTTTTTTAGGCTAAATAATTTCATGTTGGGTCAATATCCCTATCCATGTCGGGCGGGTCAGATGTCTGTACGATTTCATGCTAGCGATGTATATGCCAAGCTGGCATGAAAATGATGGTGTACATTCGTTTGCTTGTTACTATAACAAACCGCAATCAAAAATAACAACTTTTGGCACAAAAACCTACTTTGAACGCCATAATTTGACCACCCTAATTGTATCAGGGACGCTTAAACTCGTTAACCTTGCCAAAATTTACCCAAACCGCTTAAACTTGGCTTATTTAAACCTAACAATACCCGCGCCATCGTCGCCATAATGAACAGTTTCCTGATGATTGGATTGCTGAATGTCAACGATCTCATCAGGTGTTGGGCGACGCTCGGTATAGCCACATGCCGTACACTCGATATACTCATCATACTCGGGCTGATATAGCTGAATCTGAACAACTTTATCCAGTGCTTTACAGCTTGGACAAGCCACCCCTGCCAAAAATTGACGTTTGGGGCGATTGGATTGATATCTCATAGTTTCTTCTTTTTACTAGCCTGTATTTTGACAACCGTGTTACCAAGCTTGGGTATTGGCGTTATCGGTGTCATCGCTCAGCAGTTCATCATAGCTGCTGGTTAAAAATCCCGAGTGGCGTAACAGCGCATCAATACGGGCTTCACGACCGCGAAATGCCTCAAAGTTGGCTTTTGCAGATTGGCTACCGCCTTTGGCTAAAATGTTATCGCGGAAGGATTTGCCAGCGTTTTTATCAAAAATACTGGTCTCTTCAAACTTGCTAAACGCATCGGCTGACAACAGTTCTGCCCATTTGTAAGAATAATACCCTGCCGCATAGCCACCTGCGAAAATATGGCTAAAACCATTGGCAAAACGGTTATAACTGGCGGTCGGCATAATCGACACATCGGCACGCACGCTGTCGAGTAACGCCAATAACTGTGGATAGTCGGGTGCTGGGGTTTTGGCATGCAATAACAAATCAAATAGCGCAAACTCTAGCTGGCGCAGTGTTTGCATGCCGCTTTGGAAATTTTTGGCAGCGAGCATACTTTGTAGCATGCTCTCTGGCAACGTTTCACCCGTATCGACATGGCGACTGATTAATGCAATCCCTTCAGGGTGCCATGCCCAGTTTTCCATAAACTGACTGGGTAGCTCAACTGCATCCCACTCGACGCCATTCACGCCTGCCACATCGCCAACATTCACTTCAGTGAGCAGATGGTGCAGCCCATGTCCAAACTCATGAAAGAGCGTTAACACTTCATCATGGGTTAATAAGCTGGGTTTGCCGCGCTGTGTACCCGTTGGCGCAGGGCTAAAATTTGCCACCATAAAACAAACGGGTAACTGCTGATAACCGCTATCATCGTGTTGATAACGCGCTTGAAAGCCACTCATCCATGCACCACCGCGTTTGCCAGGACGGGCATATAAATCAAAATAAAAACCACCGATAAGCTGCTGATGTTCATTAAAAACTTGATAAAAACGCACGTCATCATGCCAGCGCTGTGTGTTTGCAGTTTTATCTTCAATCTGAATGCCATACAGTTTTTGCACAATCTCAAATAAGCCTGCGATGACTGTCGGCACTGGGAAGTACGGACGCACTTGTTCTTGCGATAGATTAAATTGACGTTGTTTAACTTTTTCTGCCAGATACGCCGTATCCCAAGGTCGCACCTCATCGCCCTCATCACCGATGCCAAACGCCATACCTTCAACTTGCAGTTGTTTTAAATCCTGCATGGCAAAGGGTCGTGCTTTGTCTGCCAAATCCCGTAAAAACTGCTCTACAGTGTCGACATTGTCCGCCATTTTGGTGGCAAGTGATAATTCAGCAAAATTGTCATAGCCCAATAACTGGGCTTTTTGTGCGCGTTTTGCCAAGATATCCGCCATGATATCGGCATTGTTAAATTCTGGCTGCGCTGACAATTCAGAGGCACGGGTGACATACGCACGATACAAGGTTTCGCGTAACTCGCGGTCATCGGCATAGGTCATCACCGCAAGATAGACTGGGATATCAAGTGTCGCCACATAAGGCGTTGCCAATACTTGCTCTAGGAATTTTTCTGTGTATCGCCTGCCCGCATCTGCCAGCATGGCAAGCGCAGATTCAGGCAGTCCTGCCAGTTGCGATTCGCTTAACGGTAAAAAGTAGCTTTGGGTAGCATCGAGCACGTTATCGGAGAATTTAGCCGATAGCGTAGATAACTCGCTGGCAAGGGTGGCAAATTGCTGTTTTTGCGCCTCCGCTAAACCCACACCAGATAACTCAAAACTCTGTAGCGCCAAAGTCAACGAGCGTTGTCTTGCAGGCTCTAAACGCTCAAAAAATGACTGATCGCTCACCACACGCTGATAGCGTTGATACAGCGGGAGATGTTGACCAACCGCCGTGCCGTAGGCAGAAAGCGCGGGCAATAATGCATGATGCAGTTCACGGATTGGCTCATCGCTGACCACGCTATTTAAGTGCGATAGCAAGCCCCAACTGCGGTCTAATGCCAGATTCACATGGTCAAAGGCGATGATATCATTGAGCGCTTGTTGGCTGCTGAGGTGTGCATCGTTAACTTGACTATTAGCTTGCCCAGCTTTGTTATCGAGGTCGGCTTCATCATCGAGCATAGTCAAAAACGCATGTCCATTCGCCAACGCATCATCGATTGCCGTCTTGAGTTGCTCAAGTGCTAATTGATTAAATTCAACAAGGTGCAAATTTTTTGTCGGATTTTCTACATCGTTGGTCATACTGTTTTCCAATTTTTTATCGCTCGTTAATGATTGAAAGTAAAAGTCGTCATTGCCCAAAATTTTAGCATAAAAACCGCAATGCTTGGCAAAACCACCCCATTTTACTACATAGGTTTGCGACATACATGTCGACAACCATTATATTGTGACAATTTTTTGTCAAAACAAGCCAGCGGTACAATTTCACGTTAAAATAATGCCATGTTTATCACTGTGATTTTATTATGCGCTCACTAACACCTAAAAAAATAACACCTAAGCAAGTAGCATCTAACGAAATAGTGTCTAACCAAGTATCAGGCGCCAAACAACCAAAAAACAGCCTAATCATCACCAGTTATAACATCCATAAAGGCATGTCACCGCTCAATCGTTTTGTCAAAATGGAAGGCATCGCTGCTGCACTTGACCAAGTGCAATCGGATATTATCTGTTTACAGGAAGTCCAAGGTCAAAATCTCAAACGGGTGGTGAAATACAATGAATTTCCCGACCAGTCCCAACATGAATGGTTTGGCGAGTATCTACAGCTTGAAAACAGCTATGGCAAAAACGTCGAATATAACCACGGTCATCATGGCAATGCGGTACTAAGTCGCCATCCGCTCGACCCCAAACACAATGTCAATATCACAGTGAGCCGCCTTGAGCAGCGTGGTGTATTGCACTGCGAAATCCAGCCCAAAGGCTGGCATACGCCCATTATCGTGCTTTGCGCGCATCTAAACTTAAGGGAAAATGACCGTGAAAAACAATATGAGGTGATAAGCCAGTATATCAATAACGAAATCGACCAATCCACGCCGCTGATATTGGCAGGCGACTTCAATGACTGGAAAAAATTATCCTGTCAAAAGCTTGGCTGTGACCTTAATTTACAAGAAGCCGTGCTGACCCACCATGGCAAATTACTGCCCACCTTCCCTGCCAAGCTTCCGGTATTAAGCCTTGACCGTATCTATGTGCGTAACCTACAAGTACACCGTGCTTGGGTGCATAAGGGACAACCTTGGTCAAATCTCTCTGACCATTTGCCAATTAGTGCCGAAGTCAGTCTGCTGCCAGATTAAACATTAACAGATTAAACTTGCATGATTTTTGCAGCAAGGTAGCATACCAAATTTTATAGACATGACTGTCAATTTTTGTCCTAGCGAAACCCGATTTGACGTTTTAAGCCACAGACTTTAGACGTCAGGCTTTACACGTCGGTTAGCCAAATTGACGCTACACTGGAAATCCCCATGCAACCAAAATTACTCATTATTTTTGCGATATTAGGCATCACCGCACTCGCCATTTTTAACCTAATATCATCACATCGTACCCAGCAAGTCATTGCATCCAATCAAGCCAATAGTAGTGCCGCCTCTGCGCCCTTAGCCATAGCATCAAACGATACGTCATCGATTGGCGAGCAGCCCAAACAAGTGCTTGATAAGGCAACAACAGATTTGAATCAAGCCGCCCAAACGTCATCCAACAATTTGGCGAGCGCAGAGAAAACCACGCAATAATAACTTGGCGTATTAGCTGCTAGTAACGCCAAGCAAGACTGGTTAAAGGGCATCAAGTGGCTAATATTAAATAGCTAAGATTAAGTAGTCAAAGGTGTTTTTTGTTCTAGCAGGTATATGTATGAACGATAAAAAAAGGGCAAATTATATTGCCCTTTTTTCCATTAACGAGATTTGTTGCGCGCGTTACTTTTATTGTTAGCGCTTTTTGCTTTCCTAGCACTCTCATTTGGCTTAGATTGAGATTTAGGATTAGATAGCGCGTTGGGATTGGATTGAACAGAATTAGAGGCCGCTTGCGATTGACCGCGACTTTTGCCTTTACCGCGATTATTAAATGACGATTTTTCCAGCTGTGCCACCAAATCAAAATCAATCTGCTGAGTCTCCATATTGACGGCAGCGACTTTGACACGGATTTTATCACCGAGTCCAAACACCAGTCCTGATTTTTCACCGAATAACTGCTGCGCCTTGTCATCATATACAAAGTAATCTTCGCCCAAATGCGAGATATGAATCAAGCCATCAATGAATAAATCGGTGAGAGTCACAAACAAGCCAAAATTGGTCACTGTGGTAACCACGGCATCAAATGCTTCACCGATATGGTCTTTCATATAATGGGCTTTTAGCCACTGCTCAACAAAACGGCTGGCTTCATCGGCACGGCGCTCTGTCATTGAAGTCTGTTCACCTGCATCTTCTAGTGACCAATCTGGCAGTGGTGCCTTTTTGCCCGTCACTTTCGCTTTGATGGCACGGTGTAGCATCAAGTCAGGATAACGGCGAATCGGTGAGGTAAAGTGGCTGTATTCCTCATACGCAAGCCCAAAGTGTCCAATATTAGTCGGTGCATAGTTAGCTTGCTGCATGGAGCGCAGTAGCACACTATGGATACTAATCGCATCAGGGCGCTCGCGTGTCGCTTCAATGATACGCTGATAATCTGCCTGTGTCGGGTTTTCTTCAGGAAATGACAAACCAAAATGCTTCACAAAGTCACTGACGCGAGCGGCTTTTTCTGCCTCTGGGGTATCATGATTGCGATACAAGACCGGCAATTCATGCTTGAGCGAAAACTCAGCCGCGCAGGTATTGGCAAGTAGCATCATCTCTTCGATGAGCTTATGCGAGTCACCACGCGTCCGTGCCACAATGGCGCTGATTTTGCCTGCTTCATCAAACTTGATATAAGTCTCTTGGGTTTCAAATTCCATCGCATGGCGCTGTTCGCGTTTGACCAATAGCACTTTGTACAAATCATAAAGCACATCAATCGATTTTTTGACCGCTTTATTACCGGTGATAGTGACAGGCACTTCGGCTTTGGGCGTTTCCCCTTGCGCTTGGGCAAAATAATCATTGACTTGGTTATAAGTCAATCGCGCTTGAGAGTGCATCACGCTTGGATAAAACTCATAGCTGGTCACGTTGCCGCTACGCGATAGTATGATGTCGGCTACCATACACAAGCGGTCAACACTTGGGTTTAGAGAGCAAAGCCCATTGGAGAGTTTTTCAGGGAGCATCGGCACCACAAAATGCGGAAAATACACCGATGTACCACGTTCATAGGCTTCTTGGTCAAGTACTGAGTTGGCAGTCACATAATGACTGACATCGGCAATCGCGACCACCAAGCGATAGCCACCGCCGCGACGTTTTTCGGCATAGACGGCATCATCAAAGTCGCGCGAGTCTTCGCCATCAATGGTGACTAGCGGCAACGCACGTAAGTCGATACGGTCTTGATAGTCTTTTTGTGTCGGCTCTTTGTAGGCATCGACTTGCTGCATGACTTTTGGGCTAAACTCATGGGGAATATCGTAATTTAGCAGCGTGGTTTTGATAATCAATTCACGCTCGTTATCATCGACCAAGCTTTCAGTAATTTTCCCCGTCGCGTATTCATGCTGGGTGGGATAGTCGATGATATCGACTTTGACGGGGTCACCCATTTTAAGTTGTAGCGCTTCGACGTTTTCTTCCGTCACCGTAATCGGTTGATGATTGTTTGGGCTAATGAGTTCTACAAAGTAACCATCGTCATCTTTTGCAAGTTTACCGATATATTGTAGCTGGGCATGGGATACCACCGACAACACACGTCCCATCATACGACCACGGTTGTCGGTGCTAGTAGCGATGGCTTTTACTTTATCGCCATGAAATACCCAGCGCATTTCAGTTTCATTCAAAAACAAATCCGGCATATCCTCAAGCACGACAAAGCCAAAGCCTTTGGCATGGGCAGCGACCACGCCAGTCACGGCATCGTTCTCAGTCAATGGGCGATAAATGTAAGGATTGCCACCGTCGGCATCACGGCTTAATTGTCCATCACGCAGCATGGCTTTTAAGCGGTTGCCCAGTGCGTCGTACTCGTCGTCATCTAAATCAAAAATCGTCGCAAGCTCGTGTTGGGTAGCTTGTCCGCGCTCAAGTAGGGTTTGCAAAATCAGTACACGGCTTGGAATCGGGTTGTCATAGTTGGCTGCTTCAACAGCGGCATTGGGGTCTTGCCAATTTTTCATATTGTTGTCGTCTTTTCTTATCATTTAAAATTTGTCATTTAAACTTTGTCATGCAAATTATTTTATCACCTTAGCTAAATGCTAGGGGAAGTATTATCCATCACAGCGATAAAATCATGTTAAAATTTTGTTGCTAAGCTTAGTTTTAGTTCAGGCTTTGGCTCAGCTTAGGTTTTTAGGCTTTATCGCATTGTATATGGGTGCGTTGCAAGCGTTTTTAAATGGTGGGTTTTTAAATGGTTCGTTTTAAGCTTTAATATAGCTTTAATTAAGCCTTAATATAGCTAGCTTCGATAGCGAAAATATAGTTGGCTTCAATAATGAGTATTCAATCGCTAACGGTGAATCACCACAGTGATATAGACAGCGACATAGATTGGTCAAAAAAATAACAGAGGGGAACCCATGAAAGCAAGAATTTTAGCCGTTGGACAAAAAATGCCAGCTTGGGTGCAGACGGGATTTGACGACTATTATAAACGTATTCAGCCCATGCTCAGCACCGAAATCGTTGAAATCCCCGCCTGCAAACGTACCAAAAACCCCTCGCCTGCCGAACTTGAAAAATATGCCATCACCGAAGGCGGGCTAATTCTGCAAGCGCACCAAGCCAAAAATTCAGCAGGCAAACGCGAGCAGCTGATTTGCCTAGACGTCCGCGGTAAGAATCTATCAACCGAAGATTTAGCGGCTAAAGTTGGCGAAGCCATGCAGCTGGGTGATGACATGGCTTTTGTGATTGGCGGTGCTAATGGCATTTCAAAAGAGGTATTAGCCCATGCGACATTCAAATGGTCGCTGTCCAATCTTACCTTGCCGCATCCACTCGTGCGTGTGCTACTGATGGAGCAGCTGTACCGCGCTATGACCATTATCCATCATCATCCGTATCATCGCGGTGATTATTTTTAAGTTTTTCCCGTCAACCTGTTATATCTGATTATGTATGGAATCGCTGACATGGCTTGTTTTTGCGAATTTTTCCCTTATTTATCCTATTAATCCTTTTTAGTTAATCCTTATCCTTTTTAGTTAATCCTTATTCATTCGTTATCATTTCTATTTATCACGGCAACTTTAAGAAAATTGATGGAAAAAACCGAAAAACAACCAATCAGCCTGCAGCCATTTTTACCCAAAACACCGTACCCACTTTATACCTTGCCCAGTTTGTTTATCTCACATGGGGCGCCGACGATTGCTATCGAAAACAACCGTACTACCCAAGCGCTGAATAAATTTGGGCAAAATCTGCCAAAACCACGCTTGATTATCATCATCTCTGCGCATTGGCAAAGCCAGCATCTAGAAATCAATGGCAATGCGGCGCCCGCTACTTGGCATGATTTTAGCGGCTTTCAAAAGAAACTGTATACAATCGATTATCCTGTCAAAGGCGACAGCCTGATTGCTGAGCAGCTGGCACAGCAGTTGCAGGCTTTGGGCGTTAGCACGTCGGTCAATCGACTGCGTCCGTTTGATCATGGGGTATGGTCGCCACTGGTGCATTTGTATCCGCAGGCAGATGTGCCGATTGTGCAGCTTTCGCTACCGCAGCATTTTGATAGTTATGCGTGTTTTCAGTTGGGGGCTTTATTGGCGCCCCTACGGGCAGAGCAAGTATTACTCATCGGCTCTGGCAGTGTCACCCATAATTTGGCACAGGTACAGTTTGATAGTGGTGAGGTGGATGCTGAGGCACGTGAATTTAAATATTGGTTGATTCATCAACTCAAACAACATATGCCAACGGCTTTAGATTGGCGGTCACATCCATTTGCCCATCACAATCACCCCACCCCTGAGCATTTATTGCCGTTATTTTTTGCGGCAGGCGCAGGCTCAAAGATGAGCATCGTGCATGAAAGTTTTGCCCATTTTAGTTTGGGTATGGATGTGTATCGGTTTGACTAACCCTTAGTCCACATTCGCCACATCAAGATTTTTGTCGATTTGAAATACCAAAAATGCGCCGATAGTCATGAGCATAAACATGGTAATACCCAGCTTGGCGACCGGATTAAAGGGCAGGATATTTAACACTAATCCGCCAAAAATACCGACGACAAAGTTGAGTGAGCCTTGCAAGGCACTCGCCATGCCAGCGCGGTGTTTTTGAAATGCCAAAGCAATGGCACCTGAATTGGGCTGAGTGAGTCCTAACCCTGCAATACAACAAAAAATACTGGCGAGCACCAACGGCAGCCAAGCTTGCGTGCCAAAGACTAAACCTAGCAGCATCAAACACGCTGATGAGATTACTTGCATCACCGCCCCAAATCGCAGCAAGCTGACCAGACGATAACGGTTCACCAGCCATTGGTTGACCTGTGTCAAACCAATAAAACCTGCCGCATTCATCCCAAAAATCCAGCTAAAATGCTGCGGCGTGACCCCATACCCTTCCATAATTAGCTCAGGTGCCGCGCTGATATACACAAACATCGAACCCATCAGCAGCCCTGCGCCAATCGCAGGATAATTAAACTGGGTATCTTTGAGCAAATCCCAGTATTGACTGAGCACGTCATTCATCGGACGGTTGTTGCGAAACTCATCGGTCAAGGTTTCATGCAAAAACAGCCGGGTCAGCACGATATTTAAAATACCAAACCCCGCCAAAAACCAAAAAATCACCCGCCAACTGGCGACTTTTAACAGCAACGACCCTAGGCTTGGTGCCAAAATCGGCGCAATCCCCATCACTAGGACCATCAGCGAAAAAGCCTTTGCCATTTGCTTGGGATGCAAGCGGTCACGAATCATCGCTCGCGACACCACCGTTCCCACACACGCGCCTAATGCCTGTAACGTTCGTGAGACAAACAGCACGTATTCATTGGTGGTGGTGGCGCACATCACCGAAGCAATCACATACAATACCATGCCCACATACAAGGGCTTGATGCGCCCAATCCGATCCGAAATCGGACCATAAAACAACTGCCCGACTACCAATCCCACAAAATAGGCAGGTACCGAATTGGACATAAAAGCCGTTGCTACGCCAAAATCTTTTGCCATACTGGGCAAAGCCGGCAAATACATATCAATCGACAGCGGACCGATAGCAATAATCAACCCCAAAATCATAATCCAAACGGTTGGATAGTCTAAATCGTGCGATGGCTGAGGGTGCGGTGTTGGCGGTAGGTTCATAATTATCAATTTGAATAAAAAAGCAGGCAAAAATCATAAGTCGGCTATTATAAACAAATTTTCCTAAAATATTTTTCGTTATCGTTTAGTTTATGTGAGCAATCAACCATGCAGATTGGCTAAAACACCCCATAAAAAAGGCAGCCTTTGCTACCTTTTTTTAGCGAATACCTTGACAGCTTACTGCAAAAAAGTACCCAGACGTTGACCCATTGTCACCGGCACTGAATTATAAAGACCTGCGCCCCAAGCCATGCCCGCTGATTTTGGTAACACCACAATCGCCGTTGAGCCCAAATAAAACCGCCCAAGTTCATCGCCTTTTTTCAATGTCATCTGATGGGTTTGACGCTGCACGCGATCGCTACGTTTGATTTTGCCTGTGGCCACTGTTTCAATCCCTGCTACAATCATCGCCCCGACTAGCACAACGCAGGCTTTACCAAATTCGGTATCAAACACACACACGCAGCGCTCATTACGCGCAAACAAATCGGTAATGTTTTCAGCGGTCTCGTTATTGACCGAGAATAGCTGTCCTGGCACATAGATGGTTTCTACCAAGGTACCGTCAAACGGCATATGCACGCGGTGATAATTGGTCGGTGCCAAATACACGGTGACAAAACTCCCCTCTTGCATGGCTTTGCCAAGTTCATAATCCGCGAGCAATTGCCCAACTTCATACGATTTGCCTTTGGCTTGCAGGATTTGGTCTTTATCGATTTGCCCCAATTGCGATATCATGCCATCTGCAGGACAGATCAGCGCATCTGGATCATCATCAATCTTGCGCGCGCCATCTTTGAGCTCACGGGTAAAAAAATCATTAAAACTGTCATACTGAGAAAAACTACCGCGCGCATATTCCTCTAGCTTGATGCCATACACCGAAGCAAAGGTACGAATAAAGGTTTTTTTCACCATCGGATGACGGCTTTGGGCAAGACGACCTGCGATTTCACTGATTTTTTGTTGTGGGACAAGCGATTGTAACGTCGTAAACAAGGTCATAAGTTACTCGAGATTGGCATTTTAAAGTTGGCTTATTATAATCAAAATCCCCCTTAGAATCACGGTATATTAAACACTGGGCTACGAGTTAAGCGACAAGCTAGCTGTTAAGTTAAGACGCTTACGCTCAAACTGACGGATAGGAAAAATCATGAAAGCAGTACTACAACGGGTGAAATTTGCCAAAGTAGCAGTTAACCAAGCGCCTCACCAACAACAAATCGTCGGCGAGATTGCACACGGCGTACTTGTTTACCTTGGACTTGGGCATGATGATACGCTTGCGATGGGGCAAAAAATGATTGATAAAATCCTCACCTATCGCGTATTTGAAAATGAGCTAGGCAAAATGGATAAAAATGTGCAAGAGGTTAATGGCGGCTTATTGTTAGTGTCGCAGTTTACCCTCCTTGCCAATACCCAATCGGGTAGACGTCCTGATTTTAAGCCCGCGATGGCGCCCGACACTGCCAAAGCTTTGTTTGCCCAGATAGTAGGGTATGCCAAAACGCAATATGCAGCCGTGCAAACAGGCGAATTTGGCGCAGATATGCAAGTCAGCAGTTGCAATGATGGTCCGATAAATTTTATTTTTGAACTATGATGCGACCTGTATTAAGTACCAAAAATTGAGTCAAACACCGAATTTTTTACAACACCACAAATAAAAGCCATAAAAGCTTATCATTGTCATTTTTTTGTCATATTCTGAAGTTGTAATATGGGCATTGTAATATTGTTGTCATAAAATTATTTTGACAAACAGTTGCCTATTTTTATCGCTTGAGAAATTTATGAAAAATGAAACTATTTTGGTAGTGGAAGATGAGCCTGCCATTCGAGAAATGATCGTGACCACACTAGAGATGGCAGGATTTGATTGTTTGCAAGCCTCAGAAGTCTCTCAAGCCCATCATTTGGTGGTCGATCATCGTCCCAACCTCATCTTATTAGATTGGATGTTACCCAATGGGCTATCAGGCATTGATTTATGCCGCCGCCTAAAGAAAGATGAAATGCTCTCTGAAATTCCTATCATCATGCTCACCGCCAAAGGTGAAGAAGACAACAAAGTTCAAGGACTTGACGCTGGGGCAGATGACTATATCACTAAGCCGTTTTCCACCCGTGAATTGGTTTCCCGTATCAAAGCGGTATTGCGCCGTAGTAGCGCATTGTCAGGCGAAAAACCCATTGACGTAGGCGGCTTGTCGCTAGACCCTGCCAGTCAGCGCGTGAGTGCCAATAACAAAGCGGTAGATATCGGACCGACAGAGTATCGGCTACTTGCTTTCTTTATGAGTCATCCCGAGCGGGCTTATACTCGCACCCAGCTACTCGATCAAGTGTGGGGTGGCAATGTGTATGTTGAAGATCGTACCATTGACGTGCATATCCGCCGTCTGCGCAAAGTGCTTGAACCATTTGGGTTTGCGGACTATATCCAAACTGTACGTGGCACAGGCTATCGCTTTTCTAATAAAATCGACTAACAATAGTCTGATTAATCGCATTGAAATTTTGCCAACTTATCCCAACTTCGCTATAGTAAGCTTTCTCAATGGATGCTAGAAAAATTAATATGTGGTCGAGCATTTTACCCGTGGTGACAGTTGGGGTTGCAGGGCTGCTCATTGGCGGGCTATTAGGGTTTTGGGGTTGGGGACTGGCGATAGGGCTTTGCCTGTATCAGCTATATTTTTTATGGTCGATACAACGCTTTAAAGCATGGTATAACAAAAACCCCGATGAGCCGCCGCCTGCATTTGAGTCCAACCTTAGTGTCGTTGCCAGCAATATCTACCAAGTCAATCGCCAAGAGAAATTGGCGCATCAGCAAACCGTTTCGCTGGTGCAAAAAGTGCGTGACTCGCTGAGCGCATTGCAAGACTCGATTATTCTGATTGACAAAAATGACTGTATCGAATGGTGGAACAACTCTGCCGAGCGGCTTTTTCATTTTAAAGCGCCCGACCAAGGTCGCAATGTGTTGACCATTATTCGCAACCCGCTTTTTCATCAATATTATCACCACATTGAAGACTATCCAGATGGTGTGCGTATCCATAACCCGTCTAATATCGAGCGCTATGTGCAGTGCAAGATTACCAAATTTGGGCAAGAAAAATTACTGCTGATTTATGATGTCACCCGTTTTCAGCATTTAGAACAGATGCGAAAAGACTTTGTGGCAAATGTTTCGCATGAACTTCGCACGCCGCTTACCGTCATCATGGGGTATGTGGAGACTTTGAGTGAACAGCCTGAGTTAGATCCGCGTATTGCTCGCGCGTTTACTCAGATGATGCAGCAAAGTCAGCGCATGAATAACATCATCAATGACTTACTGTTATTATCTCGACTAGAGAACGATGAAAAGCCCACTGAGCCCAAAGACATTGATATTCCCAAAATGCTAATGCAATTGTTTGACGATGCGCAGATGTACAACAAGTCATACGACCATATGATTCATTTGCATATCGACAGCACGTTACATATTTTGGGTTATGAAGATTATCTGCGAAGTGCGCTCAGTAACCTGATTACCAATGCCATGAAATACACCCCCAAAGGTGGGGAGATTAGTATTAGCTGGCATGAGTGTGACGCGGGGGTATGTTTTAGCGTGACCGACAATGGCATTGGTATCGAGCAGCGCCATATTCAGCGCTTAACCGAGCGTTTTTATCGCGTGGACACGGGTCGAAGCCGTGACACAGGGGGTACCGGTTTGGGGCTAGCAATTGTTAAGCATGTCTTGTATCAGCATCATGCCACCTTGGATATCACCTCCACAGTTGGCAAAGGCTCGACCTTTACTGTGACCTTTCCAAAATCTGCCAGCATCCCAACCCAATCCCTTAATCCTGCAAGCCCACAAAGTTAAAATTTACTTGTGGCTGATGCCCTTGCATGATATCAGCCATCGCTTTTGCTGAGCCGTTCGAGTGCGTCCAGCCCAAAGTGCCATGTCCGGTGTTGAGATACAAATTATCAATACGTCCTTGGCGATTGACCGCGCGACCGATAATCGGCACATTTGACGGTGTCATCGGTCGCAGCCCTGTCCAATAATTTGGCTGAGTCAAATCTACCGCATCCCCAAACACTTCTGTCACTCGCCGCGTAATCGCTTGGCAACGAACGGGATTGAGCTCAAGGTTAAAACCGTTAAATTCAGCCGTTCCTGCTACTCGCAAGCGATCGCCTAAGCGCGAGTATACCAGCTTAAACTCATCATCAATCAAGCTCACATAAGGTGTCTCATCGGGTCGCAACACGGGGTACGTGGCTGAATAGCCTTTGGCAGGATAGATGGGTAGATTGATGCCCAACGCTTTGACTAAGGCAGGACTATAACTCCCTAACGCCAGTACATAAGCATCGGCGGACAGTATCTGTGACTGCGCTGGCAAAGCGGTATTATCTCTGCTATCAACGGATATTACTTCCACACCGTCAATGTGTTGGTTATGATAAATAAGTCGTTTGATGGCAGTATTAAATAAAAATGTTACCCCTTGCTGTTGACAAAGTGCGGCCAAGCGATGGGTGAATTTTTGCGCATCCCCTGATTCATCAAGTGCGGTATAAGTCGCCCCAACCAATTCTTTGCCAATACCAGTTAACGCAGGCTCTAATTCTATCGCTTTATCCACACTAATGACTTGCCGATCACAACCCAATTGCTGCATCCGTTTAGTGGGTGCTATCGCTGCTTGAAACTCAGCATGATCGGTATAAAAATGCATAATACCGCGTGTCAAACAGTCATAATCAATGCCCGTTTGCGCCCTGACTTCGCCGAGTACTTGCCGAGAATATAATCCTAAATTGACCATCTGCACCAAATTAGCATCGGCACTTTTCGCATTACACTGCTGCAAAAACTGCCAACCCCATCGCCACAGCGCCATATCAGGGGCTGCATCTTGTCCCGCGTTGCCCGGCAAACCCAACAACCGACGCCAGCGAAACAACAATGGCGCATCTTCTCGCAATAACCATTTTAGCGCTTTATAGGGTGTATCAGGATTTGCCCAAGGCGTAGCATGTGACACAGATATTTGCCCACCATTGGCAAACGATGTTGACAATGCCGCGCTACTTTCGCGCTCGATTACCGTTACCTCAAACCCTGCTTGTCGAAGCTGCCAAGCAGTGGTGACACCCACCACCCCTGCACCCAGCACGATTACCTGCTTTGTCATAACTTGCCTTATTGTCGTTAGCTGATGAATATCTATAGATAAAAAATGTAGATTGACTAGCAATCAATAAAAAGCCCCCAGTTATCATGGAGGCTTTTTTTCATTTATAAATAACATGGACTGAAATTTTAATCTATCAGCGTGAGTACAAACCGTTATTTGCTTAATTTACTGCTGATTTCACGTAGCAATAGTACTTCTTCTGAAGGTTCTGGTGCAGCCGCTTCTTGTGCTTCGCTTTGACGGCGTAGGCGGTTCATAGCTTTCACCAACATAAAAATGATAAATGCCAAAATAATAAAGTTGATTAAGATGGTGACAAAATTACCATATGCAAATACAGGCACACCCGCTTTTTTCAGTGCATCATACGTCATAGCGGTGCCTGCAGGTACATCACCTAACACCACAAACATATTGGTAAAGTCGATTCTGCCGCCCATAATCGCAGAGATAATCGGCATAATAATATCTTCTACCAACGATGTCGTGATTTTACCAAATGCGCCGCCAATGATGACACCCACTGCCAAATCCATCACGTTGCCTTTGAGGGCAAACTCTTTAAATTCTGACATCATACTCATATAACTTCTCCTACTTTCAAACTAATTGCTACAATCGTTGACTAAAAAGCCCTTATCATCATAAGGAATTGTGTAAAATTTTAAACCTTTACTTTGGCAGTGTGTAGATTAAATTAAAAAAGCTTGTAACAGGTACAAGCTTTTTGTAAATAAATGTTAGGCTTTCTCAAAATTTTTATCGCATAGACTCGCTATTATTTACGACCGTTACGTTTGCGCTCATTCTCAGTCAAGTATTTTTTGCGTAGACGAATTGATTTTGGTGTCACTTCAACCAGCTCATCATCTTCAATAAATTCAAGCGCTTGTTCAAGGGTGAAAATGATTGGCGGCGTTAAAATAATCGCATCATCGGTACCACTGGCGCGCACGTTCGTCAACTGTTTTGCTTTGGTTGGATTGACTACCATGTCATCGCTACGTGAGTTTTGACCGACAATCATACCTTCATAGACTTCAGTTTGCGGTGATACAAACATACGACCACGTTCTTGAAGGTTAAATAGCGCATAGCCCAATACAGTACCATTCACCATAGAAATCAACACCCCATTTTGGCGTTTTGCCACATCGCCTGTTTTCACAGGACCATAATGTGAGAAACTTGAGGTCATGATACCGGTACCTGAGGTAATGGTTAAGAACTCAGAGCGAAAACCGATTAAACCACGTGACGGTACCACCGCCTCAATACGGATACGACCTTTGCCGTCAACTTCCATATTGGTCAATTCGCCTTTACGGTAGCCCATTTGCTCCATTACCGCACCTTGGTGCTGTTCTTCAACGTCAAAAATCACATTTTCAAACGGCTCTTGTTTCTCACCCTCGATTTCACGAACAATTACTTCTGGACGTGACACACCCAGCTCAAAACCTTCACGGCGCATATTCTCAATCAATACAGATAAGTGAAGTTCCCCACGACCTGAGACTTTAAATTTATCAGGACTGTCGGTATCTTCTACGCGAAGTGCCACGTTATGAATTAACTCACGTTCTAGGCGCTCACGAATATTGCGTGACGTCACGAATTTACCTTCTTTACCCGCGAATGGTGAGTTGTTCACTTGGAAAGTCATCGATACGGTTGGCTCATCGACACTTAGCGCTGGTAAGGCTTCTACGTTTTGTGGATCACAGATAGTATCAGAAATATTTAACGCATCGATACCCGTGATACAGACGATATCACCGGCCTGCGCCATAGGTACTTCGATACGGTCAAGACCATGGTAACCCATGATTTGTAGGATACGGCCGTTACGTTTATTACCTTCTTTATCAACAATCGTTACAGGTGTATTGGTTTTAACTGACCCACGCTGAATACGACCGATACCAATCAAACCTTTGAAGTTATCATAATCAAGGCTTGAAATCTGCATACGGAATGGACCTTCCGTATCCACCTGTGGTGGCTCAACAACATTAACGATGGTTTCAAACAATGGCTGCATATCTTCTGCAAGCTCGTCAGGCGATAACCCTGCAATACCATTCATGGCAGAGGTATAAACGATTGGAAAATCTAGCTGCTCATCTGTCGCACCCAAATTATCAAACAAATCAAACACCTGATCCATGACCCAGTCTGGACGGGCGCTTGGTTTGTCAATTTTATTAATCACCACGATTGGCTTTAAGCCACGGGCAAATGCTTTTGAGGTCACAAAACGGGTTTGTGGCATAGGACCATCAACGGCATCAACTAATAACAACACACAGTCAACCATCGACATCACCCGTTCAACTTCACCACCAAAATCGGCGTGACCAGGGGTGTCGACGATGTTAATACGGTATTCAACGCCGTCTTTAGGATTGGTCCATTTGATCGCCGTATTTTTGGCTAAAATGGTAATACCACGTTCTTGCTCTAATGCGTTAGAGTCCATGACACGTTCAACTTCTGCGGCACGCTCACCAAAAGTACCTGATTGTTGTAACAGTTTATCGACTAAAGTAGTTTTACCATGGTCAACGTGGGCAATAATCGCAATATTGCGAAGATTTTTGATTGAATCTGACATAAAAAATAGCTCTTGAAAATTCGGCTAGGAAGGGAAATTAAAACACGCGGTAGTATAACATCTTATCGTTAAAAATAGATTAAATTTATCTAAGTTGAGTTTATAGCTGATAATAAAAATAAAAAAAGCTACCAACGAGGGTAGCTTTTTTTATTTAATAACTAATTATTGTACGTTCATGTCTTTAGTTTGAACGGTTGTGCCAGATTTGTTACCAGTGATGATAGCATATACACGACGGTTCATTGCACGGCCTTCAGCAGTGTTGTTGTCTGCGATTGGGCGGTCATAACCGTAACCCACTGTGCTAATACGTTGTGGTGCAACACCAAATTGGTTAACTAACATGGATTTAACCGCATTTGCACGTGCTTCAGACAAACGTTGGTTGTAACGCGCAGATGGACCAGTTTTTGAAGCATGACCTTCAATTGAAGCTGTTGAATTTGGGTATTCATTCATTTTTTCAGCAACTTTTTGGATTTCTGGTTTGTACTGATCTTTGATGACAGTTTTGTCATTGTCAAAGAATACACGTAATTCCATACGTAATGCGTCATCCATTGATATTTCACGTGGGCAACCATCAGCATCTACAACAACGTTTAATGGGGTGCCTGGGCATTTGTCAACGCTATTTAATACGCCATCTTGGTCGTCGTCACCATCAGTCACAATGATTGGTTCAACAGGGATAGGCTCAACTACTGGCGCTGCTGGTGCCAAGTGACCACCTAGAACCACGTTAAGACCTGCTAACGCTAGACCTTCCCACCAATCGTTATCGAAGTTATAAATCGCACGACCTTCACCACGTAAGCTTAATACGTCATTGATACGGTAGTAAGCACCAAGACCTAAGTTACCAATTGTGTCTTTAGAAGTTGCTTTGCTGCCATCATCAAATACCATTGAGGTTTTTGATTGACCTGCACCGATTAACACATATGGCTTGAATGGGCTGTTAGTGTAGCCACTAAAGGTTTCAGTACCGATAGTAAAGTTACCTGAGTATGATTTTTGTTCAAATTCAACTCCATTAACTTTATCGCCGCTGCTATTTAATGCATCAGAATCAGTTTCACCGTACTCTAATTCAAGTGCGATAGTAGGTGTCAATTCGATACCAATACCTGCACCAGTGTACAAGTCGTTATCTTGGTGAGTACCTGCGAATTGCTCGCCTTGTTTATCTTCAGTATCACCAATACCATCTACATAGTGATAACCTAGTAGTAAAGGTGTAACAGTAACGCCTGCGTTAGCGGCTACTGGCATAACAGCTGCAGCAACAACTGCTAGAGCGATTTTATTTAGCTTCATAGAAGTCCTCCAAAGGATTGGCTTATTTTAAGTTAAAATAACCTGACAATTAATTCACAAAATAATACATCAAAAAACATGTACTTTATGAACTTGTTAAATATAGCTTAACGCCTAAAAATTGTGTTTACAACTCTTTTTTTTACATTGCTACACAATATTACACGAACATCACAATATGTTATATTTTTATTTTTTAGTAGCCAAGCTAATCGCTTACGCTCGATACTAAGAATTCAACAACCATCATGATTCGACATTACACATCAAAACTATACACTTCTCTCGAAAAGGATTTTAATACAGTCTATTTAAATTTACCATATCTTAAATTCATACTGTCACTAAATGATACATTCTAGTGACATTCATTTACTTAATGGGTGGGTGATACATTTGTCATACCACTAAAAAAGTTTCGTCTAGATAATGGCTTAACATTAATAATATGGTATAGGTAACTTAACCTTTAAAGCCATCAATCGGTTTTGAAAACTTGAGTATGTCAGACAATACCAGTCTTTTGGTCGCTTTTATTAGCTTTGCTGTTATTAGCTTTATAGTCAGCCACCCCTATCTTTTATATCAATATTTGTTTGTTAATTCAGCAAAACTCTCTATAATGATGAACTAAAATCGTTTATTGTGTTATTCCATTATGATCTAGCCGGTAGCTCTAATAGCATGAATGATTCGAAATCCAATGTGTTCTCAACAAAAAGACAGGGGTTTACTTTGATTGAAACAGTCGTTGTTTTGGCGGTTTTATCTATCATTGTGGCGATGGCTTCGATTACTATTACCAACAGCTTAAAGCAAATGGAAGCAAAAAACATTGCTTCAAGTTTAATGAATTTTTTAAGCAGCGCAAAACAAGAGGCGTTGATTTATCAAAATCCTGTCGTCGCCTGTGTCGCTAATGACAGCTTGGCTTGCGTGACAACTGGCGGTCATCAGCTGATTAGCTTTATCGATAAAAACAACAATAACAGCTATGAGGCAACGGTAGACAAACTCAATCATCAGCTTACGTTAGAGTTGTCCTGGGGGGTGCTGACGGCAAATATCTCGCTGAATAACAACTATATTATTTTTAAGCCAGAAAACGCTAGACCCATTGGTTATATGGGTAATATTCAATACTGCCCTTTAGATGGTAATGTCGATAATCGACTGAAGGTAAGTTTTAGCAAAACAGGCATTATTAAATATAAGCCCTACTCAGTTGAACAATTTAACTGCCCCTAACAGCTAGGCTTTTGCGGTAAATGCTTTTCTCATTGCGCTAACCGCTTCGCTAAGCCCCATAAACACACTGTCTGCAATAATGGCATGACCGATGTTTAGTTCATGGATGCCACCCATATTAGCAATGGGTGCAACGTTGTCACGGGTAAGACCGTGCCCTGCATTGACCAGTAAACTTGCTTTTGCCTCGTGGGCATGAGTCACGGCTGTTTTGATACGGGTGATTTCATGGCTAATTTTAACTTGGTCATGTTGCAAACAATAGTCCGCATAGGCGCCCGTGTGAAGTTCAATGGCGTCTGCCCCGAGCGCAATGCTTTTATCAATTTGTGCCAACTCTGGATCAATGAATAGTGATACTTGAGTGCCGACCTGATGTAACTGTTGAATCGCACTGGCTATTTTGTGCTGATTACCAATCACATCAAGCCCGCCTTCGGTGGTCAGTTCTTGGCGTTTTTCAGGGACAAAGCACACCCAAGCTGGCTTAACATCACAGGCTATCGCTACCATCTCGTCAGTGACTGCCATTTCAAGGTTCATCCGCGTCGTTATAACTTTGGCAAGCCGATAAACATCATCATCTTGAATGTGACGACGATCTTCACGCAAATGCAGCGTGATACCATCCGCCCCTGCCTGCTCACAAATTAACGCCCCTGCTACAGGATCGGGATACGCCACGCCGCGCGCTTGACGCAGGGTTGCAATATGGTCGATATTGACACCGAGTAAGGGTTGATTGCTGGTCATGATATGCCCTATTTTGTCTATGATTGATACTGAGTAAGCTTATTGATATTGGGTAAGCTGCTGCCAAAGTTCTCGGCTTTGCAAGGTTTGATAATTGAGTAAATTATCCATCAAATGGCGGTGCATCGCACTGATGCTATTGACCAATTGTTTGGCTAAATCAAAATCTTGTTGCATCATTTGGTTAAACATCGTTTCATCTTGCAAACATTGATACCAAGTTAGCAGCTGCTCACCTGTTAATGCTATGTCGGTTTTATCCAAGGGTAAAACTGGCATAAATCCCTGCTGTAGTTGGTATTGATAATGCTGCGATAGGATTATTAAATCCCCTAACGCATCTTTAGCAAAATCGAACCCATAGCCTAATTGTTCAAACAATACATTTTCAAAGCGTCTTAAATACCACTTTAAACGGGTCATATCATATGGCGATTGCGCTGGGTCGACAAACAGCGTTGCCATGTTTGCAACGCACTGCTGGTATGCTTGCCATATCTCAGCAAACGGCTCTTCAACAGGCAATAGTTTTTGCAAAATTTCATTGAGATACATGCCTGCATACAGGCTTTGTCCGGTGAGGATAATGTGATTTTGCAAAATCTGGCTTTGACTAAAGGTTTTTAGGCTATTTTTACCATTGCCAAAAAATTGTATGGGGATAAATAGCGGTAAGTTTTTTTTACCGATACCATGTACTACGCCCCATTCTTCACTAAACAGGTAAACCAAACTACGGCTTTCACCATACGGTTTTTGGTGCAGAATATAACCTGTTAGCAGTTGATTGCGCATAGTAGCTTATTTGCCTTATTTTTCAGTAGCCCAAACTCGTTAGCGCACGCTCATCATCTGACCAGCCTTTTTTGACTTTGACCCACAGCGTCAGCATCACTTTTTTATCAAACATTTTTTCCATGTCTTGGCGCGCTTCGATGCCGATTTGTTTGATTTTTTCGCCTTTATCACCGATGACAATCACCTTTTGACCTTGACGCTCGACAAAAATCGTGGCATCTATGAAGGTCACGGCTTTACGCCATTTGCCTGTTTTTGGGTCTTGATGCGCGGGCTCATCCTTGAAGGTGTCGATTTGTACGGTTAAATCGTAAGGAATCTCATCGCCTGATGCCCGCATCACTTTTTCACGAATGATTTCACTGGCTAAAAAGCGTTCTGAACGGTCAGTGACTTGCTCTGCATCATAGATGGGCGCTGCAATCGGTAAATGCTTACCGATGACTCGTACTAGCTCATCTAAGTTGTGCGCACGTAATGCAGATACGGGCACGATATCGCTAAATACTTGGGTATCATGCAGTTTTTGTAGTAGCGCGAACAGCTGAGCTTCGTCCTTAATAGTGTCGCTTTTATTAATCACTGCAATCACAGGGACACCCAAATTTTGCACTTTGGCAAACACCAGCTCATCATCTTCCACCCATTTTAGGCTATCAATCACAAACAATACCGCATCAACGTCTGCCAAAGCCAAGGTTGCTGCCTTATTCATACGCTCATTGATAGCGCGCACTTCGCGGCTATGGATACCCGGGGTGTCAACAAAAATTGCTTGTAGTTGCTCGTTGGTCAAAATTCCCATAATGCGATGGCGGGTAGTTTGGGGTTTTCGCGAGGTAATCGACAATTTTTGACCCAACACATGATTCATCAATGTTGATTTACCCACGTTTGGACGTCCGACAATGGCTACATACCCCGTGCGAAAATCCACCGCACGCGCGGGCGCTGATTCACTTTGCCCACTAAAGAATTGACTGATAACATCCTGGTTGTTGTCCGCTGATGGATTGTCGACAGCTGGGTCAGTGGTGGTTTGTTGGCTAGCGTCTGCTTGGTTAGACATAAAGTGGGATCTCAACATTGGTTTAAAGGGTACAAATTATTGTAGAAGAATTTTGAGCAAATTTCAGTAAGCATTTCATCAAATTTGGGTGTTTACCGTACGACAGGTTGGCAAATTAGCGCAGCGGGGGTAACAAATCACTGATTTTAGCCAGCATGGCTTCGGCGCAGCGCTGCTCGGCAATACGGCGACTTTCCCCTTGTGCTGTGACTAAAGCTTGGGTCGGTGCTATGGGTTTGGCGGTTTTATTGTCAAAAATAATTTCGACTTGGCAGCTGACCACAAAAATTTGATTGGGGGCATTGCCAATGGTTTCGGTCACTTCATAGCGGGGCAGCGCAAGTTGGTGTGCTTGCAACAGCTCTTGTAAACGGCTTTTGGCATCTTTTAGCACTTTTTGTTCTTTCACTTTTTCGAACAAATCTTCAAACCACGCCAGCACACAAGCCTTAACCGTATCAAAATTTTGACTATCAAGATAAATAGCGCCAATCAAGGCTTCAACGCTATCTGCCAAGATTGAGGCGCGCTGACGACCACCGCCTTTACGCTCGCCCACCCCTAAAATCAAATAATCTGACAAATTGAGCTGCTTTGCGATAATCACCAAGGTCTCTTCGCGCACAAGCGATGCACGTAAGCGACTGAGCCGACCTTCATTATAGTCGGGATAGCGCAAAAATAAGGCTTCTGCGATGATCACACCGAGCAATGCATCTCCCAAGAACTCTAATCGCTCATAATTGTGTTCGCTATCAAATGAGCGATGCATGAGTGCCATAATGGGTAAATTCACATTATCAAACTGATAACCCATTTGATAAAACAGCGCGGTTAATTGACGCACTTGTGGCGGTAGTTTTTTGAGATTAAAGGTGGGGATAGTGATTGGTAAATTCATCTGCTTCAAATTGTTAGAAAAGTATTCGCCAGTGAAATCATCACATGGCTATCACTTACTTAAGATTGGGGATAACTATTGCTTGGCGACTTTGGCATCTTCTGCGCTAATGGTATCTTCAAAGCGATTGACGATATCGACGTTACCAAAAAAGTTGTTTGCTTCATCGTATTTTAATTTCACTGACATCTCACCTGGCGTATTATCCACCACTTCCACGACGTCCTCTGCCTTTTGGCTGACACCGTTAATATGCCATTGGGAATTGACATTACCTAAAAACTCTTTAACACTTTCTTTATTGTCATTGGACTTTTTAAGTTGCAATGCCAACGATTTTTTGAGTTGGTAGTGACCGACTTGGGCAGGGATAATAGCTAAACCGATTTTGGCACACACGACGATGAGTACAATCATAATCACGATACCCGTAACGCTGGCGCCGCGCTGATGACTTGGTAGGTTCATGCCGTATTCTCCTTTTATCATCGCTCAAGATAGGTTAATGTAAGCTTTAGTTAATTAAATATTCTCAACAACAAAGGCTTTGATATCCAATTTTTTAACGCAAGCGGTTAGTGTATTGCGCCATTGCGATTAAAGGTGGGTAGACTTAATCCACTGGCTTTGTGCGTCCACACATACACGGCTTTACCCGCTAGGTTCTCATCAGGTACAAACCCCCAAAAACGACCATCAGCACTGCGATCACGGTTATCGCCCATCACAAAATAGTGTCCTTCAGGCACTTTGATTTGCCATTGTTGACCTTGGCTCGCCATCAATTGAGGTGAGGCTTGCTGCAAAAAGCTGGCATATTGAAACCAATTTTTGTCACCCAAATAGCGCACCAAATGTTGATGATTACTGCTGGGCGATTCTTGCACATACTGGGCTGTTTGTTCTTCTTGATTGCCCAGTTGCGCTGCTTGTTCAGCTGTCACAAGCTCACCCGTTTCGGTTTTACCTGGCGGATAGAGCTGCGCTGTCATCTTAGGGTCAGGGGTAAAGTTTGCTGGCGTTGTCGCAATCGCTTTGCCATTGACGCTTAACTGCCCGTTGTTAAAGCTTACCGTATCACCACCCACACCAATCACCCGCTTAATATAATAAATTTTTGGGTTCTCAGGATAGCGAAATACCACCACATCACCATGCTGTGGCGCGCCTAAATCAAGCACCTTGGTATTCACCAGTGGCAAGCGGATACCATATGCGTATTTATTGACCGCAATAAAGTCACCCGTATACAGGGTTGGCACCATGGATGATGATGGGATATTAAACGGCTCAATCAAAAACGAGCGCACTACGAGCACAATCGCTAAAATCGGGAAAAAATCATACGCCCATCGCACCGGCGCAGTCGATTTCTCCAATCCTTTGCTTTGCTTTTGCTTTAGTACCAATTTATCCAGTAGCCAAATAGCGCCCAAAATCAAGGTCGCAGGGACAAGAATCAAATTAAAATCAAAATCCATACTTGCCTCTACGACTGGTTATCCACTTTTAACACCGCCAAAAACGCTTCTTGTGGAATCTCAACACGTCCCACTTGCTTCATGCGTTTTTTACCTTCTTTTTGCTTTGACAGTAGTTTTTTCTTACGTGACACGTCACCGCCATAACATTTGGCAAGTACGTCTTTACGCATGGCTTTGACGGTACTACGGGCAATGATTTGGCTACCAATCGCCGCTTGAATTGCCACGTCAAACATTTGGCGCGGAATCAATTCTTTCATTTTTTCAACCAGCTGATTACCGCGATAGCGCGCTTGCTCAGCATGACAAATCATCGCCAATGCATCAACTTTTTCGCCATTAATCAGCACATCTACCCGCACCAATTTATCTGTTTCAAAGCGCTCAAAGCCGTAATCAAGTGACGCAAAGCCACGTGACACCGATTTTAGACGGTCAAAAAAGTCCATGACCACTTCACCCATCGGAATATCAAAGGTCAACTGCACTTGCTGTCCCATAAACTTCATATCAACTTGGATACCACGACGCTCGATACATAATGTCATCACGTTACCCAGATAATCGGGTGGTACCAAAATGTGACAGCGCGCAATCGGCTCACGAAACTCATCAATCAGACCTGGGTCAGGCATTTTTGATGGGTTATCGATTTGGATAATCTCACCACTCCGTTTTTTGATTTCGTAGATAACGGTCGGGGCGGTGGTAATCAAATCTAAATCGTATTCACGCTCAAGACGTTCTTGGATGATTTCCATATGCAGCATCCCCAAGAAACCACAGCGAAAACCAAACCCAAGTGCGTCAGAGGTATCAGGCTCAAAAAACAACGCAGCGTCATTGACTTGCAGTTTTTGTAGCGCTTCACGAAACGCCTCAAAGTCACTCGAATCGACAGGGAACATACCGGCATAGACTTGCGGCTTGACCTTTTTAAACCCTGGTATGCTATCTACATCTGGGGTTTTGGCAAGGGTAATTGTATCGCCCACAGGCGCGCCGCCAATGTCTTTGATACCGGCAATCACAAAACCCACTTCGCCGGCTTCTAAGATATTGGTCTCAAACGATTTTGGGGTAAATACCCCAATCGATGTCACAATATGCGTGCCTTTGGTGGATTTGATATGGATTTTATCGTCTTTTTTGAGTGTGCCTTGACGCACACGTACCAGTGACACAACCCCAAGATAATTGTCAAACCATGAGTCAATAATTAACGCTTGCAAAGGGGCATCACGGTCGCCTTCAGGGGCAGGAATACGCTCAACAATCGCTTGTAGCAAATCATCCACGCCCACCCCTGTCTTGGCAGAAACGCGCGGTGCATCCATCGCTTCAATCCCGATAATGTCTTCGATTTCTTGAATCACACGTTCAGGATCCACTTGCGGTAAGTCAATCTTGTTGAGTACCGGTAATACTTCAAGACCTTGCTCAATCGCGGTATAACAGTTGGCAACCGACTGCGCTTCTACGCCTTGTGCGGCATCAACCACCAGCAAAGCGCCTTCACAAGCCGCCAGTGAACGCGATACTTCATACGAAAAATCGACGTGCCCTGGGGTATCAATAAAGTTAAATTGGTATTTGTCACCGTTTGGGTGGTTATAATACAGCGTGACAGATTGGGCTTTAATGGTAATACCGCGCTCGCGCTCAATGTCCATCGAGTCAAGTACTTGCGCCTGCATTTCACGTGCTTGTAGCCCCCCACACATTTGGATAATGCGGTCGGCAAGCGTAGATTTACCGTGGTCAATATGGGCAATAATAGAAAAATTACGAATATGAGATAAGGCGGTCACAATTACCTACTAACAAAAAAGTATATGATTAAATTTGTAGAAAAATAGCCTTATTGTAACGTATTTTTCTACAATCACCTACTGAATTTATTGTGACAGCTTTTGGGAGGTCTTGACTTCCTCCCCTTGCTTTAGCAAGGGGATTCCTTCTACAAGACGGTCAAGCCCGACCGCAAGAATGTTTTTACTGGCGTTGATATCTCTATCATGCCATGTGCCACACGATGCACAAGTCCATTCCCTTATTCCAAGCGATTTTCTACCTTTCGGACTATTGTCGGTGATTTCACCACAACACGAACATCGCTGAGTCGTGTATTTCTCATTCACGATTTCAAAACGGCAACCTGCGTTCTCGCATTTGTAGGTCAGTTGCCTTTTGAGTTCAAACCAACCTGCATCATAGACGCTTTTGGCTAGTTTGCCTTTTTTGTTGTTAAATTGATTGGTTTTAACGTCACCCACCACGATTAGGGCATTGTCTTTGACTAATTGGGTAGTGAATTTGTGAATTAGGTCTTGGCGTGTATGTTTGATTTTGGCATGGATTGCCTTGACGCGCTGTTTGTTTTTGGCACGTTGGGCGGTAGCTAACGCTTTGGCATATTTAAGCGTTTGC
>ENA-OOKF01000045-OOKF01000045.1-human-skin-metagenome-genome-assembly--contig:-NODE-45-length-31978-cov-12.112082_pt1 | contig 31978 bp, 33 predicted proteins | sample MGYA00248881_ERZ501000 | MGnify/ENA primary metagenome ERZ501000 (study PRJEB25958, sample SAMN03398534) | human skin metagenome | study: EMG produced TPA metagenomics assembly of the Human Skin...
ACCCTACGCTCATGGCATCAAAAGCACCTAGCTAAGCAAAATCCTGTGACCGTTAGCACTGAAAGCCAAGCGGCTCGTATCGCTGAGCTTGAGCGAGAAATCAGAGAACTCAAACAAGCGAACGAAATTATTCGCAAAGCAGCCGCTTTTTTCGCCCAGGCGGAGCTCGGCCGCCCACACAAGTGATGGTCAAATTCATTGATGATGAAAAGAAAAAGTATGGGGCCCTTTCGATTTGCAGAATACTGCCAATCGCCCCATCCACCTACTATCGCATCAAAGATGAGCAGGATAACCCAGAAAAGCAATGCCGACGTAAACAAAGCGACAAACATCTCATGGCACAAATCAAACAGATTTGGCAAGCCAGTGGCTGTCGTTATGGCATTCGTAAAGTCTGGCATAAGCTTAAGCAAGATGGTCTGCCCAAATTAGGTCGTTGCACGGTTGAACGCCTGATGAAACAGCTAGGCATACAAGGCGTATGGCGAGGCAAAGGCAAAATCACCACCAAACAGCGACCAGGACAACAAAGTCCCGATGATTTGGTCAAACGCAACTTTAGCGCAGATGCCCCGAATAAGAAAAGACTCTTGCGGAGCAGTGCTCCTCAGGTCGCTGACTTTACCTACATTAAAACTAAATCAGGCTGGGTCTATACCGCCTTTGTCATCGACGTATTCAAGCGAGTTATTGTGGGTTGGAAAGTATCGAATCATATGGACACTCAGCTGGTCTTAGATGCCCTAAATCAAGCCTTAGACGCTAGAGATAGACCAAGCGGAGTAATTCATCATTCTGATAAAGGTAGCCAGTATCTATCGATTAAATACGGTGAACGGCTTAAACAATCGGGGCTTGCTGCCTCAGTCGGCACGACAGGCGATTCCACTTCGGGCATAGCCCTACGTCTTGCACTCGGGCAAAGCAGTGCTTCGCTATTTTCTCGCTCAGATAACGCCCTAGCTGAAAGCGTGAATGGGCTGTATAAAGCGGAGGTGATTGATTATTTGAAACAGGAATGGGATGGCGTAAATGATGTTGCGCTAGCGACCCTTGATTGGGTACACTGGTACAACTATGAACGATTGCATTCTACCAATGGATACGTATCGCCTATTGATGCGGAAAATATCTACTATTGTTCATTAATTCCGTCAGGCTATGCTGCCTGACTCAAGCAAACCTGTCTCCGATAATACCAGGACGGTTCAAGTCGATGTCGCCAGTTATATCATCGGCTATTACCGTCAAGTTAGACCACACAGCTTCAATGATTACTTAACACTAGTCGAGAAAGAAATACAGTTTTTTAATCAAAATCTCTTAAAGGCTGTCTAATTAAACTTGACCGCTACAATTAAGCATAATTCCATTATTCTTATTAAACTTACAAGTTTGGAAATGAATTAATGAACTTTCTTATTTTTTTAGGTTCGGTACGCGATAGCACCCCACCAAAACCTGCCAGACTCGGTGAGCGTGTGGCATTGGCTTGTGAGCGGTATTTGCAAGCCGCGTTTCCAGACATTACCGTGGAAATCATTGACCCACTCGATTATCCATTAGGACCGGTTTTTAAACCGCATTTTGCCTATGCTAAAGGTAAAGCACCTGAACCGTTAGAGCGTCTGGCGAATAAAATCGCCCAAGCGGACGGCTATGTGATGGTAAGTCCCGAATATAACCACGCTATGAGTCCTGCCTTGATGGACTTACTCAATCACTTTGGCAGCTCATTATTTTCATTCAAGCCAAGTAGCATTGTCACTTATTCAGCAGGGCAATGGGGCGGTATGCGAGCGGCCATCAATATGCGCACTTTTTTAGCAGAATTGGGCTGTCTATCGGTATCAGCTATGATTCATATTCCAAAAGCGCAAGAAGTCTTTGATGAACAGGGTCATTTTTTACCCACGGTGAATACCGAGGATTGGCAAAGTTACTTGGCTCGTAGCTTTTTACAGCTACAGTGGTGGGCAATGGCAACCCAGTCTCAACGTCAAATTATCAATCCTTTAGAGATGACACCCCCATTTTTAACCACACCCACACAACGCAATGCGCCTAATGGTGACACTTCAGATAGATAATGGTTTAAATAGCCTGATTAAGTCAAAAGTTTTTACTAAAGGCGTATGGCTGAAAAATAATAATACAGACACCGAGTAGTACAACGCTACCTCCTGCGATGTCCCATGCCATTAACGTGACTTTGTCGACAAGGTGTAGCCACATTAAGGCGACAGCCACATAAATGCCACCATACGCAGCATACACACGCCCTGTCGCCGTTGGGTGCAAAGTCAATAACCACACAAAGATGGCTAAACTAATCACCAATGGGATGAGATACCAAAGCGGTTTTTTCTCAACCAACCATTGATAACCCAAATAACAACCGACGATTTCGGCAATGGCCGTTATCGCAAATAAAACCACCGTGAATAAAATCTGCTTCATGAGCTAGGCGGGTTCCTAGACAAGTTCAGGGTTAAACTCAGGCAAAGCAGTAATCACCGTGTTACACCAATCTGATAAATCGTTGTCAATGCTATACCAAATCCAAGTCCCTTTGCGCTCGCTGGTCAATATGCCAATGGTTTTTAACTGGTTAAGATGTCGTGAGATGGTGGGTTGTGGCTGATTGAGGGTATCGATGATATCACACACGCACAGCGACTGTTTTTCATTGAGCAGTTGAATAATGCTTAAGCGCGTTGGGTCGCCCAATGCTTTAAAAAACTCATGCGGTAAAAATTTCTCTTTCATATATTTACATATCCGAATATATAAATTATTATGTTACTAACTATAGCACTGGATATTCATTATGGCAATCGCCGCTATCATTTTCTTGCTCACGCTGATTTTTGTGATTTGGCAACCTAAAGGCTTAGGCATTGGTTGGACAGCGACCATCGGGGCGATGTTGGCACTCATGACAGGGGTGATTGGTATGGATGATATTCCTGTGGTGTGGGATATTGTCTGGAATGCCACCTTTGCTTTTATCGCCATTATCATCATCAGCTTGCTTCTTGATGAAGCGGGGTTTTTTAAGTGGATTGCCTTGCATGTCGCGCGTTTTGCCAAGGGCAATGGTCATTGGTTATTTGCCTTTATCGTACTGCTAGGGGCAGTAGTATCGGCATTTTTTGCCAATGACGGGGCGGCGCTGATTTTAACACCGATTGTGATTGCCATTTTATTGGCATTACGCTTTAGTCCAGCCACCACATTGGCGTTTATTATGGCAGCAGGCTTTATTGCCGATACGGCAAGCTTGCCCTTGGTGGTATCGAATCTCGTCAACATTGTATCGGCGGATTTTTTTAAGGTACCGTTTGACCGTTATGCGTTGGTGATGGTGCCGGTGAATCTTGTATCCGTATTAGCATCACTAGTGGTGTTGTATGGGTTTTATCGTAAAGACATACCCAATGCCTATGCGTTGGAATGGGTTGATGAGCCAAATTCAGCGATTACCGATAAAGCGACTTTTACAACGGGTTGGGTGGTACTAGCGGCGTTGTTGTTCGGGTTTTTTGTGTTTGAGCCGATGGGTGTGCCGATTAGCGTGATTGCTGGCCTAGGTGCGGCGGTGTTGTTGGCGGTGGCAACGATGGGTAAAAAGTTGCCTATTTTACCGGTGGTGAAAAACGCCCCATGGCAAATCGTGATTTTCTCACTCGGTATGTATTTGGTGGTGTATGGGCTAAAAAATGCGGGTTTAACCGATTATCTGGCCACGTTGTTACAAGGGCTTGAACAACAAGGACTGTTCGTGGCAACCGTGGGCACAGGCTTTTTGTCCGCCATCTTATCGTCGGTGATGAACAATATGCCAACGGTGCTGATCCAAGCCCTCGCCATTGATGGGGCGCATATTACAAGTCCAATGATTAAAGAAGCCATGGTGTTTGCCAACGTGATTGGCTGTGATTTGGGGCCAAAAATTACCCCGATTGGTTCGCTTGCGACCCTGCTTTGGTTGCATGTGTTGGCGACTAAAAATATTAAGGTAAGCTGGGGTTACTATTTTAAAGTCGGGATGATTTTAACTATCCCCGTACTATTGGCAACCTTGGTCGCCTTGGTAGGGTGGTTAAGTTTAATCAATTAGTTTGGTCAAACACCCTGCTTTTAGCGAACGTTTCATCATCAGTCAATGTAATCAATTTATCATGAATTTTCATTAGTATTATTTATTCATCCATAAGAGAAAAAAACCATGACCAACAAACCGCCTTATAACATTCTATTTATTTGTAGTCATAACCGCTGTCGCAGTATCATTGCTGAAGCGATTACCAATACCATTTTGCCTGAAAAATTTACCGCTTACAGTGCGGGTAGTAACCCAGACGGCAACGGTGTCCACCCAAAAACTATTGAGCATTTAAAGGCGCAAGGCTACGACACAGACAGTTTGCGCAGTAAAGATATGCTGGAGTTTACCCAACCTGACGCCCCTGTGATGGATTTTATTATTACGGTTTGTGATCAATCCCGAGGTGAGGCGTGCCCCGTATGGCCAGGACAACCTGTGACGGCACATTGGGGCATGGCTGACCCGTCAACGATTACCGATGAGACAGAGCAACAACGGGCATTTAGCCAAGTACAGCATCAGTTCGTTAACCGTATTCGCTTGTTAGACAGTTTACCGATTGAAAAACTGGATAAATTAGCCCTCACCAAACAGGTCAAAGACATTGCTGAACAAACCACGATTGTAGCGGATACCGAATAACCATGAATATCTTATATATTTGTACCCATAACCGCTGTCGCAGTATCTTATCGGAAGCCATCACCCGACAAAATGCCCAAGGTATCATCAATGCGATGAGCGCGGGCAGTCAGCCAAGTGGCAAAGTGCATCCCTTATCCATCAAATACCTAAGTGAAATGGGCTATGACACGGCAGGCTTAACCAGTCAATCTTGGGACAGCCTAACCGATGACAACGGTGACAGCTTTGTGCCTGATGTGGTCATTACGGTGTGTGACCAAGCCGCAGGCGAAAGCTGTCCATTGTGGCTTGGCAATATCCCAAAACTGCACTGGGGCTTGTCCGACCCATCCAAACTTGACGGCAGCGATGAACAAAAACGCCAAGCTTTTTTGACAACCATTGGTGAAATTGAGCAACGAGTTGAGAAACTGATCGACATTGCCAAACGCCCCAAAGCAGAACAGCTAGACGCATTACAACAACTGGTAAAGGCATGAATTATGACAAGCATGCAAAAACACACCGATATCAACCCTGAGACATTAACCGTCAAAGATTTATCGATACCACAGCTTGATGAATCACAATTTCATCGTCCCACTGTGCAAGATTTTAAGGGCGATTTATCGACAACAGCGCCCAAGTTTTTATTGCTGTATGGCTCGCTGCGTGAGCGTTCCTTTAGTCGGTTGGTGATTGAAGAGTGTGCCCGTTTACTCACAGCAATGGGTGCTGAGGTTAAGATTTATAACCCAGCAGGATTGCCACTGGTTGATGATGCGGACAGTCAACACCCCAAAGTCCAAGAGCTCTACGAATTAGTCAATTGGTGCGAAGGCATGATTTGGTGTAGCCCCGAGCGTCATGGGGCGATGACCGGCGTCATGAAAACCCAAATCGACTGGATTCCCCTATCGATGGGTGCAGTGCGTCCGACCCAAGGTAAAACCTTAGCCGTGATGCAAGTCTCTGGCGGGTCACAATCGTTTAACGCGGTCAATCAAATGCGGATTTTGGGGCGATGGATGCGGCTGCTCACGATTCCCAATCAATCGTCAGTGGCCAAGGCGTTTTTGGAATTTGACGACCAAGGTCGGATGAAGCCGTCGGGTTATTATTTGCGCATTGTCGATGTGGTCGAAGAGCTGATGAAATTTACCCTATTGACCCGTGATCACAAAGATTACTTGGTGAATCGTTATTCTGAACGAGTCGAGAGTGCCGAAGCGTTGATGCAGCGGGTGAATCAAACCAGTCTATAAACACAATTTTAGGAAATTATCATGCAAGATATTACCATTTATCATAACCCCAATTGCGGCACGTCTCGCAACACCTTAGCGTTAATTCGTCACGTAAATGGTGAGCCGAATATTATCTATTACCTTGAAACACCACCTAGCGAAGCAAAACTGCGGGAATTACTTCAGCAAATGGCGATGACGCCAAGACAGTTATTACGCACCAATGTGCCGCCGTTTGCTGAGCGTGGCTTAGAAAATCCAGATTTAAGCAATGATGACATCATCCAACATATGCTGGCTGAGCCGATTTTGATTAATCGTCCGATTGTGGTCAGTGATAAAGGCGTAAAGCTATGTCGCCCGTCTGAAGTGGTGCTTGACTTGTTAGATAAACCACTCACCGAGCCGTTTGTGAAAGAAGATGGCGAAGTGATTCCGCCCAATCAACCATAACGTGGGGGGCTTTATCAGGGTTCACCCATCAAATGCCCACTTTAATCATGCTATGTGGCGTTGATTTATGCAGCAATTTTTGATACGCTGACGCCACTTCTACTTAGGCATGATGACTATTTATCAATTTATCAATGCCATATCCTTACTAACCTTAAAAAGGCTTACCTGATGATTCGTCCAATCTAGTAGTTCACTTACCTACTTGTTTCAGTTCTCCTGTAGTTGCAGGCGGACTTTTTTGGGCGTTTTCTTTTTTCATGAATAACTTACATACGTTTTCTTGTATTTAGCAGGTGGTGATTGACGCCCGTTGCTAACGTATGGGTTATTTTGCAATGGGTAAGTTATGACAAATTTTTTTAATCCAGCCACTTTTTCTGTGGCGACTATCAAACAACACTGGTTTTCTAATGTCCGTGGCGATGTGCTATCGGGTTTGGTCGTGGCACTTGCCTTGATTCCCGAAGCGATTGCCTTTTCAATTATTGCAGGCGTTGACCCCAAAATTGGGCTGTACGCGTCGTTTTGTATCGCCGTGGTGATTAGCTTTGTTGGTGGTCGTCCTGCTATGATTTCGGCGGCGACAGGGGCAATGGCACTGGTCATGGTGACATTGGTGAAAGAACACGGGTTGCAATATTTGCTGGCTGCCACGATTTTGACAGGGGTGTTCCAAATCATCGCAGGTTGGCTGAAACTTGGCTCGCTGATGCGGTTCGTCGCCCGAGCCGTGGTAATAGGCTTTGTCAATGCGTTGGCGATTTTGATTTTTATGGCACAACTGCCGGAGCTGACTAATACCACATGGCACACTTATGCCCTTGTAGTCGCTGGGCTTTTAATTATTTATTTATTTCCCCGTATTCCAAAAATTGGCTCGCTGATTCCCTCGCCGCTCGTGACTATTGTGACTTTAACCGCGCTTACTTATTTTATGGGCATTGAGGTGCGGACAGTGGGCGATATGGGGCAATTACCTGATACGCTACCTGTATTTTTGTTGCCTGATATTCCTTTAAACCTTGAAACTTTAATGATTATTTTGCCGTATTCGTTGAGCCTAGCGGCAGTGGGTTTGCTTGAATCTTTGATGACAGCGACCATCGTGGATGAGATGACCGAAACCGACAGTGATAAAAACCAAGAGTGCCAAGGTCAAGGTATTGCCAATATCGCAAGCGGCTTACTTGGCGGTATGGCAGGCTGTGCCATGATTGGGCAATCGGTGATTAACGTCAAATCAGGCGGTCGTACACGATTATCGACGTTTTTGGCTGGGGTATTTTTGCTATTGATGGTGGTGTTTTTAAGCGATTTACTCAAGATCATTGCCATGCCTGCGTTGGTGGCGGTGATGATTATGGTGTCGATTGGTACGTTTAACTGGCAATCAATTAAAGAATTGAAAACTCACCCCGTTGGTTTTAATGTGGTGATGCTGGTAACGGTGGCGATTGTGGTTTATACCCATAATTTAGCCTTAGGTGTGTTTGCGGGTGTATTGTTGTCGGCGTTATTTTTTGCCAATAAAATCGGTCGTTATCTGTCGGTGCGAGTATTGCCCACAGGCGATGCGACTAGTTTGGGTTATGCGGTAATTGGGCAAGTGTTTTTTGCGTCTGCTGATGATTTTTTGGCTCAGTTTGATTTTACCAATCCGCAGATTAAGGCAGTGAGTATTGATTTGACCCATGCTCATTTTTGGGATGTGACAGCAGTGTCGGCACTCGATAAAGTGGTACTAAAATACCGCAAGCAAGGCGTGAATGTCGAAGTGATTGGCCTCAATGAAGCGAGCAAAACCTTGGTTGACCGCTTTGGGGTACATGATAAATCTGAGGATGTGAATATTGTGTTTGGTCATTAACCCACGCATTTAATACAGTTGAAATGTCTAAGAAACATTAGCTTCTTAGACATTTTTTCATAAACTTATCTTCCAAGTAAATAGATTATTGAAATATAAAACCTTTGTATATTCGATTGCACTTTAGCGCCATCATCGATTTTAAATCATTGCCGTGAACCACGGTAATACAATCCCTAATCCTGCACATACTGGGGTCAGCACAGAATTCGGAGAAAATAGCACGCTAAGCATTTTATATTGAATTTAAGTTATTGATATTTGAATAATCTTTTTATTGTCTAAGAAATAGCAATTTGTTTAAAAAGCTAAAATTTCTGGTTTTATATTTTTTGAATACTACACAAGTATTTAAACACTTTCGATTGGGTTTTATCGATTTTTAATGGTTAAAACACAATGTCTATAAAACCATCGTTTTATAGACAGTATTTTCAATCATAAAAAGACCAAACAAATTTCCTTAGCGTGCTATTTTCTCCGAATTCTGTGCTGACCCCTTGTTAAACGCAACTTTACTGCAGATAGGCTAAACCAGAAAAGACTCTTGCGGAGCAGTGCTCCTCAGGTCGCTGATTTTACCTACATTAAAACTAAATCAGGCCGGGTCTATACCGCCTTCATGAACGGTTACATTCTACCAATGGATATGTATCGCCTGAACGAGGAAATAGCGGAGCACTGCTTCGCCCGAGTGCAAGACAGAGAGCTATGCTCGTAGTGGATGCGGAAAATACCTACTATTGTTCATTAATTACGTCAGGCTATGCTGCATGACTCAAGTAAACCTGTCTTCGATAAAACCAGGACGGTTCACAAATAGGAAATAAGGAATCCGGGGGCTATTGCAAATTACAAAGTATTTTGTGTGAACTAAGTTTTAAGTAAAAACAATCCTTTTTATTCATGATTAACAATCTAAATAATTCATTGTATTCATTGTGGCGATTTAGGTATGCTAAGGGAACAGGAAATTATAAATGTATCTAGGGAAAAACAAGGAAGGAAGATAAAATGGCCAAAAACCTATTTGATTTAACAGGGAAAATCGCATTAGTCACTGGTGCAAGTCGTGGGATTGGTGAGGAAATTGCTAAATTATTGGCTGAGTATGGTGCTTATGTCATAGTATCGAGCCGAAAAGTAGAGGACTGTCAAGTTGTCGTTCAGCAAATTAACCAATCTGGTGGGCAAGCAGAAGCATGGGCATGCCATGTCGGCTCAATGGAAGATATCTCAGCTACATTTGAACATATTCGTAAAAAGCATGGTCGTTTAGATATTCTTGTTAATAATGCGGCTGCGAATCCATATTATGGTCATATTTTAGATACTGACCTATCGGCATACAATAAAACGGTTGAAGTCAATATTCGTGGCTACTTTTTCATGTCGGTTGAAGCTGGCAAATTAATGAAAGAGCATGGTGGTGGTGCAATTGTTAACACGGCATCGGTAAACGCCTTACAACCTGGTGATTTACAAGGTATTTACTCCATTACTAAAGCTGCTGTCGTAAACATGACCAAGTCTTTTGCAAAAGAATGTGGTCAATTTGGCATCCGCGTGAATGCTATACTCCCTGGTTTGACTAAAACCAAATTTGCTGGTGCATTGTTTGCGAATAAAGACGCATATGAGAGCTGGATCAAAGAAATTCCATTACGTCGACATGCTGAACCAAATGAAATGGCGGGGACAGTTTTATATTTGGTTTCTGATGCAGCTAGCTATACCAACGGTGAATGTATTGTCGTTGATGGTGGTTTAACGATTTAATATTAATCATCAATTTTCTTAGCCCTGGAGCTTTTTTATTTAAAATAAGTCGCTTCTATCAGCTATGGCTGAAAAGGTGTTGCCAGCAATACAAGGTCAGACCTCCTCAGTTAATTATGGGTTAAATAATTTACGTTTTCTTACTCCTGTTTCTAGTGGTAGTAGGGTGCGAGGGTATTTTAGTTTAAAAAGTATTATCGAAAAAGCTATGAATCAGTATCGGCTCACTCTTGATGTTTCTATTGAAATTGAAAATCAAGCTAAACCAGCACTGGTTGCTGAATGGCTGATATTAATCAATCTATAAGTTGGAGAATTGCATGAGCAAAGAAATGATACTCTCGCGTCAAGATGTTGAATTCTTACTTTTTGACTGGTTAAAAGTTGATGAACTTAGTCAACGCCCACGTTTTGCAGGACAAGAGCGTTTTGAATATACGTCGGTTTTGGATGTTTATGAAAGTTTAGCAACAGACCTTTTTGCCACGCATAATAAGAAAAATGACGTTAATGAGCCCGTGTTTGATGGAGAGCGTGTCACCATTAACCCAGAGGTTGGTGTCGCATTAAAAGCATTTGCTGATGCAGGTTTGATAGCGACATCTTTTCCTGTTGAATGGAATGGAATGAGTTTGCCTTCTTCAATTGAACGGGCAGGTTTTGCTTATATGATGGCTGCTAATCCAGGGACGACAGGCTATGCTTTTTTAACGATTGGTAATGCTAACTTACTGATGGCACATGGTGATCGTGAAAAAGTAAAACCTTATGTGGATGCTATGATAGCGGGTAAATGCTTTGGAACAATGTGTTTATCTGAGCCACAGGCTGGTTCTAGCCTTGCTGACATTCGAACACGTGCCGTGCTTTCTAGCGACGGTCGTTACCGTTTATTTGGCAATAAAATGTGGATTTCGGGTGGCGATCACGATATTTCTGAAAATATTGTGCATTTAGTTCTTGCTAAAATCCCAGATGAAAATGGTCAACTCCTACCAGGTGTACAAGGGATTTCTTTATTTACTGTACCGAAAAAATTACTGAATAAAGAAGGTCAGGCCAGTGAGCGCAATGATGTCGTTTTGGCAGGTATTAATCATAAAATGGGTTATCGTGGTACTGTCAATACGGTTTTAAATTTTGGTGAAGGTCGTTTTACACCAGAAGGTGAGGCGGGGGCAATTGGTGAGTTGATTGGTGAGCCTGGTAAAGGTCTTGCTTATATGTTTCATATGATGAATGAGGCTCGTATCTCAGTTGGATTAGGGGCAGCGGCATTAGGCTATACAGGTTATCTGCATGCGTTGGATTATGCAAAGACACGCGCGCAAGGTCGGACACGCAATGAACGTAATCCTGCATCGGCACAAATTCCAATTATCCAGCATGCAGATGTTCGCCGAATGTTGTTGGCTCAAAAATCTTATGCATCTGGCGGCTTAGCATTATGTTTATATGCATCTCGTTTAGTAGATGATATAAACTCACTGGAAGAGGAAGAGCAACAAAAGCAAGCATTAGCACTTCTTGACTTACTGACCCCAGTAGTCAAAAGCTGGTCATCACAATGGGGTCTAGTTGCAAATGATTTAGCCATTCAAGTGCATGGCGGTTACGGTTATACCCGTGAGTATAATGTCGAACAGTTCTATCGTGATAATCGTCTGAATCCCATTCATGAAGGAACATTTGGGGTACAGGCATTGGACTTATTAGGACGTAAAACATATATCAATAATGGTCTTTCAATGACGCTCTTAGGCACAAAAATCGAAGAGACTTGTGCTAACGCTCGAAAGGTTACACAATTGCAAAATCATGTAGCAACTTTAAGTCAAGCATGGCAACAGATTCTCGATATTACTGCAAAACTACATGCTATAACCGATGTGGAATTACGATTAGCAAATGCAGCTAACTATTTAGAGGCTTTTGGTCATATGATTGTTGGTTGGTTATGGCTTGATCAAGCAGTAGTCCTCCATAAAAAGCTAGAAAACTCAACTTCTCCTGATTTCATCTATGGCAAATTAGCCGCTTGTGATTATTTCTTTGGTTGGGAAATGCCAAAAATTAACAGCTGGTTAGCCGTTCTTGATCCAGTTGAAACGACGCCTCTAAATATGCACCAATCATGGTTTTAAGGCTACTTAAAGCAAGCATAGCTCAGCTTGAGAAAAGCTAATTCTTTTCAAAGTTATCAAGGGTCAGCACAGAAAACGGAAAAAATAGGGCGGTAAGGAATTTTATCGAGTATTTTTAAGTCATTTCAAAATGTCTAAAAAACGAGGGTTTAATAGACATTTTACTTTCACAGTTTTTAAATGGCTATTCTAACGATTTTTTGTATAACAACTCATCTATTAAATATCTTACAGTAAAGCCTTATATTTTGTTTTATAAACACTTGTAAAGGCACTTATGAAAATCAGCTATGCTCGCACATCGACGATTGACCAACACCCCCTTGATTTACAACTCTACGCACTAACTACCTGTGGTTGTGAAAAAATCTTTCAAGAGTAAATATCCTCAGTAAAAGATAAACGTCCTCAACTAGAAAACTGCCTTCAAGCTTTGCGAGCTGGTGATATGCTCTACATATTGCGACCTAATGGGATCTAAATTGATTTAAAATACTCAAAGTCAGTAAGTCTTTGTTTTAGAAGGTGTTAAAATTCGATAAAATTCCTTACCGCCCTATTTTTTCCGTTTTCTGTGGTGACCCCTGTAAGCAGGTTTTTTAAGTTCGAATTATCAATCAAAAATTACGCCTTCATTTAAACGCAATTGCAAGCTATCAGTAAAGGTGACTGAAAAAGGTGTCGCGCCATTTAACTCAAGGCTATTGAGCCTTTGTGTCATTGGGTGACTGTTCGTTGAATCAACACTTAGCTTAAGATTACCTTTAGTGGCAATTTTAGCGCCATTTAATGTACGTGTATCTGCGGTTGCCCGTATTAACGCATCATTTAACATTGAATATAAAACTAAGTCTGCCCAAGGTGCGGTAACTGAGACGCCGATCGTACCTGATAATGACAAGATGGATGTTTGAGGATTCTCTGGATGTTTGACAGAACTACTAAAATCCTTATCGTTTAAATTAAAATCAATATCGGTGACGAATTTCGGGTAGCCCCATAATTCTTTACCTGCACGACACGCAGTTTCAGTGGTTACCGGTAAATCACAAATCCACATACCGGTATTGCGTCGATCTGGTGGTAATGTCATTTCCATCAATGGATGAGCAGGAGTGTCTTGGTCTGCAGGATAGACAAGCATACTCGATGCAACTTCGTGATAAGGCTCACCATCAGTTAATTCACGATAATCATAGAAAGCTAGACTAAATAGCGCTTTATTGCCTATAAGCTTGGCAACCTTTAACTTTGGATTGTCCAATACACTGACTGCTTTGTCATAATCCACCATAAAAAAAGCAATCAGGCTTGACACATCAAAGTACTTAATAGGCAGCTGAGCTTGACCTTGTGACATCTGTCTTGTGTGGGTGGCTTGTTGAAAAAATGGGTCAGCATACCATTTATTATTCACGTTTTTATTCATTATCATAGGTTAAGTACCTTTTTTATTATCAGATTGTTTTTAAGCGGTTTTATTTAAACATGACAATAAAAAAGTATAAAGTATTGTTGTGTAAAGCAATGCGTTCTACTCAATTAATTTAAAGTTTGGTAGGCATAACTAAATCTGATTGATGCATGCTGAAAAAAACGCAGAGAAATATTTGGTAAACTAGCAACCTAAACAGAAGTTTACCCTGGCTAAGAAAAGAATACAGTTAAACATTCAAAGCTGAAGCCATCGTCAAATTCAAAGAAAATAACAGTAATATCAATCTACCAAGTTTTTTTCTCCCTTGTTGACAGCAGAGGTCACTAGTTACCCCATACCTCATCAGCAATCTCTTTAATTAAATCGAGTTTTGCCCATTGAGCTTCTTCAGTCAAAATATTACCTTCTTCGGTTGACGCAAAACCACATTGGGGGCTTATACATAACTGGTTAATATCTACAAACTGGGCTGCTTCTTTAATCCGCTCAATAATAACGTTTTTGTCTTCCAAGTCGCCTGTTTTTGACGTAACTAGACCTAGTACAACTTGCTGATTTTTGATATGTTGTAACGGTGCAAAATCTCCCGCGCGTTCACTATCATATTCCAAGAAAAAACCATCTACTCTGCAGGTACCAAACAACACCTCAGCAATAGGCGCATAACCGCCTTCAGAGAACCAAGTTGAACGAAAATTACCACGACAAATATGCATAGTAATTTGCATATCATCAGGTTTGGCATCTACAATACGATTGAGTACCGTCACATAATTTTTAGCAACTTTGTCCAAATCAATACCACGAGCCTCAAATTCCGCTCGTTTATCGAGCGAGCAAAACTGCCCCCAACTTGTGTCATCAAGTTGTAAATTACGTAGACCTAATGCATAAAATTTGTTTAACGCTTTAATGTATGCGTTAGCAATGTCATCAAATAGCTGGCTTTCTTCTTGGTAAAGGTCAATCGGCTGGTAATTCTCATCACGTATACAAGCCAATAAGTGCAGCATACTGGGTGATGGGATGGTGAATTTTGTTGGGTAATTACCCGCACAGTCCTTTAAAAGTTGATAGGCGTTGACAAAGGGATGGTCGTCACTAAAGTCGATTTTACCCACAATGGCAATGGTGTTACCCTTAGGTTTCGCACCCTTAAACGCAACAGGAAATTTTTCAAGGCTAATCATCTCAATGCCATTTAGCCCCGCTAAAAAATCTAAATGCCACCACACACGGCTAAATTCACCATCGGTCACGGCGTGCAGTCCATGGCGTTTTTGTAGATTCACAAGATTTTGGATTTCGTCTTTTAGGATTTTGTCAAATGCCGCTTGGTTGATTTTGCCAGTTTGCAATTCGATTTTGGCATTTTTTAGGGCGTCAGTGCGTAAAAATGACCCTACTACATCGTTACGGTATGGCGCTTGGGTTCGTGGAGTTGCCTGCGCAAATATTTGGCTCATAGTTGATTCGCTTTTGTTAAAAAACTTGAAGCGTCACTATAAGAGTTTTTAGCTAATGAGACAAACGCTGATTTTTCAAGGTAAAATAAATTGCGTTTAATGTTTTGACTACTAAACTGGGGGTTTGCGCTTACCAAAATACTTAAGAAGTTTGGTAAGGCATCGTAAGCATTCGTGCAGTTTTACTTAGCGTAGTCACTGACTTGTTTTACATTCAAGGAATGTATATTTTATCCTATTACGACAGTACTATTGTTAACTGATTCATCTTCAAACTCAAGTTGCTAAATACTTGTTATGTTAAAATAATATTTTTAAAATCAATTAGTTGTCTACTCCAATTTCAATATTATTAAGTATTCTAATGAAAAATAACCTTATAAATTCCTCCGTTTTCTTCAGCATATATCAGTCAAGTCGTTGCAGCCATGTTAATACCGTATGGTTAAACAGTGTGGGCTTATCGACAGTAACCCAATGTGATGTCTTAAACCCGCTCACCTGATTGTTAGGTTGCTGCCTGATTTTAACAAGCCAAGCTTCAGAGTGAAACATGGTAGGTTTTTGTGTGCCATAGACGAAAAGGTAAGGACAGGTAAAGTTAATCGATTGTAAGTTTTTAAAACCGCCCTTTGCCTTTGTCCACGCCACATAATAAGGGTAGCCCATATTCGCATGGATCGTCTGAGATGCCGCAGGTGCTCCTAGGACTTTGCCTACTGTTCTGGCTATTTTATTACCAATGCTACCATTTAAACGAAAACCAATCACTAATGGCAGCTGATAGCCTGCAATCACCAGCTTATCTTTAACCGTTAAACTAGCATTAAACTCTTCACTATAGGCATCACCCACATCAATGCCAATTAAGCGGCTGACTTTCTTTGGATAACGTACCACATATTGATAGCCATAAATAGCACCCCAATCGTGTACCATCAATATCACCGGCTTGTCAGGGCTGACATAGTCAATCACTTGACGAATGGTATCAATGATGTCTTCTAATGAAAACACCTTGGGGCGAGCCTGTGGCTCATCAAATAGAGGCAGCGTAAAGGTGACGCAACGATAGTCATTTTTAAAGAAAGCCACTTGGTTTTGCCACAGTGCTTGGGTATCGGGCCAACCATGTATCATCACCAAAGTTTGTTCGCCATTGCCCTCAATGCTACCGTTGACACCTGCTATATGAAAAGTCGTTGCCATAATTTTCCTAATTGATTAAATAGGTTAAAGTTTTTATGTACTGACCATAAAAACACAAATAAAGGAAATAAACAAATTTTTGAATGTTTTTATGAACATTTTAGACTTAGAACTTAATTCAATTTCACTTCGCCCATCATTCATTATGTTAAATACCAATTTTTCTTGTCTCACATTATCTCATTCTAAATCTTGGTACGTTATCATTTTTGCGCTCTTTTGGCAGCGTTTTAACTTCATCTTTGAGCTCATTATACCAGCCCAAACTCTGTGGACGGCTATTAACATAATCAGTTTTCTGTTGAGGCGATAATGGCTGCTTGGTCTCAGTATTGATTTTAACCACATTGCTAAATTGATTGCTTAGGCTATTAAATAATCGTTTGAGTAAATTGATGATCAACTCAATAATTGCTTTAACTGCATTGTGTAACTGGTTAAATCCGACTGCAACTTTGTCAATTCGCTCACTTTGTCCACTAAATCCGTTTTTAACGTTTCCAGCTCGCTGATTAAGCTTTCTAAGCTTTGCTGCTCGCTGTTGCTCTGCGATATACTGCTCTGTAATGTCTTTATCGAAGCCTTTAAATCTGTCAGTGACTTTTCGAACTCGCTTTCGTCGACGATTTGTATAACATCCAAGCGGGTCAAGGTTGATTGGATCTTGTCTTGCAAGTTTTGAAATTCTTCTTGTCCTTTTTTCAGTGTTTCTATCTCGGCGGTCTGTAGCTTGTCTAATTCGTTCAAGTACTCGTTGATTTGCTGGTTGTGTTGCTGGGTTTTTTGCTGTATCTGTTGGTCGAGGTGTACTAACAGTTGTTGATATAAGCTGGGCAACATCAATGCCAGATGTTTTTGTACCATCTTGTCGATTGTCTGCGGTTGCTGCTCTTTGAGTTGGTTGAGCGTCTGGCTCACTTGGCTGTACAAATCGCTCGACAGCTTGTTTAAGCTCTCGGTAATGAGTTGCTGGGTGGTAATGGGTTGCATGGTTATTTTTCTCTAATTGGGACGGTAATACGGGTTTTGGCTGATAAATAAAGTCGGATAGCCAAAACCGTTGTTCTGACACACGGCGTTTTTTGGATTTTTGGGAGTGATATTGATACCACCACCATACACCGCCTGGATATCCGTAAGGGCTTGGGCTTGATATTGAAGTGGTGTACGATGGATTTGTTGGTTGAGTAAGGTCAATTCCTTTTGACTTTGGTCGACCAAGATCTTGGTCTCTTGCCAATCCTGGTACTGGCTGTAATTCATCAGAGTCAGAATCAGCATCAGCAGTATCAATCCCCCCAATAGGCTGCCCATCACGATTCCTAGGCGCAGTTTGTTGCGTGCCATTTGCCCAATCAGCGCCCTGCTCTGTTGTTGACTGTCCTCGATAGCTTCGATATCCGCTTGATGATTCGCCTCCATCTGCACCCGTAGGATTTGTTGCTGCTGTTGGTGATGCTGCAGGGTGGTTTGTGTTTCGTTGGTTATGGCTTGACGCAGTTGATTGCCCTGCTCCGTCAGGTGAGTTTGAATGTGCTGATAATCGTCGCTCGTCTGCTGCTTGAGCTGATCCATTTGCTCCAACATCCCAAGCAAGGTCTGTTTGGCGCTCTCCAAGGTCTAACAGGTCTGATTGAGCCAGCTTTGATGCTGCTGTAGATGGCTGTCGCTTAAGCTTCGACTGCTCTTTTGATACTGCTCGAGCAGCTCGCAAATTTTCGTCATACCGCTGATAATGTCGTTCTCGACGTTTTTCAAGCTCGCTTGGAAAAATTGTTTCTGCTGTTCTAAGCTGGTCTTCTCTTGTTCCTGCTGGGATTGGATTTGCTGCTTGGTTTGGGCCTGTGCGTTGTGCAATGTAGCTAATAATGGATTGGGTGACGTCTCGCTCATAAATGACACCTTTAAGTTTTATATTTTTTTTGGTGGGGTCAGGGTTTTTAATACTGATACTGTCTTTGCCTCTGCGAGAGATTTCGAAACCAAAGTCTTCAAGCAATTTTGCAACGTCATCTTGACAGGTTAAAGGCTCATCGGTTTGTTGTCGCAATGCCGCTTGAGTTAGTACCACATCGGTGAGTTGTTGTTTAAAATCCTCAATGCTTTGGTAGTGTTTGAGCTTATCGATAATTTTTTGCTTATTCGACTGATCCCAGTCTTTCAACAGATTTGGACCAATACTGGGAGTCACATCCCGACGGTTTTCTAAATCAGAAGGATTGATAAAACCATACTTATCATTGGTCAAATTTTTCCAGCTATTAACAAGGTTCAAATCACGATTGTGATAATAGACTTGTAGATGATTGCCCGATACCAACTCGACATTCGGAAAGACAAAGTTAAGCTCGACCCGACCTTTATCGGTATGTTCAACCCAATAACTGGTGTATTGATGCGGTTCAAGACCAACAAACATCATGGCTTCAAAGTCGGCCATGATGTCAAACTTTTGAGCTTCGGCGAGTTTGTCATCTTCATGAAAGCTTAGACAGCCTGAGGTATAAACTTTGGCAAATGGCAAGCCATTAATAATCTCAGTGACTTCATCAGCATCACCCAATAGTAAACGCGCTTTTTTACGAGGTTGATCGTTGGTACCCAGTAGATAATTTTTAACGGCACTGCCACCTAAGGTGCGTCTATCATCATCGGTGCCCCCTCGCTTGAAAAACTTTAGCAGCATTTCATCATCCAATCACATGATTATTTAGATTGCCATTGTTTATGGGTGAACTTTCTATTGGGTTATCCGTGGCAGAGTCATTTGCTTCAGTCGCAACATCCTCATCTTCAACTGCCCTAAAATAATTTTCTGGCACTTGGTACTGAGCTTTTAACCTAGCCAATTGTTCAGCCATATTATCAATGGCTAGTGCTAAATTTAGGGTATCAATCGGACGTTTGGCATTGGCTTGCTCATGGGTATAACGGACGAGTTGATTTAAATTTTTACCCATAGCGTGCAGTTGTTGTAATAGTCTTGGGTCAATCGTCGGAAAATCCCGTTCACGTCTTGTCACCTTTCCCTTAGTTAAAATTGCACGAGCATAGCGAGCCAAACTTATCCCTTCAGCTTTGGCTTCGAGCATAGAAAATTCTTCGCCACTAAAGCGAATGTTAAGCCGCTTATCTCGTAGTTTTTTTGATGATTTTTTTACCGATACTTTGTCATGGCTTTGCTTTTTTTCGGCTGATTGTTGTGCCATTTTTAGTGCCTATCTATTTTTTATGAAGTCCATTTTTGGTTAAAGGGGGTTTAGGGTCTCCCCAATAAGCACCCATTTTAATCGCAACTATGTGAAGAGATAAATGGGTGCTGGGGGTTTCAAAAGGGGCAAGCCCCCTTTGCCAGGACGCAGAGACAGTCAATTTACGTTAGTAAATTTGGTGTCTCTGCATGTGCTGCTATGTCGATTTCCGAACCTTTATATTGATTAGGTTATCATACTAATTTTTGGTTGTCATCTCATGAAATTGATGCGGTTTCGTATCTAAAGAAATGATAGTTTTTTAGTGAGTGATGATATTGTTTTGATAATAGTGGTTGATGTTTGATAGGGATGAATAATTGGCGAAAATGAGCAGGATGCTTTTAGTGAGTTTGACTAAGCTGCTGAATTTTTTTTGAGATTCTTAACGTGATTTTTCTGTTGGTGAATATTTTTTGGGATGATTTTTAATTTTTTAGTGATGTTTTTTTTGAAAAAGACAGCCAGTTCATTTTCGTTAGCTGTCTTTTTTAAGCAGGATCTTTATGTTTTTTATGATGGCATTCATAAAATGATTTGGGCGGATAAGATTTTAGAAGGGACAGTCATCGTCTTCATTATAATATTGCGCCAATGAAAAACTGCGATTGGATCGCTGTTGAATGAATTGATGACAGTCATCGCATATCCAATTGAATTTCTGGTTCTGATAGTTATAGGTTGGTTCGTAGATTTGTCGCATGATGTTGCACTCTCTACAGTGGGTTTGGGTGTCATAGATTTTGAAATGGCTGACCATTTCGCTAAGTAACGGTGCACTGATGTTGTAATACTGACAGATATGTGTGATGTGATCTAAATGATTGCCGTGAGTCTCTAGTGGGGTTTCAAAGTAGTCACGCACAATGATGGTTTGTTGTTCACTGATGTGGTTTTTTGCGAGGTATTTGTAGTCCATATGATGGTCCTTTTTTTAGGTTAGGCTTGTGATTTTGGCGGTTGTTAAGGGGGCTTGTTCTATGCTATTTCTGGCATAAGTTTTAGAAATTTATGTTCAAGCTGTTGGTATTTTTCTTGGTCGTCGTTTACGTCTATTTCGTCTAATACTTCTGAAATCCATGTTTGAATGGCTTGGGTGTTGTTGCAGCGTTTGATGATTCCTAGAAACAGGTAAAGGTTGTCCCCTGGTTGTATCCGCTGTTCTTTGATTAGTTGGCTTGTAAGCTTATTAATTTGCTGTAGGCGGTTCTTTCTTTGGTCAAGTTGGTCATAGATGTGTTGGATGACGGGGTTCGGGTGCATTTTTGTGCTCCTTGAATTTTTTGTTGTTCGATTGGAAAATTATCTCAAGTATGGGATAATAGTTGAAATTGGGAATTTATATCTAAAAATAAAATTTATTCCCTAATTTAGGAACTATGTTAATATTATTTTATTCCTAAATCAAGTATTTATTTTCATTTTTAGGGATTTTATTGTGATAAAGATAAATTTGCCTGTTTTATTGGCACAACGTGGTCTTAAAGTTGCCGATATTGATAGAGATTTGGATATAAGTCGTTCGACCCTTTATCGTTTGTATAACAATGATGTGATAAAAATTGATATCGATGCCATTGATAAATTATGTAAGTATTTAGATTGCGCACCAGGTGATATTATTTTGTATGTAGATGATGACGAATCCCAGCACAATAAAAAAGAGCAACCCTATTAATTAGGTTGCTCTGTTCCCTACTACATAGCTGTATTTCAGTATCATACGCCATTCAATAATCCCAATGATGACTTTTCACCATCCCCTGCCATACCGTAACACAGGCTAACGCATCGGCTGCTGCTCGGTGCGCATTGCTATGTTCTACCCCAAAGTGGGCCATAGCCTTGCTTAGGCTAAAATAGCGATTGGCTTTAAAATAGAGTGAGTATTGCCCGATAAAATCAGCAAACTGCTTACACAGGCATTTTACTTCAACTTGCTGCAAGCGAAGTTTATGCCCCGATTGACGCATCATACGCACATCGAAACTCGCGTTATAGGCATATAAGGTGCGTCCTTTGAGTAATTGCACAATCGCCGGTTGAATATCAATAAAGGTCGGTTTACCTATCAGCTCATGAGGATAAATACCATGCACCTTAAATGCGCCTGGGCTAGACGGTCTATCTGTGTAGATTAGCGTGTCGATAATCAGATTTCTATCACTATCACAAAACGCAATTTCGATGATTTGGTCTTCCCTGCCGCCACCGGTGGTTTCAGTATCAAAGAACAAGGGTTTGCTGGTATCGTACTCTTGGTTGTACTGGACAACTTGGTTAAAGATGGCATCGATTTGAGATTGCGTATCTGCTGTCATGGGCTTTCAACTATCAAACTTATAGATCATAGCGTAAATCAGTCTTATAAACGCTACCCTAGCGATTAAACACATCCATTTGCGCCGTTTTAAGCGGTTTTTTCGGCTTTGGCAGATATTCCGCTACATACCCAGCACCCATCGGTTTAAGTAGCTCAAACGCGTCCTCATGATGCATATCGAGCCAATCCTGGCGATGCCCAGGTTCAATCACCACAATCGAGCGTTTTTCATCTTCAGGCTTGTGAAATTGTGATATGAAAGGATGATTATCGGCATTGATGGTCAGCATGGTCATGGAGCGAATCAATTGATCGCCAATTTTTACCATCTCATATAACCCAGCCACGGTAAAAGGTTCATTATCTTCGCGGTGAATGCCATAGCGATGTGCTTTACCGTTAATGTATTTAGGCTCATAGATGGTTTGTACCGGAATTAACGCAAACTGGTTATTGTACCAAGCGTGTTTAAAACTTGGTTTACCGGCAACGGTTTCACTACGCGCATTGTAGGTGTGTTTAGCAAAGCTGGTGTCTTTGGCCCATTTAGGAATCATACCAAACATCGCAGATCGCCACTCTGCTGGGTCACCGATATTGGCAAATAGTATCGGTGCCTCGTAACCCGGATAAATCTCGTCTTTAAAGTCAAAGCTTAACTGCTGATTGGTAAAGCGTGACGCTTGCGCTTGGGTAATCGGTTGAAAGTTGGCACACATACAGGATTCTCTTGGTTAAATTAATGCACAGTTAATAAATCAGACAGTTTGGTGGTATAGCTTGGGCTTAAAAACGCTCGATTCATCTGCCAGTCTTGCTGCTTGGCTATGCCGGTACTGGCAATATACAATCGGCCACCATTGCCTTTAGATGAACCTTTGGCTTGAGCTTTGCTCTGGTACGCCATCTGCTGATTAATCGCATCCATCACTGCCATTAGCTTTTGTGATTGCTGCTGTTTTAAGAGGTCAGGCTTCTCAAACAAATCATCAACGATGGTAGCCTGATCTTGAATCGCACACAGCATGACACCGGCTTTGGCATACTTTAAATTAGGTTTATAAATCCGCTCTAGTACTTGTCTAGCGCCAGCAATCATCACCCGGGTATCACAGGTGGCATTAATAAACTGATATTGACCGCGAATACTTTGGTAAGGCTCATTGGGGTTAAAGGCACTGGTCTTGGCAAACACCACCAGTATCTTACACACGCTTTGCTGCTTACGCAGTTTGACCGCTGCTTTAGACACATGACCCATCACCGCTTGGCTTAAGTCATCAAACTCGGTGATCTTTTTAGAAAAGGAGCGCGATGACACAATTTCTTGTTTAGCCATTGCCGCTTCTAAACCTAAACACATAATGCCATTGAGTTCTAAATTGGTCCGCTCCATGACCACACTAAAATGCTGACGCACTAAGCTATGTGGCATCGCGGCAAACTGCTCAACCGTGGTAATACCTAGACTGTGAAGCTTTTTGGTATGCTGACGACCAATCCCCCATACCTCTTCAACCGGTGTGATAGCCATCAGCCGCTCAATCCAGCTTTCCTTGTCTAACACACAAATCCCTTGCGTCGCTGGATACTTTTTAGCGGCGTAATTGGCCAGTTTCGCCAAGGTCTTGGTCTTCCCTACCCCAACCCCTACTGGAATGCCAGTATGACGCTCAACGGTAGTTTTAATGAGCTTGGCGTAAGCTGTTAAATCGTTAAGCGCCGCTGGATAGCGACCTAGGTATAAAAACGCTTCATCAATGGAATACACTTCCACGTCAGGACACAGCTGTTCAAGTGTATTCATCACCCGCGCTGACATATCAGCATACAAGGCGTAATTGGAGCTAAATACTGCAACACGATGCTGCTGTAGAAAGTCTTTGATCTGAAAGTAAGGGATGCCCATCTTAATCCCTAATGCCTTCGCTTCAGCCGATCTAGCCACCACACAGCCATCGTTATTAGATAACACCACGACCGGTCGACGTTTTAAATCAGGACGAAACAGCTTTTCGCAAGACGCATAAAAGCTATTGCAATCAATTAAGGCGTACATAAGGGTTCATAACAATGGCAAAAATAATTAAGACTAGTTTAGGCAAAAAGACAAGTCATCAAAATGACAAATGACGACTAAACGACAATGACCGTCGTGTGAGTTGTAAACAGCGATAAGAAATTAGATGAAATGAAAACTTACTTGTAGATAGGACGTTTAGTGCCGCGACCAATGGGGCGAATGACATTAGTGACCACACCAAATACTTCAAAGTCAATTTCACCGACTAAGGTAATGTCTTCAAAGGATTCGTTATGGGCAATTAAACTTGGATAAGGATAAAGATTGAGCTCTTTAACAGTGAATTCGTTAAATAAGCGAGCGACGATAATATCGCCATGTTGGGGCTCAAGACTCCGATCCACCACCAGCAAGTCATTGGGATAGATACCGGCATCAATCATCGACAACCCATCGACTCTGACTAAGAAAGTGGCATTAGGATGATCGATACACAAGTCATTTAAATCCACACATTCTTCAACATACCCTTCAGCAGGTGAGGGAAATCCTGCTGGAATGGCTTCTAAAAACAAAGGAATGGGTTGGTAGCTTTGGGCTTCGAGTCGGTGAAGGATGGTGACGGTCATAATAGGGTCGTCATATTGATAATTGGTATGACTATGCTAATTTCATTAATCCTAAATTTCAAATTGATTTTTTAAATCCTACTTGCACTAAGTACTTTTCATAAAACTTAACTCGCTCAGGATCTGAAAGCTCATTGGCAATTTGTTCGGCAAACACGTCATAGTTTCGACCTGCCTCCCCTTTAGCAAGGTAAGATAATTCATGAAGCTTGGATAACTTTTTTGCAAAATGGTAACGCTGACTATCGGTCATTGGCACGAACATATCGAGGGTATTGGTATCACGTTTTACATCCTTTAATGGTGCTTCTTTATTTTTTAAAGTTACCGTAAAAATAAATCCTATGATACTCCGTCCCTCTTTAATTTGTTGGTAGGACACTTTTAAGTCAGTCACTTTATTAATTTCATTAACCGCCATATCTAAGACACGTTTTTTAAAATCAAACATCCTAGCATATTCGTTTTCTTGCAATCCTAACTGCGCTCTAAATGTTTCTAATTCAAATAAAGGGGTCTTTTTTGCCGCTTTCCATTGAACAAGTAATTCATATAACCGAGTTGAATAAGCGCTATCCAAACCAGATGTTTGTTGTAAAGAATACTGAGTAAAAAAATCAACTGCACCATCAATTCTGCTAATTCCCTTGACTACCGCTGGCGTAAAAGATAATTCAATTTCACCTTGGTTATCTAAATACCGCACTTGAGACAACCAACGACTTTTTACCAGTAGACCATCTTCATCAATAAAGCTAAATCGGCGATTAAACAATGTCTCTTCAGTTTCTTTAATCCTCATATAGGCATTTTGTCGCGTAGTTTCAAATACCTCTACATAGCGTGACGCACTAATTGTTAAAGGCGTAGATGGATCTAGACCTTTTCCACTTTCACGAGCATCTACAATCGCTAATTGGATAATTCGTATTTCAGCTAGGCTTAAATTTTGAAGTGCAGAATTAAGTCTATTAGACTTAACGACTATATCTTTTTGAGTTGAAGATTTAGACATTTGAGTTTATTTTAAAAACTTATTTAAGACGATTATATTTTTTATGTCGTTTAAACGCAACAGATATATTATGCGTTTTATATGAATCATTAGGAATTAAATTGGTAATAAAATGTCGTCTTATAATAAATTTATCTGAATCAATCCTGAGGTAACAATTTGTCGTCCTATTATTTTAAAAATTTTAAGGTAACTAAATGTCGTCTAATAATATATATTTAGATATCTTTATTTAAGGTAACTAAACGTCGTCTTATGGGTAACTAAACGTCGTCTTATGGGTAATTAAATGTCGTCTTATAGGTAACTAAACGTCGTCTTATAGGTAACTAAACGTCGTCTTATAGGTAACTAAACGTCGTCTAATATCTTATATAAGCCTTGGTGTAGGCGACTTGCGGCTTATTTAAAAACTATTAAAAGTATTTAAAAACATTAAAAACCTACTTTTCTCATTAAAATAGTGAGGTAATGAAACGTCGTCTTATTTTTTTATCAAAAACAGTAAATAAAATATAGAGCTTTTTTAGCTAACTAATTGATCAGCAATTACCTCTGCTTGATGTAATACGAGTTCTGTAGCTAAAAGCTCCATATCAGGCGGATAGCCATATTTTCTTAGTAATCTTTTGACTACAGTACGAATTTTAGCCCTTGCAGATTCTTTGATTGTCCAATCAACACTTATGTTATTACGAATGGTTGATGTTAAAACAATGGCGAGTTCTCGCAATTTATCTTTACCCATGAGTTCTTTGGCACTGTCATTTTCGGCAACCGCAGAGTAAAACGCATATTCAAAATCAGTGAGTTTAAGTTCATTAGCCAAACTATCAGATTCCTTGATTTCTTTTGCTAATTTGATAAGTTCTTCGATGACCTCTGCAGCGGTAAGTACTTTATTTTGATAACCTTTGATAGCGTTGTTGAGCATCTCCATGAGTTTTTTGCCTTGGGTAACGCTGTGTTGCTCTCGTACTTTTATTTCATCATTCAGTAGTTTTTTAAGAGTTTCTAGAGCGATGTTTTTGTGTTCATAATCTCGCATTTCTTCCATGAATTCATCAGATAAGATAGAGATGTCGGGTTTTTGAATACCAGCGGCATCAAAGATATCGACGACCTTTTCACTGACCAAGGCTTGGTCGATTGTTTGTCTGACTCTGGTTTCTAATTCGGTGTCGCTAATCCCTATTGGATTGGGTGAGTTTTCGTCAAATTTGGCAAGATATGCTTTAACCGCTTGGATACGGTCATGACTACCGATTAAGGCTTCGGCTTTGACCCATTTGGCTCGTGCTTGTTGGGTAGCGGTGAGTTCATCTTCGTTAAATTCTTCATCAAAGTCGGCTATCAATTTTTTGCCTTCGTCACTAATCGCCACTTTGGCAAGCCGTGATTCATAGAAAATCCGCACCGTTGCCCCATCTTCAACGGCTTGGGAGATGTCGTAAATATCAACATAATCACCAAACACCGCTGGGGTGTTGACATCGTTTTTTTCAATCGGTGTGCCTGTAAAGCCTAGATAAGTGACATTGGGCAAGGCATCACGCAAATATTTGGCAAAACCATAAACCGTGCGTTTGCCTGTCACGTCACCAGCATCGTTTTTGACATCGACTTCTTTGGCGGTAAAGCCATATTGCGAGCGGTGTGCTTCGTCGGCGATGACGATGATGTTATGGCGTTCGGACAGCGTGTCATAGACATTGCTACCGTCTTCTGGCTGGAATTTTTGAATGGTGGTAAAAATGACACCGCTAGAATTGACTTTAAGTAGTTCTTTGAGCTGCTCTCGATCTCCGGCTTGTTTTGGAGATTGCCTAAGCAATTCAACCGATGCCGAGAATGTAGTAAAAAGCTAGTCGTCTAAGTCGTTACGGTCGGTCAATATAACCACGGTTGGGTTATTCATGGCAAGCACGATTTTGCCTGTGTAGAACACCATTGACATAAGGCTAAATTATTGCTGACATTATTGGGTGTGGTGAGTTGGTTATTTTGGCTGATACGCTAATAGGCTTCAAGTCATTGTTCTGGGGTAAGTTGTGGGTTGATGGTAGCGATAGCTTGCAGGACATTGTCTTGGAGCAAAACTTGGCTATAGGCTCGTAGCGGTTTTATGCCGTAGGGTTCGATATCGACGCCGTAAACGTGGCGATAGCCGATGGCTTGGAGTTGTTCGATAGCTATTTGTTCGATGTCAGATTCGTAGATTTCACTCATAGGAACATCCGTTTCTGTTTTTTAAGTTTTGGGAAAGTGTGGCAATTTGCCACAGTTTTATTTGCCTAATTCTAACTCATTCAACATTTTTTCTAATTGATAAACTGCAACGCCAATCGGCTGGGGGTTTTGATTGAGTGCATATTCAACCACGACTTCGTTACGACTTTTACAAAGTAACAAGCCTATTGTTGGTGTGTCATGTTCGGTTTTGAATTGCCTATCGACTGCAGTCACATAAAAATTGAGTTGCCCGATATGTTCAGGTTTAAAATCGCCTGTTTTCAATTCGATGACAACGTAACAGCGAAGTTGCAGATGATAGAAAAGCAAATCGATATAAAAGTCGTCACCACCAACTTCAATATGCCGCTGTTTGCCAACAAACGCAAAACCTGTCCCTAACTCGAGTAAAAAAGCCATAATATGCTGGGTTAAAGCGGTTTCTAATTCTCGCTCATGATAGGCTTCGCCTAGGCTAAGAAAGTCAAAAATATAAGGATCTTTGAAAGTTTGGGTCGCCAAATCTGACTGTATCTCTGGCAATGTTTGCGAAAAATTATTAGCGGCTTGTCCTGTACGTTCCAGCAAACTGCTTTCTATTTGATGGACTAAGACATTGCGTGACCAACCATGCTTAATGGCTTTTTGGGCGTACCATAGTCTTGTTTCATTGTCAGAAAATTTATCCAATAATACAAGATTATGACCCCATGGTAATAGTGCAACAGCCTGCTGCACTATTTGCTTATCTTGCCATGCTTCGGCAAACTTGCGCATATATTTTAGGTTGCGAGTAGAAAAGCCTTTGATTTCTGGGAATTCGGCGGATAGGTCTTTGGATAGTCTGTCAACAACTTTTGCACCCCAACCTTGTTGGTCTTGACGTTGTAGGATGTTTTGTCCGATTTGCCAATATAACAGCACCAGTTCTTGATTAACCGCAAGTATAGCTCGTTGTTGAGATGAGCGAATCTGTGTTTTGAGCTGATTGAGCCAGTCTTGGTAGCTCTGTTCGCTGGTTTGCTCAGTTAAAGACATTGATAGTTTTCTCTTGTTTGGAAAGTGTGGCAAATTGCCACAGTTTCGATTTTTCATGATTAGTTAAAAAGTGTGGCAATTTGCCACAGTTTTTCTTTTTTGGATAGAAAGTTTAAGATGACATATTTTTTGTCATTAACGTTTCGATAAATTGTTCAATCTCAATGCGTTGTTGTTCATCTAAATCTTTGGCATTGATTTCGACCACATACTTTTTGCCTTTATGATGAAATTTTCCAATGGGTTTACCTCCTGACAAAATCGGTTTAATGTCAGGTGCAGCAACTGGTGGACAATAAATTTGTGATTTAAGTTCTTTTAAAGACTCGCTTTGAATAAATTCTGCAATTCTGCCTTGCTCCAACTTACCTAACTCTAGTAACTCCCAAACACGACTTAGAACTTCATCAGTTTGTTGTTCAGAAAACTTGAATTGATTCAATACCTGCTTAATGTCATACGCTGCCGAGCGGGATAATAATTTTGGCTTGGTAGCGACTTTATCCAAAAATGATGTTGGTAAATCGTGATAGGCAAGATAGCGGTACATTTCCTTACGATCAAGACCGACAGCTTCAGCAAGACGAGATTTATTGGGAAAATGTTTCTCGATATTACGGAGTGCTTGAGCGATTTCATAATCGCACAAATCTTCACGACTGGCATTTTCGGCGAGTGCTAAAATGGCAATCTCGCTATCGCTTGCTCGTGACACAATCGCATCGATATGGGTTTTGCCAAGAAGTTCGTGAGCCTTAAAACGGCGTTCCCCTGCAATCAGCTCATAATCGCCTAAGCCTGTTTCTCGTACGGTAATGGGTTGTAGCAGTCCCATTTCTTTGATGGACTCTGCAAGATTGGCGATTTCTGTTTCATCAAATACTGTTCTGGGTTGAAAAGGATTAGACTTGATTTTATCAAGTGGTAATCGTTTTAACTCATTACCGACCTCTAAATAGGTCGATTGGTTGGCATTGGCATGACGGGCGTTGTTATCAGCTAATTTTTGAGCCAATAATGTTTTTATATCTTTACTCATCATCAACTCCTTCAGTAGCCTGGAGTTCTACATCAGAATTATCTGTTTTGAGGTATAACTCATTTGCTACCCAAACCGCTAATTTACGAAATTCGCGGGCAACTTTGGATGAACGGTCGATTTTCTGAATGCTGGTCTGCGCCATGGCAGCTTGGTTAATTTTGGTACTGGTTGGAATCTTAACTGGAATAAGCTTTCCAATTTGTTCTTTGGCTGAGCTTTCAATCAGTTTACAGACGGTTTGACGTTCATCATGACGAATCAGTAATGCACCCAGTAAGTTCAGATTAGGATTTATGCGATGAATCTTTTGTAGATGACGTGTTAAGTCAGTCACGCCATACATACCGTACTGTGATCCCGATTCTATCGGTATAATTAAATCGGTCGCAGCTGCTAAAGCATTACTGGTCAAAAGTTTAAGACTGGGTGGACAATCAATCAAAATAACATCATACAAACCTATAAGTGGTGATATTTTGTCACGCAACTCTTCAGAAGGACGCGGTGTGTCTTCTTTTAGCTTATCTTCTGTCATGCCCAGTGCTAAAGAACCGTAAATTAAAGATACCCCTTCAAGATAAGTATCTTCATGAATCGCAAGGGGTAACTTCTCGGGCTCTGACAACAGTAATTCTGCAATAGTCACACTGACTTCACTAGGGTGTTCTTTTCCAATGTGTAGGCTAGCGTTAGCTTGTGGGTCAAGATCAATGACAAGCACGGATGAACCGAGTTTAGCGAGTTCCGCTGCAAGATTAACCACGGTCGTCGTTTTGCCACAGCCGCCCTTATGGTTAGCAACGGCTATTATCTTAGTGTTTTTATTTATCATTTGTGTTCGATACCATTCAAAAACGTGTATGATAGTATATAAGATTAGGCAACAAATAGCGATTATTTCCAAATAAAAAAATGTGGCAAATTGCCACAGTCATAGTTTTTTATTAAGTTATTTTAAGTTCAATTTCATTTACAATATGAAATTGAACTAAATTTAGAATGATTTCCTTATGTATATCCCAATCATCTTCATTCAGTCTTAGCCACACTTATCACTCAATGCCCTGCCATTATAATGACAGGCGCCAGACAATTCGGTAAATTAACCTTGCTCAAGCATATTGCACAGAGTCAAAGTAAATATTATCAATACATCAACTTTGAAGACCCACTACAATTGGCACGAGCAAGTGCTGAGCCGATGTTGTTCATGCTCAATCATACCGGCAAGACAGAGTTGCTTGCCTTGCCAATCAGCTATCTGTAACTTTTTGTCAAGGTAAACAGTTGCGTAAATTTTGAGTTTTTTTCTGATATCGATAAATTACGAAAGTCAATTATTATTCGCAATTTTTATTTTCTAATATTTTGAATTATCATAACTTTAAGTTATGATAAATTTTATTCATGACAACCTATAATTTATCTTGAGAATTACACCATGGGTTTCATCGGTTATGCCCGGGTTTAAACATCTGAAGGGAAACAATTATTGGATCGTCAAGTTGATGCTTTGAAAGAAATCGGCTGTGAGCGAATTTTTGAAGACAAGGCATCGGGAAGTAATTCCCAACGTAAAGGATTGGATGATTGTCTCAACTATTTGCGAAAAGGGGATGTGCTTGTTGTTTTGGATTTGGATAGGTTAGGGCGGTTAGCTAGTGATCTTATAAAGTTGATTGATGAACTCGCTGAGAAAGACATTGGCTTTAAAGCCATTAACTCACCGATGGATACCACAACCCCTGCAGGTCGGGCGTTTTTACAAATTCAAGCGGCGTTTGCAGAGATGGAGCGTAATATTATCCGCCAGCGAGTAAAAGAAGGGATTGCAGCGGCTCGTGCTCGCGGACGTAAAGGTGGCAGGCCTAGAATTATGACGGCTGAGAAACTTCGTTATGCTCAGCATCTGATGCAAGACCAAACCAAAAGTATTCCAGCGATTTGCAGGGAGCTGGGTGATATTCCCAGCAGTACGCTGTACCACTATGTGACGGCGAAAGGAGAGCTTAAAAAGGCAGGGTTAGATTTGTTAGCACATGAATAATTATCAGTAAGCATGAGCAAGTTATCTTGACGAT
>ENA-OOKF01000046-OOKF01000046.1-human-skin-metagenome-genome-assembly--contig:-NODE-46-length-31579-cov-7.472561_pt1 | contig 31579 bp, 25 predicted proteins | sample MGYA00248881_ERZ501000 | MGnify/ENA primary metagenome ERZ501000 (study PRJEB25958, sample SAMN03398534) | human skin metagenome | study: EMG produced TPA metagenomics assembly of the Human Skin...
AATTGCTTTATAAATTAATTGTAGTGTGGCACTATCAATGGTAAGTTGCGTTGAGACACTATCTAGTTGTAGCTTTTCAAAGTTTTTCACTTCTGTAACCTGAGTAGGATTTACCACTTGGTTATTGTCATTATTCGTTGAAGTAATTAGTTGAATAGAGGTATCTGTTTTATTAATATCTTCCAAGTTTTCAATATAAATAAACTTATCACAGGCATTAATAAAGGCTTCAGGTGTTTTTGACTTTTCACCAAAACCATAAACGACTAGCCCACTTTCTCGTATCCGAGAAGCAAGTGGGGTAAAATCACTGTCGCTAGAAACGATACAAAATCCATCTAACGCTTTGCTATAAAGTAAGTCCATTGCATTGATGATTAACATCATATCGGTAGCGTCTTTACCGCTCGTATAGGCAAACTGTTGTACAGGTGTAATCGCATGAGGCAAAAGTACGTCACGCCAATTTTTTAGATTTTCACTACTCCAATCACCATATACTCTTTTAACGCTAGCAACACCATATTTTGCCACTTCCTGCAAAATCAACGGAATTTTTTTGGCAGAAGAATTATCGGCATCAATTAAAACCGCTAATTTTGCTGAATTATCTTTCGTCACTCTTCCACCCATTTGCCTTTACGATAAACCAAGGCAAATTTAGTCGCTTTGCCGTCTTTTTCTGAGCCGATATATTGCTCTGCATTTTTACGACTCCAACGCAAAATTGTTGGATTGCCCTCATTGTCGGTATCTGGCGCGGTAAATAAATACTGGAATTTATCTTCCAACTGATCTTGTATCGCGCGTAATTCTGACAGTTTTGGTGGGCGCGTCTCTCGCACTTTAGGAAATTTTGACGCTGCCAAGAATAACCCTGCTGCCCCTTCACGCAAAATATAATGGTCATCAAATTTTTGTGACTTGAGTTCTGGCATAGGGATTGCGGTCATGCGTGGTGGCGCTGCATCGCCATTTTTTAGCACTTTACGGGTGTTATCGCACTGCTGACAGGCAAAATAGGCACCAAAACGCCCAGTTTTGAGCACCATTTGCCCATCGCATTTATCACAGGGTATGGTAGGCACATCATCATTGCCTGCGGTTTCAAAGACACCTTTTTCTAATAGATAGCCATCACAGTCAGGATTGTTACCACAGACATGGAGTTTTAACCCGCCATCGACGATATACCCATCCATCGCGGTATGGCATTTCGGGCAGCGTTTTTTCTCAAGTAGCGCTTGTATCTCGTCGTTGTTGTCCGCGTCGTCCTCACCGAGATTTTGGCTCTCTTTACTGGTTTGGCTATGAAAGGCTTCTACAGGCATCAAGTTTTTGGTGCCTTTACAACGCTCTTTGGGGGGTAAATTATAGCCGGTACAACCCAAAAACACCCCTGTAGAGCCTGTACGGATCTGCATTGGGCGCTGACATAAGTCACAATGAATATCTGGGACATCGGTTGGGTCATTGGGCTTCATGCCGTCTTCGTCTTTGGCACGCTCTAACTTGCCTTTAAAATCGCCATAAAAATCATCCAGCACTTTTTTCCAGTTTTGCTGACCTTCAGCGACTTCATCTAGGTTTTCTTCAAGCCCTGCGGTAAAAGTATAGTCCATCAAATGCGGAAAGCTGTTGACCAATCTGTCAGTGACGATATCACCCATTTTTTCGGCAAATAAACGTTTGTTTTCTACCTTGACATAACCACGTTCTTGAATGGTTGAGATGATAGCGGCATACGTGGACGGACGACCAATCCCACGTTTTTCCAGTTCTTTGACTAGGCTTGCTTCAGTATAGCGTGCCGGTGGCTTGGTAAAATGTTGGGTAGGCTCGATACTATCGACCACCAATTTTTCCCCGATTTTTACATCAGGTAATAGATTGTCTTCATTTTTGGCAGGGGGCTGTACTTTGGTATACCCATCAAAGGTCATCACCCGACCTTTGGCTCTAAGCTCAATCTCACCAGCATTGACAATCAACGTCATGGATTGGTACTGCGCAGGTGGCATCTGACACGCCACAAACTGGCGCCAAATCAGCTCATATAGGCGCTGGGCATCGCGCTCCATGTCTTTTAGCGAGGCAGATTGTACAAGTACGTCTGAGGGGCGAATCGCTTCGTGCGCTTCTTGGGCGTTTTGCTTGTTGCCATACACATTGGGCGATGTTGGGACATATTTTGCGCCGTATTGCTTGTCAATAAAACCGCGCACACTGGTGAGTGCATCCGCTGACAAAAAAGTACTGTCGGTTCGCATATAGGTGATATGACCTGCTTCATACAGGCGCTGAGCTAGCATCATGGTTTTTTTGACAGGGAAACCAAGGCGGGTACTTGCGGCTTGTTGCAGTGTCGAGGTGATAAAGGGTGCAGCGGGTTTTGACTGGGTGGGTTTTTCTTCCCGATCCGCCACGATAAAATCTGACTGTTCAAGCAACGCAACAATCGCATTGGTCTGTTCTTCGTTTTTTAGTTCAAGGGGTTTGCCCGCTTTTTTTACCGCTTCTAGGCGAATGGTCTCTTGTTTGGCTTGCTGGCTGTGGGTATTGCTGTGGATTTCCCAATATTCCACTGGGGTAAAAGCGCGAATTTCACGTTCACGCTCCACCACTAGACGCGTGGCGACAGATTGTACTCGCCCTGCCGACAGTCCGCGCGCTACTTTTTGCCATAGCAATGGCGATACCATGAAACCAACGACACGGTCTAAAAATCGTCTGGCTTGCTGCGCGTTGACACGGTCATAGTTAAGCTTGGTGGGGCTTTTAAAGGCATTTTGAATCGCGTTTTTGGTGATTTCGTTAAATACCACACGGCTGTATTTGTCATCACTGCCACCGATGACTTCTTTGAGATGCCAAGCAATCGCTTCCCCTTCTCTATCCAAGTCGGTTGCAAGATAAATTTCTTTGGCGTCTTTGGCAAGGGATTTTAATTCTTTAATGACTTTAACTTTGCTGGGTAGAATTTCATAATGTGCCACCCAGTCGTGCTCGGGGTCAATGCCCATGCGCCGTACCAAGGCTTGCTGCGCTTTTTGCTCTTTGGTGAGCTTGGTATCCGATTTATCATCGGTTTTTGTTGCACCAGAACCCGACACAGGTAAATCACGCACGTGCCCCACGCTAGAGCGGACGATAAAATCATTTCCCAGATACTTATTGATGGTTTTGGCTTTGGCAGGGGATTCCACAATCACCAAGGCTTTGCCTTGCCCCGACGTTTTAGGCGCTGTTTTTGATGCTTTTGATGTGGCTGTTGATTTGGGCGCGGCGGCTTTGGTTGCGGCTTTTTGGGCGGCTTTCGTGTCTGCTTTTGTATCAGCCGTATCCGTGGTTTTGGTTGATTTTCTCGCTGTCGGTGTTTTACTCATGTTGGGTTCACAAAATCATTAAAAAGGGTAAGTTAAAATACGAAAAGTTAGTTATTCTGCACCAATTTGGCATAATCATGCAATTTACTTTTTAACATGATTAGGTCTTTTTCGGTGGTTTCAAGTTCTGACTTCATGCCCAGTTGGCTATTTTCTTGCCAATAAATACACACAAAATTGGCTTTACAGCTTAAACCTTTAACGGTTGTTGCGATGGATGCCGGTAAATCCACCTCCCGATTATCGAGCGCAAAATTAGCGGGATAATGCCCGGTAAAGGGTCGCCATTTGCCCTCAATCACTTGATAATCACAGGGGCGCATCTTCGCGTCCTCAATCACCACGCCGTATTGCGCCATCATGCCTTTACCGCGTTCGCCTGTATCGCCGATAATCCAATCGGGGCATGCGACCAGTTTTGGCTGCACGCCCACGCGTCTGGCTGCCATGCGCAGATTATCACGCATGGTCTCGCGAGCAGATGGTTTTAACCCCATGATACTACCGACAATAAACACCCCGATGGCGATGGCTATCCATATTCCCATTGATTATATTACTCGTACCAGCTGCTATTTTTGGATTTTTTAGATGACGTTTTTGCTTCAGTTTTGGTGTCAGCTTTGTTTTCGGCTTTGGCGTCAATTTTGTCAGTCGGCTGCGACTCGGAAGCTAGCATATCCATAATTGGCTGCCACTGGGCTTGAATGTCGCGATACGGTTTTTGGCTTTTATCAAAAATCGTCAAGCCGCGCTCTGCCAACGCTTGATAAATACTACGCTCAGATAGCCAAGCCAGTGGCTGCTGCCCAATATCAGCAAAATACGCCATCAGTTTTTCGGTCGGTTCATTGTCCTGCATCAATTGACTACGCACGCGATTGGCAACCAGATAAATATCGACTTTGCCTTTGCGGATACGTTTGATGTCTTCTAGGCTTTTTAAAAAGCGTTTGGTACTGTCAATATCAAAAAAAGCAGGTAAAACAGGAATTAAAATCGCCTTGCATTCGGCAATCAGCTGCTCGGCTTTAGTGCCTGATAACGCACCTGGGGCATCAATAATCAGCCAGTCGTTTTTACCCAAGGTTTTTGGGATATCACCTATATCATTGCTATCGCGCCAGTCAATACCGATAATGGCAGGTACGTCCGCTGGGCGCATTTTTAGCCACTGTAGGCTTGATTTTTGGGGGTCTGCATCTGCCAATGCCACTGTTTTGCCTTGGTTTGCCAATGCCGCCGCTAGACTCACCGCAATCGAGGTTTTACCACATCCCCCTTTTTGATTGGCGATTAAAATTTTTTGCATGACCCTCACCCTGTTGATAAAAAATTAATGCAATATCACCACATTAACCCAAAATTTTGACCCTGTTAATTTGACGCTATTCATTTGGTTGTATTAAGTAGCCTAACAAAATTTTAACCATTGATAAATGCTTTTATATAAATAATCTGCTAAATTAAAAAATATCAATTCATTAACGGTTTAATCGGTTTAGCCAGTTTTTGACTGGCTAATAGCGACCGTAAACCTCACGTAAACCTCAAAGGCACCACCATGACGATGCTTTCATTCATACAAGCCTATAACCCAGCAACCACCTCAAAAAAAATGCTTGGACTGTTTGCTATCACTGCCTCGATGACAGGTTGTGCTACCTTAGGCGGCGGATTAACACCGACTCAATGCCAACAAAGCAATTGGCAAACCATTGGTTATCAAGATGGTTTACTGGGTCGCAGTCAAGATTATATTCAAAAGCATATCAAGCAATGCGCTAAAGCCAATGCTGTACCCAACCAGCAACAGTGGCGACAAGGTCGTGAAGCAGGGTTAAAACGTTATTGCACGCCGCTACGCGCTTATCAGTTGGGACGTGAGGGCTACGATTACAATGATGTATGCCCACAATCGATGACGCTTGATTTGTTAAAAGCGCATGACGAAGGTTATCTCAACTACCAACGTGAGCAAAGGCTAAATCAACTGTGGTACAACACCGATCCATTTTGGGACTCGCCCTTCTACGGTAGTCGTTTTGGTGGTTGGGGCGGTTTAGACAGAGGGTCACGTCCGTATTATCCGCGGAGTGTACCTAACAACCGCTATCCAAAATACACTGATACCCATCAGCCTACATCAAGCCAACCTGTAGCGCCTCGCCCCGTTACATCTAGCAATGATGCAACTATAGGGTCAAAAAAATAATCGCGGCTAAGATAAAAATAACGCGACAATTCGTTGTGAAATTTTGTTTTGAAATCTCGTTGCGCAATCTCGTTTAGCGATACGACTCGCTGCGTGATGGCAACAATTTACAAATTAAAACTAAAAAAGAAGTTCGGGTTTATTTAATCGAACTTTCTTATTAAACCAGTAGCTTATCGAATCAACCGCTTATCACCTCAATAGCTTAACCCATTACAGTAACCAAAATAGCCGTGTGCTTGACCCGCTTGGTTATCAAATCAAAGGATTGATTGTCGGTATTTTTTGGCTCTCAGCGTTTTGGCTGGCGTTGGATTTTTGAGGCGCTTTGGTTTTTTGATATTTGGTAGGGTCAAAGGTTTGCACATCAGGTGCAGTTGGTACCCCTTTTTGCTGAAGCTGCTCATCAATCTGCCCCGCTTGGATGTTTTCCCCTTCAAATACACGGATATGCTCATCACGCTTTAACTGCAAATTTTCAAAGTCAAACAACTCACGGTCAGCGAGCTGTGACGGTGCGACATTTTGCATCGCGCCAAATATCGAATCCAAGCGATTCGGGTATTGCTGATCCCATGTGCGTAGCATGTCATTAATCATCGCCCGTTGTAGGTTTTCTTGACTGCCGCACAGGTTACAAGGAATAATCGGAAACTGCTTGTAATTGGCATATTTGATAATGTCTTTTTCTTCCACATACGCAAGCGGACGAATCAAGATATTTTGCCCATCATCCGATAGCAGTTTTGGTGGCATGGCTTTGAGACTACCGCCGTGAAATAAATTTAAGAAAAATGTCGCCATGATATCATCACGGTGATGACCCAGTGCCACTTTGGTTGCGCCGATTTGTTTGGCAAAACCATATAACGACCCACGGCGCAGCCGTGAACACGCAGAACAGTAAGTTTTACCTTCTGGTACGATTTGCTTGACCACGCTATAGGTGTCTTTTTCTAAAATATAATACGGAATGCCATGCTTGGTCAGATAATTGGGCAAAATATCTTCAGGGTAATCAGGTTGTTTTTGGTCAAGATTAACGGCAATCACATCAAACTGAATCGGCGCTATTTTCTTTAAGAACAACAAAATATCCAGTAAGGTAAAACTGTCTTTACCGCCTGAAATACACACCATGACCACATCACCGTCTTCAATCATGTTGTAGTCACGAATCGCCCAAGAGACCAGCTTACGTAATTTTTTTTGTAGCTTGCGAAAACGCGCGGATTTGATGTCATCGCCTTGGCTATCAGCCTTGGCATCAATCAAGGTCTGCTGCGCTTCATTGTTCAATGCTTCGTTTAACGCTTCATTGTCTGACGCCTCACCACCCCAATCACTATCATCAAGCCCATCTATGTCATTATCTAAGTCTATGTCACTCTCTAATAGTTGGGCTGATAATTGGGGATTTAATTGAGCGGCAGACATGGCTGCTACTGGGCTTACAGAATTGTTTGATTGCATAAGATACCTAACTGATGATAAACCAATAAATAAACCTATGAGGACGCTATCAGCTATCAACGACGCGTTATTTATTGGAAAAATAGCAAATAAAAAAAAGCATTTAACGTAAGGCAGACCAACCCCCTCACAATAAATGCTTGATTGAGCGTATCTCTTGATTGAGCGTATCTACAACCGCCTATCAGATAGAAAACGCCTATCACATAGTCGGCTATTATACGGCAAAATTACGCGCTTGTAGTCATTTGAATGACATCTTGCTGTTTTAGAAGATATTTTTTATCCGCGTCATCCAACTGGTATTTTCTTTTTTCATTTGCGCCTCGATTTGTTTTTGCTGCTCCTCAAGTTTGACGTCCATCAGATTTTTTTCTTTAAATAAACCATATTGGGCATCGCCTTTATAAAACTCAGTTTCACGGTAACTGTCATACGCATGTTGGAATAGCACATTGAGCACAGCGGCGAGCGGCAAAGCAATCAGCATACCTGCAATGCCTGCCAGTGCCGCCCCGGCAAGTACCGCAAATATCACCCACAATGGTGATAAACCAATTTTATCACCCAACAATAACGGCTGCAAAACATAACCTTCCACCGCCTGCCCTACCATAAAGGCACCGACAATTAGCACTAAATGTACCCAGTCCACGCCAAATTGAAATAGCCCTGCAATAATCGCCGCAATAAAGCCAAGGGTAAAGCCAAGATAAGGCACAAAACTTGCGATACCCGCCATCATACCGATGATAAGACCGACTTTAAGTCCAATGAGTTGCAGTTGCACCGCATACACCATACCAAGCAGCACCATTACCAGTAGCTGACCTTTGATAAATGACATCAACGCTTCATCACTTTCTTTGGCGATACGATAGACCGATGGAATATAACGGTTGGGAATCATATGACGCATTTTTACCAAGCGCTCATCCCAATTATATAAAAAATAAAACATCAAAATCGGCACCAGTACCACAATGCCCGCCACGTTGATTATATTCATGCCCGATAACATTAAATTGGTAAAAAATGAGCGCGCATCGGTGATATTATAGTTTTCTTTGAGAAAATCGACCAAGCCTTTTGACATATCACGTACTTGCATGGCAGGCAAGCGTATCGGCGTGTGAGAACGCACCCAGCCTCGCAGCGTATTGTTATAATAGTCAATTGCCGTCGGTACATACTTCCATGCCGATTGTAACTGCTCCCACACCAGTGGAATGAGCCACCAGAGTATCAATCCAATCATCAGCCCAGTGGACAAATATACCAGCAAAATCGCCACCCAGCGGCGAATGTGTGCCTTGTCCTGTAATTTTTGCACCAGCGGATTAATCGCATACGACAAAATAAATGCTACCAAAAATGGCAAAATTACCGATTGTAATTGATAAATGATATAGCCTATTGCAACCAAAAATAGCGATATAAATACCCGTTTGAAAAACACATCTTTCGTAAATCGATAAGGGAATGGGTTGTACATAGGTTCCTCAAAAAAGCCAAATACGCCAAAAATATAAGGGTAATGTCAAATAAAAGACGGTCACTGCCATCGTTGTATTTTCGACTAATTTTAGGTAATTTGACAAAAATAGATAGCGCAAACTGCACAACTCATACAAATATTCAAAGCTATGTTATAAAGCCCTATCACATTTGTGGGGCTAGAAGGCGTCATGAACGATGAAAAGCTTAATGCTAGCCATGTGGCAAAGCGATGGATTATTTTTCTTTTTGATGGGAATTTGGGTATAATGCGCGTATTACTTTTCCCAATGATTCTGGCGATAGGAAGACCATGACTACACAACCCACTTCGTTAAGTTATAAAGATGCTGGCGTCGATATCGATGCTGGCGAAGCGTTAGTTCAGCGCATTAAATCAGTTGCCAAAGCAACTAGCCGCTCTGAAGTAGTCGGTGGTTTGGGTGGATTTGGCGCCTTGTGCCGTATTCCACAAGGCTATAAATCCCCTTTATTGGTCTCAGGGACTGATGGTGTCGGTACCAAACTCAAACTGGCTTTACAACTTCAGCAGCACGACACCATTGGTCAAGACTTGGTCGCGATGTGTGTCAATGACCTGCTAGTCTGTGGCGCCGAGCCGTTATTTTTCTTGGATTATTATGCCACAGGAAAACTGGACGTCGATACCGCAGCAACGGTTATCAGTGGTATCGGTGACGGCTGTAAATTGGCAAATTGTGCGCTCATCGGTGGCGAGACGGCTGAAATGCCGGGTATGTATCAAGATGACGACTATGATTTGGCAGGTTTTTGTGTGGGCGTCGTCGAAGAGTCGGAAGTGATCACGGGTAAAAACGTTGCCAACAGTGATGTGTTAATCGGTATCGCCTCTAGCGGCGTGCATTCAAATGGTTATTCATTGGTGCGTAAAGTCATTGAAGTCAGCGGTGCCGATGTTGCCACTGAACAATTAGACGGCAAAGCATTAAAAGACGTGTTGATGGCACCGACAAAAATCTATGTCAAAGCCATTGGACAACTGCAAAAAACCTTGGGCAACGCAAGCTTGCATGCGATGGCACATATCACCGGCGGCGGCTTGACGGAGAACCTACCACGCGTATTGCCCGACCATTTGGCGGCGCAAATTGATGTGAGTTCTTGGACATTCCCGCCTGTGTTCCAATGGCTTCAGCAAAAAGGTCATATCGAGCAGATGGAAATGTACCGCACCTTTAACTGCGGCGTGGGTTTTGTCGTCGTGGTACCGGCAGATAAAGCAGACCAAGCCATTGACTTACTCAATGAGCAAGGCGAAACCGCATGGAAATTGGGTGAAATCGTTGAAAGACAGGGCGATGCGGTAACCTATCGCTAATTTTATCAGCGACTCAATTGGTTATTTTACTCTTGAGCTATTTTATCATTAAGCTAATTTATCCTTGAGCTAGTTTACTATTGAGCTAATTTAAAAGGTGCGTTTTTACGCACCTTAGTTTTTCCAACCTATTGCTTTGCTATCCTTATGAAGTTGAACATGACAAACCCTACCCCGTTAAAAATTGCCGTCCTCGTCTCTGGCAGTGGCAGTAACCTGCAAGTATTAATTGATAAGCAGCTACAGCAACTATTGAACATTCAAATCGTGGGCGTGATTAGTAATAAAGCCGATGCCTATGCACTTGAGCGCATTCGCCTTGCCAATGAGCAGCAAGCCAATATTGCAACCGCGGTGATTGAGCGTGACGATAATGGCAAAAAATATACCCGTGTCGGTTTTGAACAACAGGCACTGCAAGAATTACGCGCGTGGCAACCTAATTTGGTGGTATTGGCAGGATTTATGCGGATTTTAACGCCGCTGTTTATTGATGGTGTCACCAGCAAGGATGGATTAAACGTGCCGATGATAAATCTGCACCCGTCACTGCTACCCAATTATAAAGGCTTAGATACCCATACCCGCGTGCTACAATCTGGCGAGCGCTATCATGGTTGCAGCGTGCATTTGGTAACGAGCGAACTCGATGCAGGGGAAGTCATCGCCCAAGCGGTGACCTGCGTCAACGCGGCTGAAAATGCTAGCCAATTACAGCAGCGCGTCCATGCGATGGAACACCAACTGCTGCCTATGGTGGTGGGGTTATTTGCTGAGCGGATTGTTTCGCTTAACAATAACCAACTCACCAACCGCCTTGGACTCAATTTGCCTATCAAGTTATGGTTATAGTTAAATTATGGCTATTATCAAAAAAAACGCCTACAATCAAATTTAGGCGTTTTTTATGTTTATCACAGTTTATCCTCGAAGTGCCGATACACTCAATATCACGATTAGCAAAAATACATAGCGCCCTACCCACACGTTGTCTAAAAATGCGTTAAAGCAAAGCTTACGATCGTAGGTCAGACATTGTTTATTTTGTCGGTAAAACATGGCAACGATAGGTAGCAGCGCCAATACTGAAAGCGCGCCAAAATAATGCCAAAACACGCCCGCCAAACTGAGCAAAAACACCCCTTGAAGTAGGCTAATTATCAACACATCGTGTTTACCAAATAAAATCGCAGTGGATTTGACCCCAATTTTTAAATCATCCTCACGATCTGCCATTGCATATTGGGTATCATACGCCACCGTCCAGCACATATAGCCGAAAAACAGCAGCCAACACCAAATATCAACCTCGGTCTGACCCGTTAATACTTGCGATACCGCAACATACGCCATCGGAATCGCCCAGCCGAAAGCCGCCGCCAAAAACACTTGCGGCAAATGGGTAAAGCGTTTCATAAACGGATAGATAAACGCCAACGCCACCGCACCAAATGACCAAATAAAAACCTGCACAGGCAAAAATACTAATAGCGCTGCACTCACCCAAGATAAAATTAAAAACGTCCAAACCGCTTCTTTACCCGTCAAGCGACCATCCGCCAGCGGTCTACCTTTGGTTCGCGACACATGCCCATCGACTTTTCTGTCAGCAAAGTCATTGATGGCACAGCCTGCCGCTCGCATCAACACCGCACCCACCGCAAAGATTGCCACCACATGCCAAGGGGGGAGTTGCTCAAACCCTTTTGCCGCCAAAAACACCGCCCATAAAGTCGACCAAAACACCAGCTCAATGCCCACAGGCTTATCAAAGCGGGTCAAGTGAATATAGGCTTGTAGTTTATCTTTAAAAGACAGAGTGTGTGTAGTCATAGAGTTGTTAATTAAAATAATCAAAAAAGGGGATAAAGTTGATGCTAGTGTAACGCTAAATGTTAGCCAAATCGTCGATAAATTTGTTACCCTTACAGCTGTAAGCCAATCATCAGCAGTTGGTAATCCAGCCCAATCGGTGATTGGTCTTGCAGATAGCGTCTAAATGTCGCCGTATCGATGCTGTCTTTGCCAGAGACGGCGCCGCCCATTTGCTTGAGATTTTTTAACAGACTTTTTAAATTGTCATAAGAAAAGGCAAACGATTGCTCGGTGTGATATATTAGCGTGCCTTGACGCTGTTGCTGCAAGGTCTCTATCGCCGCTAGCCAAGCGTGACTGGGTAAAAAATCAAAAATAGGTAACTTGGGAAAGCGCAGACGGACTTCATGAAAAGAACCTGCCACCGGAATCGCCAAATGCAGCTGACCTTTGGTTTTGACAATGCGCCCAAGCTCTGCGATAACGCTTGGCGATGTCCAATGAAGGGCAAAACTACTCATCACCAAATCGGCTGATTGATTCGCCAATGCCATATCTGCCATATTGGCGCAAAGCGCTTGGCTGTGCAGCGTCATTGGAGAAGTTGGTGAGGATGAGGTAGATGACAGCGGCATCGACAAAAGATGCGCGACTCGCTGTTGCCAAATTGCAAGCATACTGGCAGCAGTATCGACGCCATATAACTGAGCGGAAGCTAACGCTGCATTTTGTAAAAACTTTGACATCACCGCCTGCGTCAATTTTCCTGTGCCACAGCCCACATCAACCACGCACATATCGGTTACGCCGGTATGGTAACGCACAATGAGCTGCGCCAAATGCTCTGCCACCTGCGATTGAATCGGCGTGGCGGCATCGTATGAGTTGGCAAATTGTTCAAAAACAGGGGTAACAGTACAAGACATCATCGACTAAAACAACAAATCAGTCAACTTTAACACTATTAATCAGCCTTGCATAGTCATAATCGTCTTGTGTGAGCAAATCAACCCCGCAAGGCAAATTGCCTATCCAATCCAAAAAGCGATTAATCATGGCTTTGCCAACAAAAGATTTGCCATGCTGCGGCACAATCATCTCGACATCTAACTGCCGAACCGCATCTGCCCAAAAACGGGTGACTTTATTACTGACCATGTAGCGCTGATGAAACCCTCGCATGGTCGGAATATGGGAATCAAAATCTTCCACTGGCACATTCGCATCACCGAGCAACGAAGCCCCCATATCGCCTGAAAATAAAATTTTGCTGATGGGGTCATAAAACTGAAAATTACCTTCTGAATGCAGAAAGTGCGCAGGCAAAGCAAATAACTGGGTTTTCCCCAAAGGCAACACCGCGCCTTCATCTGGCAGCGCAATCAAGCGCTTAAGATACCCTTCTTGCAGACGGTCAGTGGTAAACGCGGAGTTAAGATGCGGTAAAAAACGCTCCCACAATCTTGAGATGACGATATTGGCTTGGGTATGCAATAGCCAACGCGGCAATGACGCAATGATATCGGGGTCTTGGTGTGAGCCAATCACATAGCGGATATGCTTTATATCAGTATGTTTGAGCAGTGCTAGGGTTAGCGGCGTATAGGTCAAATCACCCCCTGGGTCAATAACCGCGCCGACAGTTTCTTCATCTGAGTGCAAAATTAAAAATTGATTGGACTGAATACCGTCACCTTTTACCAAATCACTAAACATAATGCACTGATGCTTGCCATTATCAAAAATTATTTTACCGCTCATAACCTATCTACCCATTTAACCGACAAATAAAACTTAAACTACTGATAAAAAACGCTATCACACACGCTATAAAATTGTGCAGCAAAGTGACTTTGAGGGACTTTGAATGACTTTGCAAACCATTGTTAACCGTTTGTTATTTGCCTCAATAAACTGCCCTTAAACCCTTAGAAATAGTGAGGATTATAGCATTTTATTGACGGGATTGAGGGCATTTTTGCCCAAATCCCTGTTAACTAAATTATGCTCAAATTTGTTTTTAGTGGTATTATACCAAGCAATTTTTTAGGCAAAATTTGTGTGCTTTAAGCGCATGATTACTGCAAACGGTAAAGGCAATTTGTTATGATTTTGGCACTTGAAAGTGTGTTTGACCAATGCTCAGTGGCATTCGTGGATTTAGCAGGTAATGTCATCGCTGAACAGACCCTGACGGGAAATCGTCTGCAAACCCAGCAAATTTTGCCGATGATACACGCGCTGATGACAGCATCATCGATTGATTGGTCACAACTGACTGCGATTGCTTTTAATCGAGGACCCGGGGCTTTTAGTGGCATACGCATTAATACGGCGGTAGCGCAAGCCATCGCCTTTGCCCATGATGTGCCCTGTTTGCCGGTATCAAGCCTGCAAGCTATCGCCCAAGCGGCATTTGAACGACACCAACGCTCCCACGTATTGGCGCTGACAGATGCGCGCATGAACCAAGTGTACGCCGGTGAATACGCCATGAGCGATGGTATCATGCAGCTTGTGGCAGGCGCTACTGAGCATTTGCTTGATTATGACAGTGTGATAGACAAAGACTTAGCCTTAGTAGGCAATGGCGCAACCTTGGTCAATGCGCAGCTAGGTCAAGCCATCTTTGCTGATATTCGCCCCTCAGCGGTTATCATTGCCAAACTTGGGCTAGCCTTGTATCAGCAGCACCAATCCGTCCCAGCTGAGCTGGCGTTGCCGGTTTATTTAAGAAATAATGCGTGGAAAACCCTAGCCGAACAACAAAAGACTTAATTTATCGGCTGATTACTCATGTTGTCTTAAGTTTGACTCGCTACCCTTTACCTTGTTATAAGCGCAAAAATTGTTAGCTTTGACTGTTAATAACTAATATTGTTGGATACGTTATGGATCTTATTTTGATTTTTAAAGCCATCATCATGGGCATGGTTGAGGGCATTACCGAATTTTTACCGATTTCAAGTACCGGGCATTTAATTCTTGCCGACTCCCTGTTAAATTTTTGGACCAAAGATAAAGCCGACTTGTTTATCGTCGTCATTCAGCTGGGTGCGATTTCAGCGGTAATTTATTTGTACTGGGGACGGCTATGGCGTGCCTTGATGGGACTTATTACAGGTAAAGACCCTGAGCGTAAAAACCCGCGTCAATTGGGCATCTCGCTGATTATTTCCACCATTCCGATTATGCTGATAGGTTTGCTGTTTGATAAAGCGTTAAAAGCGGCGTTATTTAACCCAACCGTGGTGGCAATCTCATTGATTGTCGGTGGTTTGATTATCTTTTGGGCAGAGCGCCAACAACACAAACATACGGTCAAATATGCCGAAGCAGAAGATATCGATATTAAAACGGCGATTATCATTGGTTTGATTCAATGTCTTGCCTTGATTCCTGGTACTTCTCGCTCAGGTTCTACCATTATCGGCTCGCTATTTTTGGGGGTATCACGTAAGGCGTCTGCGGAGTATTCTTTCTTTTTAGGGATTCCTGTATTGGTGGGTGCTGGGCTACTAGATCTGACCAAAAACCATCATATTTTAACCACCACTGAAGACTGGACCATCATGGCAGTGGGTGTGGTAGTCTCATTTATTTTTGCCATGATTTTCATCAAATGGTTGGTTAACTGGGTCAGTACCCGTGATTTTACGATTTTTGCTTGGTGGCGCATCGTGGTAGGCGTACTGGTACTCATCGCTGGTATGCTGGGCTATATTTAAATCCCTATGCTATCTCATCAATCAATCCAACTGTATTATGTTGACACTTTGCCAAGCGAGCAGCGTTTGGCAAATGTTGAAACCATACTCGCCCCTTTATCCGTCAATTTACAACCACAAAAGATTACTAGCAAAGTAACTCAAAAATGGCTGAAATCAGTCGATGATAACAGTGTGCTGATTGATGAGGTAGGCGATGTTTTTGTCATCGCAGCGGGCATGAAAGTCAGCCCAAATTGGCAAAGCCTACAACAGCGGGTGGTCAAAGCGGGCAAAAAAACTGAACTGCTACTCAAAGCCATGCAGCTACAAGCCAGCATGACTGTCATTGATGCAACCGCAGGGTTTGGGCATGATAGCTTAATCTTGGCAAGTACCGGTGCCAGTGTGACTTTGCTTGAACAGCAGCCACTCATGTTTTTGCTACTGCAACTAGAACAGCAAAAAATGGCGCAGCATCGCAACTGGCAAAAATTGATGAGTCGATTAACGATTTATCATGGCGATGCGATAGAGTTGCTGGCTAGATTGCCAAAAGTCGACCGTGTCTATCTAGATCCGATGTTTCCCGCTGATAGCTACAAATCAGCGGTTAATAAACATATGCAGATGTTGCATACTGTGACGACCCCACCGTCGATTGCGCAATCACAACAATTATTGTGGGCGGCGTTGGCACAAATAACCCCACAGGGTATGGTGGTAGTTAAAAGACCTAAATCAGCGCCTTTTCTTGCAGACAAATCGCCCAACCTAAGCCTATCAAATGATATCGTGCGTTTTGATAATTATTTGAACCGCATTTAGTTTGAATAGCGTCTAGTTGCCATGTTAAAAAAAAGCTGATGGGTATCAGCTTTTTTTGTGGGTGTAGTTGTTATTGACCGACTTTTTGGTTACCGACGGCAGGCGCTGCATCATCGCTGGCTTTTGGTGCGTTGGGCGAGGCAGGTGCATTGTCAATCACGGTATCATTTTCCGTAATCTTATCCATGTCTGAATTATCCGCGCCGCCGTCATCTGCAGCCTCTACCTCATCGCTACTCGCTGGCATCGCATCTACAGTGGTCGCCGTGCCACTGGCGCTGGTAGCGTCAGGACCGGCATCTACGGTGGCATTGGCTTCGGTCACAGCGGCGCTATTTTTTTCATCGGCAGGCGCAGCTGACATCGGTACGGCTTGTGATTCTGCCACTGACGCTGCCGCGGCGTTGTCTGTGCTGTCAGTCTTTTTATCACAAGCTGTCAACGTAAGCGCCGATACTAAACTCAGCATGGTGATTTTTGCTAGTGTGTTTTGCATGGGTATTCCTCTACTATCAATAAATCGCTCAATCCGACAACGTACTTGATAGCCTATATAGTAAAAATTGCTCAATCAACGAGTTTGCTAATTTAAAGATGATAATGATGTCACCTTAAATTTTACCATGGCACTGCTTGTATTTTAACCCTGAACCACATGGACAAGGGGCATTTCGGCTAATCGCTAAGTTGGCATATGGATTGTCACCATTTTCAGCCATCTCTGGACTCGCAGTTGCCGCTGCTGAGCCGCTTAGACCAAATGAATACGTGGCTCGCGTGCGTTGCTGGCGGTTACGCGCAATCATGTCTTCATCTTCACTTAGCTCACCGGTCACGCCATTCATTTCCTGGTGCTCAAAATGCAGACGCATCATCTCAGCTTGTTCACGTTGCTGGCGCTCAAGCTCAGCGATTTCTTCTGGCGTTGGGATATGAACACGCGCTAAATCTTGCACGGTTTCAGACTTGATAGCACCGAGCATACTTTGGAACAATGAGAAAGATTCAGATTTATATTCTTGCTCAGGATTTTTTTGCGCATAGCCCCGTAGATGGATACCTTTACGCAGTTGATCCATTTGGTTTAGATGTTCTTTCCAATGCTTATCTAGACTAGATAGCATAAAGTGACGCTCAAGCTGGGCAGCATTTTCTTCACCCATTTGCTCACGGCGAGCGCGGTAGTTGAGTAACGCAGCCTCAATGATTTTTTGGCGTAAACCTTCTTCATCCAAACGACGATCGGCATCTAGCCAGTCATTGATTGGCATATAAATACGAAACTCATTTTCAAGCTCGTCTTCAAGCCCATCAATGTCCCATTGGTCATCAATCGAACCGGGTGGCACAAATTGGTCAATCAAGGCATTGTACACATCGTAGTGCATCGCTTCGATACCTGCTTGTAGATTACTTTCGGCAAGCAGTTCATCGCGCTGTTTATATATAACCTTACGTTGTTCGTTGGCAACGTCATCGTATTTGAGTAGGCTCTTACGGGCATCAAAGTCGCGGTTTTCCACTTTGCTTTGGGCGTTTTCAATCGAGCGTGACACCATTTTGTGCTCAATGGCTTCGTCTTCTTTTAGCCCCATGGCGCGCATCATATTCACCACGCGATCGCCAGCGAAAATCCGCATCAAGTCATCTTCAAGCGACAAGAAAAACCGTGACTCCCCCGGGTCACCTTGACGACCCGCACGACCGCGCAATTGGTTATCAATACGGCGCGATTCGTGACGCTCAGAACCGATGATATGTAAACCACCCGCTTCCAGCACTTGCTGGTTTCGCACTTGCCATTCGGCATAGGCTTGCTCTTTCATTTCAGGGGTGACGTTGTCGATTTTGGCGAGCTCTGCTTGCCAGTTACCCCCCAAGATAATATCAGTACCGCGACCTGCCATGTTGGTGGCAATAGTGACCGCATTGGGTCTACCTGCTTGCGCGATAATATCGGCTTCACGCTCGTGCTGTTTGGCATTGAGGACGTTATGTTGAATGCCTTCTTGCGTCAGTAACTCTGAAAGCACTTCACTGGCTTCAATGGTTGCCGTCCCCACCAAAATCGGTGCCTGTTTTTCTTGAATGCGTTTGATTTCGCGGATGATGCCTTGATATTTGCCCATTTTACTTAGGAAAATTTGGTCATCAAGGTCAATACGCTGAATCGGTTTGTGGGTGGGGATAATCACCACATCTAAATCGTAAGTTTGTTTAAATTCCGCAGCTTCGGTATCGGCTGTACCTGTCATGCCTGAGAGTTTGTCATACAGACGGAAATAATTTTGGAATGTCGTGGTGGCAAGCGTTTGGTTTTCGGCTTGGATTTCAACTTGTTCTTTGGCTTCAACTGCTTGGTGCAACCCTTCTGACCAGCGGCGACCGGGCATGGTACGCCCTGTGTTTTCATCGACAATGATGACTTCGCCTTCATGCACGATATAGTGAATGTTTTTAACAAATAAATGGTGCGCACGAATCGCGGCTTGGACATGGGCTAGTAGTGGCAAGCGCGCTGGGCTATATAGGCTCTCGTTTTCACCAAGCTCGCCTTTTTCCACCAAGAATTTTTCGATTTTCTCGTAGCCTTTTTCGCTGATTTCGATTTGGCGATTTTTTTCATCAATCCAAAAATCCTGCTCACGGTTTTCGCGGTTGCCTTCTTCGGTTTCTGAGCGTTTGAGGCGCGGGATGATGGTGTCAATCAGCCTGTACATAGCCGATGAGTCTTCGGCTTGACCCGAGATAATCAGCGGCGTACGCGCTTCATCAATCAAAATCGAGTCAATCTCATCGATGATACAATAGTTGAGTCCGCGCTGTTTTTTCTCATCTAGGCGAAATACCATATTGTCACGCAGGTAGTCAAAGCCGTATTCGTTGTTGGTACCGTAGGTAATATCTGCGGCATAGGCCTCAAATTTTTCCATCGGGTCTTGCTGTGAGTAAATCACGCCGACAGTCAAGCCCAAAAAGTCAAACAACGGGCGGTTTAATTCGGCATCACGCCTTGCCAAGTAGTCATTGACGGTGACCACATGCACGCCTTTACCGCTAATCGCGTTGAGATATATCGCAAGCGTTGCCATCAAGGTTTTACCTTCACCCGTGCGCATCTCGGCGATTTTACCTTCGTGCAGGGTGATACCCCCGATGAGCTGTACATCGTAGTGACGCATGCCAAGGACACGGCTTGAGGCTTCACGACAGACCGCAAAGGCTTCAGGTAAAATGGTATCTAGGCTAGTACCCTGCTCAAACTGGGTTTTAAATTCCGCAGTTTTCTGTTTTAATGCTTCGTCAGAGAGGGGCTGGATTTTGGGTTCTAAGGCGTTGATTTTGTCGACCAACTTACGCATTCGCTTAAGCTCACGGTCGTTTTTGGTGCCGATAACCTTGCCTATCATTTTGCCTAACATACGAGGATTTTCCTAAAGTGCTCAAATCAATAAGTGCAATGACTTTTAATACGATGACGGTTAATAAAGGTGTTCAAAATAAATTTTGCTATTATATATGGGTTTGCTTTTTTTAGATACAAGGTTATGACAGCCTGTGAGTTTGAACCGCTCGCCTGTATTACCTTTATCTTTATGAATCCATCCCCATAATTGAACTTTATTTTCGAGATTTTTATTGTTGAAATTTTCTTGGAAGATTTTAACGCCATCTTTGCCATTATGCTATCGAGTTTGCCATGACTGCCCCATTGACGCCACAACAACTGATTCATCAATTACCCAAAGCCGAACTCCACGTGCATATCGAAGGCACGTTTGAGCCGGAGTTGATGTTTGCCATCGCTAAACGCAACCAAATCGATATACCCTACCAAACCATTGAAGACGTCAAAAATGCCTACAATTTTCATAATTTACAATCGTTTTTGGATATCTACTATGCCGGCGCAAACGTTTTGGTCAAACAGCAGGATTTTTATGATTTAGCGTGGGCGTATTTTGAAAAATGCCAGGCTGATAATGTGGTGCATACGGAAATTTTCTTTGACCCGCAGACCCATACTGAGCGGGGGGTGGATTTTGCCACCTGTTTTCAAGGGCTTTATCAAGCAAGCTTAGATGCCAAAGCAAAAATGGGTATCACCTCGCATTGGATCTTGTGTTTTTTGCGTCATTTGAGCGAAGAGAGCGCGTTTGCCAACCTTGAGCAGGCCTTGCCATTTAAAGATAATATCATTGGCGTGGGGCTTGACTCTAGCGAAGTGGGCAATCCACCCGCTAAGTTTGAACGGGTATTTGCCAAAGCTCGATCGCTTGGATTTTTGACGGTTGCGCATGCTGGCGAAGAAGGCGATCCTGCGTATGTCTGGGAAGCGTTGGATTTGTTAAAGGTCAATCGTATCGATCACGGTGTGCGCTCAGCTGAAGATGATAAACTCATGCAACGCTTGATAGCGGAGCAAATGCCGTTGACGGTGTGTCCGTTAAGTAATCTTAAACTAAAAGTGGTGCAAGACATGGGCGAGCACAATATCAAAACCATGCTGCACCAAGGCGTGTGCGTGACGGTGAACTCAGATGACCCGGCGTATTTTGGTGGCTATATGAATGACAACTTTGTCGCTATTGAGCAAGCGTTAGCGCTATCAAATGACGATATCAAACAATTGGCAATCAACAGCTTTAACGCGTCTTTTATAGATGATGCTGAAAAACAGCATTGGATCTCAAAAATCGCATCGCTTTAAGCTTTTAAATAAGTTGGTAAATAAGTTCGAAAAAATAGGTTGGAACTAATGTGCATTTGTGCATGCCAGCCTTAACCAACCTCACACACCCAACATGGTGCGACAAACGCACCTGATGCTTAATTTCATAACGTCTAACTATTATGCCCCAGACCATGCCTCACAATCTTGACCATCACACCCCCATGATGCAGCAATATCTCACGCTAAAAGCGGATTATCCGCATGCCTTGGTGCTGTACCGGATGGGTGATTTCTATGAGCTGTTTTTCGATGATGCCAAGCTTGCTGCCGATATTTTGGGCATCACCTTGACCCGACGTGGCAAAGATAAACAGGGCAATACCATCCCGATGGCAGGTGTGCCGTTTCATTCGGCAGACGGCTATATTGCTCGGCTGATTAATGCCGGGCAAACCGTGGTGGTCTGTGAACAAGTCGAAGAAGAAAAGCCAGAAAACAGCCCTGAAGAAAACACGGCAACAAAAACCAGCAAAACAAAAGCCAATGCCGCTAAGATTATGGAACGTAAAGTCGTCCGTACCTTAACCGCAGGAACGCTGACCGATGACAACCTCATCACCCAAGGGCAGACGCCAACGGTCGTCGCGATCAGCTTTGCCAAACAGCAAATGTCGGTGGGATTGGCACAGCTGGATTTGGCACAAGGACAAATCCGCGTCACTGAGCTTAACTGCGATAGCCATACTGCGCTACAAAGCGAGCTTGCTAACGCACTCGCCCGCTTTGATCCCAGTGAAGTGCTGATAGATGAGCAGCTGTCTGAGGCGTGGCAACATTTTTTGCAGGATTGTCTGAGCGCAAATAGCCCAACAGCCACCCTGCCGCCGATTTTGTCACAGCCGCACAGTTATTTTCTGCCCAATAACGCACTTGAACATCTGACCGAGCATCTAAGCGTCACTACGCTGGCAGGGTTTGGCATTGAGCAAAAACCGCTTGCCATCTCATCGGCATCGGTTGTACTGCATTACGGCAAACAGACCCAGCAAGCTGATTTACGCCATATTCGTAGCCTGCAGCTCGAGCATAACGGCGATTTTTTGCAGCTTGATACCATCAGTCAGCAAAATTTGGAAATTTTTAAACCCGTGTTGGCATCGGGTATTTCGCTGTTATCGGTGATTGATCATTGCCAAACGCCGATGGGTAAACGCGCTTTAGTGCATCATTTGCACCGACCGCTACGCAATGTCACCCTGATTAACCGCAGGCTTGATGCGGTTGAACAACTGATGACATTACCGATAGCAGCGTTTGAATTGCTTAAACAAACCTTAAGCGAAATCAGCGATATCGAACGCATTGGGGGACGCATTGGCTTGGGTTCAGCAAAACCGACCGATTTGCTCAAATTGCGTCTGAGCTTGGCGCAAGCGTTAGCGTTGTCAAAGCAGTTGCAGCAACATTTTGATTTTACCAACATAACGACGCTAACTGCCGAGACGCCTTTGCTTGCCATGCTTAGCAAACAGCTACCTGACTTAGCCTTAACTGATAGCTTTGCCAATATCCATGCCTTGCTAGAGCAAGCGATTGTCGATGAGCCGCCCGCCCACATCCGTGATGGCGGCATGATAAAAAAGGGCTATGACCCACAGCTTGATGAATTGCAAAATCTGCATGGCAATATCGAGCAAACTTTGGAAGCATTGGCGGTGCAAGAGCGGCAAAAAAACAACCTGCCCATGCTCAAAGTGGGCTTTAATAAAGTGAGCGGATTTTATTTTGAACTCAGCGCCCTACAAGCCAAGAACGCGCCTGAATATTTTACCCGCCGTCAAACGCTCAAAAATGCCGAACGCTTTATCACGCCAGCGCTCAAAACCATTGAAGAATCCTATTTATCGGCTCAAGGGCAAGCGTTGACCCTTGAAAAGCGTATCTATGAAAATCTGCTGGGTCAGCTCAAGTCACAGCTTGGCGATGTGCAGCGCCTTGCCAAAGCGATTGGGTATTTGGACGTACTTGCCAACTGGGTCAGCCTAACGCGTTTGCAGAATCGCTCTCATCATAGTAAAAACTGGTGCCGCCCGTTGTTTAATACCACTGATGATACCGCAAGCCTCCATATCCAAGGCGGACGCCATATCGTGGTTGAAGCAGGTCAACAGCGCCAAGCTCACCATCAGACGGCATCGCTTGACCCATTTGTCGCCAATGACTGTGTCATGGGAACAGCCACCCAACTTGAACGCTTGATGCTCATCACAGGCCCCAATATGGGCGGTAAGTCCACTTACATGCGTCAAACCGCTCTTATCGTACTACTTGCTTGTTGTGGCGCGTATGTCCCTGCGCAGTCGGTGACGCTCGGTCGTATTGAGCGGATTTTTACCCGCATTGGCTCGGCAGATGACTTGGCAAGTGGTAAATCAACCTTTATGGTCGAGATGATCGAAACCGCCAATATCATGAACCAAGCCAATGCCAACTCGTTGGTACTCATGGATGAAGTCGGTCGTGGCACCAGCACCCAAGATGGTCTAGCGATTGCGCATGCGTGCGTGAATTATTTAGCAGAAAAAATCGGCTGTTTGACCCTATTTGCCACCCATTATTTTGAGCTTACGGAACTGGCTGAGCGCCACCCCAAAATGTTTAATCAACACCTTGTCACCCAAGAAATCAACGGGCAGTTACTACTACTGCATAAAATCGCACCGGGGGCGACGCATCGCAGTTTTGGATTGCATGTCGCCAAAATGGCAGGTTTGCCGCAAGCCTTATTAGCCCAAGCGCAATATTATTTGGATAACCAAAGCGAGCAAAAAAGCTTGCCCAACAATCCTTTACCCTATCCATCAGAAGACGAGAAACAAATGGGTCTGGATTTGCAGAGTGCAGCGGCTGATTATCAAACGTTGAAAACTGATGAATATAAACTTAACCAACAACTACAAGCCCTAAACCCTGATGAGCTGACGCCGAAACAGGCGTTAGAATTTATTTATTCATTAAAGGAATTGTTAAAAAAAGCGTAACGCGCTAAAATAATACGATTGTATTTTTTATGCTTTTAACATTTGTGCAACTAAAAAAAGGTAGCCACCGCCATGACTTTCGTCGTTACTGATAACTGTGTTCGTTGTAAATATACTGACTGCGTTGAAGTCTGTCCTGTGGACTGTTTCTATGAAGGTCCGAATTTTTTGGTCATCCATCCTGATGAATGTATTGACTGTGCGCTGTGTGAGCCAGAATGCCCTGCCAATGCGATTTTTTCTGAAGATGAAGTACCAAAAGGTCAAGAAATATACATCGAACTGAATGCAGAACTCGCCGAAAAATGGCCAAACATCTCAGCCATGCACGACCCACTACCCGATGCCAAAGAATGGGATGGCGTACCCAATAAATTACAGTATATTGAAAGATAGCCTTTCTAACATACGCCATTTAGGTGATTTTTAGCAAGATGCTATAAAACAGCATATAGAACGAGGACGGCAATCAGTGCATATTGATTGCCGTTTTTATATTGTCATCTCTTATTATGCCAACGTTGTTGTCTATCTGCTTAACTTAACCTCTTTAACTTAGCCTATTTTTTTACGAATTGATTATGAAAAAAAAACGCGCTATGGATTAGCGCGTTTTTAGTGTCACAGTAACATCAGCCTTTTACGGCACTGCCCCAAACTGGCACCACGGTTTGCATCAATGGTTTTAACAGTTTGATATTTGCCGCAAAGATAGAACCTGTTTGCATGGCATTGTGTGCGCCTGTATGGTCAACCACAGTACCGCGCGCTTCTGTGACAATCAATTCACCGGCGCAGATATCCCAAGGTTTGATAGACATTTCAAAATAACCATCAAACCGTCCCGCTGCTACATATGCCAAATCTAACGCGGCTGAACCCACACGGCGCACTTGACCGCCTTGTTCGCAGATTTTTTGTAAGCTTTCAAAATGCTCTTTGGCATACGATACTTTACCTTCCGCGCGGTTACGCTCAAGCGGATGACCTGTGGTAAAAAAGCCGCCATCAATGGTTTTATGCTCACTGACGCTGATACGGCGCTGGTTGAGGCGCGCGCCTTTACCACGACTGGCTGAGAACATCTCATCACGCACTGGGTCATAGATGATGCCATGTTCGGTGACGCCATTTTTTTGCACACCGATTGAGACACAAAAATGTGGTAAGCCATGAATAAAGTTGTGGGTACCATCTAATGGATCAATGACCCAGCACCAGTCTTTATCATTGCCCTTGCCTTCTTGTAGCCCAAATTCTTCACCCAAAAATGAGTGGGTTGGGTAGCTTTCTTTGAGCATCGCGATCAATAATTCTTCGCTGTAACGGTCGATTTGGGTCACCAAACCATCTAAGCCTTTGCTTTCAATCGTGAACTCTAGCTTGTGGCGATTGTTGTGTGCATTTAAAATCTCTTGACCTACTTTTTGTGCAGCGCGGGCTGCCATGACGACCATCGGTTCCATAATTGACCTTTTGTTGAAGGATAAAAATCTAAAATTTATGACAAAATCGTTTGCATCTGTTTGACCACACCCGCGACATCTAGCCCACAATCGGCTAATTGCTGCTCAGGGCTGCCATGCGCGATATATTTATCGGGGATACCGATATTAAGTAGCGTTGGCAAGGTTTGGCTTGTTTTTGCTGCTTGGGCAACGAGGTATTCATTGACCGCACTACCGGCACCGCCCATGACTTGGTGTTCTTCAAGGGTAACAATGGAGCAGTTTTGCGCCAATAGAGTATCCAGTAATTCGCTGTCTAACGGTTTAACAAACCGCATATTATAAACAAAAAACGTCGTTGTTGGGTAAGTTTCGGCTAAGTTTTGACACGCCGTGACCGCCGTCTTTACCATGGTACCAAAAGCAAGCACCGCAACTTTTTTCGCCACGTTGCTCGTATCTGCTGCAGTGGCTTCGATAGTCTGCTCAAGCGCTGCCTTACCGATTGGATACATCGCTTGGTTTTTATCAATTTCTGCGCCAATGCCATTACCACGTGGATAACGCACCGCAGCGGGTCCAATATGCTCATAACAGGTATTAAGTAAGTTATAGCACTCATTCTCATCTTTGGGACAAGCAATCACCATATTGGGCACAGTTCGCATAAAGGCGATATCAAATACCCCCGCATGGGTCGCACCGTCTTCACCGACCAAGCCTGCACGGTCAATGGCGAACATCACGTTGAGATTTTGCAAAGCCACATCGTGAATCAGTTGGTCATAGCCACGTTGTAAAAATGTGGAGTAAATCGCGACAATTGGTTTGACGCCTTGGGTTGCCATACCACCCGCTAGGGTCACTGCATGTTGCTCGGCAATCGCCACATCAAAGAACTGGCTAGCAAAGCGCTTGGCAAATTCGGTCATGCCTGAGCCTTCAGCCATCGCAGGGGTAATCGCCATCAGTTGTTTGTCAGTGGCGGCTTTATCGCAGATAAACTCGCCAAACACTTGCGAGTATTTTTTGGCGGGAGTAGCTACAGTAGCTACGGGCTTTTGGCTGGCAACTGGCACAGATTTTTCTTGCGCTGGGTTGATTTTTTTAAGTTTGGTAATGGCATGATACGTAATCGGGTCGCATTCTGCCGGTAAAAAGCCTTTACCTTTGACCGTATGCACATGGACAAGTACCGCACCTTTCAACTGCTTGACCCGTTCAAACACTTGAGTCAATTTGGCAACATCATGCCCGTCAAACGGTCCAAAATAATGAAAACCGATGGCTTTAAATAAGTTTTCGGGGAACACTTCATCAATGAGTTTATTGGCGATTTTCTCAGGTAATGTCTCTAACTGAGAGGGTTTAGGAATACCTTTTTCTGCCAATTTTTCGACAATTTTATTGGGCAGGCGCGAGGTCCAATCATCCAAAGCTTCGTTTGCCATGTGCAAATAATGACGAATACGGCGGTCTTCACTGGAAATGACGCGCTTGGTAAAAATCGCATCACCATTTTTATCGATATCGACTGCCAAACCACGCTGCCAAAGGGTGGCTAAATGTTTAGAAAATCCGCCCGTTGCCTGCGAAATTGACATGTCATTATCGTTGAGCACCACAATCAAATCGGCATTTTGCTGCACCGCGTCATTCATCGCTTCAAACGCCATGCCGCCTGTCATAGCACCATCACCGACGATGCTAACCACTTTGTCATGTTTGCCTAAATAGCGCATAGCAAGCGACATGCCTAGCCCGGCAGAAATCGCCGTCGATGAATGCCCAACGCCAAAAGTATCATACTCAGACTCATGACGCTCGGGGAAGGCAGTCAGCCCATGTTGACTACGAATGGTGGTAAGCTTGTCACGGCGACCCGTTAAAATTTTGTGGGGATAGGCTTGGTGCCCTACGTCCCAGACAATTTGGTCTTTGGGTGAGTTAAAGACATAATGCAGTGCAATGGTCAGCTCAACGACGCCAAGGTTAGAACCAAAATGCCCGCCGCTGACGCCCGTTGCATACAGCAAAAACTCGCGCAGTTCATCGGCTAATTGCTGCAATTGCGCGGTACTCATTTTTTTTAGGTCATCAGGACTGTCCACACCATCGAGCAGCGGCGTATGCGGCTTTAACATAGGGATGGTATCAAAGGTTTTTAATGGGTATTTTTGGTTAGCTATTTTAGTTTTTGACATATCTTGGCTGACACTTTTCATTGCTTACAGGCACTCGATGAGCCCTGTTGACACAGGTGAAAAAAATAAATGGTAAAACGCACAATGACTATTAACACCTTATTGTTGGCACAAAATTGGCACAAGATACGGGCACAAAGTTGACAGACTGCCAAAGCGTTGGGCGCTTGAAAATCTAGGTGGCTAAGCTAGCATTACCAGCTTTGAATTGCCAATGTGGCGCATGAATGTGGCATAATAGCATTTTTTTGTTGATTAAACATCAAACCTCGCTATTTTAGATTGTATCTTATAGCTTCTATAAAGTTTAGCTTAGCGCCTTGAATTTTTGATAAATTTTGACAAAAAATTTGTGTCATATACCATGCCAACCTAGCTTACGGCTTATTGATAAGATGCGTAATGACGCTATCCTTCTTGATATTTTAATCAACGCCTTCATGTAAAGGGCACTTTTATTTTTGGGTTTACCGACTTGGTTCAGTTGTTTGGGTCAGTGGGTCATTTTTTTGGACATTTTTTTGGAGTAGTGGGTGTCGTATCAATTTATCACGCAAGCAACCTTACCAACAGCCCATGGGCTATTTGATATTCATGTGTTTGAAGATACGGACGACACGGCACGCGATGCGCTTGGCAATCGCAAACATGAACACGTCATGCTGACGGTTGGTTTGCCCACGGCTGATAAATCCAAAATCCCATTGGTACGCATTCATAGCGAATGTTTGACAGGGGATGCCTTTAGTTCGCTTAAATGCGACTGCGGACCTCAGCTCAATGCCACCATGCAGATGATTCAAGCTTATGCTAAAGATGGCGGCTGTGGGGCGATTTTATATTTGCGCCAAGAAGGGCGCGGGATTGGACTGACCAATAAAATCCGTGCTTACGCATTGCAAGACCAAGGACATGATACGCTTGATGCCAATTTGCTGCTCGGTTTACCTGCCGATGCTCGCACCTATGAGATGTGCAAGCCGATGCTTGAGCATGTCGGCGTGGATAAGGTAAAACTGATAACCAACAATCCCAACAAAATTGACTATCTCAATGATATTGGTATTGAGGTGGTAGCGCGCGTGCCGCTGTTGGTGGGTGTCAATCCCCACAATGAAGCCTATCTCAACACCAAAAAAGCGCGCATGGGGCATATGATTGAGAATGGATTATAAAATTCATTCTCATGACATGACACAAAACCCATGGTTTATTTTTACCATAAATTAATGCCAAGCGCGCCCAACATCATTTTTGCACCCACAATCAGCAGCAGACCACCAAACATACGCTTTAAGGTGTTGGCAGGCAATTGGTGCGCCAATTTTGCCCCCACTTTGGCAAATAAATAACTCATCACTGAAATACATAAAAACGCAGTGATATGCACAAAGCCAATCGCCTCAGCGGGCAAGCCCTGTACATCTTTGCCAAAAAACATAAACCCGAGTGCCCCTGCAATGGCAATCGGTAAGCCACAGGCTGCTGACGTACCCACCGCTTGTTGCATAGTCAAACCAAAACGGCTCAAAAACGGCACGGTAAAACTGCCACCGCCAATACCAAAAATCGCCGATGCTGCCCCAATGAACCCGCCCACCGCTGTTTGCACAGGCGCAGATGGCAAGTGAGTGGTCGCGACAACTTCCGATTTTTTAGCCAAAAGCATTTTTAGCCCCATAAATAGCGCCATGCCAGCAATCAAAAACGCCAAGACCTTACCATGCAATAAATCTGCGATATAAGCACCAACAAAACTACCAACCACCAAGCCAATTGACATGTTGCGCCATACATCCCAGCGCACGCCACCGCGCTTATTGTGCGATTGCATGGAGCTTATCGATGTCACCACAATCGTGGCAAGCGATGTCCCTACCGCCAAATGGGTAATGACATCGCTTGGATAGCCATACGCTTTAAAAATCGCCATCAGCACAGGTACGATAATCAATCCGCCACCGACACCAAACAGACCCGCACAAGTGCCAGCAAATGCCCCCGCCAGCAAAAACCACAGATACATCATTTTTTGCATTTCCTTTGATTAAAAATAGCGTTAGTATAGCAAACTTATCTTTTTGTCGTTTGTAACATTGTGCCTAAGCTTATGAACCCAACCCTATGTAACCATCCCCATGAGAATTGATTCGCTTTGCCATACCCATTTAGCCAGCACCCACTCAACCAACAGCCAGCTGATTGAGTGGATGGTGCTAAGCTATCAAGCGCAGTCGCCCACCGACCATAACCGACCGCATTTTAGCCGACCCCATTTGTTGACTGCCGATACCCAATCAGGCGGACGTGGTCAACATGGCAGAACATGGCAATCACCGCTAGGCAATGTTTATTTATCGCTGTATGTGCCGACACAAGCCTATGCATTGCCGCAAAATCTTTGCTTATCTTATCGATTAGATGGTCGCTTGTCACTGTGCGTGGGTTATCAGCTCAGTCAAATCCCTATCATAGAACACATCAACCAAACAAGACTGGCAAAGCATTTGCCCACCATTGGCGTCAAATGGGTGAACGATGTGGGTTTTTATCAACCACAAGACAACCTACCTGACCAATTTCAAAAACTCGCGGGTATTTTGATAGAGCCTGTCAATGTCGCAGGTCACATGCTAGGGGTCGTCATCGGTGTGGGGGTCAATATTGCCCATGCCCCTGTGCTGACCGAGCAAACCCAAGAAGGCTTAAACTACCAAGCGATAAGCCTGCAAGATTTGACAGCGCAGCGCTTACAGCCCCGTGAATTTTATCAGCCCATTACCGATGCCATAGCTAATGCGATTGGGCAATTTAATCAGCTGCAAGCGACTGAAGCAAGTCAACAATTTATCCATGATTTTGCCCAAAAAGACGTATTAAAAAACAAGCATTTGCAAATTCATAACGCCTTATCTGAGCAATCAATAACAGGCATTGCAACAGGTATCGATGCGCAAGGCTGTCTACTCATTGAGCAAGCAGATGGCAGCACACAAACGATTTGGACAGGCACCATTCAAGTTTTGGATTCAGCCGTTTCATCATTGTAAATAAATAAACACAAATAAAGCATCCCATTCAAAGGTTCTCACTTATGACAAAACTTTGGCTAGACTTGGGTAATACCCGCTTAAAATATTGGCTCACGGACGATAGCGGTCAAGTGCTGGATCATGCGGCTGAGCAGCATTTGCAAGCCCCTGCCGAATTGCTCAAGGGGTTGACCTTTCGGCTTGAACGACTCAATCCTGACTTTATCGGGGTATCATCCGTGCTTGGACAAGCCGTCAATAATCACGTCGCAGAAAGCCTAGAGCGATTGCAAAAACCGTTTGAATTTGCCCAAGTCCATGCCAAGCACGCACTGATGTCGAGCGATTATAACCCCGCCCAACTTGGCGTTGACCGCTGGCTACAAATGCTCGGTATCATCGAGCCTAGCAAAAAACAATGCGTGATTGGCTGCGGCACTGCCGTTACCATTGATTTGGTCGATCAGGGTCATCACTTGGGAGGCTATATTTTCCCCAGTATCTATTTGCAGCGCGAGTCGCTATTCTCAGGAACGCGCCAGATTAGTATTATTGATGGCACTTTTGATAGTATAGATTCAGGCACCAATACCCAAGACGCGGTGCATCATGGTATTATGTTATCCATTGTTGGGGCCATCAATGAAACCATTCATCGCTACCCACAATTTGAAATCACCATGACAGGCGGTGATGCCCATACTTTTGAGCCGCACCTATCAGCCAGCGTGGAAATTCGGCAAGACTTGGTATTGGCGGGACTACAGCGTTTTTTTGCCCCTAAAAATAACACTAAAAATCAAAACTAAAAACCAGAATTGACTTCCTCCCCTCTCTAAAGCAAGGGGATTCCTTCTGCAAGACGGTGAAGCCCCACCGCAAACCTTAAATAGTGGCA
>ENA-OOKF01000050-OOKF01000050.1-human-skin-metagenome-genome-assembly--contig:-NODE-50-length-30075-cov-7.555496_pt1 | contig 30075 bp, 26 predicted proteins | sample MGYA00248881_ERZ501000 | MGnify/ENA primary metagenome ERZ501000 (study PRJEB25958, sample SAMN03398534) | human skin metagenome | study: EMG produced TPA metagenomics assembly of the Human Skin...
TTTCCCATCATCTAATAATTTCACCTCAATACTAGGGCTTATATATTCCTCATAAATGCTATTCAAGATATCATCATTAAATCCTTTAATTATTTTCCCATCTTCGTACATAATCATTTTTAATCTGACAGCAGGAATACACAAGCTACTACTATCTAAAAACAATCTACCATTCATCAAATTTTTTCTAATATATTCAAAACTTGCTAAAGCTTCCCAATCTTCTATAGTTTCAAACGCTCCTATCTTTTCCATTAAATCGTTTGTTGGGGAGTTACACATAATCCCTACTGCCTCAATAGGGGTTAAATAACTTTTATTGAATGACACACTATCATTAATTCTTTTAATGGCTTCAAGTAAGCTTTTAGCTTCAATTTCAACTTTGGAAAGGCTTTCGATTTTTGGCAATGTATTTTTGAATTCGGGTATATCATTAATTTCAGACTTATTGAAGTAAATATTTTTGAATTTATTAAATGTATCGCCTCTAATACCTCCATCATAACCAATACCATAATTTACTAAATCGTTTAAAAAATCGTTTAGAATTTCGGGGTCATTTTTAGTAGTTTCTAGGTCATCTGTAGCGGTGTAACTGTGTAACTTTTTAGATATATCGAAAAACCTCATAGCTAAAGCAATGTTAGCTATATTTTCATCTTGTGATTTATGAATTGAGTTAATGAAATTACAAATACTTATAAAATCATTGTTAAATTCTAATTGTTTAGCTTTGAATAAAGTTAAAAAATCCACATTCGCACCATACGCACCAATAAAAGAGGGTGCAAGGCGGTGGCGGGCTTGGTGCGGTTGCCTGCCGTTCGGGTAATTACTCCTAGCCTTGCAAAACTGGTCTTAAACTCTAATCAATCGGTATCCCCGCATAAATAACGCCTTTTGTAAGTCATTCAGTGGTAAAAAAGGATTGTCCAAAATATCGCCTAACTGGTCTATTTCCTCCCGGGTCATTACCAAAATATGCCCGCTTGGGGTGGGCTTGGTGTCCAATGCTGGCAAGGTATCATTCATAGCTGGGGTATTATTCATGGTTCACCTACTCATTAACCGCCTGTTGGTTGGCTTTGGCTTTATCCAGGTAAATAATATTGTCCACCTTGCCCGCTTTGAGATCATCTAAGTAGTTCGCCCATGCGGCCATCATGTCATGACGTTTATCAAGCCATTTAACGCGGTTGTATGCCCTGCCGTTAGCGTCCCTCACGTTGTGGCCTAACTGCATTTCAATAAGGCGATAATCATAATTTAATCGTTCCTCTAACATGGTCCTGGCAGTTGCCCTAAACCCATGCGGGCTATGTACCCCAAAATAACCCCTATTGCAAAAATCCTTGCCTATGCCTGCCTTATTCATTGATTGACTATTGAGCAATTTATTAACTTGTTGCCCATCTGCAAAAGGTTTTGATTTTCGTCTGCCATTATAAAAAACGTATTCCATACCGCCTGTTATTGGCTTCATACGCTCAATAATGGCCATTGTTTGCGGTACTAGAGTATTACTAAGCTATCAACCATATCATGCCGATTAACGCCCTTTTGTGGCTCAAATTCCCACTGTTTAGCGGTCAGGTCTAGATCAGCCCATTTCATAGTGCAAATATCCCCAATGCGGGCAAAAGTAAGGGCCAGTAATTGCAATATCTCTTTATTGAAATTATCACTAGCGGGCAAGCTGTCTATTTCTTTTAGGAGTAGGCTAAATTCTTGGGGGTCAATAATAGCGGGGTGATGTTTTTGGCGTGTTGGCTTTAAGGCTCTAGCCTCTTTAACTGCCGTTACGGGGTTATGCTCTATCAAGCCATTGATAACCGCATGGGCAAAAATACGGCTTGCAATTCCCTTTACTCGGTTGCCCTTTTGAATATGCGTTTTTTGCACTTGTTTAAGTAGTCTTAATACCTGGGGGGTGCTTATTGTGTTTATCGGCGTGTCTGCAAACTCTTTTAACAACGGGTCTAAAAGAAAATTCCAATTCTTAAGGGTTTGCTCCGCTAGAACATGGCTAGGGTTATTGGTCTGTTCATTTAGCCAATCCAATGCAACGGCCTTGAATGTGGTGTCCATTGCATAGGCTTGCTTCTTAACTTCCTGTTGCCGGTTAGTCTTTGGATCAATGCCCTGCTCTAACAAGCCTAAATTATCACGATGAGCTTGGCGGGCTTGTTCTAGTGTAAATCCGTTGGCATAGTTGCCTAATGTCATTTCGATTTTATTTTTTGTTAGCGGGTGTGTGTAACGGTGCTGAAATTCCACATAATCGCCCCTTATGCGTATTCTTAAGCCTTTATAACCATCAATAGAATAATAGGCTTTATCTTTGCCCACACTATCCTTGATCGCTTTTTTGATTTGGTTATCGCTTTTAATGCTTGCCACAATTAACCCCTAATCTTGACCACACTTTTGACCACACTTTTTTGCGTCTTATAATGTTGTCGATTGTTTACCAATAGTTGCCATAATACCTTTGCAAGCCTTGATAGTAAAGGGTTTTATGTTTTCGATTGTTGGGGTTTGTTTTCGTATGTTTTCGTTATATGTTCCCCTGCAATGGGTTTTTTTTATAGCTTAAGCTTTAAAATGATTGGATGTTGCAATTTATCGCATTTTTTAAGTTGGTGCTAGAGCCAGCGGTTGGGGTCTACCTAAGCGTCAAAAATTTGCCAGCATTTTCAGCCCTGCAATGACTAATACAAGAGATAATAATTTATTGAGCATGGGGTCGGCAAGGCGTTTGCTACCATAAGTTGCGCCAATAAAACCCCCTACACACACCGCTACAAGCCAGATTGGTAGTTGATTTGGCAGTTTCGCCCCTGTCGATAACACACCAAACAAGCCTGAAATTGAATTCACCAAAATAAACCCCGACGCTACGCCTGCGACAACTTTAGGGCTTGCCCAACGGTTAAATAATAAAATTGGACTTAAAAACACACCACCGCCCACCCCCGTCAATCCCGACAGCAACCCTAAAACCGCCCCCACGATTGCCAAAAGCCATTTTGACACCTGTTTTAATGGTTGCTCGCTGGTGAGTTTTTTGGCAAAGATAAATGAATAAATAGCCGAAAAAATCAGTACCATCCCAACAATCGGCTTATATAAATGACTGGGCAAATGGGTCATTCCCCCGATAAACGCCATCGGCACCGCGGCAATAGCAAGGGGAATAAAAATTTGCCAAGAAAAGTTTTTTGCAGAATAAAATCGCCAAAACGCAATGATTGACACCAAAATATTGAGACATAGTGCGGTAGGTTTCATCATACTTGGCGCAACGCCGACTAACCCCATCATCGCTAGATAACCCGATGCGCCACCATGCCCGACTGATGAATAGAGCAAGGCAGAAATAAAAAACAGCACGCTTAATAGGGTAGTTGTCATTGCTTGTTAACCATTACTAGAGTATTAACCATTATTAGAAAGCCACAGACTCTCAGTACTGTCGGCATAAAATTCTTGTTTCCACACAGGGATATCCGCTTTAATCGCATCTAGTAGCCAACGACACGCATCAAACGAAGGATAACGGTGGGCAGCCACCACCCCAATCCACACCGCCATCTCACCAATCGCAAGGTCGCCAACACGGTGTATGGCAATGGCGTTTTCGATATCAAACTGGGCTTTGGCTTGTTCAACCAGTTTTTTGCCTTGATTGAGTGCCAGTTGCTCGTAGCCGTAATAAGTGAGTTTGCTAACAGGGCGAGCGTTATTGTGATTACGTACCCAGCCTTCAAATGTCGCTAACGCCCCGCAAGTATCGCTCATTAAGGTGTGTTTAAGCCGTCTGTCGTCAATGGCTCGGTCAATTAACGCAAAGCCGCTAGTAATCACGGTTTGGTAGGCTTGGTCTTCACTGATGCTAATGGTGGCTGAGCCTTTATGCAATGCATTCATGGTTTTCTCTATATTGTTTAAAGGGCGTACGTGATATTCAACCACCTGCCACAGGCGGAATAAAGGCGACGATATCACCATCTTGAAGCGGCGTTTGCCAGTTGGTAATATGGTGATTGATTGCCACAGCAAGTTTGGTTTGGGCGAGTTTAAACCCGTAGTGTGCGCTTAACGTTTGGTAAAGCTCGGTCAAGTTATCACCGTCAAAGCGGATCGTTTCTTCGTCTTTCCCTGCTTGTTCAGCAAGGCTTGCAAAGTATAAGATGGCTAAATTTTTCTCAGACGCGCTAGGTGTTGGCATAGTCGGATTTGCCCCCTGTTTTGGTGAGTAACTTGATATCGCTGATGGTAATGTCGTGAGATAATGCTTTGGTCATGTCATAAATCGTTAGGCAAGCCACCGACACAGCAGTTAAGGCTTCCATTTCCACGCCTGTTTTGTGGGTAACTTTGACGGTGGCAGTGACGTGGATTGAGCAGTTGTTATCATCATACTCAAAGCCGATTTTTACCCCGTCGAGTGGCAGCTGGTGGCAAAGCGGAATCAGCTCGTGGGTGCGTTTGCTTGCCATGACCCCTGCGATATGCGCGGTCTGGGTGATTGAGCCTTTTTTGGTGATACCGTCGGCGGATTTTATCACTTGGTAACTGTCGCTAGGGAAAATGACTTGCCCTACAGCGGTGGCGGTGCGTTGGGTTATCGCTTTGCCCGACACATCGACCATGGCGATATCGCCGTGTGCGTCTAAATGTGTCAGGTCTAAGGGCGTTAATTGTGTTGTCATGTTTTGGATTTTCACCCCTCAAATGTGGCACAAAATTACATAAACGTATACGGTTATCAAGCTGCGTTTGAATGAGTAAATTTTTCTTAAATTTGCCTATTTTATATTTTAAAAATCACTCGTCATCGATTAACCGCCAATCATCGACAAATTCGCCATGATACCACTGTCGTTTTGCTTGAGTAAATGATGCTCGGGCTTAATCGGCATTAAGCTTTGCAAGGCATGAACCAATCCATCGACATCGCCATTTGCCAAAAACGCTCGCACATCATAACTGCCATTATCAAACAAACACAAATGTACTTTGCCTTGGCTACTCACTCGCAGGCGATTACAACTGTCGCAGAACTGCGGTGCATAAGGCTCAATCAGCCCAATGCCACCGACATAATTGGCGTGGCGATATTCAATCGCAGGGCCTGCATCGCTTGATCGACGTTGGGATTGCCAACCATTTTGTAATAAAAAATCTTTGATACGCTGACCACTGCTATGTTGGGCAAAAAACAAAGCTTTATTATCCGAGGTTTGCATAAACTCAATAAAACGGTAAGTGACAGGGCGATTTTTGACAAAACTTAACACGGATTGCAAGTTATCAAAAGCGGTGTCTGCCATCAAAATACCATTAAGTTTTAGCTTAATATCGGTGGTTGCTAGCAATTTATCTATGTCTTTTAGCAGCGTTGGCAATATATCAAAGCCGGTGATTTGTTTAAAAATGGTGGGGTCAAAGCTGTCGATACTGATGTTAAGCTGATTTAGCCCTGCCGTTTGCCAATCGGATAAATGCTTGGCAAGGCGATAGCCATTGGAGCTAACCGCCACTGTTTGGATGCCTTGGGTCTGTTTGGCAAGTTCGATGATGCGCGGTAAATCTTGTCGAATCGATGGCTCACCCCCCGTCAGCCGCACTTTGGTGGTACCTAGTTTGGCAAAGGCTTGTATTAAAACATCGATTTCGGATACAGAAAGCTCGTTGTCAGGGCGTTTACCCGCGTTGGCAGTATAGCCATCGGGCAGACAGTAGTGACAGCGAAAGTTACAAAAATCGGTAATCGACAGGCGTAAATAGCTTAACTGGCGATGGAAATTGTCCACCAAATTTAATGAAGAAGGTTGCGGAGTCATCGTCAGCTAAAATTCCAACTAAACGGCTGCACTGTCACTATTTCGCCTGCTTTTACCCCTGCATTGTCTTGGGGTAATACAAGCAAGCAATTGGCATGGCTAAGCTGTTTTACACGGTGGGAGTCTTGGGCAGATAAAGGGGTTACGCTAAAACTGCCGTCTTCATTTTGGCAAAAAACCGCTCGCTGATAATCTTGGCGTCCTGCTCGCTTTTTTATGTCATGGGTAGTTTTGGCAAACAGCTGCAGCGGTTTTGGGATATCTGATTGTACCACGCCCGATAGTTGCCACAGCGCAGGTTGGACAAAATTAAGGCAGCATACCACGGTAGATAGCGGATTGCCGGGTAACCCAAAATACATGACCGTTTTTTTATCTTGCGCAAATTCCCCAAATATAAAGGGTTTACCTGGTTTCATTGCCACTTTGTAATGGTGAATTTTGCCGAGCGCCTGAATGACTTGGGTTAAAAAATCATAATCGCCCACCGATACGCCCGCCGTGGAAATAAGTACATCACATTCGGCTATCGCTTGCTGAACCGTGCGGCGAGTGGTTTCAAGGTTGTCAGGGACAATGCCATAATCTTGAATCGCAATCGGCAACTGCTTTAATAACGCTTTTAGCGTGGGCGTGTTGGAATTATAAATTTGGGCGAGCGTTGCCAGCGGCTGCCCCACGTCGACCAGCTCATCACCGGTGGCAATAATACCAACCGTGAGTGGCTGAAATACCTGCACGCTATCCATGCCTAAATTGGCAAGTAAGCTGATATCGGTGGGGTTTAGGCGTTTACCAATCGTTAAAACAGTTTCGCCTGCTTGCACTTCCTCGCCTTGGCGGCGAATATTTGCGCCCACTTTAGCGGTTTGGGTCAAGCGAATGTGATAGGCTTGGCTGTTATCCAAACTGGGCTGAATGTCGCTAAGGTTGGTGTCTTCCTGCATCACCACCGTGTCGCAGTCATTTGGCACCACCGCGCCGGTAAAAATTCGCACGCCTTGATTCGGTTTTAAACGACCGTTAAAAGGTTTACCTGCCCCCGATTCACCGATGATTTCAAGTTGGCTATCGTGGTCAAGATAGCTACCCGTAGCTATCGCAAAACCATCCATGGATGATAGATTTTGGCGGGGAATATCAAAGGATGCGGCAATATCTTGGGCTAAAATGTGGTTTTGCGCTTCTAACAAACCCACTGTTATCGTCTTTACTTCGCCCAGACGCGACGTTAAATAGTTCTCTAGGCGCGCATTAATCGCTTGTTTTAGTTCATTGACAGAAATCATCATTATCTCAATTAAAATGTTGGGTCGGCGGCAAAAGCTGATAGGCTGTTTTTAGCTGCTCAAATTGTTCTAAGGTATCAATATCTTGGCTTAAATGCGGTAGCGGTATCGGATAAAGCTGATAAACCGTACCGTCGGTAGGCGAAACGATAGCGGTTTGATGTTGCCATAACGCTCGAAAACCTTTATCGCCTTGCAACTGATAACCAAATGCTCGCAAAAAACCCCAAGGTAAATTGACGGGAATCCCCCAAATTGGTTGATTATTATCACCATACTCACTCACAATCAGCCGATGGTCCTCAACATTTTGGCTTAATAGCGTCAAATCATCGAGGGTTACCGCCACTTGGTCAACGGTCAAAAACAAAATCCGCATTGCAGCACTTACTGACTGTTGTTGTAATGTTGTCATTGCATACTGAATCGATTGCGCCATCCCTGTTTGCGGTGTTGGATTATCAACGACTGTGACGGCAAATGGTGCAACTTCATTGTATAACGCTTTAGATATTGGGTTATCAAGTTTTGGCAAAACCACCAACACTTGATAAGGTTGCAATTGGCGTGCCAGTTGAATTTTTTCAGCCAGCAAGGTTTGATGATTTTTTACAATCAGCTGTTTGGCAAAACCAAGACGCTGGCTCAATCCTGCCGCCAAAATCACCACGGTTAAATTGCTAGGATGAATGCTATGAATGACGCTCATGATATACCTGTTGAATTTGGGCAGTGATAGATAAAGCCACCGCTTCGGGCGTATCACCACCGAGCGCTAAACCCACAGGATAGAACAAATTAGCAGGTTTCACCAGTTGATAACCATCGTCAATCTCACCAAGCAACTGCTCAGTGCGATATGTGGGCCCTAATTGCCCAATAAAAAAAGGCGATTTTTGGGCTTTAAAGGCTTGGCTAAGCCATACTCTATCTTGACTCAAACTATGGGTCATTATCACCACAGCGGTCGGCTGCGGTGACTCAAAAAAAGTCTGTACAGACTCGGCTTTTTCAAGGGCAATCTGTACAAAATTGGCGTGAGCCTGCCCGCGACAACGGGTAATCACATCCAAACGACTATCAATCACCGTCACCTGCCAGCCTTGCAAATTTGCCATGGTCATCAAAGGTAAACAATCTTGCCCCGCGCCAAAAATTAATAATTGTAGCGGTGGTTGTAGCGTTTCTACAAAGACGCTCAGTTGTTGTGCTTGTTTTTGATAAACATGCAGCATAAAGCGACTTTTACGGCTGGCAGCGACTTGATTAACCAATTGCCAATCTTGTTGACCCAATTGCGACAACTGCGTCAAGGGCAGATGTTGCCCAACTATAAACTCATCTGAGTTTGAGGTGATAACTGTAGCCAGTATTTGTGGCTGTTTTGTCTGTTTTAAGCGCTGAAAACAAGCGAATAATACAGATTGCTCATTCCAACCCAGACGTTCAAATAATACTTGAATGACGCCTTGACAGCCAAGCCCAAAGCCTTCTTGCTCATCACTGTCATCGACCACCTCATCTTGTGATAACTGGCTATCGGTTGCGGTATGATAGGTTTTGAGCGTTGCCCCATCTCGCGTTAGCCAAAAGGCTCGCTGTACCAAGTGCTTTTCAAGACAACCGCCACTCACCATGCCTATGGATTGACCATCGGCTAAAATCAACATTCTAGCACCAGGTTGCCGATAGGCTGACCCTTCGACACTCACCACTGTGGCTAGTACCGCTTCACTGTTGGGCGGTAACTGGTCAAGGGTATCAAAAATATCAAACAAATGGTTCATAGCAAGTGGCAGTGTACCCGATTACAGTAATGGCAACTGGTACAGCAGTTTATCCAAGGTAATGGGATAGTCTCGTACTCTAACGCCTGTGGCATTAAAAATTGCATTGGCAATGGCTGCCCCTGCCCCTGATAATGCCAATTCACCTATACCCTTGCTATGGAGCGGATTGGCATAGGGGTCAGTTTCGGGTAACATTATTACCTCTAAGTCAGGCACATCAGCATTCACACACACCTGATACTCGGCTAAATCGTGATTACATAGACGACCGTCACGTTTGTCATGGTGAATTTGCTCCATCAGAGCAGCCCCTATACCAAACACCATACCACCAAAGCACTGTGAGCGCGCTGTTTTTTCATTTAAGATACGCCCTGCAGCAAATGTGCCTTGCATACGGCGAACCCGAATTTCACCGGTTACCCGGTGTACCCCGACTTCAGCGAACTGTGCGCCATAGCCTGCATGACGGTATTCTTTTTTGGTTTTACCAGGTTCGATTTCACCATTAGCTACCAAGCCATGAGGGGCATATTGCTGCAAAAAACTGCTCAGCGGTAACTGGGTATCGACTTGTTCCCAATCGAGTACATTATCATGATTGTCTACAGAGACCTCAGAATTAAGCCCTGTTTTTTCTGCTAGTTTATCCAACGTATCGGTTAACGTATGGTTAATTTTTTCGCCAATTTTTTCAGCTAGGCTAGGGTCATGCTCAAATTGTCTATATAGATTGCCTTGTTTAAAGCCAATGCTATCGGCATGCAGCCCCACACTCTGGGCAATCTTTTCTCGTAGCGCTTCACATGCCAGATAAATTGAACTACCAGCGCTTGAAGCTCCCCAGCTACCGCCTGACCCTGCAGCAGGGGGCAGATCGGTATCGCCAAGTTTGACCTCGACATGGTCAATCGGTAAGCCCAGCATATCGGCAACCACTTGCGCAAAAATAGTATAGCTGCCTGTACCAATGTCGGTCATGTCAGTTTCGATACGAGCCATGACGCCAAGCGGTTTGTCAGAGGGCAACAAGCTCACACGGGCCTGCGAGGGTTTTAATTCGTTGCTACGCGCGGCGCAAGCCATCCCATAGCCAATCAGCCAATCGCCATCGAGGCGACTTGCGGGCGTTTGTGGGCGTTTATCCCACCCAAAGGCTTTTGCCCCCTGCTCCATACACGCCAGCAATTTTCGGGTGCTGTAGGGAATTTTTTTGCTTGGGTCTTCGCTCGGTTCATTGCGTTTTCGCAGTTCGATTGGGCACAGCTTTAATGCATGCGCCAGTTCGTCCATGGCACATTCGAGCGCCAACTGACCCACCGCTTCGCCAGGGGCACGCATAGAGCCTGTTAAGGTAAAATTCATGCGCGCCATTTCGTATTTGATTTGGCGATTGTCACCGCCATACAAAAAGTGGGTAGAGACCGCCACTGGCTCAAAAAACGTTTCTGAAGGTAAATTGGTGACAATGCTATTATGAATAATGGTATGGATTTTGCCATCTTTATCCGCCCCCAATGCCACCCGTTGTTCAGTGTTGGTGCGTCTGACGGTAGTTTCCATGACTTGCGGTCGGGTCATGTTCACCAGTACGGGGCGTTTTAAGTCTTTAGCCGCAATGGCTGCCATCACCGACTCTGGTGAAATACCCAGTTTTGAGCCAAACCCACCACCAACATAGGGCGATAGCAAACGGACATCGTCTTCCGGTATATCTAAGGCTTTGGCAAGTTGTACTTTGGAAGAGGCAAGCATTTGGTTAGAAGTATGAAGGGTTAGCTTACCTTCAAACCAACGCGCCAACGAACTGTGCGGTTCCATCGGCATGTTACTTTGGCTTGGCGTGGTATAAGTCACATCGACTTTGACCTCTGATTGCTTAAGCGTTTTTTCAGGTTTGCCAATGTCGTCACTTTTATCGGTTACCCAATCAATAAACTGGGTATGCTTTTTTTGCTTGTTAAAGTCAAAATGCCCGTGTTTTTCATCATTTTCATAGTCAATCTGTAATGCCTTCGCGCCTTCTTGAGCCGCTTCTAGGGTTTCTGCGACCACCAAAGCAATTGGCTGACCATGATAAAAGACCTCGCTTGCCCCTTGCACAGGCGCCATTTTGACACCCCCTTGTTGCGGGTTGCGTAAAAACAACGGGTCATGAAACACCCCAATCACACCTGCAACTTGTAAGGCGGTATCTTTATGTACTTTTTTTACCTTGCCTTTACCAATGGTTGCACCGACCATCACCCCATGACACAAGTCGTCAAATTGGTTTTCGGCAGTATATGTGGCTTTGCCTGCGACTTTTAGGTGTCCTTCGATACGGCTCAGTGGTTTGCCAACGAGCTTGCTATCAGTCGTATCTAGCCGTGACTCGATAGGCTTGTCCATGGTCAGTTTTTTTTCAAGGGGCGATTCGCCAAAAATTTGTGTTAGGCTCATGCACTCACTCCACTACTTAAAGGACTTGATTGATTGGGCTGTTGTAACGCCCGCTGCACAACATGGTGTAAAAGACGCTGTACTAGCACGGTCTTGTATTCGGTTTGTTCATCGGTTTTTGCTTCTTTGAATAGGGTCGCCACCGCAAGCTCAATACTCACGGCATCGCCCGTGCTACCAATCAGTATTTTTTCAATTTCGGTATTTCGCCACGGCTGACTGCCAATACCGCCAAATGCAAGTCGCACATTGGTGAGTGTATCATTATCATGCTCAATCACGGCAGCGACGGACACCAAAGCAAAGGCATATGAGGCACGGTCACGCACTTTGTCATAGCTATGCACGCCTTTTAAGGGTGGCGGTAGAATGATATGGGTAATCAAATCACCTAGATTTAAGCAAGTTTCGATATGGGGGGTTTGCTCAGGTAAGCGATAAAATTCAGCGATAGGCACTTGGCGGGTTTGTCCGTCGGGTTGCTGGATAACAATGACGGCATCGAGTAATCGCATTGCCACCGCCATATCTGATGGATGGGTGGCAATACACTGCTCGCTTGTGCCTAAAATTGCTAAGTTCTGATGAAGACCTGCTTTTGCCCCGCAGCCAGAATTGGGCTCACGCTTATTACACGGACTATCAGGCTGATAAAAATAGTAACAACGGGTGCGCTGTAGTAGATTGCCACCGGTACTGGCTTTGTTACGCAGTTGCGGCGACGCACCCGACAACAAGGCACGGGCAAGCACCGCATAATCTTGACGAATGACAGGGTGGGCCGCTAATTCACTATTACTGACCATAGCGCCGATTTTTAACCCACCTTCTGGCGTGGCTTCAATTGTATTAAGCGGCAAACGTGAAATATCAATCAGCTGTGTTGGCTGTTCGATTTCGAGTTTCATCAAATCAAGTAAATTGGTACCCCCAGCGATAAAAAACGGACGCTTCGCCTCACTCAAATGCCCCTCAGCTAAAGTGGCTATTTTGATGGCGTCATCCACCGAGTTGGCGCGCTGATAATCAAAAGTTTTCATAGCGACACTCCTGTAGCCTGAGTAGCTGCTGTCTGAGTGGTTACGTTATCTGTCTCTGCCGAAAAACCGGTTTCTTGTAATACCTGTTTAATCGCTCGCACGATGTTGGGGTATGCCGAGCAGCGACAAATATTGCCACTCATACGCTCAGAGATTTCTTTATCTAATTGTTGTTTAAATTGTGCTGTATCTTTTGATAAAGGCTGCATCAAATCATCCGACACATGACTTGCCCAGTTTTGGCGTAGCTCTTCAATCATCGCTTTGGTCGAGCAAATCTGCCCAGGCGTACAATAACCACATTGAAAGGCGTCATGTTCCAAAAATGCTTGTTGAATCGGGTCAAGCGCTTCAGGTGAGCCAATGCCTTCAATGGTTTCGATGCTATCGCCTTCGTGCATGACCGCTAGGGTTAGACAGCTGTTGACCCGCTGACCGTTAATCAGCATGGTACACGCGCCACACTGACCGTGGTCACAGCCTTTTTTGCTGCCTGTCAAGCCAAGATGATTGCGACAGACATCTAGCACTGTGGTGCGTACATCTAGATCCGTCAACGTGTGTTGTTGCTGATTGATAGTAAGTGTTAAGGATTGTGGCATAAAGTTGCTTCTCGTCTAGTTGTTATGGATTTATTTTTAAGTGTCTTATCTAAGATTAACGCATGTTATCAAACTGGTTTCTAAAAATTCGCTACGCCTTGCCTACGCAAGGACGATACTAACATTAGAAGGGTTTGTTATTTTTGCGTATGTAGCCATCCCGTTTTTTTGGCAATTTTTTTTTGGCAGTTTCTTTTGCTAATTTTTTTACTAGTTTTTTTGCCAGTCTATTTTGCAAGGTAATTGATTTTATTTTATTGTATTTTTTTAATCAGCTTTTGTATGTCTATTCGTGTAAAGCTCTCAATACTAAGCAGTATTTAGCTTTTATAAAATTTTGATGGTGTAAGCTTGGATATTATTAGGCGTGCTGACACTTGGCTATTTTGTATCAAATAATTCATTAACATGGTATTAACTAGGTAATTTTTTTATCATTATCGTGACTGAAATTGTGACTGCAGAGTTTTATAACCTGCATAGACTATCAACGATTGTCAAACTTTCCCCACTGCTTCGTAGTTTTGTGCCGCTCATTACTCACCTTGCTCACCGCTTGCCATGATTTTTTGCCTCTGTTATCGCAAAATACAGCCTGTGTTATCAATTTGAAAGATTGAGCCGATTTTTTGCAAAAAAGACTGTATTTTTCACAAAAAAAGGGTATTATGCCCCCATAAATTTTGAACGTTATATTGTTAGGTCTTGGGTGCAGTGTCATGGCATTTTGGGGTTTTGCGGTATAACGTTTTTGTTTTGGTGTCAGTCATCCTGACTGATATGTTATTCACAAGTTCGAGAAAGATAGCCACAAGCAAATTTTCTTAAACCCTTATCTGAGATGGTAATCCGATATGAGCGTTCACACCCCTGTACACCCTATTTCTCATGCCACTAACGAATATTACTTAACTCGTCAAAGCACGATGGAATCTAATGTTCGTAGTTATCCCCGCAAACTACCGCTAGCTATTGCTAAAGCCCAAGGTATTTGGGTCACCGATGTTGAAGGCAATGATTACCTTGATTGCCTAGCCGGTGCTGGTACATTAGCCTTGGGTCACAATCATCCAGCCGTCAAACAAGCCTTATATGATGTGTTAGAAAGTGGTCTGCCACTGCACACCCTAGATATCACTACACCTGTCAAAGATGCATTTACCGAATCCTTGCTGTCTTTTTTCCCAAAAGATTTTGTATTGCAATTTTGCGGTCCGACCGGTGCTGATGGTACAGAAGCGGCGATTAAATTAGCAAAAACTTATACAGGGCGTGACAACGTTATCGCATTTAGCGGTGGTTATCACGGTATGACTCATGGCGCGCTTGCCATGACTGGCAATTTGTCTGCCAAAGAAAAAGTGGGCAATTTGATGCCAGGGGTACAGTTTATGCCCTATCCGCATGAATACCGCTGCCCACTTGGTCTAGGGGGTGAAGCGGGTGTTGATGCGCTGACTTACTACTTTGAAAACTTTATTGAAGATGTTGAAAGCGGCGTGGTCAAACCTGCAGCGGTCATCCTAGAAGCGATTCAAGGTGAAGGCGGTGTCGTGCCTGCGCCCAAAAAATGGCTACAAAAAATCCGTGAAGTGACCGCTAAGCATGATATCGTATTGATTTTGGATGAAGTGCAAGCTGGGTTTGCGCGCTCAGGCAAAATGTTTGCTTTTGAACATGCCGACATCGTGCCTGACGTGGTGGTGATGAGTAAAGCGGTCGGGGGTGGTTTGCCATTATGTGTACTTGCCATCAACAAAAAATTCGATGCATGGGCGCCAGCCGGTCACACTGGTACTTTCCGTGGCAATCAGCTTGCAATGGCAGCCTCAATTCAAGTATTGGATGAAATCCGCAGCAAAAACTTGGCAGAAAATGCGCGCATCCGTGGTGAATATTTACGCGATGAACTCAAAAAAATCGCCAAAGAATTTCCTTGTATCGGTAACGTGCGCGGTCGCGGCTTGATGACGGGTATTGAGATTGTCGATGAGCGTAAACCTGCTGACCGTATCGGCTCGTATCCTGCTGATATTGACATGGCAAACGCGATTCAAAGAGCGTGTTTTGACAACAAGTTACTGCTGGAAAAAGGCGGTCGTGGCGGTACAGTGATTCGCTTGCTTTGCCCGATTAACATCACGCAAGAAGAATGTGATGCGGTGCTTGAACGCTTTAAAAAGGCAGTGGCTGAAGCCGTGCAAAAAGTACGTGGGTAATTGATTATTGCCTATCAAGACGGTAAAGTTACTGACGTGGCTTTGCCGTTTTTATTATCTGTTTATTTCATTTTGAGTAAAATATGGAAACCAATATCGCCAAGACCGAACGCCTGATTCGAGAAATCAATCGGATTCATGGTGAGTATTCACAAGATTATTTCGAAACAGGCAAGGTACAAAAAATCAACCTATCACATACGCTCAAAACCGTCCCTATTGAGCCTATCTTGTCATATCGGCTTAATTTGCATGAAGCGATTAATGATTATTTGGCATTTGCCGATACCCAAAATATCGATTTTTTTTACCGCGTTAAAACGGCTGAAAGTATCTATGACAAAGTCAATCGCTATTTGGCACGACAAAACCAGTACCCGGTCAATAATATTTTAAATGATATTTTTGGTGCTCGGATAATTTTGCCATCGGCTGATGTGACAGACATCATGGAAAAACTGGATGATTGGAAAACAGATTACAGTCTAAAAAATTGGTATTTACGTGATATCGACGGGTATATCGGTGTGCATGTGTATTTTAAAAATGCGAGCAATTTTTATTATCCGTGGGAATTGCAAATTTGGGATAAAAACGATGCCAAAGCCAATATTGTAAATCATCAACTGTATAAGCGTAATTTTGTAAAATAAATTAACCATTTGCTCGTATCACTCTGTTTAATGACAATTTATAGTTAACTCTCTCTTAAAGAATGCAAGGACTTACCATGTCAAACTTATCACAGCACCGCCAAGCGTTATTTTGTAATGACAGCCAATCCATTGCTGATTACCAAAAAAACATGAACACAGCGGTCGAAGCCGTCACCAACTGGCTTAAAAACGACAAAATGTACACAGGTGGCTCTATCCGTGAACTGCGTGAAGCCATCAGCTTTCAACCATCAAAAGAAGGCTTTGGTCTAGAAAGCGCACTACAACGTTCCGTTGAACTGTTCTTAAATAAAAGCCTAAAAGTGCATCACCCGCACTCGCTTGCACATTTACATTGCCCGACCATGGTAACGAGCCAAATCGCCGAAGTGCTGATTAATGCTACCAACCAATCGATGGACTCTTGGGATCAAAGCCCAGCAGGGTCACTGATGGAAGTGCAACTGATTGATTGGCTACGTCAAAAAGTCGGTTTTGGTAGCGGACAAGCGGGCGTATTCACCTCAGGTGGTACCCAATCCAACTTGATGGGCGTGTTACTCGCCCGTGATTGGTGTATCGCCAAAAACTATAAAAATGACGATGGGTCTGAATGGTCAGTACAGCGTGACGGTATCCCAGCCGATGCCATGCAAAAAGTGAAAGTCATCTGCTCAGAAAACGCGCATTTTAGCGTGCAAAAAAACATGGCAATGATGGGCATGGGTTTTCAATCGGTGGTCACTGTGCCAGTCAATGACCAAGCGCAGATGGATGTTGCCGCACTTGAACACACCATGGCGCAACTGAAGGCCGAAGGCAAAATCATCGCCTGTGTGGTCGCTACTGCAGGCACCACGGACGCGGGCGCGATTGACCCAATCCCTGCGATTCGTAAGCTTACCCATGAGTACGGTGCATGGCTTCATATTGATGCCGCTTGGGGCGGTGCGCTGATTTTATCCAATCATTACCGCGATAAACTTGCAGGCATTGAGCAAGCCGACTCTATCACCCTTGACTTCCACAAACACTACTTCCAAAGCATCTCTTGCGGGGCATTTTTGCTCAAAGATGAAGCTAACTATCGCTTCATGCATTATGAAGCTGAGTATTTAAACTCTGCGTATGACGAAGAACATGGCGTACCCAACCTAGTCTCTAAGTCGCTACAAACCACACGCCGTTTTGATGCGCTAAAATTATGGCTGACAGTGGAAGCCTTGGGCGAAGAATTATACGGCTCGATGATTGACCATGGCGTTGATTTGACCCGTGAAGTCGCTGATTACATCAAAGCGACTGATGGACTTGAATTGTTGGTAGAGCCACAGTTTGCCTCCGTGCTATTTCGCGTGGTACCCAAAGACTACCCGGCTGAGTTGATTGATAGCTTAAACCAAAATGTCGCCGATGAGCTATTTGCCAAAGGTGAAGCCAATATCGGCGTGACGCGCGTCAGTTACCAAAAGCAAGGGGATGCTAACCAAGATGTGCAATCGCTTAAAATGACCACGTTAAGCCCCATCGCCACGCTTGACAATGTCAAAGCCTTATTGGCTCAAGTGTTGGCGCAAGCCGATGACATCAAAGACCGTATTATCACAGGGGATTATCAACCTGCGATTGATTGATAAGCACAAAAAAACCGATTCCTTGGCGAATCGGTTTTTTTATTGTAGCACTAACACTGACTGTAATTGACCGTCACATCCAGCGTCGGAATCAGATTTGACTGGGCGGCAACATCCTCGTCTAGGACATTGATAGCAAGCCCGCCCATTGCGGTTTCTTTATATTTTGACATCATATCTCTGCCTGTCTCTTTCATGGTTTTGATGGCTTTATCAAGCGATACCACATGTTGTCCATTGCCTTTAAGCGCAAGCCTTGAGGCATTAATCGCTTTTACTGCCGCCATGGCATTGCGTTCGATACACGGCACTTGCACCAACCCCGCAATCGGGTCACACGTCATGCCAAGGTGATGTTCGATGCCAATTTCGGCAGCGTTGGCACATTGCGCAGGACTACCGCCAAGCACATAGGTTAACCCTGCCGCCGCCATCGCACACGCCGATCCGACTTCCCCTTGACAGCCCACTTCTGCGCCTGAGATGCTGGCGTTTTCTTTGATAATTATGCCAATCGCCGCAGCGGTTAGCAGAAAATCATGTAAACCTTGCAGCGTATAACTTGGACAAAAATCTCGATAATAATGCATAACCGCAGGTATCACGCCTGCTGCACCATTGGTGGGGGCAGTCACCACACGTCCGCCACTGGCGTTTTCTTCATTAACTGCCAAGGCATACAGATTCACCCAATCCATCACGGCAAGGGCATCATTAAATGCTTTTCGGCTATCGGCAGCGGATAACTGCTGATAAATCGCCTTGGCGCGGCGCTGTACTTGTAAGCCCCCTGGCAAAATACCATCATGGCGACAACCATCATTGACACAGTCTTGCATCACTTGCCAAATGTCGTTAAGCCCACCCAGCAGCTCATCTTCACTCAAGTTAGCCAGTTCATTGGCTCGAACGACTTGGGCGATTGACAGTTGATTGTGTTGGCAAATTTGTAATAATTCTTTGGCGTTGTTAAAGGGATAAGGTACCGGTTTTTTGACGCTTTCAATCACCGGTTCTTTTGCTTGGGCTTCTTGCTCGGTCTGCACAAACCCGCCGCCGATTGAATAATAAGTATTTTGGTAAACAATGTCATTGCCTGTAAAAGCAGTGATAGTCAAAGCATTGGGATGATGGGGCAGCGATACCCTACCATTTAGGATTAAATCCTTGTCAGCAACAAAGTTAATTTCATGCTGCTGATTTAGAGACAGCGTGTTTTGCGCTTGGATATCGGCAATTTTTTGTGAAATAGCGGCGACATCCGTCGTCTGTGGTTGCTCCCCCATCAAACCTAGCATCACCGCTATATCACTACCGTGCCCTTTACCCGTCGCACCGAGCGAACCAAACAGCTCGACTTGCACCCTATCCACCTGCGTCAGTAGCTGCTGCTGTGATAATGCGCTAACGAACAGATTCGCCGCTTTCATCGGTCCGACCGTATGCGAACTTGAAGGTCCAATCCCAATTTTAAATAAATCAAAAATACTGATCACTGATAAATCCTATATGCCAATCAGTTGAAAAATTCAATTATGTTGTATTCATTGTGCTAGATAAACACGGATTGCCCATCTGTGTCAATGTGCTATCGAAAAGTTTATCAAATGACAGATGATGGATGATGGATGATAGATACTTGCTACAGGCATCGCAAATTTGGCAAATAACCGCATCATGAAGAAAATAACCGTTGGCAAGGATTAATCTGCTAACGATTCACTTTCTTTACTCGCTAATAAAAGTAGCAGCAATAAACAAACCAAGAAAATCATCATGAGTGCCATGAGATACACGTTGACATACGCCAGCGGCACGCCCATTTGGTTGAGCATCACCGAGGCGTTCATCCCAGAGGTGCTAGGCAACACCCAGCGTATATACTGTAGTGGCTCAGGTAGCATTTGATACGGCCATGAAATCCCTGAGACAAACAGCATCGGCATTGAACTTGCGACCAAGATTTGCATCGCCCGTTCTCGCGCCCCAAACCACACCCCAAGTAGACAGCCCAGTGCCGTTACCGCGGGGAAAAACAGGGCAAGCAGTACCAGTGAACCCGTCAGATTTTGGTTACGGATATAGTCATTGTTGGAAAATACCCAGCCATAATAAAAACAGCCGAGCACAAAACCAAAACACGCTAACCCCAATATTCGCGCAAGCCACGTTTTCATCGAAGCGCGGTGCATGTCTTGCTCTGCCCAAGTACCCACTAGCATTGCCGTGCCCATCAAAAACATCTGCTGCAGAATCAATATCGCAACCGCAGGGACAATGTAGCTACCATAGCCTTCGGTACGGTTGTATAACGGATTAATCGTCAGCGCCACAGGGGAAATATTGTTTTTGGCAACCGTGATATCTTGCCCGATGGCAACATTTTTTTGTACTTTCGCCCCGGCGGACACGGTGCCGATGACTTCTAAAAACCCAGATTGTACTTGTTTATTGAGCAAAAAATAGTTACCGTTGGCAAGGATACTCACCTTGGCAGGTTGTCCTGTGGTCACTTTTTGATACAGCCCTGAGGGTATCACCATGTAGCCTGCAATTTTGCCTTGCCACATCAGCTGCTTGGCACTGTTTTCATCGTTTACAATGGTGCTTTGGATGCGCGGATTGGCTTGGGCGTAGCTGATAATGGTCTGCGATAGACTTGAATGGTCATAATCCACCACTGCCACAGGGACATGACGCACCACTTCTTTTGAATACGGCCAAGGATAAAAAAAGCCATAAATAATCGGGGCAATCAGTAGCATAGTGAGCACCCCTTTATCTTGAAACACGCTGCGCCATACATGCAAAACTTGCAGCAAAAAACCGCGCTCCCAAATGTTTGCAGATTTGCTTACGTCGATTTTGCCGGGCGTTGTCTGGGTGGGCATCAGCGTTGCCCCCATTTTTCAGGCTTCAGCAAGGCCTTTTTGGTCAACAAGGCGGCTAACAACAAGGTAATCATGACGGCAATAAAAAATCCGATAAAACTGCTATAGGCAAACGATGGCGGTGCGCCCATTTGTAATTGGGCGGTTTGCAAGTTGAGATAATGGGTTAATGGCAGCGCATTTGCCCAATGCTGCGCGGCAGGACTCATCGCCAAAAATGGAAACGTCACCCCTGAAAAAGCAAATGACGGCGCGGAGATAAATCCGGTAAATGACAAGCCTTGACGATACGAAAACGTGCCGACCGTGAGAATCACCCCAAGCCAAAACGACACCATCATAAACATTAAAAATATCAGATAAGTAATCGCCACAGACGCCAAACGTATGGGGAAAATTTGCATCACCAAGGTCAATGCCACCGCCGCCCAAAGCGTATAGGCAAACATCGCCCAAATTAGTTTGCCATTGAGCCCTGCGATAATCAGCGATAGTTTGGGTTTTTCGTGCCCCAGGGTCACAGGATGGCTGGGGTTAGAGAGGCGGTTAAAGGCATAGTTACTGGCATGATTACTGGCATGGTTACTGGCAAATTTGGGGGATGTTAGCGACTGATACCACTCACCTAACGTCTTGTCGACCAGCTCTCGCCCGACAGTTGACGCGCCAATCACCATCGACAAAATATGTAGTAAGGCTGGTACCACCGTGACCGCCAAAAATTGCTGATAGTTATTGGCGGTATTAAACAGTGCCACACTTTGCGATTGTATCGGTGCATAACTGGTTTTGGTCAGGGTGATATCTTCGCCAATGGCGACTCGCCGCTGCATCTCCGCCCCTGCCGAAAAGGTACTAACTGCTGTCTGTACCGCTTTTTGTATCATGCCTGAATGCGTGCCATATTGGGCATTGACATTGAGTAGCAAACGCGAGGTTTTGCCAGCCAGTAGATTGGTTGAAAAATTCTCTGGGATTTCAACCACCGCCATGACATCGGTAGTCTCGATGGCTTGCTGAGCGGCAGCGGCACTATGAAGACTTTTGACCACCGCAACCTCAGGCGTCGCATCAATATAGCGGATAATCGTCGCAGATTGCGCAGAGTGGTCATTGTCTATGACCGCAATCGGAATCCCGACTGCCATGCCTTTGCTAAAAATCCACCAGACCAAAAATATCAATACGATGGGCATCCAAAACATCAAGGAAAAATCCCAACGATTTTGCACCAAAAAATCCCATTCTCGGCGCGCACTGTACCAAAACGCCGCAAAGAATTGCACAAAACCTGAGCGGTTATCAAACTGCGCATACGCATGACGCTCATGGTCATTATCACTAGCCCTAGCGCTGTCACTAGCACTGACACTGTCACTAGCATTTGGCACAGTGGACGATATCGGTGACGGTTTAGAGCCCTTGTTTGAGGTCAATTTTGATGTCAGTTTTGATGTCATAGTTGACTTCATTGTGTTTGGGTTGGCTGCTGGCTTGCCGGTATATCAACCAATACGGTCATGCCCTGTCTTAGGCGTGTATCTGACTGGCTCGGGCGCGCACGAATCTCAAAGGTACGCATATCAAAGCCGTCTTTGCTGTTGGTGGGACGCCACGTGGCAAAATCTGATAGTACGGAACTTGCGTACACTTTAAACACTTGGCGGTAAGGCTGATTGTTGACCGATAATGCAGGAACCGTACCGCTAAATTCACTACCGACTGCAAAATGGTTTAGATTGTTTTCGGTAACGTTAAGCACGACCCATTGGTCTTTGGGGTTAACAATGGTCATCAGTGGTACGCCCTGTCCCACCACTTGACCTGGTTTGACAATCACGTTGTCCACGATACCCGCAATCGGGCTTTTAAGATTGGCTTCTTCTTTGGCCACCATCGCTTCTTTAAGCTTGCCTTCTACTTGCCTGACTTGCGCTTGCGCGGCGGTTTTATCTTCACTGCGCGCGCCTGTTTTGGCCAACTCATATTGCGCTTTGGCGATTTTGGCTTTATCGACACTGGCGACATAGTTGGTATAGGCTTCATCACGTTTTTGCCGCGACATCAAGCCTTCTGCTGCTAGGCGGTTGATACGCTCGTAGGTGACTTTGGCAAGGTCAGCAGCGGATTGGGCAGAATTGTACTGATATTTTGCCATTTCAATCTCTTGCGGTCTTGCGCCATTGTTGGCTTTGTCCAGCTGGCTTTGGGCTAATTCTTTCCCTGCTTGTGCTTCTTCGACCTTGGCATTGATTTCTGGACTATCCATATCAATCAGGCGGGTGCCGACGCTAATTTCATCGCCTTCTTTGACATAAATATTGGCAATACGACCGGCAACTTTGGCAGCGACAGGCGTTTGCTCTACTTCCATATGCCCTTGGATGGTCACAGGCTCGCTGCGCGTTTCGCGCTTGTCTTTGATTAGCCCCCATGCGACCAGTCCAATCAGCCCAAGGATAATCAAAGCTATAATGATGGTGCGGATTTTACTGGGTTTTTTGGTAGGCGCCGCGTAACGGCTATCCGTCGTAGCGGCTGACAGGCTGTCCTCTGCGTGCGGCTCATCGGCAGCTTGGGCGTTCATCGCTGCCTTAGCATTATCCGCAGCGCTGTCCAAAGTGTTGTCTTTAGCGTTGTCCATCGCATTGTCTGGTGTTGGGTTTTGTGGATCAGCCATACGGTAAGCCTACTGGTGAAATAAAGACACGGGTTAAAATAATTGATTAGTTCTTACGATGTTCAAAATAAATCGCGGGTAGCTTGACGTCCGCTGCCTGCATATAACGGTTAAACTCTAGCGGCGTACCGCAGCTTTGCATCAAGTCTGCCATTGCCTGTACATAATCATTTGCCGCTTTGGCTTGTTCGGTTTTGGCTTTTTCCAAATTGGCTTCGGCTTGCATCACTTCTAGGGCCGTGTTGACACCTTCTTTAAAGCCAAGCTGACGAAAGCGTAGCATCTTACTGGCGAGTTCAATATTGGTATTTAAGGCAATGAAATTATCACGTGCATTGTTGACTGTTTGCCAATTTTTTTCTACCAATAACATAATATTATCACTGACATCCACTTGGCTAAATTCGGCTTGGTGTAGCTTGGCAAGGCTTGATTGGGTGCTAATGCGGCGATCTACCCCACCCCACAATTTCCAGTTGGCAGACACCCCAGCAATCCAATTTGGGTCAGCGTCGATTTCAGAGCGACCAAAGACGGTGACATTGGGTTTGTAGGCGGATTCACTAAATTCATGCAGCGCTTTGGCTTGGTTGTACTTGGCGGCGACCTTATCAAAACCTGGGTGATGCATTTTAGCCTGCTGCTGAAAATAACTCAGTGGTGGCAACGGCTTGGTGGATACAAATAAAGGCGATGTTGGTTTGATAAAATACGGCGTACGCAGTAATCGCTGTAATGCGGTCATGGCAAGTTCAGCATCGTTCAGCGCTTTGCTATTTTCGTATTCGGCATCGGCTAAGGCTTTTTTGGCTTCCAAACGCTCTACTTTTGAAATCAGCCCCACATCCAGTGCGCGCTGTGCGGCATGGTCGGTGGCACGAATCGCATTGAGCGCATCGGCGCGTAGATAAGCTGCCATGATGGCAAGCTGGGTTTGAAAATAGCGTTTGGTAAGCGTGGTGTATTGTTCATCCAGTGACAAGTCAGCATCGGCACGGCTTTCATCCGTCATACCATTGAGCAAACTGGTCACTGCTTCGGTTTTATGTCCGTTATAGGCAGACCATAGCACGGTGACATTTGCGCCTGTTCTATTTTTATCGACATTGACAGGGATGCTATTGGGAATCGGGTCGGTGATTAAACCACCGATATCTGCAGGCGTGGTAGGTAGTGGCAAGGTGATGGGCAAATTGCCAATATTGTTATTGACTGCGTTGTCAATGGCATTGGCTAGGTTGTTTTTAATGCCCGTGGTATCTATATTGTCATCCACATGTACATGCGTGGCACTGGCACCCAGATACACAATCGGTTTGTTTAAGCCTTTGGTTGACTCAGCTCGCAGCTCATTACTCACGATTGCCGCATTGTCTGCGGCGACTTTGGGTGATACTTTGACTAGGTACTGCTGCGCTTGTGCCAGTGTCAAATTACTGGGCACATCTAGGCCATAACTTGGCGGATAAGGCACCCCATTATTGATAGTAGGATCGTAGCTGAGCCCAGCGGCTTTGCCACCTTTGACTTCATTGGCGCGGGTCGCGGTTTTTTTCGATGGCGTGTCTGCTGATGGTGCGTCCATGACCGGGCTAGCATTGAGTACAGGCTCAGGATTGGGCGGGGTATTGATTACCGGCGTAAACTCTGCGGTGTCGCCACTGGTACTGGGCTGCAATCTGCTAGTGGGCTTTGTGGTTGGCGCTGCTGGTGTGGTTTTAGCCAATGTTTTAACAGAATTTTTAGCCGATGTTTTAGCTGATGTTTTAACAGGCGGCTTGTTAGCATTTTTAGTGGGACTACTGGTCGTTTTGGTGGTTTTTGTCGTGGTCGTGGTTTTTGTTGTAGTTTTTGTCGGGGTCGTTTTGGTAGTGCTGGGTTTGGTGACCGTGGTCGCAGCCGTCGCTGCCAAAGATAAGGACAAATTCAACGAAACCATTGCCATCGTAAACGCAGACAGGGTAAGCACGCGTGATAGTGGCTGTGGATGATGGCTTACTGAGTAAGTCGATGGTTTGATGGATTGATGTAATTTCATACGACTCGCTAATAACTTGCCTATGGCTTTGCCGCAACATAACAACCCCGCAAGCCGTCAATTACCCTAGTAATTGATGCGGTCGCTGTTATGATGCCCGTATTACCAAAAAACTGTCTTATTAAATAATGCCTAATTAAATAATAATGAAATACCAAAGTGAGCACTAACTGTCATTTTGTATATTAACTAAAGTATAAGATTGTAAAAAGAAAAAAATGACCCGTCAATCTACACTTGTCATATTAACAATATTGTAGTTTTTTTAATAATATGGCTCATTAAGCCTCACATCATTACTGTTTATTTTTATTTAACAAAGTAAAAATATTTCTCAATCCAAGTAGTCACACAAATCAAACAAGTTAGCTTACCGATGTCATTTAGGCATGCTAAAATGCCTAAAAAAATCCCAGTTCGTACAAGGGATTTTGAACTTTGCCAAACCATACCTAACAACCGCGTTGGGTTTTAACAAAGAAAACACAACATCACTGCTTAACTCATTTAGCCGCCCACGCCCTTGTTTGCTACACTAGAATATTAGGCGTTATTTAAAAAACTTGATTTAAAAACTTGGTGCCATGCTAGATAAGGAAAGAAACGATGCTAAAAGAAAAGGTGCTAAAAGTTAGGCATTTATTGATGGTTGCCATGTTCGCCGTTACTTTATTAGCATGTTCAGTGCCGTCTATGCAACAAAGTTCAAATCCAGCCATAACATCTGAGTCAAAGCCTGCGGTTTCAACTCATACTACTACAAGTACAAGCTATATTTTAGCTGAGCCTTTACCGAATAAAAAATTACGCATCTCGATTACAGCCAAAGAGAAAAGCTTGCGCATTAACAACTGTAATGAGTCTATTACGGTCGCTTTGTTTGAAAAAGATAAAAAAGATGTCGTTTGGGGTGGCGTGTCAGATGCTTGTCGTTCACTTGATATGATTATTCCACAGGGTGCAACGCTAAGTTTTATCACCAAAATTGACGATTCATCGCAGCCTTTGGATTTGAATAAAAATTATCAAGCCCAAATTTTTGGTTTAACTTATGATCCAAATATAACCACCAACCCTATAACATCTGCTGAAAACCTTAGCAACGAATTTAAGCTGATTCCTTAACCAATGAGCCAAACTAACCAAATCCCCCTTGCCCAACGTGTCCGCCCAAAGTCGCTTGACGAGGTAATCGGACAAACCCACTTGCTCGGTGTCAATGCGCCGATTCGCCGTATCGTTGAGCAAGGTTACTTGCCATCGATTATTTTGCATGGGGAAGCAGGCATCGGCAAAACCACCCTAGCCATGCTATTAGCCGATGCAGTGGGTCGTCCTTTTCGCCCGCTCTCGGCTATCAATGCAGGGGTCAAAGAGCTGCGTGAAGTACTGGCAAAAGATGATGGCTTGTTTGGCGAGCCGCCGGTGGTATTTGTTGATGAGATTCATCGGTTTAACAAAGCCCAGCAAGACGCACTCCTCGGCGCGGTTGAGTCAGGGGATATTACTTTAATTGGTGCGACCACCGAAAACCCCTCGTTTAGTGTCAACAATGCCCTATTGTCCCGTTGCCAAGTATATCGGCTCAGCCCCTTGAGCGAAGATGAAATCAGCCAAGTACTACAACGTGCCATTGACGATGATGCAGTTTTTAAACAATTTAAGATTGAAATACAATCAAGCCAAGCGATTTTTGCGCTATCGCAAGGCGATGCGCGTAAGGCGTTAAATTTACTTGAACTCGCCATTCAATCAAGCCCCAATTTTAAGCAAGGCAGCCAGTCACCGATTGTGGTGACTGATGACAGTGTCATCGCGGTGGCAGGTGCAAGCCTGGTACGCTACGACAAATCAGGTGATGGTCATTATGACCTAGTGTCAGCGATGATTAAATCAGTCCGCGGCAGTGACCCTGATGCGGCACTGTATTGGATGGCGCGGATGCTGACAGCGGGCGAAGACCCTGCCTTTATTGCGCGGCGGTTGGTGATTTTGGCAAGTGAAGATATCGGACTTGCCAATCCCAATGCGTTACTACTTGCCGATACCGCCCTGCGAAGCGTGCAGAGCATCGGTATGCCTGAAGCGCGGATTATTTTGGGGCAAGTGGTGGTGTATTTGGCGACATCGCCGAAGTCAAATTCTAGTTATCAAGCCATCAATAAAGCGATGCGACTGGCTGAAAATGACCAATCACCTGTACCGCTACATTTGCGTAATGGCGTCACCAAACTGATGCGCGCCGAAGGTTATGGCGCCAATTATATCTATCCGCATGACTACCCCAACCATTACCACCCACAGCAGTATCTGCCTGATAATTTGCTGGGCACACGGTTGTTTGACTTTGCTGATAATGCCAAAGAACAGCAAACCTATGCCTTTATACAGTGGTTAAAAAGCAGTGGCTAAAGGACAATCATTGAAAATCGGTAATTAAAGCGCGATGATTAAAGCGCGGCGGCTAAAAAACCCGTCAAAGCAGACAACGAATGATTTAGCGCAGCCCGATGAACCCTATTCTGTAATACCCAGTATATCACCAGCAATAAGAACACCAACAAAAACCCAAGCTGAATCCACAAAAAATAGCGATGGTTAAAGCCCAAGCGGCGCAGCTTCGCATGGCTATAACTGCCCTTATCAAAGTTGGTATGTTGATGCCTTTGCCATTTGCCCGAACGATAATAGTTTTCTACATCCGCAAGTAACCTTGGTACACTGGCGCTATCAAATTGCGCAGTTTCAAAATAATCTAGCAGGGGGCTGATATCATCGACATCATCCATATCATTGACGCTATCTAAATTGATGCAGTGCATTTTCCAGTGCCCAAACAGCGCATTGGGCGCCTGTCCCTGCGCAATGACGTGAATATTTTTGTGTCTTTTATCGGCTTTGATTTTGTCAAATAGCTGGGTGATAGTGGGCTCACTACCTTCCATATAGTGTAGAAAGTTGCCTTGCTTGAGAAATAGTACGCTATTGACATTTGCCTGGGTGTTGCGCGCGACTGACTGACGATAGATATCAGGCAACGTCATCGTATGCAAACTTGCTTGTAAGGTAATTTTGCTCGTGTAGATAAGATAAAAGACTGACATCACAGGATCCTTAGATAAATAAATCGGTTAGACGTCTATGACTTTTTAATAGCGTTTTCTTCAAACGTATTAAGAATGTAATTTTTATTAATTATTAAGTAATAATATACCAGTTTTTTTTAATTTTTGCTCAAAAATTATACAAAATCACCAATTTTTGTTAGTTTTTTAAACTAATTTATCCGCATGTTTTATCTGCGTGCGCTACCAGCGCGTATGGCTATCAATATTTCGCTGCTTAGACTCACTGAGTTAATGCTATAATAGCGCGCAAATATGAAATGGGCGCGCATACTAGCTTTCCTAAGTTTGATAAGGTGATTGTTAAGGTTAATTTGGACAATAGTTTGAAAAATACTAGCTGATAGCGCTTATTTTCTGTCCCTATTTGTTAATCAGTTTTTTAGTTTTTTAATCAATGTTATTCCAATAAATAGCTAACAAAGGCACTTTTATGGCATTTAATACAACGGCAGAAATTATCGATGACATCCGTGCAGGCAAAATGGTCGTTTTGATGGATGATGAAGACCGTGAGAACGAAGGCGACTTGGTGATGGCAGCCACCCATGTACGCCCAGAAGATATTAATTTTATGATTACTCATGCGCGTGGCTTGGTGTGTTTGACCATCACCGCTGACCGCAGTGAACAGCTCAATTTACCGCTTATGTCGGATAAAAATGGCGCTAAATTTAGCACCAACTTCACGGTATCGATTGAAGCGGCAGAAGGGGTCACCACAGGTATCTCAGCAGCGGATCGCGCCAGAACCATCCAAACAGCGGTGTCTTCGACTGCCAAACCCGAAGACATCGTACAACCGGGACATGTATTCCCGATCGTGGCACAAAATGGCGGTGTACTACACCGTGCCGGTCATACTGAAGCCGGCTGTGACCTGACACGCTTGGCAGGCCTTGAACCTGCGGCAGTGATTTGTGAAATTATCAAAGAAGATGGCGAAATGGCGCGCCGTGATGACCTAGAGATTTTTGCCAAAGAACATGGCTTAAAAATCGGCACCATCGCCGATTTGATTAATTACCGTATTGCCAATGAGCAAACGGTAGAAGCCATTGCCAATTATCCTATGCAAACTGAGTTTGGTGAGTTTACTGCTTATCGTTTTAAAGAAAAAAATTCAGAGGATACCCATTTGGCACTGGTCAAGGGCAACCCACAAGAAGGCGTGAGCACTGTGCGGGTGCATAGCTTCCAGCCATTGCGCGATTTATTCACCGTGCAGCTACCCAACAGCGGTAAGAGTAACTGGGATATCCATGCCTCACTCAAAGAAATTAGCGAAGCAGAGCGTGGCGTGTTTGTCTGGATTGGGCATCAGCAAGCGATTGATATGGGCGAAGCGCTCGATAACTTTGTCGCTGACAAACCCAACTCACCGCTTAAACACCAACCCTACCGCAGCATTGGGGTTGGTTCACAGATTTTACGTTATCTGGGCGTGCGTGATATGCGTTTGCTGTCATCACCGCTCAAATTCAACGCGTTATCAGGATTTGACCTAAACTTGGTCGAAACCGTTGCTAACCCAGACCACAAATAGCAATTCATCAGACAAAAAAAGCCACAAGCATTGCAGCTTGTGGCTTTTTTTTAACAATTTTAGTAACAGTTAAATTTTAGCAACAGTTAAACCGTATGACTTTCTAACTCGGCAAGTTGTTGGCGTTGACCCTCAGAAATCGGTTGTTTGTTTTTGCCATTTTGGTCAAAAAACACAATGACGGACGACACGGTAGCGACGACTTTTTGCTGGGCCGTGCTAAAGTAAACATAGTCATGGGTCAGACTGGTATTGCCTATTTTTTTGGCAC